>Ga0265299_10005205_pt1 | contig 12082 bp, 12 predicted proteins | sample AusTroGonzalo_MG_4_FD_193485 | JGI IMG/M metagenome (GOLD analysis project Ga0265299, IMG submission 193485) | Bovine rumen microbial communities from tropical cattle in Woodstock, Queensland, Australia - Gonzalo_02 | ecosystem: Host-associated > Mammals > Digestive system > Stomach > Rumen ...
GAATTGGTAGCTCTATATCAGCATGCTAAACTTTTTGTGTCGCCTTCAACGATGGAGGGTTTTGGACAGACACCGATAGAAGCAGCCATTTACGGTTGTCCAGTCATCACCTCGAGAGTAACGGCTTTGCCTGAAACCACTTTAGGTTTAGTTAATTATTATGACCCCGTTATGTCGGATGAAGCATTGGCAAAGCAAATGCAACTGGTGCTTTTTAATCCACCGACGGATGAAGAAACTTTTTTAATCTCTGAAAAATTAAAAGTCGCTTATGACACTGAAAGTCAGGCCAAGAAAATATATGACGTATTATTGCAAGTCATGTTGAATCTTAAATCCTAATGGGACAACTAAATATAACACGAAAAACGCCACTCCCAATGCCAGATATTGTGACAATCATTAGTAGAAACCGTACAGAACTAATGGGAATCGCAACTCTATCAGTATTCATACATCATGTTCTGAATTATATAACCATTCCGAATAAGTGGATAGCGAGCCCTTTGATAGAAGCTCAGAATTGGGTGTTTACTGATGGCTTTTTATTCCTATCAGGATTCGGCGTCTTCTTCTCGCTTCAAAAAAATAGTGACTGTTTGTCTTTTTATAAAAAGAGACTTATGAGACTCTATTTCCCCTACTTAATTATAGCCTGCATACCAATTTCTTTTCTCACGTTCTTGCATGGAGACATTTGGACATGGATGGCACGCCTTTTGACTGTAAATTTTTGGATAGAAGGTAATTTTTGTGGAATGTGGTATGTGTCTGTGACGATGGCTCTTTATCTTTTGTCACCATTGTTTTTCACAGTAATACGTGGAAAATGGGGTGTTTGTTATGGTATAGTCCTTTTTTTCTTCTCGTTCTCGGACTTGTTTTATGGAGAAATGATATATCAAAAGATATTTATATGCATTACCATTGGATTATGCAATCTCCTGCGTTTCTGTTAGGTATGATTGTAGCCAAAACAAAAGGTTTACATAGCAGAACTCTCACTGTAATCGTTTTTTCCTTATTTATGATTGTACCTTCGTTTATGAGATTCTCTGTTCGAGAAGACTGTCTTTTTTTTTCTCTGACACTTTGTAGGTTATATTATCTTTTATTCTTTGCATTCCTATTTGCATATATGAAAGAGTTACATAATAAGCTCATAGTGGGAGGGGTAAATATTATAAAATGGTTGGGCACATATTCCCTTGAGTTATACTTACTTCATTTACTTATTTTTCATATGTTAGATGTTTCTTGTTATAATTCTTCAGGCAAAGTAATGCTTTTTTCAATTGTGGTGTCATTAGCTATTTGTTCTCCTATTCGTTTTATAACAGATAAAATAGTCGCATTTGGGTGGAGGAAGATTTTTTTAACAAACAAATGAAACTACTTTACTTTACCATACAGATTAACATGGTGGGAGGGCTGGCCCGTATCGTTATTGACAAGATTAACTGGTTGGCGGCCCATGGCTACGAGGTGACACTATGCAATATTGAGTCTTTAGACGTAAAGCCAGCTTACCCGATAGACCCGAGAGTAAAACTGATTCGGGGTGACATACAAACCCAACCAGGAGGAATCCTAACTCGAGCCAAAGGGGTGATGGGGGCTGTCAACAGAACAAAAGAAGTGATTCGACAGGTCAATCCCGACATCATCGTGAATGCGCATTGTCCTTTGGTAACTTGGATTCTGCCTTTTGTATGTCGGGATATCCCCAAACTCGTGGAGATACACCAGAGCAGGCAAGGTTTAGAGGTATTTAACCGCCAGTTCATGTCACCCTTTGCAAGATGGGGACACCGTCATGCCATCAAATGGATATATAGCAGATATGACCGATTCGTTGTGCTGACAAATGGTGATAAAGAGGCATGGGGATGCAAGAATTGTATTGTGATACCGAATTTCTATAACGAAAACGAAACGCTGACGCTACGAAACACGTTGTTACGAAACGCAGACGCTACGAAAACTATTGACGGGAATGGAAAGGTGAACGAAACCGAAAAGGTTAAGGTTACCGTTGAGAATCACCAGATTCTTCTTCTGGCCCGACTGATGCCACAGAAGCGGATTGACCTGATGATAGATGTTTGGGCACTATTAGCAAGGGATTTCCCTGAGTGGAGAGTGAAGGTCTTGGGTGAAGGGATGCTGAGACCACAGTTGGAGGAGAAGATTCAAGCGTTAGGGTTGCAGGAGTCGTTCCTGCTGCCTGGAGAGGTGAAGGATGTAACTAACGACTTGGAGGCATCTGACATCCTCTGTCTGACGAGTGAATATGAGGGGTTTGGTATCGTGTTGATAGAGGCGATGTCAAAAGGAATACCTGTAATGGCTTTTGAGTATGTGGGAGTGCATGATATTATCAATGACGGTGTAGATGGTTTCATCGTCCCATTCGGAGATATTAAAGGCTATGCAGAGAAACTACGTCAGTTGATGCTTGATAACGAACTGCGACACCAATTATCAAAGGAGGGATTGTCTTCTGTGCATAAGTTCGACAAGGAGACGGTGATGCAAAAGTGGGAAGTGTTATTGAATGGTTCTCTTCGTTCTCGTTAGGGTTTACGTTCTTGCTTTGGCACTCGTCTTATCGTCGGCGAGCGAAGATTATGGCTATTTATGGATAAAGTTTATGTTATAACTGTCTGCAGGAACGCAGGAGATCTGTTAGAACCTACGATGAAATCGGTTCTGAAGCAGACGTATGATAATATCGCCTATATCATTGTAGATGGAGCTTCGACTGATAGGACGGTGGAGGTTATACGAAAATATGAGGAGCGACTTGCAGCATGGGTGAGTGAGCCTGATAATGGTATTTATGATGCCATGAATAAGGGACTTCGGATTGCAAGAAAACTTATGGTTGATGGAGAGACCGCTTGGGTGAACTTCATGAATGCGGGGGACAGTTTTTCTGATAGTATGGTGATTGCGGATATATTTGCGAATAATATTCCAAACAAAATAAGAGCTTTAGTTGGGCATTTTAACCAGTGCTATGGAGAAAAAAAAGTGTTGAAGAAAACAAATGATATAGATTCTTTGCCAGCATGGATGCCATTTTGCCACCAAGCCACGTTTGTTCGTTTGGAGGATTGTCAGTTTGATACGAAATACAAGATTGCCGCAGACTACAATTTATTCTACAATCTTTATTTCGATGAAGGACGTGAAGTGTTTTTGGTAAAAGACCGAGTAGTTGCTGATTTTCAGATGGATGGAAGTACTACCTATTTGAATCTCCGTGACACAAAGAGAGAGATTTTAAATATACAATCCTCTCACAAGTCCTGGTTTTGGGTGAAAGAGTGGATAAAGTGGAAACTTTCGTTAAGAAAATAAAATGATTGCACGCATAAAAGATTTTTTTCTTTGCTTCAAATACGAACTCATACTGACTATCTGTTTGTTCGCTAATCTATACCCAGCCATACCAGATAATCTGTATTATGTGTTTCTCGTGGGAATGGCTTTTGCTGCATGGAAATACAAAGCAAGAAGGATTGAACGAACAGGTCTGACTATTGGACTGATAGCTTTTATTTTACTCTCATCTACTATATCTGGCGAGTTTACTTCAAAAGCTATTATCATGTCTGCAATTTTCTTGATAACATTAGGGTATAGCTCAGAAGAATATTATCAATTTAAGATTCGTTTCATGTATGTTAGCCTAGTGGCGTATGCCTTCACTTCCGTCATCAATTTCTATGCCAAACGTGCTGGCATCAATTTCTATGAGGGGGTTTTGATACATACGTGGGGAGCTTCTTCCGGTGAGTTCTCAGGTTACACCTGTCATCCCATGTGGCTGAGTGCAGCATGTGGCATTGGTACTATCTTCTTTGTCTATGTAATGATTGTCTTGTATAAGCGAGGAAGGGTAATGGCAACTTATCTCTTAGGAGTGATATCGTTAGTTTCTTTATGGACTGCGATGCAGGGAGGCTCACGTTCTGCATGTGGTATTGCCGTTCTTTGTTGTTTATTTCTGATATTGAATGCTTTTGACAGCGCAAGGCAAAAGAGGAAAATACTCTTTCCCATCATTTTTGTCGGCTTGCTGATTATTCCAACGATGGTGTTGGACAATGTTCAGTTCGCAAGAAAGACGGGAGGAATTGCGCTTATGGATGAGAGCGGCCAAACATCAAGATCTTTGTTGTGGGCTGCAAGAATGAAGGAGTTTTCTTCATCGCCAATATTAGGAGTCGGTTTCGGTAATGTCAAAGTTCGTCCTGTAGGATATGATAATAGTACAGAAACAGGCTCTGGTTGGCTGACAGCATTGGCTCAGATTGGAGCGTTGGGATTTCTATTGGTATGCGTACTGGTTTATAAAGCCAAGTTACCAAAGGAAGATCTTCAAACGGATAGCGTGGCTGCATTGATGGAGGCTGTGATGTTGTTCATGGTGCTTCATTCCCTGTTTGAGTCTTATATGATGCAAGTGGGATGGTATATGTGTTTCGTGTTTTGGCTATTAGTCGGCATACTTGATGATTATAAAACATATGGATCTGTACCTGAACTTGAAATCTCATTGTTAGGAGAGGATGATAACAAATACGATAACGTTAATGAAAACGACAACGAGAATGATTAAGTCGAAAAGAATGTATTTCGTCAATATAATATTGGCGATTCTACCCAATAGTGGACTTCAAAGATGTAAGTCCGGCCTGCTACGATGGGCAGGAGTTAAGGTTGGTCTGAATGTGGAGATTTTTCAGGGCGTGAAGATTCAAGGCACTGGAGAAGTTGAGATTGGTAATCGGGCATTTATAGGCCATGAAGCATTGCTGATGGTGAATGAAGGAAGTAAAATAATTATTGAAGAGAATGCAATAGTAGGTTCAAGGTCAACTTTGGTAACGGGCTTTCATGAAATCACTCCGAGTGGGGAACGGATTTTGAGCAGAGAGGGGACATGTAGCACGGTAGTGATAGGTCGTGGATGTAGTGTCTCTACATCTTGTCTTGTTTTACCAGGTGTGACGATTGGTGAGATGTCACTTGTGGCTTCGGGATCTGTTGTAACCAAGAATGTTGAACCTTATACGATGGTTGCGGGTGTTCCTGCTGTTTTCAAAAAGAATCTGAAGAATGATTAAATTGACCATCATCATACCCGTATATAACGTAGAAAAATACGTAGGTCGGTGTATTGAATCTTGTTTACGACAAGACTTGCCGCCATACGAATATGAACTCCTCATCGTGAATGATGGTAGTCTGGATGGTTCGATGGATGTCGTGCGACGATATGCACAACAACATGAAAATATTCGAATCGTTGAACAGGAGAATGCTGGGTTAAGTGCAACGAGGAATCATGGAATTCAAGAAGCAAAAGGTGAATATTTATGGTTTGTGGACAGTGACGATGATATTTGTGAGGATGTGCTGAAAAAACTTATAGACGCAGCATGGAGCCAGCAGCTGGATATATTGTGCTTCGATATTAATGTCCTTAAGCAGGGTCATCCAACGATGACACATCCGAATCATGCAGACAAGAACCATCGTCTGTACGTGGGAACCGATTTTATCTCCGATGTTGCCATGCCGCCATCTGCTTGCGTCGCTTTCTTTAAAAAGAGTTTCCTGACAGAAAACACCTTGTCTTTTAAAGAAGGAATTATCCATGAAGATCAAGAGTTTACACCTCGTGCCTATTGCTTAGCTAAAAAAATCGCATACGTCAATTTGCCTGCATACAACTATTGGGTTAGGAGCGGGAGTATCATGACCTCTCCAGAGAAACGGGCTAAGAAAGCCAAAGATTTGCTCGTCATCTGCGACTCCCTCTATCAGTTCACAAAAGAGCATATAGAAGAGGGGACAGCTGCTTACAAGACGATGATTGGCAAGATTAACTTTGCCTTCTCACAGTCGCTTCGTAACTACACACGTGGTGTGTCTTCTATTGCGGAATACAAGAAGAAACCATATTATCCTTTGGACATCCATGTGGAGGGGGAGAAAAGGAATCGATGGAAATACCGGCTGATCAATTTCTCCATTCCGCTGTATCTGTTAGCACATAGGGTGTTTAAACGATAACGATTATCTTAACCTAAACGAAGAAGGGAACGGAAAAAACATGAAATCTATTAAAAAAGCGAATGCTAACGTTATCGCTAATGCCGTCGTTAAAGTCCTCTTTATCCTAATTTTAGCTGAAGGCATTTGCCGCTTCGTTTTCGGTTTTGGAGATGCACCATTGTTTCAGTCTGATTGCGATTATGAGTATATCGCACAACCCCATCAAGAAAGATACCGTTTCTTATGTCATTATAAGACAAACTCCTTCAGTCAGCGTAGCGAGGAGCCTGACTCAACGAAGAAACGGGTTTTGGGATTGGGGGACTCCGTCATCTATGGAGGAACCTGGATGGACCAGGACTCGCTGGCAACCACTCTGTTTTCCAATGAGACCGGTGTTCAGATGCTGAATATCAGTTGTGGCAGCTGGGGACCTGACAACTGTGCGGCTTATCTTCGGAAACACGGGACATTCGGGGCTTCGGCAATGATTATGGTATGCAACAGTCATGATGCGTATGACGTGATGACGTTTGAGCCAGTGGTGGGTGTTTATGACAATTATCCCGACAGACAGTTTGTGTCGGGATTGTGGGAACTGGTAGAACGCTATCTATATCCCAAAATACGATTAACTGTATATCATCTCTTTCATAAGGAACAATCTGCTCCAAACTATGTAGATCCAGACGCTCAGGTAGCACAAAAAGCATCTAATCGCCAAGTGGTGCAGAAAGGATTAACGTTCAATCCAGGCTTTGATGCCCTGAAGCATCTTGCTGACTCCTGTCAGATACCCTTCTCCATTTACCTCCATGCAGAATTAGGGGAACTCCAAGATGGTGCCTATAACGATATGGGACAAGACATCATCAACTGGTGCGACACGGCAGGAGTGTATCTGGTAAAGGGGATCACCACGGAACGTGAGGATATGTACCATGATGTCATCCACTTCAATGAAAAAGGACAGAGACATTTGGCGGATGAAATGAAAAAGATGTAGGATATCTGATTGTCATGGCTATGATTGCTTGCATTAAAAGTGCGTAAAAGAATACAAAAAATTCATTCCAGAAAGTTCAATTGTTCAAGACCAAATCAGTGGTCATTAAAGAATGATCTTTTGTTTTCTTTTGATTAGTTGATTGTCGCTACAGAAAAAAACATTTTAGTGAACATGAATATTAAAGAATTGTTTTTTGATAAATCATTTTTGCGTTTTCTATTGGTGGGGGTTATTAACACTATTTTTGGAACCACTGTAATGTTTGTTTCTTATAATGTGTTACATCTTGGGTATTGGTTATCATCTGCCCTTAATTATATCCTCGGCAGTATATTAAGTTTCTTTTTGAATAAATACTATACATTTCAAAATCATTCAAAAACTTTAAGGTCTGCGATTTACTTTACGTTTAACATATTAGTCTGTTATTTAATAGCATACGGGGTAGCAAAACCCTTTATTTTATGGATCTTATCTGACTCAACTCAATCTGAACAAGAAAATATTGCTATGATATTAGGAATGTTATTATTTGTGATAATTAATTATACAGGTCAACGAGTGTTTGTTTTTAAATCAATCTACAAAAATGAAAAAGATGTTACTTAGTTTTGATACAAAAGAATTTGATGCGCCTAAAGGAAGGGGGGACAAATAGTGGAGTAGATATGGCAAAGAGACTTGATAGCCTAATATGTATATTGAAATAAGAAGAAGGTCTATTTATGACCTGTCATGAGTTTGCTAAATAAAATATTGAAAATTATCAAAATGATAAAACTATCTATTGTGCTTCCTTGTTTTAATGAGGAAGGTGTCTTGGAGAATAGTACGGAAAGGTTAACACGGCTATATAATCGATTAGTTGAGAAGAAAAAAATTTCACCAACGAGTTTTTTCTTATATGTCAACGATGGAAGCAAGGATTCTACATGGCAAATAATCTGTCAACTTCATAAAGAAAACAAATATGTTAAAGGCCTTTGTTTATCACATAACGTAGGGCATCAGAATGCCATTATGGCTGGGATGATGGCTGTAAAGGGTAAATGTGATGCAGTAATAACCATTGATGCAGATTTACAAGATGACATCAATGCTATAGAAAAAATGGTTGACAAGTTTTATCAGGGTATAGATGTTGTATATGGCGTGAAGGTATCAAGAGATGCAGATTCCTTTTTTAAGCGTTTTACAGCACAAGCATTCTATAAATTGCAAAAAGCAATGAGTATTGAGAGCGTGTATAATCACGCAGATTTCAGACTTTTAAGCAATAGGGTACTGGAGGCTCTTTCTGCATATCATGAATCAAATTTATATCTACGTGGAATCATTCCCATGATTGGTTTCCCTTCCTCAACAATTGATGATGTGATAGGCGAACGAGACGCAGGTCAGAGCTCTTATACACTTCCTCGAATGTTGGGCTTAGCACTTGATGGGATAACATCGTTTTCAGCAAAGCCTATTTACGCAATAATATATGCAGGATTGATTTTTTTATTCATAAGTTTTCTGATAGGACTTCATGTTTTTTATTCTGTGCTATTTGGCACAGTAATACAAGGATGGGCATCACTGATGGTGTCTGTTTGGTTCATAGGCGGAATGATGCTTGTTGGGATGGGAGTTGTTGGCCTATATATAGGAAAAATATATATTGAGGTAAAAAGAAGACCAAGATATAATGTACAAGAATATTTAGAATAGAATAATAACACTAATAATTATATGAAAATGATGCTAAATCGAATAGTACAAAGGATTGAGAATTTTAATTTTCAGCAGTGGGCCATTTCTTTAGATAGAAGGTACAAACTTGCATTTCTTTCTATATTTTTGTGGGGGATTCTTGCTCATGGCATGACAATGTTTGACTATTTGGCTCATCATGACGATATAGCAGTTCTAACAGGTTTTGGAAGACATTATGTTTCGGTTGGAAGATGGTTTACCAGTTTCTTGGCTTTATTGGAAAAACATGTAATTACTACATCAAACACTATTTATCCATTACCTTATTGTTTATTTTCCGTATTTTTTCTTGGACTTCTTTCATGTTTCCTAATATATTTTTTTAATATAAGGAAATTACTGTATTGTGTGTTGATTAGTTGTGTCTTAGTAGTTTATCCGACCGTTACTTCGACATTTGGTTATTTGCATATAGCACCATATTTTATGTTAAGTGCCGCAATGGCAGCGGGTGGGAGTATATTATGTTGTAGAAAAGGTTATAACTGGCACACTGTTGTCGGAATAATCCTTATGGTTCTTTCTATTGCTATATATCAGGCTTTCATACCATTTATGTTATCTATATTCTTATTATTTATAGTGAAAGAGATTATAGATAATCCCGAAATGGATTCAAACCGTATTGTTAGTTATGCTTGCAAATTATGTATCTCCTTTATTTGTGTCTCTGTATTATATATCCTTTCTCTTAAAATGTCACTCATAATAGCCGGCGTGGAATTAACATCGTATAAAGGCGCTAACAATTGGAATACCAATATTTTAGATCACATACTTAGAATACCAATTGCATATTATAATTTTTTTATAATTGATAATAGGTTGTCATTTGTTGGGCTTGAATTTTTCAAGGGCCAAGAATGGTATAATGTGTTTTTGTTCATATTCTTAGGATTAATAGCAAATATTGTTATACATATTTACAAAGTGAAAAAAACAAATGCTATTTTCTTAGTTGCAATTTTCTGTGTTCTTCCTTTAGCGATCTGTTCGATTTATGTTCTTTGTCCAATTGAAGTGATTCATACTCCTATGTTATATAGTAATGTTTTAGTGTTTGTGTTCTTTTTGTTTCTCCTTGAAAAAGTACATATTAAACATAAAGCATTATCTAGGGTTGTTAAAGGAGCTTGTGTTATTGTATTTTCGATTTTAAATATTATTTTCATCAAGTTTGACAATGCTTGTTACATGAAAGCAATTTTTAACAAGCAGCGTGCAATAAGTTATTTTACTACCCTTATTACACAAATTAAAAGCACAAAAGACTATACAGATGAAATGAAGGTGGTTTTCATAAATGATAATTTCATCAAAGATAAAAACATTGTAAATGAATTTTCTTATATCCAATTGTCTCCATATTGGGGAATGGATCATTATCTAAATGACTACGTTTGGTTCCTATATATGGTACGATGGTGTGGATATCAGCCACAGTTGGCAAATAAAAAAGACTTTGAGAATCTTTCTCAGGTCAGGTCAATGCCAGCATACCCTGATTTTGGGTCGATAGCAGTAATAAACAATACTGTTGTTGTTAAACTTGGAAATAATCCCAAATGAACTTGTATTATTAGTCTGTAACGCTTATTTGTTTTATAATAATGATATTGGTATAAGAAACTTGAATAAAATGATGGTGAAATGTAATCTTTTTAAGAATTGATGAAATAGTTTATATATGATACCTTTGTTACTGACTGCCAGCATAGATACTCGCGGAATGCAGGGGGCAATGTTCGCCGCTGAAGAACGCGAAAGGATGTATGTAGATACGTTGAACTTCTATATCCAGGAGTTTGAGACACGACATCTTCACGGGCAAATAGTATTTATCGAGAACTCAGGATGGCGAAAAACATCCATTTTATCGAAACTTCTAAGGTCGAAATGGGTGGAATTAGAATATATCGCCCTTAGCATTGAAGGCTTCCTACAGGAAAAGGGAAAGAGCTACAATGAGTTGCGGATGATGGACAGGGCCATCGAACAATCACAACTAATACAAAAGGCTGGATGTTTCTTTAAACTAACGGGACGCTTTCCGATTTTGAATGCTCTTGATTTAGTGCTGGAGGCTGAACGGTGGGGAGAAAGACATGGAGGGGTGCGATTCTACGGTGATTGCAAAGATCATAGGATATTTGATTGGCTTGGTGTGAATATCAATGGACATGTGGGTGAAAGTCGCTATTATGCGGTGAGCACCGAGTTCTGGAATCAGCATTTCAGAGGGAGGTATGCGGATATGTATGACTATGACGGGCGTATTGTGGAGAATCTAATTCTGGATGTGATAAGACAGACCAAGCATGAGCAAGGCGTACACTGCCGATATAGGACACAAGCTCGGTTTACAGGGAGTGGTGGACATTCACTCGGAAGTGGTAGTTCCTTTTTCCATAGTACGGATAATGATTCGCTGGTTGTCAAAATGAAATTGAATATTCGCCAACTGATACGCTGGGCTTTACCTTGGTTATGGCTATGAACCTGCTGTTTTTTCAGAATATTATTTCACCTCACCAGATGCCGTATATACAGTATCTGCCAAAGATGGATGGGGTGGAGAAGGTGGCGGTCATCGTACCTGAGGTGAATCTTGACGAACGTGATGCGTTAGGATGGGAGGCTGGGAAGTGGCTACAGACAGAAGGGGTGCAGTTTGTCGTTTCGCCGTGCTCTGGTGATGTGGAGGAACTGTTTGAAGAATACGAGAACCTTAACGATAACGTTAACATCAACGTCAGGAATGAGACTTGGTGTTTGTTCTCGGGAATCAATGCTTTCCCTTCTGTTGCAGAGTGGTTTAGGATCTCTTTGAAGTATCAAGTAAAAAGGGGCATCATCACAGAACCACCTTACGTCTATGAGCATCCGCTTTGGCAACATGCCATCCGCTTCGCATTGAAGGATTGGAAATTTGTGAAGTATATCGATAAGATCTTTGTGATGGGGGAGGACTATCTGGGGTATTATCGGTTCTGGAGTAAGCGGTGGGAGGTGATACCATTTATGTATTGTACGGAGTGGAGAGAAAGGGGGGGGAAAGACCTCACACCTAACCCCGACCTCACCCCTAACCCCTCTCCAAGGGGCGAGGGGAAATTAAGAGACGAGGGGAAGCTGAAGGTGATTTATGTGGGAAGTCTGTCACAGCGGAAGAATGTGCAGTGTCTGTTGAAAGCTGCTATGCTGTTGAGCATGGATGTACAGGAACAAATGGAAATAGGCATT
>Ga0265299_10005206_pt1 | contig 12082 bp, 5 predicted proteins | sample AusTroGonzalo_MG_4_FD_193485 | JGI IMG/M metagenome (GOLD analysis project Ga0265299, IMG submission 193485) | Bovine rumen microbial communities from tropical cattle in Woodstock, Queensland, Australia - Gonzalo_02 | ecosystem: Host-associated > Mammals > Digestive system > Stomach > Rumen ...
GTTGACCGTCAGCGGTGGTACCTTCAACGTGAACGGGGGTGGCTGTGCCATTCAGAACTGGGCAGACCTTACTTTATCCGCTCTGCCTACCTTCGTACACGCAGAAGGCGCTACGAACTGTACCGATATCGATTTGAACGAGAATACAGTTATCAACTTCGACAAGGCCATTACGGCAGCACCGACGACGCCTATCGTCGTTAAGACGGAGAATGCAGCACCGTATGTGTTTACCAGCGGTTACGGCATGTATGTGAAGGACAGCGACAACGAGGTGGCCGATCCTGGAATGCTGTTTGTGGTGAATGCTGAAAACACACTGCTGGGCATCCACAGCACCAACACCGCCTCTGAGGCTGCGCTCTATGTCCTCGAGACGGTGACATTCCCTGTAGGCATGACGACCTACTACAGCGATAAGGGCCTGAAGCTCTATGACGAGAACGAGAACCTGAAGTTCTACACTGTCACCAACGCTGTCGACGATGTTGCCGAGGTTACAGAGATTAAGGGTAAGACTTTTGGCAAGAACACACCGCTCATCGTGAGCAACGAGAGCAATGCAGCTATCGATGCCGTCATGGTGGAAGCCTTCGACGATGCTGATGATGCTGACTTCGCTGCAGCGTGTGCAGACGACCTGGGTGAGAAGTCCATCTTCAGCGGCTTCAAGGGTACGGCAGTGGCCATCGACGAGATCGGCTTCAATAACTACAAGACTTACTTCGGATTCACAGGTCACGACTTCGTAAAGATTCGTAATGATGGTCCTGTAGCAGCTCACCGCTGCTGGATAGAGATGGGCGGTTCGAGCACCTTTGCGAAACGACTGAACCTCAGATGGAATGAAGAAGAAGTTACAGGAGTTAAAGGAGTTAACGCTTCGCTAGAAGTTAAAGACGATAGTTGGTACACGATTGACGGAAGGAAACTGAATGGGCATCCAACGAAGCAAGGAGTGTACATAAATAATGGAGTGAAAGTATTCGTTAAATAAGGAGTTAGAGGAGTTCAAGGAGTTAACGCTTCGCTAGAAGTTAAAGACGATACCAATGGGTGTTAATATCAGCAAACTATCGTCTAACGAAGTGATAACTATAAAGTATGAACAATATTATGGCAAGCAAAACTTTTAAAGAAGTATTGGCGTGGCAACGAGCTCATGAGTTTGTACTTGCATTTTATAAAACTAAGAAGTACTACCCAGAGGATGAGAAGTTTGCTCTTATACCACAGTTCCAACGTGCTGCTATATCAATTGCAGCAAATATCGCCGAAGGATATAAAAAAATCTCTCAGGCAGATAAGCTAAGGTTTTTCAACATAGCTCAAGGTTCTTTAGAGGAATGCCGCTACTATATAATCTTGGCTCATGATGTTGGCTACTACAGTGATGCTGTTACAAACGACCTTTGGAACAAGATTGAAGAAGCCTCAACTGTACTCAATGCTTATTGTAAAGCAGTAAAAGAGGCTAGGGGAGTAATTGATGACTGAAGAATAATAAAGGAGTTAAAGAAGTTAGAGAAGTTAGAGACGAATGACAGCTGATGTATACAACCTATGGTATTGTCTAGCGAAGCGTTAACTTCTAGGCCAAAGGCCGATAACTTCTAGGTCGAAGACCGTTAACTTCGAGCGAAGCGATAACTTCTAAATAAGATATAAATAAATGAACGATATGAAACAGAGATTATTATGTATTCTGCTTGCCCTCGTGGGCATGATGAGCGGGGCTCATGCACAAGAAGCTTATTCTGTCAAACTGATTGAAGATGGGTATTATGGAGACTCTAAGAGCATCGCCATTACAGCGCTGAGACTTGGAGAAACTGTGCCTACCGATATCTATCAGAGCATCAAAGAGAACGAGTGTGAACTCTATCCAGGAACAGTCGTGACACTGACCATCGGAGTGGATGAGGGTTGGTATGTCAGTAAGGTGATGGCCATTACCTCGATAACGACTGAGCAGATGCATGCACCACGTCGTACGAACGAGAGCAATCTGCTGACCCAGGTACCTGTGACGAAGGGCGAGGGAGGTACTTGGACCTTCACGATGCCTGAGGCCAATGTGGAGATCTACATCAAGTATCTCAATACACCACCTTACTTTGTCGATGCTGAAAACACGAAACTGGTTGTACCCGAAAACACAGTAAGGGCAAAAGCCGGCACCATCAAGGCAATGGACGATCAAGGTGATGCGTTCACGTATGAGATATTGGGCGGAACTGGCGAGGATCTGTTTGAAATAAACCTTACGACGGGTGTAGTGTCATTGAGGAATGGTGTCGAGCCCTTCGATTATGAGGAGTGGAAAGATGCAGGTGGAGTAGGGTACACGCTTGTCATAGGTGTCTGCGATGTAAGAGCAGCACAGTTCGATGAAGTATTTGGCACCAGTCATACCTTCACGGTGAACATCAGCGACAAGAATGAGAAACCGTACTTTACCAACGAGACTGATGTCATCTATATTGCCGAAGGTGCTACCACCTCGACTGATGTGGTGACATACGCAGATATCGACAAGTATGCTACAGGCGACTTTGTCAACAACGAACTGACCATCATCAGTGACGAAAGCAATCTCTTTGAGATCAGTGCCGATGGGCATATCAAGACCAAGGAGGGTGTCGTGCTCGACTACGAAACACAGAAGGACCAGGTGTTTACCATCGAAGTGAGAGTGCGCGATGCCAATAAGGACACTGACGGCAACTATATCTATCCTGACCTCTACGAGGACAAGACCTTCAAGGTGAAGGTGAGTGATGTGAACGAAGCTCCGACCTTCAAGGCCGAAGCCTACAACTATGAACTGCTGGCGACGGAACGCACTGAGCAGGTGCTGGGAACCGTAGAGACGACCGATCCAGACACTTATGCGACCAACTTCAGCACCATTACCTATTCGCTGGAGGGCGACGATGCCGCTAACTTCAAGATTGATGCGACAACGGGTAAGATCAGCCTGACGAACGGTGCTGCGTTCAACTATGCCGATAAGTCCGTTTACCGCTTCAATGCCGTAGCTAACGATACGAAGAATAAGGTAAGTGTTCCTGTCACCGTTACGCTGAAACGCAAGCAGCTGACCATCACAGCCGACAACAAGAGCAAGACTTTCGGTGCCACCGATCCTGAACTGACCTATCAGGTAGAAGGACTGGTGGGCAACGACAAGCTGACCGTTGAGCTGTCGCGCGAAAAGGGTGAGGAACTCGGTTCGTATGCCATCGATGCCGTCATCACTGCCAGCAGCAATTACGACGTGCAGTTCACCAAGGGTGCATTCACCATCACGGCCTGCACTGATGCCATCGTCGTGACCATCACAGGTAACACCCTGAAAGCTGAGTTTGACGGAAAGACCCAGACAGTCAGCGGCTACACCGTTGCATGCAACAACGAGCTATACGACATTAACAAATATGTTTCATTCTCTGGCGACAGCATCGTTTCGGGTACTGACGTCAAGACTTATGACATGGGACTGACGGAATCACAGTTCGCGAACACCGCTGCGGGCTTCACCAACGTGACCTTCAAGGTGACGGACGGTACACTGACCATCACACCGAAGGCTGTCACCATCACAGCCCAGAGCCATGCGTTCACTTATACAGGCGAAGCTCAGAGCTGGCCGCAGTATGATGTTGAGGGACTGGTAGGTGATGATGCCATCAATGCCGTTGTGACAGGTAGCATCACATATCCTTCACAAGGCACTGTAGCTAACAAGGTGGAGAGCTATGAGTTCACGAAGGGTACTGCAGGTAACTATAGCGTGACGACGAAGAACGGTGAGTTGACGATGACTGCAGCTGATGTGGCCATCACGATTACAGCAGCCAGCCAACAGTGGACCTATGACGGAACGGCTCATACTAATACTGCTGTCACCATTACCAGCGGTGAACTGCTTACTGGTGATGTGCTCGTAGCTACAGCAGCAGGTAGCGTGACGAATGTAGCCGATACGAAGACAGGTAACAACCCTGTAGCTGAGGGCTATAAAGTGATGCACGGTGAGACTGACGTAACTGCCAACTATGCCATCACTGCTGTAGCGGGTACACTGACCATCGCACCTAAAGCTGTCACCATCACAGCACAGAGCCATGCGTTTACTTATACAGGCGAAGCTCAGAGCTGGCCGCAGTATGATGTCGAGGGACTGGTAGGCGATGATGCCATTACGGCCGTTGTGACAGGTAGCATCACATATCCTTCACAAGGCACTGTAGCTAACAAGGTGGAGAGCTATGAGTTCACGAAGGGTACTGCAGGCAACTACAGCGTGACGACGAAGAACGGTGAGTTGACGATGACTGCAGCCGATGTGGCCATCACGATCACAGCAGCCAGCCAGCAGTGGACCTATGACGGAACGGCTCATACTAATACTGCTGTCACCATTACTAGCGGTGAACTGCTTGCGGGTGATGTGCTCGTAGCTACAGCAGCAGGTAGCGTGACGAATGTAGCTGATACAGAGACAGGTAACAACCCAGTAGCAGGCTATAAAGTGATGCACGGTGAGACTGACGTAACTGCCAGCTATGCCATCACGACTGTAGCGGGTACACTGACCATCACACCAAAGGCTGTCACCATCACAAGCCAAAGCGAGGAATTTACTTACGATGGTCTTGCACATACGAATGCTAATTATGACGTAGAGGGTCTTGTGGGCGATGATGCCATCAAGGCCGTCGTCAGCGAAAGCATCAAATATGTAAGAGAGAATTACGTAGATAACAAAATCGTTAGTTATGAGTTCACGAAGGGCGACCCCACAAACTACGATGTCAAGCTAAAAGGAGGTAGGCTGACGATGTTGAAAGCCAAACTGATACTTACAGGTGGTATCACGATTTGCAAAAACGTGACGAATGGCGATGTCACCTACTCTGTCGATTGCTCGAATGTTGAGTTTAATGGCCTTGTCGGTAGCGACAAGATTACCATCAGCGGTATCACGATTAGCTCAATCGAAATAAATGAAGATGGCTCAGAAACCATCATGCTCGGCTTCAGTAACGTTTTACTCGAAGGTGATAATTTAGATTGCTACGAGTTCACGACGGCCGAGGGTGCAGAAACTGTCACCATTACAAAGACCATCGTAGTGAACGAAGAGGGTACGACGACCGAAACCACCGTTACGCAGGAAACGAACGAAGCAGGTCAGCTCGTGACGACGACCACAGAAAATACGGTAGGAACAGATGGTTCTACGTCCAATACTGAAAAGAAAGAATGGAATGGTGAGGACGGCAATCAACATGAGAAAATGTTCCAACAATCGTTTAATGCAGATGGTGATCCTTTGTCATCAGCCTGGAAACAAACAGTCAGTGATGAAGTTGGGCCTATTAGTGAAAATGGAGAATATATGTGGACTGATGAAGAAGTAGGCCTCTTAGCCTCTGTCGGAGTTGCTGGTGAGAGAAATGGAAGCGATAATTGGAACGAGAATGTCAGTGGAAATGTATGGTCTCAAAACGACAATCTATTGTACAGTTTTGAGTCAGAAACACTCTATGGTCCTTCCAGAGACCTTCTTTCAGTTGAAAAGACTGAACAGTGGGATAAACAAGAAGAAGGCCTCAAGGCCACATCCGAATTAACAGGTCTGATAAACGATGAAGGTAATTGGGATGAGACACTCAAACGTTCAGTAAGTGATCCATTAGGTAATACTTTGTACAAATCCGTGACGAACACAACTATTGATGAAAATGATAATACTTGGATGACGTCCTTTGAAGAGTTGTATGACCCAGATAAGGGAGAGTTTATTAATATTCTTCTTGCGTCGGCGAAAGACGAGAAAGACCTCCCATCACTTAAATGGGATGCTGATGAAGATACCGAATTCAAAAATCTTTCGGGAGAATTTGCAGATATTGATAAAATGGTAGTGCCTAATGAATCTAATGAATTTGCAGAAAATCCTTGGGAGGATAATAAGAGTCTTTTGGAAAGTTTTGGACTTGGTGACGCTTATTTCCAAGCTGACAATTGGAGCAATATCGACGTTAAATGTAAAACAGAATTTAACAAAGAAGGTGATGCAATAGACAGGGAATATAGTTACGTGGTGAACCAATGGACTGATGAAACTAATATGGCTGTGGTCAATGAGAAGAGCGGTAATCTCTTCAATGTTGAATATGACGAGGAAGAGCCACTTTATGATTTTGAAGCAAAATTTGATAGTTGGAACTTTAATGATGAGAGTATATTCGATAAATTCGGTCTTCCTACTGACAAAGAAGAGAATGCTAATGTTACGTGGGATGATGAAGATAATCGGCAGATTGAAATATGGGGCAAAGAAGAAGATCTGCGTAAAATTTCTGAACTATACAGCCCCCGCCGTGCGCCAGAGGAGGATGAGAACGTGCCTGAAGGTTATATCAAGATAGAGTCAGGAGTAGACTACGAGGTGCTGAAGGAAGGTCCTATCATTCTGACCATCCTCACGAAGGGTGGACCAATGGAAATCAAGAGCATCAAGTTCAAGGATAGTTCTATCTCTACTGCCATTCGTGAATTCGCAGATACCAGCAGCAAGACAGCTGACGAGTGGTACACGATTGACGGACGCAAGCTGGAGGAAAAGCCAACGAAGCAAGGAGTGTATATAAATAATGGAGTGAAAGTATTTATAAAGTAAAGACCTTAGACTTTAGACTTTAGCAAAGGAGTTAGAGGAGTTAACGAGCAGATGCTCGTGGAAAGACCCTCTCCCGTCACCCCCTTCGATTCCCCCGTTATCGGGGGACAGGAATCTTAAAGGGGGAGGAGGGAAGATTAGGGAATAAAGTGATGCTTTATTCCCTAATTTGTTTTTCGTTGTTTTTCAACTGTTTACATCTTTGTGATTGTCAAAACGCCAGCCGATAGGGCAGGGACGGAGAGGATGACATCGGTGCCTTCGGTCTTCGGTGTTGCTGTCTGGAGTGCAACAGCGTGCTTGTTCTCCATGCTGTTAGCTACCGTGAGCGAACCAGGAGCATAGTACTCGAAGGCTGTTTCCTTCACGCCCGTCCAGTCGCCTTTGATGCGAAGGGTGGCTGGTTGGTCGGTGGGGTTCACCACCTTCACGATGACTCCTGAGCCATTCTCTGCCATCGTGGTGCTCACGCTCAGATTGCCGGTCTCACCGCTATAGGCCAGACGGTACTTGGAGAAGTGGTCGTACCAGAGTTCGGTGACCTGACAGTTGGGTGCCTTGAACAAATCCTTATAGTCAAAGTTGATGAAGGCATTGTTCCAGTCGGGCGAGTCGGTACGGCGGAGGAACAGCGCAGCAGCTCCCATAGCCACTACGTCACGTGCCTCGCACATATTGAGGAAGCCACCTGCAAAGAGGCCTGTGCGCCAATCGATGCTATTGAGGTTCCACTCGGAAATGAAGAGCTTGATGTTCGGATTCGGACCGTCGGCAATCATGCGGGCATAGCGGTCGTACTGCTGCCCCAGACGTACAGGACCTGTGGCATAACCGCCTTGCTGCTCGTAGTGGTGGAGACTGAGGTAGTCGAAGAAGTTGCCGCTACGCTGGATGAACTGCTCATCTTCTTGGAATCCTCCGCAGGCGATGATCTTGATGCTTGGGTCTATCTTGCGCATGGCGGTACTGAAATCGCGCACGCACTTCTCATAGCGGTCGATACCCATCTCCCACATCTCGTTGTCAATCTCCCAGTATTTTACGTTGTACGGTTCCGGATGTCCGTTGGCAGCACGCTTGGCTCCCCATTCATCGGTGGCGGGAGCATTGCAGTAGCGCAACCAGTTCACCGCATCCTGCAGTATCTGGTCGTACTCCTCAGCAGGACGTTCGAACTTGACGCTCACCACGATGACCGGTTCGCTGTTGACCTCGCGGCAGAAACGGATGAACTCATCGGTACCGAAGCAGTTCTGGTCGTAGTCCATCCACATCCAGTGGGCCCAACGTTCACGATTCTCCTGAGGACCGATGCCCCATTTCCAGTCGTACTGAGCCACGTAGCCACCACCTGGCCAACGCAGACAAGTGGGGTGCAGTTCCTTGACTGCCTGCAGGATGTCGGGACGGAAACCTCCCAGATTGATACCTGTCTGAGTCGTCATCGTTGCCATATCGACCTGTATCGTTCCGTTCTTCACCATGATGACGAAATCTGCATCACAGCTAACCTTAGTAATCTTCCTAATGATCTGGGCGCCGTGTTGATCGGCGGCGCGGCGTTGTGCATCAGTTAAATTGACAACGCTATCTTCGGTGATTCGGAGTTCACCTTCGATTCTCTCGGGAACAAGCGTGAATTCATATTTCTTCCAGTCCTTGCTGACTTTAAACGACTGGCGAGCGATGATATTGCCTTTTGTGCTACGCAGTCCAACAATCAGTTCGCCCTTACCCTTCGCATAGATGGAGCCTACTAATTTATCGCCATCAATGTCCAACGGACCTTGGAAGATGCCAGCCTCGGTCTTTCCTGCAGAAATCTCCTGCGAGTAGCGCATGTTCACGGCATCATCCTTCACGAGACGATACTTGCCACCCTCGCCAAAGGAAGTCCATTTCTGAGCCACAGCAGGAATCTTTACATCACCAGGTGTGCCTTCGAACAAAGTCTTGCCATCAGCAGAAGTCAGTTTGATATTGCGATAGGTAGCCTCGGTGTAATTCACCCAGAAGGTCACAAAATTCTGTTCTGCCTTCTCCAGATTGTCATAGCTGACCACCTCCTTGCCGTCCCAATAGACCGTCACCTTACTGCCTCGGCTCTCGATGCGCAGTTTGTGCCATTGCTGCTCCTCGTTCACCTGCTCTTTCGTAGCAGGAGCCGATACCAAAGGTGTGAGTGTATTCATGCGACGTCCAGGACGTCCACCGAAACCTTGCATCTCGCGCACTTCCATCGCACAGATGGAGAAATCCGCCGTAGCGCTTTGCTGTTGCAACCGGGCACGTGCGGCAGCCTCGTTTGCTGCATCAATCTGCGACTGAGTTTGCGCAGGGGTAAACGTGCGGCTTTCATAATACGGGTCGTGTATGCGGACAAAGTAAGGAGTACCGTCAGCTTTGTTGCGGAACGCGAAACGGATGTCCATCAAACCTCCGCTCCAACTGCGTCGTGCTAATTTGTATGAACGCCAGTTCACGTCCATTGTCAGGTCAAAGTCACAGGTGTTGATGCTATCGATCTTGAGGGGTTGCTCATAACGGGTAGGTGAATGCAGCACTTGGTCATCGTCCATAAACCATCCGTCGAAATAACCGTCACGCGGATGAATGCCTGGATATTGCTCAGGTTCGAACGAACGTTCCTGAATCAGTTCCTGCCAGACACCGTTGTTGGCGCTGAAGTAGATGTGTTCGAAGAGCTGTCCGTAGAGCATCTCGTCGATGATTCCTGAGGGCTTCTTGCTCTCAACCGTAATTGCATACTCATTCTGTGCTTTGGTTTGGCAGCATGCAATCGCTACAAAGACTAAAAAAAGGATTTTTTTCATTTTCATTTATTTTAAGATATTGACTTTGTTATAGTTTTCGTTTGTTCCTGCCTGTTGAAGGAGACCCCTGAAATTATTTCTTCTTATACCAGAAGAAGTATTGGTTTTGTTCCTTCTTCTGCTGTGGCGTGCGGGCCGAGTAGACGGGTTCAAGGGTGTAAGGATGGAAGCCTGTGTACCACGTCTCGGTGCTGACGGTCATCGGTGTGGGGGTGAAGTCCTGCACCTGTTCAAGCTTGTAGCCCATGCGGCGTGTCAGGTCTGCCAACTGTGCCATGTCCTTGTTGGTGCAGCCAGGGTGACTGCTGATGAAGTAGGGGATGAGTTGCTGGTTGAGGTGAGCCGATCGGTTCACTTGGTCGAACAGGGCTTTGAAGTCGTAGAACAGTTGGAATGATGGTTTGCGCATGAGTCGCAGCACGGCATCGCTCGTGTGTTCGGGTGCTACCTTCAACCGACCGCTCACATGGTGTTCAATCAACTCGCGTGCATAGCGGTGGTTCACCTTATTTATATTTATATCGCCAGTGTCGTGAAGGATGAGATCGTAGCGCACACCGCTACCGATGAGGCTTTTCTTCACACCACGTAATGCATCGACGGCATGATAGATGTCGAGCAGGGCGCTGTGGTCTGTGTTGAGGTTAGGGCATACGCGTGGATGGATACACGACGGTTTCTTGCATTGTTCGCACACTTTCAGGTTCTTGCCATGCATGCCGTACATATTGGCACTCGGTCCTCCAAGGTCGCTGATATAACCTTTGAAGTCGGGCATAGCGATGATTTGCTGCACCTCGCGCAAGATGCTTTCCTTGCTTCGTGAAGCGATGAATTTCCCCTGATGGGCGGAGATGGTGCAGAAGGCGCAACCGCCGAAACAGCCACGATGCATTGTGACCGAGAACTTAATCATGTCGTATGCCGGAATGCGCTTACCGTGGTATTTGGGGTGGGGCAGACGTGTGTAAGGTAGGTCGAACGAAGCATCGATTTCTTCGGTCGTCATCGGTGGGTAAGGCGGATTGACCACGGCGTACTTGCCGTCGACCTCCTGTAGCAATCGTTGCGCGTGTACCTTGTTCGACTCTTCTTCAATATGACGGAAGTTCTCAGCCTGCTTGCGCTTGTCGTGCAGACACGCTTCGTGACTGTGTAGCACGATGTCCTTATCCGTTATTTTCACCTCGTGCTTCGCCATCAGCATCACTGTCTGCAATTGCGGATGTCGCATCATCACATTCCGAAACATCTGATTGTCCACAGCCTCTAAACCCGTCGACAGCAGTTCGTCGTTGAGCACACGGATGATATGCTGCATGGGTCGTTCGCCCATTCCGTAGATGAGCAAGTCGGCTCCGCTGTCCACGAGAATGCATTTCTTCAGGCAGTCCTGCCAATAGTCGTAGTGGGTGAGTCGTCGCAGCGAAGCTTCGATGCCGCCAATCACAACAGGCACATCGGAGTAGAGTTGCTTCAGTATCTGCGTGTAGACAATCGTCGGATATTCAGGCCGTTTGTCGTGTCGTCCGTCAGGACTGTAAGCGTCCTCAGAACGCAGACGTCGTGCTGCAGTGTATTTGTTCACCATCGAATCCATGCATCCGGGCGAGATGGCAAAGAACAGGCGTGGACGTCCCAGTTTCGTGAAGTCGCGATAGTCACCGTGCCAGTCGGGCTGTGGAACAATCGCAATCCGCATACCCTCTGCTTCAATGATACGGCCGATGACTGCTGCAGCAAAGGAAGGATGGTCCACATACGCATCGCCCGAGAACAGGATGACATCCAATTCGTCCCATCCTCGTTGTTCCACCTCCTTCTTCGTGGTAGGTAGGAACTGTGAAAAGTTGTTGTGGCGCTCCCTCTCCATACTGTCTGCTAAAACACAAAGGGATGTCCGTTGGGGCATCCCTTGTCGTATGAGTTATTTCATGATGTTCTTGATTTTCTCTGTAGCCTGATCGTAGGCTTTCTCCCAGTCTGTATCGAGCGAGAAGGGAGTGTAGGTCTGCTTATCGTTCACGTAGACATAGGTGGTTTCCTTATCGGTGTCGTTGAACAGCGGATTATTGAGCGAAGCATCACGATAGCAGGCAATCACCTCAAGACGTTTCTCGGTTGAGATAGCTCGTGCCTTGATGATGTTGGTCTCGAAGTCGGTGATGAACGACGCCAGATTCACAGCTTGTGAGTCATAGAAATAGCTGTCCTTGGTCAGACCACGTTTCTTCACTTGATTGGAGATGTAGTTGAGTACAGTGATCTTATACTGATTGATTTGAATCTGCTGGTCGTTCGACGCAGCATTGTTGACTACTGCTGTTGCGTTGTCAAATACTTTCTTATAGAGACTCTGTGCGCTCACTGTCAAATAGGTTGAGGCTGCCATCATCATGATTGTCAGGATAATTTTGTTCATAGTCAATCTGTTTATATTGTTTGTTATTATTCTGTTCGTCGACTGCAAAGATACAAAATATTTACAATTTAACCATTTACCATTTACTATTTTTGTGTAATACGTTGGTTATTTGTGAAAAATTAACATAAT
>Ga0265299_10005209_pt1 | contig 12078 bp, 10 predicted proteins | sample AusTroGonzalo_MG_4_FD_193485 | JGI IMG/M metagenome (GOLD analysis project Ga0265299, IMG submission 193485) | Bovine rumen microbial communities from tropical cattle in Woodstock, Queensland, Australia - Gonzalo_02 | ecosystem: Host-associated > Mammals > Digestive system > Stomach > Rumen ...
CGGCACATGATAAATTCTATAATGACTTCAATTATGTATTCCCGAGATTAGTAAATACCTTTGACAAGTCGTTAAATACATTCTACGCAACACGTAGATGTACTATAACGATAGATTACAATCCCATTAGAAAGGTAGGTGTGATCACATGATAGACTTATCTTTTGATAATGGAACGGTGGAACAATTTACTCTTGTTCTGTCACAGAGAGATTTTACTCATTTGGGAGCACTGTCAAACGTCGATCACATTAAGTTAAAGAGAAACCTTAATGCGGCGGACGAGCTTTCATTTGAGGTATATAAAGATTACAGCGGACATGAAGAAGTCCTGTGGGATGATATTTATGATCTCAGGCTTATATGGATAAGTGAGCTGAATGAATACTTTGAAATAGATGTTGAATCTACTGATACGGTTTATGTTAAGAAGACGGTTACCGCAAAATCATTGTGCGAATCAGAATTGTCTCAGACTTATCTGAATAAGATTGAGATAAACACTGCTGATGATATTGCAAGGGATGATTATGATGCAAACTATCCTACTGTATTTTATAGAGAGTTAAGCGGAGATCCTGAATCTGCTGAATATAAAAAACTCAAGAACGCTTCTCTTCTTCATAGAGTTATGGAGAAGGTTCCGGCTTATAAAGTAGGACATGTAGATGATTCTCTTAAGAATTTACAGAGAGTATTCTCTATTCAGAATACTACACTTTATAACTTCCTGACGGGTGAGTGTTCAGAACAGTTTAACTGTTTATTCCAGTTTGATTCTGCAACTCGTACTATTAATGCATATGATTTGTTAAGTGTATGTAACGAAACTACGGCTTGTCCATATTGGGCAAATGTAAATAATGAATATTATCCGGGATCAAATCATCTTCATTATAGAGGATTCTTTAATGATAAATGTCCTATATGCGGAAGTTCAAATATACAATACTTCGGTGAAGACACCACCGTATTTGTTTCAACCGAAAATCTTACGGATGAAGTAAAGTTTGATACTGACGTAAATAGTATGAAGAACTGTTTTAGGCTTGAAGCCGGTGATGACGATATGACGGCTGCAGTTATAAATAGTAATCCTAATGGGACAAGATATATATACGAGTTCAATCAAGAAACCCGTAAAGATATGCCGAAGGAATTGGTTGAAATTATAGACGCATATGATAAAGAATATGATGAGTATTATAATACAAAACCAATGCCTTTAGACTACACGAAGATAGGAGCTTATAATAATCTTTGTGCTAAATATAATCAGAATGAGGTTTATAATAATGGATCACCGTGGGAGATAATTCCTAATCCTGTTAAAGGGTATAAAAATCTTATGCCCTATTATTATAATTGCATTGATTTTTACTCTTATCTTAAATCAAGCATGATGCCTGATCCTGTTGAGGAAACATATAGCATTGATCAAGAGTTAAGTCATATACTCTCAGGATTAGCTGGTCTTATGCCAGCTTATATTATAGGATTATCTTCAACAATAGATGCTCAAACTTCAGCAGAAAGCGCAATTAATAATATATGTGAAATATTTATAAATACGGGCGTTTATAAAATCGAAGTAACGACATCGAGCGACGGGTGGAAACCAAATGATGTTGGAACAGCTCCCATTTACGATGATGAAGGACATTTTATAAAGAATATAGATACAAAGGGCAAATGGACTGGAAAAATAAAACTTATTAGTTATGAGGATGATACGGTTACTAAAGAATCATCTAATTTGACGCTTCGTTTTACAATTTATGAGCCTACTTATCTCGAACAGAATGTAAGCAAATTCTTAAAGCGAGATAAAGAAACCGCAGATTTATATGATGTAGTTACAATACCATGGGATTCTAAATCTGATGGTTATGATTTTAAGCAGCAGTTAAAACTTTATTCTTCTGCTAGATTAGAATCTTTTCAAAGTGCTATAGACGGTGTTATAAGTGTTTTAACAGAAGCTGGTGCTGGTAATGAGAAGAACGAAGATTTTATTTATCCCGAAGTATCAAAAACAACAATATCGCAAGGTATTAATCCGAAAAAGCTTAATTTATATTTAAAAGATGCGGAAACCGGCAAATATGTTTTAACTACAGATGAAACATTTTATTATAGTAAGACGTATTATTTTATATCATCTGTTGAACCAGTTTACATAGAAATATCAAAAGATGAAGCACAATTTGAGTATGAACATAATGGTAATCCTAAGAGTATGGGTTGGTATGAATACGTTTGGATTTATAATCTCGATAAGAAAGTTAAAGCACTGTATAGAGTAACGCCAGACACGTCTGTATATCCCGGGAAAACATATTATCATTATGATGATAAGCTCAAGTTTACAAAATTTGAAGCTCCAAATGTTATTAATCCTAAAGCTAATAACTGGTATGAGAAAAATAGTGACGGAGACTATGTTAAGACTAAAGATACTAAAGTAAAAGATAATAAAACATATTACACTCGTAAAAAGTATTCAGTAGAAAACCCATTATATAATGATTTTTATTGGCCGTATAAACAGAAAAGCGCGGCAGTAGCTGGAGAGTTAGGTGTTCGTAACAATGAGGTGGAACTCGTAGGCGGAGCACTCAACACTGATGGTACATATAATACCAAAGGTATGCTTCAGTATATTGTTGATGCAATAAATACCGTACAAAATGAACTTAATTTTGCAAAGTACGTATACAATCATACTTATACAAAAGTTGTAGATCCTACGGGTAATCCGACATTTGAATGTTGGTATGAGAAAGACGGGAATAATTATGTACTTACTTCAGATACAAGAGTAGTAAGTGGAAAGACTTATTATAAACACTCCTACGACTTATATTATATTTACACTACATATATCCGTGAAGATACATATAGTAATGCGAACTATATATCTACCGATCTAGACAATAATCAACTATTTGAGAACGCCGGTAGGTTCTTAGAGTTAGCTAAAGACGAACTACACAAGTCGGCTACTTATCAGCATTCTATTAGCACGAATATAAATAATCTAGTTGCTATTCCGGAGTTTAAGCCGCTGCTTGAACACTTTGAACTCGGTAACTGGATTAGAGTGCGCGAAGATGAAACGATCTATAGGTTGCGACTTATCTCCTACTCTATTGACTTTGACAATATCCAGCAGCTCGACACAGAGTTTTCTGATGTCACAATTACTGCTGATGGATTGAATGATATAAATAGCATTCTTAATCAAGCTACATCAATGGCTTCATCGTACAGTTATGTGCAACAGCAGGCCGCTGATGGCGCAGATGTAATGTATAACTATATAGATGATTGGGTTGATAACGGACTTAATTCTGCACTGATTAGGATTAATAATAATACCGATGAAGATATCTCTATTGATAACGCTGGTATAACTGCAAAGACATATGATGATGTACACGATGAGTATGGTCAGGAACAGTTAAAGATTACACATAATCTTATAGCGTTTACTGAAAACAATTGGGAGACTGTTTCCACAGCGTTGGGTAAATTTAATATGACGCATCACCATGTTGACACTGATGGTATTAATCATGGTGGTGACGCAGATAACTATGATGCTTACGGGCTTGTAGCTCAAGCCGTTTTATCCGGTTGGGTAGTTGGTAGTTATATGGAGGCTGGAACTATTATTGCCAGTCATTTACAAAATGTTGGGAATAGTTGTTATATTGATCTTGTGGATGGTCAGAGTAGTGGTAGAGAAAACTATATTCAATTTACAAAACCAAACACCCAAATAGTTAATTTTAGTGTAAGTAAAACTGGAGACGTTACTGTAAATGGAAGCGGTACGTTTAATGGTAAAATTGAAGCAAATGAAGGTTATATTGGCGGGACAGGCGGTTGGGCTATAAGAAGTGGATATATGACAGTGCCTAGAGACAATGGCCCTACTACAGTAGATGCTACTAATGTAACAGGTACATACTTAGGTACTGGCGGCATAATGAATTCTAATGGATCAAGTTATGTTAAATTAAAAGGAGGTACTTTAACCGCTAATAATGTAGTAATAACCGGATCTGGCAATAATAATAATGCATTAAATTTAGGCAACGGTGCGTTTACGGTTACAAACAATGGTAAAGTTAGTGCATCAAATGTTGAGATTAAAGGTGGATCAATTAGTATTAAAAAAACAGATGGCACTGTCGTATTTGATGTTGATAATACTGGAGATGCACATTTCAATGGTGATATTAGCGGTGCGACCGGAACCTTTAAAGGTGGAATAAATACATCTAATGCAACAATCAATGGTGGATCTATTACTATAAAAAATGGTAATAACACTATATTCTCTGCGACATCAGGAGGCACAGTATCTGTAAACGGTAAGATAATAACCAAAGAAGGAGAAATTGGCGATTGGAAAATTGAATCAGCTACAGGTACCACTTCTCCATATGGTTATGGTGCACTCCATAATATTATGGATACTACTGCAACAAGCACATATATTTTATCACCAAAAGGTACAAATTTAACTGGTGATAATAGACCTAAAATGCCTGGAGTTAGTAACGATAGAAGAAATGTTCATGTCAGACTTGGGCCTAATTTTGCCATAGATACGGATGGGAATGTATTTGTAACTGGGAATGGAACATTTGGCGGTACTATTACTGCAACTGCTGGTACTATTGGTGGTTGCACAATAAATAGTAATGGAAGTCTTATAATTCCCGCTGGGCATATTCAAACTGGTTCAATTATATCTACTAATTACACTCCATCAGATATTTTTACTTCTAAAGGATCTATATTCGATTTAAACGACGGAACGATAATAACGCCTGGATTTAGAGTGGATGGCGCCGATGGTAATACATGGATTAAAGGTACTATTTATGCTTCTGCCGGTAATATTGGTAATTGGGATATTAACTCTAACGGTATATATAAAAGTGTGGGAACTTCTAGCTCTCAAACAACATATATTAGACCTGATTTTATACATCTAATGGAAAGTAGTAAATGGAGACAGTTTTTAATTCATCCTGGGAATGGTCTATTTGGTATTCGTGTTGATAGTAAAACTGGGGATGCGGCATTTGTTGTATCAGATGATACAGGTACAATTAGTCATTCACAATCATTAAAAGCTGGAAATTATGTCTCTATATCACCTTATGCTATAACAAGAAAAGATGATAAGTCTGATAAATGGAGGGTACCTTTTTATAATATTGGAGAAGCCGTAGAGGACAAAGAGGTATTAATTTCATGTGCAGATGGACGTATATTGAATTTACATTTCAATCATGGCGTATGTATTCAGTGTAGATATTTAGGAGAATAGATTAAAAGGAGAACAAAATGGATAAACCATTAGCATTAAAGATACAAGAGTTTCAGAAAGCAACGACATCAGTCATAGAGCAATCTGGACTTCCTATATATATATTAAAATATCAAATTAAAGATTTACTTGCCGAGATAGAGAAACTCGAGAATGATTTCGCGCAGAAAGAGCTTCAAGAGTATTATCAATCTCAGCAGCAAAACGCAGAGGAGCCGCCTACAGAGGAGGCTCCTTCTGAATAAATACTAAAGAAAGGAGACAACTAAATGGCCGTACCAATAATAAAAGGTCATCAAATAATAGACCTGCGAAATGATGCGAACTATTATTTTGAAGTTGTTCCGCAAGGTGATGGTCAAGCAAGAGGTATACTTGTAGAGGTACTTGACAACGGTTCTCCGGTTACATTTGATCCTACTGTAAATACAGTAACTATTGATGGAATAAATGCCGGTGGATATGAAGTTCATAATACATGTTCGTTTGAATCTGGACATACTCCTTATAATAATTTTATAGATGTGTCGCTTCTTCATATCCTTGATTATCCCGGGTTGGGTAAATATACAATAACAATACATGGAAATATTGGTGAAGATTATGTCAATACATTTCCGTTTAATATCGTTGTTATACCATCTCCATATAATATTGATACTGTAACTGCTTCTGATACATATCAAGCATTAAATGATGCGATAGTGGCAGCTATGACCGCAAATAGGTGGTGGACAAAAGAAGGGCCTCCTAGTAGCCCAGATAGTAATGCACATCTTGGTGATTACTATTTAGATGCCTCTTCTGGAAAAATATATTATTCTCAAGCGTCTACAGATCCTTATGCTGTTAATTGGCTTCCGTTACAAAATTCAGATGGTAGTCAAGTTGTTCTTGGAGGCAGCACTTTTACTTTTATTAAAACATTATCATCAAATGCCACCACGTTAACTTTAACTCAGGATAATTATATTGAAGGCACATTACCCTCATGGTTTTATTCAATATCGAATTTTGATATATCAGTTAAGAGCACAAATAATGCTTTATCTTTATCTAAAAATCCTACTGTAACTATTAATTCAAGTTCACATACAGTTAGTATTATTTTGAACTTCACAAGTAAACTTAGTTCATCAACGACAGTATATGTAGAGTTAAGCCAAAGATAATAATTTTAGAAAGGAATAGAACAATGGAGTACGTAGTATTATTCAATAAAGAGTACTTAGAATTTTTTAATAAAATATCCTTGGGGACACTTATTACTGTTATACTCGCTCTTTTATTCTTAGGAGGGCTGATTATGAAAGGATTGGACAGATATCATAGATTTAAAAAGACAATAGAGGAAAAAGACAATCTTATGGATGGGCATACTAAGGAAATAAGGGAACTCAACAAGGATGTTAATGAGATAAAAGGAAAAATTGATGATGTGCTTGATGTGCTCGACAGTATTAAGGAAAATGCGGATCAACGTGAAGCCCGTAGATTACGACGAGAGATATTGAAGTTTGGCGACAATATCCGTAATGGTAAAACATTCTCTAAGGATGCATTCCAAGATATTATAGAAAGCAATGAGGAATATGAGAATATTATTAAGAGGCGCAATCTCAAGAATGGTTTCACAGAACAGGAAATGGTATTCATAGTTAAGAAGTATCACGAACTCTACGGAGGATAATGATATGACTACTCTTCAAAAACTTAGAAAACTGATGGCAATCAGATATGCTCGACGGCGAAAGTTTAATAAAGAGTTAGATCTAATTAAATACGGCGAAGAAGGGAAACAAAAGATGGCTTTGAGTAAAAAACTCACCATCTTTTTGCTTGCAAATTTTACCGTAGTGGAACTGTATGTACTATTCGTGATGTATGTATTTCAAGACATCTCTGCTCTCCCATCGTTGATTACAGTTGTAGTCGGGGATGTGGTAGCGTTCATTGTTTATATGATTAAGTCTCTTAAGGAGAATACTACTGATAAGGGATTTATGTATGAACTACGAATGAAGGATGCGGAGAATGGTACAGTTGATGATCAAGAAGCCGTTGGATGATCAAAAGGAGAAAGATAAATGAGTATCACATTATTTATTACTATATTAACAATAGGCGGTATGGTTACTGCTCTCCTCACAGAAGCAATCAAGAAGATGTATGCGAATATGAATAAAGACTACTCTCCTAACATCATTGCACTTGTTAATGCAATCGTTGTTGGGTGTGGTGGTACTGCTGTTGTATATATGCTGTCGGGAATTCCATGGAGTGCAAACAATATTATTTGTTTGGTTCTCATGTCAATAGCTGTGTGGATTGCGAGTATGTTGGGATTTGACAAAGTTATACAGACAGTTAACCAGATCGCTGTTTTAACAAAAGATAAAACAGAATAAAGCATGTTTTTATTGGAAAGGAGATTAAAATGGTTTCATGTACCAAATATAACATAGAGCAAGATTATGCGGAGTTCTATGCAGATACAAAGGCCGAATTAAGTAATCTTCCTAATCTGAGAGAAAATGGTAAGGCAGAACTTGCTAACATGAATAGAGTAAGTGCTGGAAGTGTTTGTCTCCTTCCGGATTCTACCGTGTACGTCCTTAAAGGTGATAACACTTGGGGCGAAATATAAGAAGGGAGGTTGATGGCGAGTGGATATTACAACTTACGCGATCTTAAAAAAATACATCAACGACTCTCTTATAGGTATTGGAGCATTAAAAGGTTCGCCTTGTGAAATTGATAGTATTACTAAAGAAGATGGTGTTACTACTATCACTCTCAAATGGACGGATACTAATGGCGTAGATCATTTTGATTCGTTCGACATAATGGATGGTGTCAGTGTTATTGGTGCGACAGTAGATGATACCGGAAACTTAAAACTCTTACTATCAGATGGCACAGAAATAGATTGTGGGCGTGTTAATTCACAATTTGAAGAGTTACCGGTTCCTAGTGAGGCTAATGTTGGATCAATACTTCAGTATGTTGGGGAGACAACATCTCAATATGTAAATGGATATTTTTATGAATGTATAAAAGACGGTAGCGTCTATAAATGGGTACAAAAGGATGTACAGCCCGGAACTAATGGCAAAGCTGCAATGATTATCGGCACGATGCTTGCGTCCAATTGGAATGTTAGTACCAAGGAGCAGACTGTTAGAGTGCCCGGAATCACAAGTGCTACTGATGGAGTAATTGGACTGCTCAACTCGGCAACGGATGAAGAAATTGAAGTTGCAAAGAGAGCTGAAATAACTGTACGGCGTATAGGGAATGAGACAATTACTTTCAAGTGCCACAAGATTCCGACTGATAATATCAGTTTTGGCGTTTGGATAGATGTTGGTAGTACCACTTCAAGTACAGATTTGACTGCAACTCTTTTAGCATCTGAATGGGATGTAAATAATCAGCAGACAATAGTATTTGATGATTTCGATACCACTAAGAACGGGACATTTGGTATCCCTGTTAGTGCTACTGCCGAAGAGAAAAAGGTATATGCAAAAGCCGGAATAAATGTAGTATCTCAAATTGGAAATCAATTTGTATTTGAAGCAACTTATTCTGTGCCTACAATAGATCTTCCAGTTGTTTTAATTATTTATTAAAAAGATAAATTAAATATAGATATTATATTTATAACCCAAAGGAGGAAAGGCTTTATGAGTTTAATACAGACTTTTCCCAACGGAGGCGGTGAATCTTCGCAAGTGACGGTCTTCCCTACCGCTTCTGCCGCCGAATTGGGAAGTATTTATCAGTACATCGGGCCTTCGACGCTCGAATATGAAAATGGTTGTTTTTATAAATGTATATATGATGAAACAACATCTTCGTATGCGTGGGAACCTATACAAACACAGTCCGACAGCACATACGAAACAGACCCTATTGACTTTGATGATTTTTAAAGGAGGATGAGAAATGGCACAAACAAACAAACCGATTTCAAAAGACTATCTTATCCAGAGTTTGAAAGGATTCGAGGCTGAAATCCTCAGAACTGACTTCGTTGAGAAGTATGCTTCTTACAGCGAAATGCCTACTGCTGCTTCTACAATAGAAGGTAAGATCATCCAGTACGTTGGCGCTAATGACGTTACACATGGTCTCGTTAACGGTTTCTTCTATGAGTGCATAGAGGGTACGACATCTGGAACATACGAGTGGGTTGAGAAGCAGGTTCAGACGATTCCCGCAGCTGTTGAGTATTCAATAGTTAAGGAAGCTACACCTGATACTGGTTACTTCGCAACATACCAGCTTTATGGTCAGGTAGGTAGTGGTTCTGCTGCTCCTATAAGCGGTTCTGCAAAGATCAATATTCCGAAGGACTTCCTTGTAAAGAGCGCTGAGGTTAAGACGGTTACTGCTGCTGATAAAGAAGCAGGAGGTATCTTCTACAATAACCCTGACTTCGCAGTTGGCGACAAGTACATTGATTTCGTAGTTAACGTTAAGGAAGGTTCTGCTACTGATGAGCATATCTACCTCAATGTTAAGGATCTTACGGATGTTTACACGGGTGGCGACGGTATCACAGTTGGTAATGACAATAGCATCGCTATAGATCTTGCTACGGCTAGTGGCCTTGAGCTTACAGGCACATCACCGAACAAGCAGCTCGCTGTTAAGCCTGATAACACAACTCCCGATCAGATGAGACTTTATGTTGGAGCATCTGGACTGTATGGTTCGATCCTTCTTGCTGATCCTAATGATCCGGACGAAGCTATCGACTTTGATACAGAGTGGTAATAGAAAGAGGAGATTATTCTCCTCTTTCTTTTTTGAATAAGGAGAAATAATATGGCAAACAAATCAATAGATAAGCATTATCTATTAGAAACATTAAAAGATTTTTACAATACAATCCTCCTTACTTTCTTACAAAAATCACTTACGGTAACCACTGTACCCTCTGATCCTGAAAATGGCGATGTAATTATTTACGTCGGAGCAACATCTGGTAGTTATACTCAAGGTCACACTTATAAATATGATTCAAGTCAAACAGCATGGGTCGACATTACTCCATCTGCTAACAGCACATTAGCTGGTTTAACAGATACGACTATATCAAGTCCTTCTGATGGACAAATATTGAAATATGATAATGCGTCAAGTAAGTGGGTTAACTCTAACGAACAAAACGTACCCACGGCTTACACTTCTAATCCCGCGATGGACGGAACTGCAAGTCCGGGTTCTAGTACGAATTGGGCTAAAGGTGATCATGTTCATCCGAGTGATACAAGTAAAGCAGATAATACGACATCCTTTACTGAGGCAAGTGCAAGGGCAAATATAGCGAGTGGTGAAACTATTCCTACTATATTGGGAAAAATTAAGAAGTATTTTTCTGATCTTAAGGATCTTGCTTATATTGCTAAAGACGGAACTTCGAGTACGAAATATCTTAAGGGTGATGGCACATGGGATACGCCCACAAACACAAAGAACACAGCAGGCTCCACAGATACAAGCAGTAAGATTTATTTGATAGGTGCTACAAGTCAAGCGGCTAATCCGCAGACATATTCAGACAATGAGGTATTTGCTACAGATGGTGTTCTTTCGTCAAGGAAGGTAACAACAAAGGCCATTACTGCTATGACAGGAACAGGCACAGAAGGACAGGATAAAGGGTCGGGTGCAACCAATAGATATGTTCCTTCATTGTGGACGTTTAATTCAAGTATAGCTGTAGCAAACGGAGAAGTGTATTTCATAAAGATACCCGTAGCAGGTGGCACTTACGGTGTTTGGCTTTCACTCAATAACGGCACTAATTATTATCCCGTGGCTGTTAGTAATGCTAAAGGAAGATTCACCACACAATATGCTAAAGATACAGTTATAGCAATAACTTATGAAAGCGCAGGAATTTGTAATTGTTATGCACAAGGTGGTGCAGATGCATTAGCAGAAGTGACTGGATGCTTTAGAGTTCTGAATGACTACGATGCAAATACCACTTATACCGCTATGAGTTCAAACGAACTTACAACGGGTACGGCAACCACTTTACGAACGGTCAGAGCAGACTATTTGAAAACAGGCGTTAATTCACTTATAGATACTAAAATAAACGCTTTGGATGTCACAGGCGCATCAAATATAGGTGCAGGAAAAACCATAAGTGCTTGGAGTGAAACTAACGGAAAAGTAAGCCTTACAACACAGGATATATCCATTACAAAATCGCAAGTGTCTGATTTTCCCACACTCGGCTCAGCGGCAAGTAAAGATGTACCTACAAGTGGTAACGCTTCATCATCCCAAGTAGTAAAGGGTGATGACACTAGACTTACGGATGCACGTAATGCGGCAGATGTAAGCGCATGGGCAAAAGCAGCAAATAAGCCGTCTTATACTGCAAGTGAAGTTGGTGTGGCTGCAAATCCCTCTTCTACTACAGGCACGTTGACTGGATTAACTGTTGATGGAACGAGTTATGCAATACCATCAACCGTACAAAGCGATTGGGATCAGTCTAATACTTCGGCTATAGATTTTATTAAGAATAAACCGGATGTTGCCGCTAAACTTTCTTATGTAGATAATTCTATTCTTGGCGCAAAGAATTTCTATAATGTATACGGAAACATATTAAGTTCGTCTGGCGCTGCTCAGCTTGGAGTTACTCTTAGCGAAACAAAAAATGGTAATTCTTTAAGTTTTGCTCTTAAATCTTCATG
>Ga0265299_10005211_pt1 | contig 12077 bp, 8 predicted proteins | sample AusTroGonzalo_MG_4_FD_193485 | JGI IMG/M metagenome (GOLD analysis project Ga0265299, IMG submission 193485) | Bovine rumen microbial communities from tropical cattle in Woodstock, Queensland, Australia - Gonzalo_02 | ecosystem: Host-associated > Mammals > Digestive system > Stomach > Rumen ...
CGTTTCGGGAAATTGTTGTATCTTTGCACATGAGAACGTGAGTAACTGTTTGATTGTTAGACGCTTCAAAGTTACGAATTTTCCTGCAAACATGCAAGAAAAGCGTTCTCTTTTTTCGTGCTATGAATAATTCAGGATAGACACGTCTTACGGGGGATGGCTTGTATCTCTTCGACACTATGGACGATTTTATCTCATCCATATGAACCGGAAGATACACGTCAAGCTCTTCCACCGGCATCTTGTCGATGCCGGCCACACCATGGTTGCGCCTGACACTCATCCAGGCTTCCCAGAAGTTTCTCGCTTCTACAATCTCGTTAATCAATTCCATTTGCCGCATTTCGTTCTGCTCGTAAATATACCATGGAGCGTCCCCGATGCTTCAGACTTGGGAGATTACGATTCTCCCCATACCGTCCTATCTCACTTTCGGACTACCAAGGCATTGCTTACAGCGATTCGCACTATATGTACATTAACCCCTTCAGTGATGGACGTACACCTACTATGGGCTCAGCTGACTCCCACCCATGAGCTTTTTATCGCACGTGCATACACACGCTGGATGGGCCTCTCGGGGTAAGACACTAACCTTATGACTTCACAACCTCTTGGTTTACTGTTTTGGGGAGTACGTTTACCATTCGGACTTCAACTTGTCGTGCAGTCTTATCCTTTCCCATTTAGCCTTATACCAAGTTTCTGTTCGTAGGCTCGACAGTCTCGCTATGGACTTCCTCCATCCTTGCCATTGCTGGCAACGACTTGTCTTTCGCTTCGCTTGGCGGTAAATACCCGCGACTGGATTTCAACCAGTTTGGTTAGTGTCATGCCCGACACACACGAAAAATCCCACAACTCACAAAAGAATTGCGGGATTATTTCTATTTTATCTTCTCTCGGACGTAACGACCTCCAGGTGTCACCACGATAGGTTTCTTCGGGGAATGCTTCTGGTTGCCAGTCACGAGGCAGGCATTCTCTGTCATTCTCTGAGATATGAAAAGAATGATTTTCTGCCTCATGGCAATGATGGGTGGGGTTGCACGGAGCCTGGTCCTACACCTGGGATAGTCGGTGGGTGCAAAATTACGAATTATTCGGGAAACGACAAAGAAAAGTGGGGAAAAAATGTATGAATAAGGTTTTGTTGTACTATTTGTGTCGAACTTTTTGTCGTAAAGGAGCGTACAGAAGGTTTACCCACTGAATGGGGTGCGGTTGATGATGGAGCGGCCGAGGGTTACCTCGTCGGTGTATTCCAGTTCGTTGCCGACGGCAATGCCTCGGGCGATGATGCTGACATCGACAGCAGTAGGGGCGAGCTTGCGGAAGATATAGAAATTGGTGGTGTCGCCCTCCATGGTGCTGCTGAGGGCAAGGATGACCTCCTTGACGTCGTTCTCCGAGACACGCTGCACCAAGGACTCTATCTCTAGGTCGCTGGGGCCGATGCCGTCCATAGGCGAGATGAGACCGCCAAGGACATGATAGAGGCCGTGGAACTGCTGGGTATTCTCGATGGCCATTACGTCCTGTATGTTCTCCACGACACAGATGGTTGCAGCATCGCGGCGCTTATCAGAACAGATGGGGCAGATGTCGGCATCACTGATGTTATGGCACACACGACAAAACTTTATCTCACGACGCATGGTGGCCACGGCCCCAGAGAAGCGCTCCACGTCTGCGGTGTCCTGTCGCAACAGGTGGAGTACCAGACGCAGGGCTGTCTTACGCCCTATGCCTGGCAGACGGGAGAATTCCTGCACGGCCTGTTCGAGTAAACGAGAAGGGTATTGTTGTAGCATACTTCTCACTAACTGGGGTAAATTCTTGTTAGGAACTAATTTCAGACAGTTCGAGCCACCGCATGGACTTCTCGTCAAGTTCATCCTTGAGCAGTGGCAGACGTTTGCTAAGTTTTGTTATCTCTTCGACAGATGTGGTGCCGCCACAGAGAGCTTCCTCGATCTGTTTCTTCTCGGCCTCCAGGACGGCGATGTCTTTCTCTAGCTGCTCAAACTCGCGTTTCTCCTTGTAGGTCATCTTCCTCTTATTAGGAAGTGAAGGGGACGATTGTTCTGTGGTAGAAAACCTTGCCGAAGAAGGTGACGTCGCTTTCACTCCTCTCTCACTTCCGTTCACTCCCTTTTCATTCCCTTCGAGAGCCGCCCACTCGCGGTACTGTGTGTAGTTTCCAGGGAAGTCCTTCACCACTCCATCACCCTTGAAGACGAGGAGGTGGTCAACGACCTTGTCCATGAAGTAGCGGTCGTGACTGACGACGATGACACAACCGGGGAAGTCCTGAAGGTACTCCTCTAGTATCTGGAGCGTAACGATGTCGAGGTCATTGGTAGGCTCGTCGAGGACGAGGAAGTTGGGCTGACGCATGAGCACGGTACAAAGGTAGAGCTTGCGCCGCTCGCCTCCACTGAGCTTCGCCACATAGTTATATTGCTGTTCGTTGGTGAAGAGGAAGTGCTGCAAGAGCTGTGTGGCTGTAAGGTGGCGCCCTTGGCCGAGGTCAACATATTCGGCAATGTCGCGTACCACGTCGATGACCTTCTGGTCTTCACGGAATTGCAAGCCCTCCTGCGAGAAATAGCCGAAGCGAACGGTATCGCCGATGACGATGCGACCGCTGTCGGGCTGCAGCTCACCAAGGAGCATCTTCACGAAAGTAGACTTCCCCGTGCCGTTGTTACCTACGATGCCCATCTTCTCGAAGCGGGAGAAGTTGTAGTAGAAGTCCTTTAAGATAAGAGTTGAGTGTTGAGAGTTGAGAGACTTTACATTTGCATCCCCAGAAGTAACGTCTCTCAACTCTGAACTCTCAACTCTAAACTCCTTCGAGATATACTGGCACTCAAAAATCTTTGAGCCTATATACACATTGCTGGCCTTCAGCCTTATGGCGCGTTCCTCTATTCGTGCCTTTGCCACCCGTTCCAGTTCGTAGAAGGCATCCTCACGGCTCTTCGCCTTGTGACCACGTGCCTGAGGCATACGGCGCATCCACTCCAGCTCCGTGCGGTAAAGGTTGTTGGCACGGGCAATCTCTGCACGGCGGTTGTCAATGCGCTCCTGCCGCTTCTCCAGGTAGTAGGAGTAGTTGCCACGATAAGTGTAAATGGTCTGGTCATCCAATTCAAGGATAACGGAACAGACGCGGTCGAGGAAATAGCGGTCGTGGGTGACCATGAGCAAAGTCTTGTTGCCACGGTTCAGAAAACCCTCCAGCCACTCAATCATCTCTAGGTCAAGGTGGTTCGTCGGCTCGTCAAGGATGAGCATGTCAGGCTCGGTGATAAGCACATTGGCCAGTGCCACGCGCTTCTGCTGACCACCAGAAAGCTGACCCATGGGCTGCTGCAGGTCACGAATCTTCAGTTTGGTGAGTATTTGCTTGGCCTTCAGCACCTTCTCCGGGTCGTTCTCATGGTTGAAGCAAGCATCAAGCACACTTTCCTTAGGGTCGAAGACCGGCGACTGCTCCAGCATACCAATCTTCAAATCGTGGCGATAGATGATGCTACCACTGTCGGCGCTGTCTTTGCCAATGAGCAGGGTGAGCAACGTGCTCTTACCCGTTCCATTCTTGGCAATCAGCCCCACCTTCTGCCCCTCGGCAATGGAGAAGCTGATATCCTCAAATAAAAGAAGAGAACCAAACGATTTCGTAAGGTTCTGCACGTCGAGGTATGGAATTTCCCTTGCCACTAATATCCCAACTCCTTGTTGATTTTCTCAATGTAGTCGAGCAGCTCTTCCCTACCCTCTCCTTTCTCTGCCGAGGTAATAAAATAGGGAGGCATTTCTTCCCAATTCTCCAGCATCTTCTGCTCGTAGGCTTCCACGCTGGCACGCACCTTGGCGGCAGAGAGCTTATCGGCTTTGGTGAAGACCATGCTGAAAGGAATGCCCGACATGCCCAGCCAGTTCATGAACTCCAGGTCGATGGTCTGTGCCTCCAGACGCACGTCGATGAGTACAAAGACGTTTACCAACTGTTCACGGCCAAGGATATAGCCACGAATCATCTGGTCGAGTCGTTGCACTTCCTTCTTCGACCGCTTGGCATAGCCATAGCCGGGAAGGTCAACAAGATACCACTCCTTATTAATAATAAAGTGGTTAATGAGCAATGTCTTGCCTGGGGTGGCTGAAGTCTTTGCCAGTTTCTTGTTGCGGCAGAGCATGTTGATGAGACTCGACTTGCCCACGTTGGAACGGCCGATAAAGGCATACTCCAGCTTGGTGTCCTTAGGACACATTGACACCATGGGGGATGAAATGCTGAACTCGGCGGTCTTTATCTCCATTAATCCAATTAGTTACCTGATGCGGTCAAGGGAACGAACGAGCTTCTCGTCCTTCCTGATAGCAATATTGGCAAAGAGCCAGCAGAAGACAGCCAGAACGGTGGTTCCCATGGGATAAATAAAACTCTTCTGTGCGTAATTACCAGAGTAGCTTATAGCAAGAAAGGCAATGTAGGCAATCCCCACGAAACAGAGAAGCCTGCAGATGTTAGCCTGCAAAGGACGTTTCTTATACAGGGATATGGCGTACAGGGAAATACAGCCTGCCACCAATGCCGCGATACCCGCTGCCACATTGCTAAAAGAATAAACGGCACACACCACCATAGCCACGAAGGCCAAGAGCAGGTAAACAGTTTGAATACGCTGTATCATAATGACGAATGAATCGGGCTGGCACTGGACCTGCCCCTACAGATATATTAATCCAGTATTGTCTGTGGCTGTTCTTTCTGCTCACGCCAGTACACCTTGTCCTCAATAAACTCCTGTGTAGCCAACAGTGAGGGCTTGGGCAGTTTTTCGTAGTAGCGTGAGATTTCTATCTGCTCACGGTTCTCGAATACTTCCTCCAGCGTGTCGTTGTAGGAAGCGAACTCGGCCAGTTTCTTCGACAGGTCATCCTTGATTTGCTGTGAAATCTGGTTAGCGCGCTTGCCAATAATGGCGACACTCTCGTAGATGTTGCCCGTGTCCTTGCACAGGTCCATAATGTTGCGCGTCACGGTGTTTACCGGAGCCTTTGATTTCTTGTAGTCCATCACTTTTATTTACAATTTACTAATTTACGATTTACAATTTACAATTAACAATTTGGCTGTGCCATTCAGTCTTTGGTTATCTTCTTGCACTTGGCAATGAATTTCTCTGCCGTCACCCGCATCTTAGACTCGGGATATTCGTTGATGAAACCGTAGCACTCGTCCTCGGCATCGCGATATCGGTCGAGCTTCTTCTCCTCGCTGGAGTTCTCGGCCAGCTCGAACTTGCTCTTCATGATGAGTACTGCGAAATCCTCGCGGAGGTTGGTGTAAGGGAACGTCTTGAGGGCATTCTGCGCCACGACGATGCACGACGAATAGTTACTCTCGCTGTTCGAGTTCACATTACCGAAATAGCCCCCTAGGTTGTAGTAAAGCTGTGCTGACAGCAGTTCCTTCATGGTCAGCTTGTCATAGAGCTCGTACATACGGTCGGTAGCCTCCTTTCGGAACGGCGAGTCTGGGTAGAGGTCGAGGAACTCCTGATAGGCGGTGATAGCTCCGTTGGTAGGACTCTGGTCGAGTCTTGGCTCGGGAGCACTCTGGTAGAGCGACTGCCCTATGTAGAAAGCAGCCTGCTCGGCATAGAGTCCCTTGGGATAGGTCTTGAAATACTTCTTGAACGTCTCCGATGCCGACTCATAATCGCGATTCATATATTCGGCCATGGCCAACATATAAAGCGACTCCTGAGCCTCTTCGCTGCCCTTCTTCATAGTTATCAAGTCCTGAAGCAGGGTCTCGGCGTGGGTGAAGCCACCCTCGGCAAAACACTGTTTGGCATACTCATAGCGATAGGCCATATCGCCATATTTGTACACCTTGTTAAACTCGCCCGCACACCCCGTAAATAGCAGGATAGCGGACAAGGATATGAGCCATTTCTTCATTTGGACTGCAAAATTACTTATTTCCCACCGAAGCAGCAACATTTTTTTATATTTTTAACCAGTCAGAAGGGGAGTTTCGTCTGCTCTCCCGCGAGGAGGGGCATCGTCAGAAAACTAAAAAGTAAAGGCATTCACACTATCCCACTCTGGATTGGCGGTCATGCGGAATTGCCCGCTGGCGGCTCCTCCCCCACCGCCTTCACCGAAAAAACTGCCGGTGTAGCGTGTCACTTGGTTCCTCGTCACTGGTACATTCTCGAACACCTGTTCCTTGATGGTGTTGTCGTTCGCGTCAAGCGCCGTAACGGTCAGCTTCGTTAGCACGTCCTCCTCACTATGCGGCAGAGTGTAGATTTCATAGACCCCGTCATCTGCCAACGTCCGTATCTCCGTCTGCTTGCTCTGAACACATCCGTATCCGTCGGCGGGACTGAAGGTGCTGGAGCCTCCGAGGTAGTAAAACTTGAACTTTGCCACCGAAGACGGTATGCTCTCGTCCGTCAGCACCATCCGGAACATCGCCACGGCACGGGTCAACGTCAAGTCGTAGGTCTGCTTCTCCGTCGTCACAACCAGGTCGCCATAATAGTAAAACGTGTCGGTGACTTTATTATTCGGGAACGTCACCTTCTCCATGCTCGTAATCGTTGCAAAGCCATCGCAGTTGTGGGCCATCACCACCAGCTTGTAGGTATCGGCCGCCAGCGATAGTGCCACCGTGCCATAGCTCTCATCGCCTTTCGCCTGAGCCACCGTCTTCACTTTTGTCCCCTCACTGTCAAACACGGCGATGTTCAAGCGTGAGCACAGCTCGGTAATGTCCGTAGCCGCACGGGTGAGGAAACCCTCTTGTTCAAACTGTGTGAAACGTAGGATGACATTCGCATCGTTCTGCACCTCCGCACTCTTTTCTTCGAACTGAGGTTTCTCACAGGCAATAAAAAGCGCCACGAGCAGGGACATAGTGGCCCGTGCGCAGTAGTTGATAAGATTCCTTGTGTTCATAATTATGCATGATTGTTTACCGCGTGCAAAGGTACGAAGATTTGGGGAATAATGTTCACTTTTGACGTTAAAAGTAATAATTATTATAGATTTCTTGCAAAAACGCTTCTTGATTTCTAACTTTTCGGGGCAATTTGTGAAAATTTATATCTCGACTGACTTATAATCTCAAAAATTATGTCTAAATTTGCACCGCATTTTTTGAAATAGAATTAAAAATAAAACTATAAATAGAAAAAGCATGAAAAAGGAGTTATTATTGGCTGCTACGCTGATTTTCGCCCTCTGGGGACAGGCAGCCGAGGTGGAGCAGAGCGGTTACGGGGTCACGGTGCGTCCTGACGGTGGTCAGGCTCGTGTGGTGCGCCTCGAAGTGATGAACGACAATATCATCCGCGTGCGTGCCACGTCAGAGAATGCGCTGCCCAAGAAGCGCCCATCGCTGATGATTGTGCCGCAGACGGCTCCCGCAGCCGACAGCTACACCGTGACTCAGCGCGACGGGTCCGTCATCGTTCAGGCAAAGAATGTGAGGGCCGTGGTCGATGAGGCCACAGGCCAGCTGACGTTCTACGATGCACAGGGACGCCAAATGCTGCGCGAGACCGCCGAGGGCAAGAAGTTCTGGCCCTTCACCGTGCCTGAGCGAGAGTATGGCTATAAGCACGATGCCAAAGGCCGTCTCGTGCAGCCCGTCACCGAGGAGATGAAGCACGGGCTCACCTGGCAGATGACCTTCGACAGTCCCTCCGACGAGTCCTTCTACGGTCTGGGACAGCACCAGAGCGAGGAACTGAACATGAAGGGAAAGAACGAAGACCTCTTCCAGTACAACACGAAGGTCTCCATCCCTTTCATCCTCTCCACCAAGGGCTACGGCCTGCTGTGGGATTCCTACTCCTACTGCCGCTTCGGCAATCCTCACGACTACCTGCAGCTGAACCGCGCCTTCCACCTATTCGACAAGCAGGGACGCGAAGGCCACCTCACTGGCACCTACACCGACAAGGACGGCAAGCGGCTGGTGCGCGACGAGGACAGCATCTACTACGAGTATGGCACACCCGCCAAGTCGGAGATTGCCCTCAAGACCGACAATGGCGGCATCAAGAACCTGCCACAGGGCTTTAACCTCAACGGGGCTACAGTGGTGTACGAGGGGTTCATTGAGCCTCTGACTGCTGACGGTGGCTTCGAAACTTATCAGTTTATTCTCTATTACTCCGGCTATATCAAGGTCTATATCGACGGTAAGGAGGTGGTGCCCGAGCGTTGGCGCACGGCATGGAACCCCAACACCTATAAGTTCACCGCCAATGTGCGCAGAGGTGCCAAGAATCACCTGCGCATAGAGTGGCAGCCCGATGGCGGCGAGGCTTATTGCGGCTTGCGCGTTGCCGAGCCCCGCACAATGAAGGAGCGCGAGCAGCTCTGCATCTGGAGCGAGATGGCCAAAGATATGGACTACTACGTCATCGCCGGCAAAAACTTCGACGAGATTATCTCTGGATATCGCACTTTGACAGGCAAGGCCAGCCTCTACCCCAAGTGGCTGCTGGGCTACTGGATGTGCAAAGAGCGCTACAAGACGGCAAAGGAGCTGGAGGACGCCTTCTCAGAATTCCGCCGCCGCTCCCTGCCCATCGACAACATCGTGCAGGACTGGAACTACTGGCCCGAGGACCAGTGGGGCAGCCACACCTTTGAGGCAGACCGCTTCCCCAACCCACAGGCATTGCTCGACAGCATTCATGACATGCACGGGCGCTTCATGATCAGCGTGTGGCCAAAGTTCTACACCAACACCGCCAACTTCAAGGAACTGGACCGAAAGGGCTGGATGTATGTGCAGAGCCCGACGGACGACATCCACGACTGGGTGGGTCCGGGCTACACCAACGGCTTCTACGATGCCTACGACCCCGGTGCCCGCAAGATGTTCTGGCGACAGATGGACGAGAACCTCTTCTCGAAATACACCCACGACGGCATTGCCGGTATCGATGCCTGGTGGATGGATGCTTCCGAGCCCAACGTTCGCGACTGCACGCCGATGTGGTATCGCAAGGCCCTCAGCGGCCCCACCGCCTTAGGTACAGCCACCGAGTATTTCAACGCTTACTCTATCGTCAATGCCGATGCTATTTACAACGGCCAGCGCGCCACTTGGAAGAAGCTCTACAAGGGCAAGGTGCCCGAGCCTCGCGTGTTCCTGCTCACCCGTAGCGGATTCGCAGGAGAGCAGCGTTACTCTACCGCCACGTGGAGCGGCGACATCGGCACCCGCTGGGAAGACATGCGCGCCCAGATGACCGCCGGAATGAACTACTCCATGTCGGGCATTCCCTTCTGGGGCATGGACCAGGGTGGCTTCTGCGTGGAAAGCCGATACGTGAAGGCCCAGCAGCTCTTCAACGAGAAGGGCATCGAGAACGAAGACCTCCGTGAGTGGCGCGAGCTGCAGACCCGCTGGCACCAGTTCGGATGCTTCATCCCCATCTTCCGCACACACGGCCAGTGGCCCGAGCGCGAGATATGGAAGATTGTGCCCGACGAACACCCCTGCTACCAGTCGTTTGCCTACTACAACCGTCTGCGCTACCGCCTCATGCCCTATCTCTACAGTATGGCTGGCTGGGCACACTTCAAGGACTATACGCTGATGCGCGCCCTTGTGATGGATTTCCTCGGCGACCCGGCAGTAGAGAACATCAAGGACCAATGGATGTTCGGCCCGTCGCTCATGGCCTGCCCTGTAGGCTACTACAAGGCTCGTAACCGCAGCGTCTATTTCCCAAAAGCAACCGACTGGTACAATTTCTACACCGGCGAGCATATCAGCGGCGGCCAGCGAATGGTTGTTGACGCTCCCTATATGCAGATTCCTGTCTTTGTGCCTTCTGGCGCCATCATCCCCTTCGGCCCCGATATGCAGTGGAGCGATGAGAAGTCAGCCGAGCTCATCAACCTCTACATTTATGCCGGGCGTGATGGTTCATTCCAGCTCTATGAGGACGAAGGAACGAACTACAACTACGAAAAGGGCCAATTTGCCACCATCGACATCAGCTACGACGACAAGGCTCGCACCGTCACCATAGGCCAGCGCAAAGGCAGTTTCGATGGCATACTCAAGCAGCGCCGCTTCAACATTGTCTATGTCACGCCCGACAGCCCCAAGGCCCTCGACCTGCAGAGTCCAAAGGGCGTGATGGTGGAGTACAACGGTAAGGAAATGACGATACAGGTATAAGATATGCAAAAAATAAGTTCGTATTTTTGTGCAGTTCCCATTTTTTTCGTACTTTTGCCCGAAAATTGAGCATACTGAACATGAAGCGAGCACTCTTTGCCCTAGCCCTTGCCCTGCTGATGATACCGTCGGCAGAGGCCCGCACACGTAAGAAACAGGCGGTGCAGCCCCTGACTCTGTCGACCATTGAGATTATCACGCGGGTGAACAACTATTGGCAGCAGAACCATCGTCCACAGGTGCGCGCCTTCTGGGACGAGGCAGCCTACCATACTGGCAACATGGAGGCCTACCGCCTGTTGGGCAACGCCCGGTGGCTGGACTACAGCACCATCTGGGCACGCCATAATCGCTGGATGGGCGCGCAGGAGCAGGACCCCGCGAAATGGAAATACAAGAACTATGGCGAGGGGCAAGACTACGTGCTCTTCGGCGACTGGCAGATATGCTTCCAGACGTACCTAGACCTTTACGAGCTTAATCCCGATTCCTATAAAATCAAAAGGGCAATCGAGGTGATGGACACTGAGTGTCGGTCGCAGGCTACCGACTTCTGGTGGTGGGCCGACGCGCTGTACATGGTCATGCCTGTCTTCGCCAAGCTCTATAAGACGACGGGCGAGGTGAAATACCTCGACAAGCTCTACGAAAACTTCCGATGGGCCGACGAACTGATGTACGACTCGGTGGAGCAGCTCTACTATCGCGACGCGAAGTACATCTTCCCCAAGGTGAAGACGACGAGCGGCGGCAAGAGTTTCTGGGCACGCGGCGACGGTTGGGTGCTGGCCGGACTGGCGAAGGTGCTGGCCGACATGCCCGAGGACTATAAGCATAGGCCCTTCTTCCTTCAGCGTTTCCGCGAACTGGCCGAGGGCGTGGCCCGTGTGCAGCGGCCCGGCGGCTACTGGAGCCGCTCGATGCTTTGCGAGGAGGACGCCCCAGGCCCGGAGACCAGCGGTACCGCTTTCTTCACCTACGGCATGCTCTGGGGCGTTAACCACAGGCTGCTGGACTGCGAGCGATTTGTCCCCGTTATCGACAAGGCATGGAAATACCTGACCACCACCGCCCTGCAGCCTGACGGCAGCGTGGGCTTCGTGCAGCCCATCGGCGAGAAGCCCGACCCCACCAAGACCGTCGACGCCCATTCACAGGCCAACTTCGGCGTGGGAGCCTTCCTGTTGGCGGCATGTGAGCATTTGAGGTATGAGGATAAAGCCCCCTCGGGAGCAGTAGGGGGAGCTTCTATTACCATCACCAATCCTTCCTCTGAGTTCCGCCAGCAGGTGGTGGAGGTCGATGCCAAGGAGCTTTACCAGCGGCTGGGCATACAGGGCGGACGGCAGTTTGTCGTCCTCGACCCCGCAAAGCTGGAGCTGCCCTACCAGCTGACCTACGACGGCAAGGTGCTCATCGATGCCGGGGTAAGCCCTCACGCCACACTGACGCTTACCGTGCAAAAAGGCACACCCAAGACCTACCCCACCGTGTGCTTCGGACAGCTCTACCCTGAGCGCAAGGACGACTACGCCTGGGAGAACGACCGGGGAGCCTATCGCGCCTACGGCCCGACTCTCCAGAAAACAGGCGAGCGTTCGCATGGCATCGACGTGTGGTCGAAGAACACTCCGGAGCTGGTCGTCGAGCAACGCTACTGGACGGAGGACGTGGTGATGATGCCCACTGTGGAACGGCTGCGCCGCGAGAACCGCCACTATGGTGACTCCGTCTATCGCACCATCTCCTACCACCACGACCACGGACGCGGCATGGATCTCTACCGCGTCGGCGCAACACTGGGCTGCGGAACACCCGCACTCATGAAGGCCGACGG
>Ga0265299_10005212_pt1 | contig 12076 bp, 9 predicted proteins | sample AusTroGonzalo_MG_4_FD_193485 | JGI IMG/M metagenome (GOLD analysis project Ga0265299, IMG submission 193485) | Bovine rumen microbial communities from tropical cattle in Woodstock, Queensland, Australia - Gonzalo_02 | ecosystem: Host-associated > Mammals > Digestive system > Stomach > Rumen ...
ACAACGAATGCACGGTCACATTCCCGTATCTTATCCGTAATTTCATCGAACAAATCGGTTATGACTTCCCGTCGGACGACCTCTTCCTGGTCGCCATCCGTAAAAACACCGCCACCATCAGGAATACCTTCCTCTCGCAAATCAACACGGACATCAACGAAACGAACCACATGCTTGACCGAGTGCATGACTTCCTCCTCTCCTCGCCGATAGAAAGCTGTCAAAAGCTTGAAAACGACATCGAAATCCTGCTCGGCGAAGTTCTCATCAACTGCGTCCAGCATGGCAAAGACAACGCCAATATCACCAGCAACGGCATTATCGTCCAAATCCAGCCATATGACGACAAAGTCGATATCACGGTTTTGGAACGTGGTGTCTTCTGGGATACCAACCGCAGTTACAGCGGAGCTGAAATCGACAAGCTCCTCGATGAACTCAATGACAATTTCTCACAGCACGGCAGAGGATTGCCGCTCATCTACAACATCGCATCAACCGTCACCAGAATGCACTACCGCGGCCTTAACAAATCTGTGTTCTGCATTAAATGTGATGCTTGAAGGATAACGGAGTTATTATGAACCAAGCAATTGTCGATTACATGAAGGAAAATCTCGGCTTGGATGACATGGAACTCATCCAGGAGCTTTATGACGAATACGTCAATACGATTAAAGAGCGTCTGCCTAGTGCACGCAACGCACTCGATGCCAAGGACTTCCCAGCCATGGCCAAAATCGCCCACGCCATGAAAGGCTGCGCTCTTAACATCGGGCATGAGGCTTTTTCAGTTGTTGCCAAGGAACTGGAATACCTCGGCAAAGGCATAGGCCCCGAACCGCCGACCGTTGAAAACTGCTCTGCCCTTCTCACAAAACTCAACGCCATTTTTGAGGAGTTCCTCAAAGCATAACGCATCAAATAGTCAAACGAACATTCCCAATATCCCGCTGCCAACCAGCCATCATCCTCAATAGCTGTTATGTCCTCTAGTGCATCAAACAATAAACGACCGAATCAAAACGGTTTACGTGTGAAAATCATTCCACGTAAGCGCCGTTCGTCGTTCGGTAGTTCATTCAAGATGCTTGCATGGAATTGGACGGTTGGAAGCGCCCGCGCCCTAAAGCGCGCCATGGATATCTGCGGGTCGATAGCCCTCCTCATCGCCCTCTTCATCCCAATGCTGATCATCGCCATCATTATAAAATTGGGTTCAGAGGGTCCCATCATCTATCATTCCAAACGCATCGGCCAATTCGGCAAGCCATTTAACTTCCTGAAATTCCGCTCCATGTACATCAACTCCAAGGAAATCGAAGACAAAATGCTACAGGAATGGGATGAAAAAGCGGCGGAGATTGAAAAAAGAACAGGTCAGAAACCAGAACGTCCGGCGTTGTCCGACCTGCTGAAGGCGAAGGACGACGATCCGCGCGTCACCAAAATCGGACGTATCCTCCGCAAGACGTCTCTCGACGAACTACCGCAGCTTATCAACGTCCTTTTGGGGCAGATGAGCCTCGTCGGCCCGCGCCCCCCAATTCCCAGCGAAGTCGCCACTTACACGCTTGCACAACGCAAACGTCTCAACGTCACGCCCGGCATCACCTGCACATGGCAGGTCTCCGGCCGCAGCAATATTCCGTTCGAACAACAGGTCAAACTGGATACTGAATACATTCAGACCAGAGGCTTCTGGAAAGACTGCATGATTCTTCTCAAGACGATTCCTGCAGTCCTCACCGGCGATGGGTCCGTTTAAAACAACAGAGGCTATGGTATGAAAGCAATCATCAACTTATTCTGCGAAAAGGATTCATGGTTCCATGAATTCTTCAGCCTCCGTAGCCCGATCACGCTCCCAATCACGGGTAAGCCTCTCGCGCACCACTTGATGGACTTTTGCTCCAATCTCCAGATTGAGAAAGTCCTGCTTCTAGACTACTGTTACGATGAATCCATCCAAGAGCAATTCAATGACAGCTACCAATGGTATTCCCATCTGGAGTACATGGGAGCCAAGACCATCCCAAATGTTCAAAAGCTCCTGACATTCCATCGTCGTTATTGCGGGGATGATGACATCATCATACTCAACGGTCTCTTCTACATTGGAGGTGCTCCCAATGAAAAAGAAGAAGACTGGAAAAACAATGTAAAACAAATCCAAAACAGCCTTGAGCCGGCGGAAGCGCAACCTACTGGCTCAGGCATATTCTACTATCACGACCACGTTCTCTACCGCGTCCGCACTCCACAGGAAAAGCCTATTCAATCCATCCAAGACTACTTCAATCTTAATCTATCACTGCTCCGCGACTCGCGTCAATGCAGCCTGCCCGGCTACAAAACACAAGACAACATCATCTTCGGCAGCACGCCTGTCATCATGAGAGGATGCACCTTCAACGAAGACGAAGAAGGTCAGCCTTCCCCCAAGCACACCATCCTTCTGGGAGACAATGTTCGTATCGAAAACGACTGCACCTTGAGAGGTCCACTGATCATCGGCAACAATGTCATCTTGGATGAAGGAGTCCACGTCGAACGCTCAATCATTTTTGATAACACATACATCTCCAATGATTTGGAAATCATTGACAAGCTCATCGACCGCAATGTCATCATAGATCCGTACAAAAACGTGAAAGTCGTGTTGGACGAACAGGAACTTTCCGGAGACACCAGAGCCCAAGTCCGGAATTATTTTCTGGCTGCTATCCATGCCGCTTTCGACTACGTCATGTCCATCGCCGTCACCATCCATCTGTTTATCTGCTACGCACTATTCCTCATCTTCTTCTTCGGTTGGACAAGCCGCTCCAAACGATGGTATTTCAAATTCTCGCTCGACAAGGTATCAGGAGTCCTGCAATGCCTTGTTTGGCGAAAGCGTCTCGTCGGATGCGTATACCCGCCTGCTGACAGTGCGGTCTTCACGTATTCGGAATCCATTCAAAGCAGTCCAGAGCCTGTACAAAGGCAACGGGACGATCAGTATTTTCTGGCCCATGATTCCATCAGGCTTAGATTCTCCATCATCATGACCATCCTTATAATGCGTATCTTCCAACACGATGAAGCACTCTATAACAAATGAACATTTCACGGCTGAGGGCGACCCAGCCGTTGAGCAAGCCATTGCGGACATGCTTCGCCGGCTGGCGGATGACATCCGTCGGCTGGCGAACGCTGACCACATCGCGCTCTATTTGGGCGGCGGTTATGGGCGAGGCGAAGGCGGCGTTCTTATCACCGAGAACGGCCAACATCTCCCCTATAACGATTTGGACTTCTTCGTCTTCTCAAAGGGACTGTCCGCAACCAAACGGAAAGCCTTTGACGCCGAACTAGCCGCAATCGCGCCAAAATATGAAAAAGAATCAAGCGTTTCAGTTGATTTTGCCCCCGCAAAACCGATTGAAAAGCTTATCAAAGAACGACATACACTGATGTATCAAGAGTTGCTCTACAGTCATCGGCTTGTCTGTGGACCAGATTTGCTGGCTGATGTAGAGTGTCCAGATGCACATGAATTGCCGATTCTCGAGGCGTTGCGACTCCTTGTGAATCGCGGCATGGGGCTCCTGTTCGCGGCGCAACAGCTCGCAGACGCACCAAAAGACGATGACGGGCATGTCATCGACGGCAAAGCCATCGACTTCGCCATCCGCAATCTGCACAAGGCCGCCCTCGGAGCCGGAGACGCCTTGCTCATCGCCCAAAAACGCTATGACTACAATCTCGAAAGGAGATTACAAATCATTCTCTACGATGCACATGCGAACAGTTTCTACAAGGAGGTCGCACCATCCTATCAAGCTGCACGGGACTTCAAAGTCCTGCCTGGCTCATCGCGGATGGATCCACAAGAACAACTGCCAGCCTACATCCAACTATGGCTGAACACAGCCAGAAACTTCGTCGCCCTTGGCACGGATCGCTCCGCAGCCGTTCTGGAAACGACGCGGCAACTGTCGGAATGCCTCTACAAGCATCCCACTTTCATCGGACGTTCACCCTTGGTAAACGCCATACGGTGGTATATCAAGACTAAAAACGCCCAGCCGTTGCGGTTGCTTTTCAAAAATCCGACAGTTCGTTTATTCACAAGTCTTCACGAGACTTTGTACAACATCCATCGAAATCTTGACAACAATCAGCCATTGCCCCAGGCCATTGGGAAAATGGACAACCAGAAACAAGAACTCATCCGCCTTTGGAATATCTTCAATTGACCAATGCCATATCAGAATGACATTGACAAACGAAAATCATGATACAACCTCCTGAATCCAATCACAAAAGCACCACAAGGGTAACTGAAACTCCCGTGAAGAGTGTACACAAACACTCGCGTCCGCGGAGTATGAAATATTATTCCCTTATGTTGGCTCTCGTGGCGATTACCGCCGCGATTATCCTTGGTGTCATCTTGCTATTGGAACAGAAGCTTTTCTTTAAGTTGGAAACTTCGGCAACCTTAAGCTACAATCCTGTAGCTTTTTCTGACAAAGTTTACACCCCGTCCATTTCCGAACTCTTGCGACTCTTCCAAGCCGACATTGTGAAAAAAGAGGCCTTCGATTTGACAAACCTTTCGGATAAAGACAAGAAAGAAAAATATATAAAGAGTGCTCTTGACATTAGCGAGGATCTTCCCGAAAACTCCAACAATCTGCTGAAAGTGAGTGTCAAGTGGGATGACAAGGATGAAGCCAGTCAGCTGACAGACAACTATATAAGATCGGCCATCAAAGCCTATTATCAAGCCCGAACTGGTTATCTGACAGAAATACAACAGAAACTGAAAAAAGCCAAAACGGACAAAGAGGCCAGACTTGAAACCATTGAAAAACACTTGTCTCAGCTCTCCCACTCCATTCAAGATGAAAACGTGAGGGCTGAACTAGAAACTCTTAAAACTCGCAGGAATAGACAAGAGGAAGAATTGTCTGAATTAAGGAAACAACTTGAAACGACTCTCGTCAAAAATGAGGGCTTGAAAATAATCACCCCCAATAAGGATAAGAGACAAAAAATCAAAAACGCCCTTCAGCTTGCATATGTCATGGAGCTTATTAAGAAAAGGAACGATTCGCTGGAAGAGTTTGAAGTCCAAAAGGCTACCGGAAAAGAAACCGACCAACACTACAAGCAAGCTCAAACCAGATATGGCTATATCGATGATTGCCTAAAAGCAAAACTCGACGAGTTGAATCTCTCCGAACAAGAAATTCTGGATATTGATTCAGCTAGCTTAAGCCGTATGGAAGAAATGGAATCTTCTGAAGCGCGCTTGATTGTGCTGAACAAACAAATCAATGCAGCCCAGGAAAAACTCGCCCAAATCCAGAAGCAAATTTCGGATGCCTGTAAACTATTGCCGCAAGAAGAAAAACTCAATGAAGAACGAGGGAAACTGCTCAGCCAAATCAATGAAATTGACCAAGATATCAAGAATATTGGCGGCCATATCATAATGACAGTCATTGAACTCCAGTCTTTGGGATTCATCAATATTCATTATATAAACATGTTCACATCCCATAGTTATATATTAATTATTCTTATAGGAATCATTATCACCACATCTTTACTCTCTCTTCTATTTCTTGTAATTGAGCTTGCGAGGCCCAAAGCCAAAGCTCAAGCCGTAACCAAACAATAGGTTGGACAGCAGGAAACATCGTTCATCCATCAACAAACTACAAATAACATTTCAAACATGACACAGCAATTCGACCCCAGTATGCAGAATATTGAGAGTATGGAAGAAGTCAGAATCCGCAGGATGCTGGCTTATAAGAGCCTTATTATCTCAATTCTACAACGTAGTTTCATCCTTTTGATCTTCATCGCGGCCATTGTCGCTGCAATTGTTCTTCTGTACTTGCATCGACAAGGCCAGAAAAACTTCTTCAGACGGAAGAGCTCCATCGATTTGATCTACGAGCCTAAATTCAGTCAAAATATTCCTTCTATTTCTCTTGCAAACGTTTACCAAGTCATTAACACGAGAACTGTGAAAGAAAACGCAGGTAAATTGGGAAAGATACCGGGTGACAAACTAGGGTATTTGGGAAGAGGACTTGAGTCCGAGATTAATCGCTCGACAGACAACACACTGACATTGTACGTCACTTGGGATAGCGAAGATGAAATAGACGACTTGCTCATTGGCTATGCGAATGCGGCAAAAGCCGCATATATCCAATATCGGGAAAAAGTGTTAAAGGAACACTTGAAATCCTTGAACAAGCAAATACAATCCACAGAGAAAGAAATTGCCGCAATCGATGATGAAACGAGTAAACTCAATAGTCAATATCCATCATCCTTGCAACAGGAACAGGACAAATTCCAAAACAGAGTCTTCAGACTAGAGGAAGAATTAGCCGACTATATTCAGCAACGAGCCAGATTGCAGAAAAAGCTCGAGGATTTAACCCATGACAAGGGTGATTCGGCAACAACCAAGAAAAGCAATAAAAAAGAAACCCCAGAAGAAAAAGCGAAACGCGAAAAAGCGGAGCAGGAAAAAGCGAGAAAACAAGCGGTCATCAAAACCAATTACAAGTATTTCATGGAGCTTATCAGAGCAAGAGATGAAGCCCTCATCCGTTTGAATAAAACACTTGAGCAATACAAACCTGACCATCCAGATGCGACTGTCGCTCAAAAAGAATTGGATGAAAGAAATAATCTTCTGAAAAAGATCTTGGGCCAGCATAACATCATCGAAGAAGAAGTGCTGAATGTGGATTCCGATAGTATCGATATCCTTAGCCAAATCAAAACGCTAGACCAATTGATCATGGTAACCCAGGCAAAGCTGACTGAAGCGCAAAAAGAACTCATGAAGCTTCGCAACATGAATAAACAAGCAGATGAACTGCAGTCAAAACGCGTTGAAAAAAACAATCTAATCTTAGATAACAACTCAAAGAAGGCCGAAATTGACGTGCTTATGGAACAGTCGAAAAACGAGTTAGACTCGTTTACACCTCCCAAAATACCAGTGGCTATCAATGGTCTTGGCCCCAAACAATACATCGTGGCGCTTTTTGCGGGTGGTGTTAGCGCGAGTTTCATTGCCGTCATCCTTATCCTGCTCGCAGCCCAATTCGGTTGCATCAGCACTGCCACTGAACTCCACGACATGGCTGAAATCGAAGTGTTCAGTCTGTCTGAATCCGAATTGAAGAAGCTCGATCCTGCCGAGCTTTCGGTTGCCGCGCACAATATCTTCTATGTTCTGAATCAAATGATTGAAGACAGGCAGTACCTCTTCTATGGAGCTCTCCAAGGAAGCTATTCCACTGCAATTCTATTCGAACAATTACTCCTCCAGTTCGCCATGAACGGAACACGAATCTTTGTTCTCAATCTGGAACCTTATGATAACAATTCGGAAGAGGATGAAGGCGAAAAGCCCGAAGATCCAATTGCGGATGATCTCCTAGGCGTCGAAAAAGACGGCGATACGGGAATGTTCAGGTTAGGAAATTCCAGCTTCTTATCTCCTAACGAATTGGACATTCTGAAAATGGATTTGGAAACGCTTCTAAAACATTACGACAAAATTATCTTCAGACGCAAGGCTTATTTCACGGGCAAGGAGCTCATGTTCAAGCAGGTCATCACACTCACCCAATGCTGTATTTTCAGCGTCGGCAAGAAACGGTCGCCAAGAAGCTTCCTGAAACTACTCCGAGACAACAAAACTTCAGACGCAACCATCATCACAGGCCTCTTCACCGAGCCATAATCTGCATATCATCAACGGAATATGACAAAAAACTTATTATATCACGGGGACATCAGCATGAAAAAGATTCTCATTCTGGCAGCATTTCTAGCCGCCACGTTACTCATGACCTCCTGCAATACATTCTATGATTTCGACGACCCCTATTACAGTCTGCCGGAAGCATCCACGGAAGCGCTCGAAGCCACCATGTTCACCCCAGAACAATTGGCTGAAAGAGCCAAGAGACTGGCGGAAATCAACAAGATGCCATACCCGGAATACACGCTGGACTATGGTGACGAATTCGAAATCCGTATCTACAACCAGCCCGAAATGAATACGACAACTTCCGTTACCCCTGACGGCCTCATCTCAATGCCATTTGTGGACGAGAAGCTGAAGGTCTCCGGCATGACCATCCCCGATGCAACCAAGAAAATTGAAGAAGCCTTGAGTAGTTATTTAGTCAAGCCTAAAGTTTCCTTGATTCCCGTAAATCTTGTCTCACAGACAGCCTCCATATCAGGTGCCGTCAACAATGGCGGAAGCTTTCCTGTAACCAAAAACACACGCATTTTCGATATGTATGCCATGGCGAAAGGCGGTTCGACACGATATATCAACGGTAAGGAACTCGACTGCTGGGATTTCCCGCATTCGACCATTACCCGTAATGGAGAACAGCTCCCTGTCGATTTCACGCTGGCCATCGACCAACAGGATCCAGACAACAATATCCAAGTATTCAAAGGCGACAGAATTTACATTGCCAGCCGTGCGCAAACCATGGTCAACATCACTGGCGAAGTCGCGGCCCCGCAGTTTCAGATGTGGAATCCGGGTATGACCATTCTCCAGGCCATCTCCAACTGTGGCGGACTCAGAGACCAAAGCAATGGTATCGCCGTCATCATCCGAGGCGGTCTTGATAATCCGCAATTCTTCAAAGTGGATGTCACCAAGATTTTTGAAGGACGCAAGCTGGATGTACCTTTGCAGCCTGGAGACAACGTCTATGTGCCGAAAGATGGTTTGTCCGTCTGGAATGTCTATATCGGCAAGCTGATGCCGACAGGCGCCTTCCTCAACATGTTGGTGACTCCGTTCTTCTGGTATGGGAATTTCAAAAACTGATTTCATCGGGAAGCATGGCCGCAAAAGCCATAGCTTCCCGCATTGCCTCTAATGGAGCTCAAATATTTAGTTTTTATTATAGCCATCGTGGGAATTTTCCCCTTGACAATGTTTCTCATGCTTAGTCAAAAAAGTATGAAAATCGTTGTCTTTCTCCTGCCTGTCTTTTTTTGGAAATATCAATCGACGGCTATCAACTTTTTTTCCGATCCGGATTACAGAGGAACGGCACTCGGTTTTGAAATATCCATCATCCATTTGTTGGCTGTTGCACTTCTTCTGGCCATGATCCTCCGTCAATGGCCAGTCAAATTCTCTTTTCCCGGCATCGCGCTATATATCCTGTACTTCTTGGTGAGTCTATTGTCCACATTTTTCTCACCGGATGTAAAGTACTCAAGCTTCGAGCTTTTTAAGATGATTAACCTGCTCATTACATTCTTGGCCTTGGCCAACTATTTCTATATGACGCATGAGTTTGATTCCTTTTTATACGGAGTCTCAACGGTTATTATTATCAATTTCGCCATCTGCATGGAAATGAAATATATAACAGGAATTACTCAGGTTTATGGTCTCTTCCCACACCAAAATTCCATGGGAATGTTCATGAGTCTGATAGGTCCTGTTTTTCTCGCGCGAGTCATTAATAAAAGCGAACATATCGTCAAAACACTATTCTTTCTGTTTATCTTCATAATCTCCTTCCTATCCGCATTGTTTACCTATTCGCGTGGTTCAATCGCTTGTTTTCCGTTTGGATGCCTCGTTACCATTCTCATCACGGCTTTTTTCCACAGGACCACCAAAGCCTTGATCGTTCTGTCCGTTACGGGCGTTCTGGGTCTTTTCACTCTCCTTTACAGTTTTGAAACGATTGTAAACCGTTTCACAAAAGCGCCAGAAGCATCAGCAGAAACAAGGCAGTTCTTTGCAGAAGTTGCCGTAAACATCATGAATGACAAGCCTTTGCTAGGTTGCGGAGTTAACACATGGATTATCGTCGCCAATAATCCTAGGTACAACCCATATCTAAAACATCAATATTTTATCAGTCGTGGTATGGGTATTGTTGAAACAACATATTTGCTGGTCGGTGCGGAATGTGGCTTGCTTGGACTGGCAGCTTTGCTCTGTTGGTATTTTTATTATTTTTTCCAAGCGGTTTTCCAGTCGTTCCAATGGAGAAAAACGACCTATTTCTATCTTCTTGCAGGTCTCGCAGGAGGATTTCTCTCCAACTATCTGCAGTCAACTCTTGAATGGGTATTGAAACAGCAAATTAATTTTTTCATGTTATTCTGGTGTTTCGGAATTGTAGCGGCCCTTGTCCAGAGCTCTCACGAACACACGTTCCTCTCAAGGCTTGCGTTTATTCAATTGAAGAGCCAGTTAAGAAACATGAACCATGCGCAATTTATACCACAAGAGATGCCGCCTAGTCAAATGCCCCAGCAATGAAAACATGGCTGAAAATCTAATATAGCTAATTTGCAGATTTACCGTTGCTGTTCGGTCAAGAATACCATCGTTAGGCATACATGAAAAAATCCCTGTCCCATTGATGTTCAATGGAGACAGGGATCTACAAGCGAGAATACATGGAAGCGTTTTCTTCAGAAACGCTTCCACAATCTTTCTATTCCATCAGCCTGGCAGAACGTAATACGATTTCGGCGGTTCGCCTGTCACGGCGTAATAGATGCCGCCGACAATAATCACCATCAGGCCGGCAATCAAATCTCCCGCAATCAACCCGATGAACATAGGCTTCAGGAACTGGTAGCATTTGCTGCCACCAAAGCGCATCACAACCATTTTCAAGACGCCGCCGATTACAAACGACCACGCCAATACATATCCCGCAAATCCAGACCATGCACAGAAGATAATCGGATGCACAGGCCACCACGGAATGTGAAGACGCAACGTTGAAAGCAATAGCACACCGCCGCAGCAAATCGCAAACGCGATCCAGAATGGCTTCTGCGGCGAAGCGACCACGAAACGACGCCAGCTCTTCACGTTCTCCGATTGCTCCAAAATACCCTGGGCCAGCAACTGCGTACGAGATTTCACGACGCTGTTGAACGTGTTCTGCGGCGTATTCTTCGTGCCGAATCCGTCCAGCCAGTTGATTCCGCGGTCATAGGAGAAATACCATGTGAACACGATGGCCGCGATCAAGCCGCACACCATAACCGTCGCCAGCATCGGGAAATACCGTTTTCTTCTCACGGTCTCCCCCGTGCCGTCCAAGAACTTCATGGCGCTCATCATGAACGGCATGAACGTCTCGCGCGTATCCATGAAGAACATCGTGGTTGTGAAGAAAATCAAGGCCAGCGTCGTCGGCCCCAACGCCTGTTCACCGAACAACGCGAACAGAATCACACCAGGATAGAGGTTCGGATTCAAATGGTACATGCCTGTTTCCGCGAGAATACGCGCCATGACCAGATAGGCGATGACCATCATGATGGCCAACATCGTTGATAACTGCCAATCCAAACCGCCCCAGGTAACGCCGATGATGAAGCACAGGATGCCGACGATGAACACACGCATGCCCCAGACACTTTCATTCTCAATCTCCAAGCTACCTTTCAGCCAAGGCCAAGCTGCGCGGCGAAGCACTTGCCAGTAATAATGACGTCCTGTGTAAACCAGAACGGAGAAGAAACCGATGTACGCACCGAACACCATGCCCCAGTCTGTTCTAGGTGAATACAGCGTTCCCATACGCAACGGATAGCCCCAGTTGATGAAGCAACCGAAAATGTAGAAAAAGACAAACGGACTGAATCCCACGCTGAGGCAGACATCCGTCGGCAGCATGTATGCCAATCCGATGACGGCGAAAAACACACGGATCCACATCAGTGTGCCATAACCACCGCCTTTCACAAACGTCGGGAACGTCTCACGTAACGCACGGAAGTCAAAAACACGCGTGACGGGAATCAATTGATCCGGATAATACAGGCAGATGTAGTTGTTCAAGTGAATGACGAACACAAAGACCAACGCAATCCAGAAGGCGCGATTGTGGAAAATTGGATTCGTCCGCCCTTCCGCATCCGGCATGACGGATTGGCCGACTTGTACTACAGGATATGGCAAATGCTCATTCGACGCCCATTGTCGGTGGAAAACCGTTGCCAATCCTGTCAGCGAAATCCA
>Ga0265299_10005215_pt1 | contig 12067 bp, 11 predicted proteins | sample AusTroGonzalo_MG_4_FD_193485 | JGI IMG/M metagenome (GOLD analysis project Ga0265299, IMG submission 193485) | Bovine rumen microbial communities from tropical cattle in Woodstock, Queensland, Australia - Gonzalo_02 | ecosystem: Host-associated > Mammals > Digestive system > Stomach > Rumen ...
TACGTGATCGAGACGGCCGAAAAGCAGTTCGGCATCCCGATACGAAAAAAATCTGGCACCAAGCAGTAGGCTGGCTGCACAGCACTTATCCCTGGGCAGGGATAGGCTTTTGCTGTGCGCTGTTTGGCTATAGCCGCCAGACGTATTACAAACATGTCGACAAGCCGGACTTTAACGTGCAGGCACTGTACGAGTTGATTCTGCAAAGGGTCAGAGAGTACCGGAAACAAATGCCCCGGATCGGCTCCCGAAAACTCCATGCGTTGATTCGGAAGGACTTTGCTGGCACGCCATATCTACCTGGCCGGGATAGGCTCATCGACCTGCTCTCAGATAGCGGGCTGTTGTTGAAGATTCGGCGGCGCAAGCGTTTGTCAAGCGACGTCCGAGCAGATCCACAAAACGTCACGATTTGACCCACTTATTTTTTCTCTAAAAGTTTGCCTTTCAAACTCGCCCGAATTCGATAACTGTCTCCCAGAATGGTTACCGGAGTACAGTGGTGGAGCAACCGGTCAAGAATGGCAGTAGCTGCGGTCGGATCGCCAAAGACGAGCCCCCAGTCAGATACAGGACGGTTGCTTGTCACGATGATGCTCTTTGACTCATATCGTTTGCATACCAATTGGAAAAGCAAATGGCGCAAAGGAGGAAAGAGACAATTAGGCAGTCTCCCGCTTTACCAAAGCGGGTCGCCCCCTACGCATGCGCTTCGGGGGCGAAAAAAAGCTGTCCATTAAAATTGAGTCAGTGTCGGCGTCAGCTGTCTACTGAAGCCGGCCTATCAAGCACCGCCTGTCGGCAGTTTTAGGCAAGAGACAAAAGTTGTCAACTTCGTCAGGCGAATCGAAGAAAACTGTCAACCAATTTCAGGCAAGGTCACGAGGGTTTGGGAAGGCTTTTGCGGTCTGTGAAATTTGTATATCGTACTGAGGATTTTTACTGTAAAAATCCTCGTTATATTTTTGGGAATCCCGTCAAGGGGGCATGGCAGAGAACACTAGCTTTTGTGTCTGGCAAGTGTAAAATTTGTATACCATACTGAGGTTTTTTTCAATAATTTTCGTTGTCATAATTTTATGAGCTTGATTCCTCGTCATTTGACAAGCGCAATTGCAAAAGAGCAACCTCCAAAGGCCGTGGCTATTTTTGGCCCGCGCCGAGTCGGTAAAACGACGATGCTGGAAATGCTGGTCGGTACAGCCAAGGCACGTTGGTACATTGGAGACTCCCCTGCAGTGCAAAAGCAACTGCAGCTTCAGTCCCCCGGCGATATTCGCAATGCTCTGCTTCAGGATCCAGTCATCGTGATTGATGAAGCTCACAAGATTGAGAACATCGGCAACCTTGTCAAGATGCTTGTAGATGCCAATGGGCATTTGGAGAATCCTTCCCGGATTTATTTGACAAGCTCGTCGCCGTTTTATCTTGCTGCCGTCAAGGAATCCGCTCTTGGCCGGGTCGTTTCGAGGCAAATGTGGCCTCTGTCCATTCGGGAAGTGGCGGAGTACACCAGTTGGGGACACGTTCTCAACTTCCTCGATCACTTTATGGTTTATGGGCTGATGCCAAATGTGTACAACAATCAGGAAAGTGCGAGGGGCTTTCTTGAGGATTATTGCGAGGGATTGTTGCTTCGAGATTTGTTGGACTCCAACCCCGTGCGCCGTCCCGACAAGTTCCGCATGCTCGTGCAGCTGTTGGCTTACTACGTCGGATCTGAAGTATCTTATGAGAGTCTAGGCCGCGAGTGCGGACTCAATCGACTCACTGTCGAAGACTATGTCAGCAAGCTGGAACAGGCTTCGATCATCAAGGTGTGTTCTTCGTTTTCAGGCAATCTATCCAACGAGTTGCGCAAGGGCAAGAAGATCTATTTCTTCGACAACGGGATCCGCAACGCATTGGTGCATGATTTTTCGCCGATGTCGGTTCGCAAGGATGCTGGTGCCTTGTGGGAGAACTTCTTTTTTATGGAGCGGGTGAAGCTCCATGACACGTTGCGCGACTTCACCAGGATTTATTTTTGGCGGACAACAGGCAGTTCTAGCGCCGAGGTGGATTTCGTCGAAGTCAAGGATCAAAACATTCAGGCTTTCGAGTGCAAGTTGTCGGACAAAGTGAAGAGGTCTCGTGGCCATGCCAAGTTTCTTCAGACGTATCCGGGCAGTACGGTGCAGATCGTGCATCCGGGGGACTGCAGGAACTTGTTCGAGCACGTTCCGCAGTAGAAGCGAGAATCCGATCGCAGAAGACTCCTACACAACGCAGGTGTCTGTTGCCCGCATAATCCTCTAGTCGCACTTCTGCCGGAAGATGACGGCGGCAAGTCCGCCGCGCGCGGTTTCGCGGTACTTGAGATTCATATCCTTGCCGGTGAGATACATCGTCTCGATCACTTTGTCGAGGCTCACCCTCGGTGTTGTCGTGCGGTGCATGGCAAGGCGCGATGCGTTGATCGCCTTCACGGCGGCAACGGCATTGCGCTCGATGCATGGGACCTGCACTTGACCATTGACCGGATCGCAGGTGAGTCCCAGATTGTGCTCCATGGCAATTTCGGCTGCCGAGCAGACCTGTTCGGCCGAGCCGCCAAGAATCTCCGTGAGAGCCGCAGCCGCCATCGAGCAGGCGACGCCGACCTCGCCCTGGCAGCCGACTTCCGCGCCGGAAATGGATGCGTTCATCCGGTAGAGCGAGCCGATGGCGCCCGCCGTCAGCAGGAAGCGCTCGATCGTTTCGTCCGTGAGCGTGCCGACGAACTTTCTGTAGTAGGCGAGCACGGCAGGGAGGGTTCCGCAGGAGCCGTTCGTCGGAGCCGTCACCACGCGGCCGCTTGCCGCGTTTTCCTCGCTCACGGCAAAGGCGAACATGTTGACCCAGTCGATGACCTGCATGGGATCGGCCGAGAGCTTCTGGTCGGCCTGAAGCAATCTGCGCAGGCTTGAGGCGCGGCGCACGACGCGAAGCGGTCCCGGGAGAAGCCCCTCGGAGTGCATGCCGCGCTCCATCGTTGCATCCATCGTCTTCCAGAGGCGAAGCAGATACGCCTCCACCTCTTCTCTGGGGCGAAGCGCGCACTCGTTTTGCATCATGACCGACGAAAGAGGCAGTCCCGTCCTCTCACAGTGGGACAGCAGGTCTGCTGCGTGTCTGTAGGGGTAGGGCACGGAAGCGCAGGAGTCCTGCTTTTGCTCATCCCAGCGGGAATCCTCAACGACGGCACCGCCGCCGATCGAATAGTAGGTGCGCGAGAGAACCGGGTCCTTTCCGCAGAAGGCCGTGCAGGTCAGGCCGTTTTCGTGCCGGGAAAGGAATGTTTTGTGAAAGACAAGATCCCGGTCGATGTCAAAGGCGACGGCTTGGCTCAGGCGCCCGCCAGCCTCGTTGATCGTGATCCCGCGCCTTTCCCGGATCATTTGTGCGAGCGAGGGAAGTCTGTCCGGATCCACGGTGTCCGGCATTTCACCCATGAGTCCGGCGAGAATCGCGGTGTGCGTGCCGTGACCGATCCCGGTGAGGGAGAGCGAACCGTAGACGTCCACGAGGACTCTGTCGACGGTGTTGAGGTCAGGCAGTGCGGCGAGTTCAGCGGCAAAAGTCGCGGCCGCCCGCATTGGGCCCACCGTGTGGGAGCTCGAGGGGCCGATGCCGATGCGGAAGATGTCGAAAACGCTGATCATGGAATGTCCTTTCGTGCGGCGCGATTGTAGAGATTTCGATCGCGTCCGTTAGACCCCGGGAGCGCTGTTGTTTCTCTCAGGACAAATAACCTGTTCGAACGGCAAAAAAATCCCCGGAGGCGCTCTGGCGCTCCGGGGTGGGGGTGCGAAGCTGCTTTGCGCCTAGGCCTTGCAGACCAGAACGTCACCCAGCTCCGCACGGGTCGTGCGGAACGAATTGATGGGGGCGGAGGAGGGCTTGCCGAAGGCGACGCCAACGACGATCTGCTCATCCTCGCCGATCGGGAGAAGGTCTCTCAACACATCCGGATACTTGACGAGCCCATAGGCGGGAATTGAGCCGTATCCGGCGTTCGTGAGCGCGAGCATGAACGTCTGGTAAAAGCCGCCCATGTCGAGCATCGCCCAGCCGCTGGCGGTCCTGGGCATGGTGAAGTAGGCGACTGCCGGGGCATTGAAGAGCGGAACCTGGACTGCGCCCATCGCTTCGCCGAGGTTCTGCTCGCCCAGCATGGCGCCAAGCTGCTCCATGTTGGCCTGAGCCGCCTTGGACCAGTTCTCGCGATGAGCCACGGCCACATCGGTGTAGCCCTGAATGCCGGCTGTGGCTTTTTCGATGTAGGTTTTGCGGATTCTCTCGAGCGTTTCGCCAGTGGCGACATAGACCTTCCATTCCTGGGCATTCACCCAGGAGGGGGCGGTCTGAGCCTGATGGACGCACTCAGTGATCACGCTCATCGGAACAGGGTCGGGGAGAAAATCTCGGACGGAATGACGACGGGTCAGAATTTCTTCGAACTGCATGTTTTCAATTCCTTCAATGTTTGAGTTGGAAAAAAAGCATATTGTAGGTCCCGAGACTTGCTTCAGACTGACGAAGCTGCGGGCAGTGTCATGCCAGGAGTCTTCGGTCTGATTGACATCCTCCCCGGGCTGCAGGCGGAGGAGGATGTCAATCAGAAGACTGAGAAATGGCCGACGCCAAAGGAAATGGCCTCACCCTGTGGTGAGGCCATTTGGTGAGAAAGCCAACTATTGGGCTAGCAGATTCGCGGCAGCTGGTCTGCGTTCAGCCAGTCGACCATGCGCACGCCGCCCATGAGCGTGGTCATCTGCACATAGCCCTTGTCCGTGTCCGTCACCGTGCCGACAATGGCGGCGTTCTCTCCATGCGGAGCGGATTTCATGGCGGCGAGGGCGGCTTCGGCCTCGTCCTCGGGGACGATCACGATGAGCTTGCCTTCGTTGGCGACGTAAAGCGGATCCAGGCCAAGGAACTCGCAGGCCTGGGCGACGTCCGGTCGCACCGGGATCGCGGACTCCTCGAGCATGATGCCAACGTTGCTCTGGTAGGCGATTTCGTTGAGCGTCGTCGCAAGGCCGCCGCGCGTGGGATCGCGCAGCACATGCACGTTCGGGCAGGCCTTCACGACTGCCTCGACCATGTCATTCAGGGGCGCCGAGTCGCTCTCGATCGTGGTGCCGAACGAGAGACCCTCGCGCAGCGACATGATCGCCATGCCGTGGTCGCCCATGGTGCCCGAGATGAGGATCTTGTCGCCGGGCCTGGCGTTGCGGCCCGAGACGCGGATTCCCGGATAGCGCTCGCCGAAGCCGGTGGTCGTGATGTAGATGCCGTCGCCGTGGCCCTTCTCAACGACCTTGGTGTCGCCCGTGACGATCATGACGCCGGCCTCGCGGGCGGTCCTTGCCATGGAGTTCACGATGCGCTCGACATCCTGGATCGGAAAGCCCTCTTCGAGGATGAAGCAGGCGGCGATGTACTTCGGCTTGGCGCCGCACACGGCGACGTCGTTCACCGTGCCCGCGATGGCGAGCGAGCCGATGTCTCCGCCCGGGAAGAACAGGGGCCGGATGACATGGGCATCGCAGGAAACCACGGGATCGCCGTCAATCTTCGGCAGAAACGCGCCGTCGTGTCCTTCGTCGAGGATGGGGTTGCTGAAGGCCCTGCCGAACACCTGGCCGATCAGCTGCGCGGTGGCGCGGCCGCCCGAGCCGTGCGTGAGGTCGATGATGCCGTGCTTGACATCGATGGGAATGGAAAAATAGCGACGCTCTTCAGACATGTTGTTCTCGTCTTTCAATGAAAATGGTTACTTCCTCAGCCTGCCGTAGCTGTAGTAGGCCGCACAGGCGCCTTCGCTCGAGACCATGCAGGCGCCGATCGGACGGGCGGGCGTGCAGGCCTTCCCGAAGGCCTTGCATTCAAAGGGCTCCTTTTCGCCGCGCAGGATCGCGCCGCACTGGCAGGCCTTGTTGTCCGGCACCACGTGCTCGATCAGGCCAAAGCGCGCCTCGGCGTCGAACCCGGCGTATTCGGGAGCAAGCGCGAGGGCTGAATGGGGCACCGACCCCAGGCCTCGCCAGGCGAATGTGTCGCGCAGCCGGAACACGCGCGCCATCAGGTCGATGGCGATGCGGTTGCCCTCGGGCGTCACGGCGCGGGTGAATTCGTTCTCCACTTCATGACGGCCCTCGTTCACCTGGCGCACCAGCATGAGGATCGTGTAGAGCATGTCAAGGGGCTCGAACCCGCAGATCACCACGGGCATCTTCCACTTGCGTGCAAACTGCGCGTAGGGCTCGGAGCCGATCACCACGGACACGTGGGCGGGCCCCACGAGCCCGTCAAGGAACGGCGCATCGCCCTCGCGTCTCGGGGCGGTGAGCAGGATGTGCTCCATGGCGGCCGGCGTGAGCACGTGCGAGCAGAGCACCGAAAAGTTCTTGAGTCCGGTCTTTTTCGCGACATCCAGCGCAACTGCCGTCGGAGGCGTCGTCGTTTCAAAGCCGATGGCAAAGAACACGACCTCCCGGTCCGGATTCTCGCGGGCAAGCTTCACGGCATCCATCGGGGAGTAGACCATGCGGATGTCGGCGCCTTCAGCCTTTGCCTTGAAGAGGGACTTGCCGCCCGAGGCCGGCACGCGCAGCGTGTCGGCGTAGGTGCACAGGATCGCCCCGTGCTTCTGGGCGACTTCCATTGCCATGTCGATGCGGCCGATCGGCAGCACGCACACCGGGCAGCCCGGGCCGTGGATCATGCGCACGTTCTTCGGAAGAAGGTCGGTGAGGCCCCAGCGGGCGAGCACGTGCGTGTGTCCACCGCAGAATTCCATGAAGCGGTATTCGCGGGCGGGATCGGCGGCTGCGGCGATTTCCCTTGCGATGCCGCGGGCCTGCTCGGAGTTGCGGTATTCGGTGACGTACTTCATGCTGCGGGCTCCTCGCAGGCGGCCGATTCGCCCAGGGCGGCAAGCTCGCGCAGCGTTTTCTGCGCCTGCTCTTCGTCAATCTTCTGCAGGGCGAAGCCCACATGCACCACAACCCAGTCGCCGGGCTGGGGATGATCAATCAGGCTCACATTGATGGTCTTCTGGATGCCGCCCAGGTCGGCGAGGGCCTCCTCGGCCGAGCTGACGGTCACGATTTTTCCAGGTACAGCCAGACACATGTTCAGGGTTCTCCAAATGTCTCAAACGTTTTCATAATGAATCTTGTCGCCGTCCGTGAGCGCGCCCTCGCGGTCAGCAAGGGCCGCGCACCAGGCCTGGCCAAGGGCGACGCCTCCGTCTCCGGGCGGGGTCTGCCCGCTCAGAAGCACCTTCAGGCCGCGCTCGGCAAAAAGCTGCAGCATGCGCTCGGTGAGCCGCCGGTTCAGAAAGCACCCGCCCGCAAGGCAAAGCGGCACCGTCGTGTCGCCGACCTGGCTGGCCCAGTCGCACAGCGCAACGGCCAGCGCTTCGTGGTAGTCTGCGCTTGCCTGCGCAACGGCCCCCGCATCGCGGACATCGACGCTGCAGAGCATGTCCATGAGGGGCAGCAGATCGAGCGTGCCGTCGGGCTGGATGCGGTGCAGTGCGGGCAGGCTTCTGGCCGTCCGGCTCCCTGCGATTGCCTCAAGCCGCATCGCTGCGGTCGCTTCATCATGCTGCACGGGGCACAGGCCGAGCAGCGCGCTTGCCGCGTCAAAGTACCGGCCCATCGCTGTCGTCACGCCGCTCAGGCGCGGGTTGTCAAGAATCTTTTCCAACATCTGCGCTCCGAACTGATCGGCAAAGCGCACGGGAATCTCGTCTGCACGGCCAAGGCGGGCAAGCACGGCGCCGGCCATGCGCCAGGGCTCGCGTGCGGCCTTGTCCCAGCCGGGCAGGGGGAGCGCCATGAGGTGCGCCCTGCGGGTGAAGCCGGTCGGCGTGAGCTCAAGGAGCTCTCCGCCCCAGGCCTTGCCGTCCGTGCCGATGCCCACGCCGTCAAGCGCAAGGCCGCAGACGCGGCCCGTGATGCCGTGTTCGGCCATGACCGCTCCGATATGGGCGCGGTGATGCTGCACGGCGTAGGCCGGGATGCCGCGCTCGGAGGCGATCTCCCGGGCTAGGCGCGTCGAATAGAAGTCCGGATGCAGGTCGTGCGCGAGCACCTCGGGCTTGATCTCAAGCACGGTTTCAAGGTGTTTCACGGCAAGCTGCAGCGCCGTGCAGGAGGATTTGTTCGAAAGGTCGCCGATGTGCTGCGAGAGGAATGCTTCACCGCCCCTCGTGAGGCACGCCGTGACCTTGAGCCCGGGGCCCGTGGCGAGCACGGAGCGTCGGGGTTCGGCGGCGAGCTTCACCGCCTGCGGCGTGTAACCGCGGGCGCGGCGCACCATCCGCTCGCGGCCGCCCACGATCCGCACCACGGAGTCGTCGCACCGGATGAGGATGTCGCGGTCGTGCATGAGGATGAAGTCGGCGATGTGGCCGAGCCGCTCGACCGCCTCATCGTTGCCGATCACGAGCGGCTCGCCCCCTGGGTTGGCGCTCGTCATCACGAGCGTGAACGCGAGGACGAGATTGTCGAGCCACTCGACGCCCTCGGGTCTGCCCGCAGCCTCGTGAAAGAGCAGCAGGTGAACCGGCGTGTAGGGGAGCATGACGCCAAGCTCGGAGAGGCCGGGCGCGACACCTGTCAGCGGATTTGCCGGGCGCTCGGAGTTCTTCGCGAGCACGATCGGACGGGAAATCGCCGTGAGCGAGGTCCTTTCCGTTTCGGTGAGCGTGACGAGGCGCTCTGCCGAAGGGACGTTTGCAACCATCACGGCCAGAGGCTTTTCGTCGCGGCGCTTTCTCAGGCGGAGCGTTGAGACGGCCTGCGGGTTTTCGGCGTCGCACACGAGATGAAAGCCTCCGAGCCCCTTCACGGCAAGGATTTTTCCCTCGCGCAGCATCCGCACGGCGTCTGCAATGGGATCGCGGCTCTCGACGGGCTCGCCGCGGTTTGTGACGAGCCGCAGCTGCGGGCCGCACGCCGGGCAGGCATTGGGCTGTGCGTGAAAGCGCCTGTCGCCCGGATCCTCATACTCGCCCTGGCAGTCCGGGCACATGATGAACGGCGCCATCGAGGTCTGGGGGCGGTCATAGGGCAGGGCGCGCGTGATGGTGAAGCGCGGGCCGCAGTGCGTGCAGTTGGTGAAGGCGTAGCGGTAGCGGCGGTTGCCCGGCGTGAACATGTCGAGCGCACAGGCGCGGCAGGTCGCCGCATCGGCCGTGATGGCCGTGGTCACCTTGCCGCCCTGGCTGGCGGTGATCCGGAACCCGGTTTCGCCAAGGGGCTTCAGGACCGTCACCGTCATCGAGTCGATGCGCGCAAGCGGCGGGCAGTTCTCGCGAAGCCTGTCGCAGAACGCGGCGACGTTCTCCGGCGCCCCCTCGATCTCGATTCCCACGCCCTGGGCGTCGTTGAACACAAAGCCGGCAAGGCCGAGGTCGCGGGCAACAAGGTACACCGTCGGCCGAAAGCCCACGCCCTGAACGAGTCCCGTGACCCGGATGAGCTCCCGGGCGATGCGTCTGTCACCAGTCATGCGCGCGTCGTGTCCAAGCGTCAGATGGAGGCAAGGATCAGTTCGGCCTCAAGCCACTTGAGCCACTGGTCCATGCCGTCGCCCTTGGTGGCCGAGACGCGGATCGCGCGGATCTTCGGATTGACGCGCCTGGCGTACTCCTCGCACTTGTCGATGTTGAAGTTCACGTAGGGCAGCAGATCGACCTTGTTGATGATCATGAGGTCGGCCGCGCGGAACATGTCCGGATACTTGAGCGGCTTGTCCTCGCCCTCGGTGACCGAGATCACCACGACCTTGTGCGCTTCGCCGAGGTCGAACTCCGCAGGGCACACGAGGTTGCCGACGTTCTCAATGAGGCAGGCGCTGCCGGGAGCGGGGTCGAGGTGGTGGAGCGCCTCGTGCACCATGGCGGCATCGAGGTGGCAGCCCTTGCCGGTGTTGACCTGAATGGAGCGGGCGCCGGCGGAACGGATGCGGTCCGCATCGTTGCTCGTCTCCTGGTCGCCCTCGATCACTGTGATCGGAAGCTTCTTGGGATCGGCGCGGCGGATCGTCGCGGAAAGCAGCTCGGTCTTGCCCGATCCGGGGCTCGAGACGAAGTTGAGCGCGAGGATCTTCTTGGCGGCGAACATCTCGCGGTTGTGCGCGGCGATCGCGTTGTTGCGCGAGAGGATGTCCTGCTCGACGCTGATTTTGTGCGTGTGGGGATGATCGTGACCCTCGCCGTGCTCGTGGCTGTGCGCATGAGAGTGCGTCGTGCCGTCGGCATGGGTGTGTTCATGCTCGTGGTGACCATCAGTGGCGTGGATCGTCACATTGCCCTTCTCATCGGTGTGAGAGTGCATGTGGGAGTGATCGCCGCCGCAGCCGCAGGTTGTGCACATGGTTGTTTCTCCGTATCAATCGTTTCATGGCCGCCGGAGCAGCTCCGGCCGGCGTGTTGCTAAATATCCTAGTCTTCGCTCTCGAGGTCGACGACCTTCAGGTCGCGCCCCTCGGAGGGCATCAGGTGATAGTTCCCGCATGAGGGGCATGCGTCTCCGTACCGGTGCAGCGGCACCTCTTTCATGCAGTCCATGCACCAGGCCCGCCCTTCGGGCCGGTCGATGACAAGCGCCGCTGCGTCCGCGACAGTGCCGCGCTTGACGGATTCAAAGGCGAACTTGAGCGCATCGAGCTCGACGTTGGAGAGTTCGCCCACGGCGATTCTCACGGTCTTGATGCGTTTGGCGCCGGCGCCCCGGGCGGCGTTTTCAACCACCTCGATGATGCCTTCGGCAAGGGAGACTTCATGCATGGGCCTGTTTCTCCGTAATGGTGTAGGGGATGCACGCGTCCAGAAGAAGGAGCGAGCGTTTGGCCTGAACTTCAAACTCAGCGAACGAAGCGGCGGGAATCTTGTTGAGCAGTCCGCTCGCCGCGCCGGAAGGATGGAAGTTCCATTCCGTCGGGGCGACGATGACTGCGCTGCGGATGAGGCCCGAGTGCATCTCGACCGCCGTGAGGAGCGCGCCACGGGCGCACTGCATGACGGACAGACCCCGGCCGTTTTCAGCCGCTGTCTGCAGCCAGTCCGCGGGCGGCATGCCGTCCGAGAGCATGGCGAGCTCAAGGAGCCTGGCAAAGAGAAGCGCGGGCAGGGGGAGCTCACCCTGCGGGATCAAGGCCGACAGGCGCGAGAGCGCATGCGTCTGGCAGGGTTCGCCTGCAAGGTGCGGCAATTCGGTAAAGCCGTCCGTCCAGACAAGGGACGCAAGCTCGGCGCGAACTGAAGCGCTGGCCGTATCAAGAAGGGGCACGCCTGCGGCGCCCTCCGAATGAATGGCGAGGGCTCTTTCAAAAAGGCTGCGCACGGCGGGGCTCGCCCATTCGCGAGCCTGGCAAAGCCTTTTGGCAAGAGTCTTCGGATCGGTCTGTCCGGCCAGCCCCTGGAGGATGCTCGAGCGGGCGAGGGCGGAGATGTCGCTGACGAGCGCATCAGTGTTGCCGCTGCCTCTCACAAGCCCGGCGAGCCTTGAGCGCAGCTCTCCGATCGAGCGCACCTCGGAAAAGGGAGCAAGTCCAAGGGCAAGCGGCAGATCCATCAGAAAGAGCCGCAGGTGCTCGAGCATGGCTTCGGCCTGGGCAATCCGGGCAGCGCCGCGGGCGTTGAACTCCCGTCCTTCAGCGGCGGCAACGGCTGCCCGCAGGGACCCCTGCTGGGCAGCCGGGCAGAGCGCGTAGATGAGTCCCACGAGTCCATAGAGCTCTTCGCCAGGGGCCTTGCCCGCAAGGAGCCTTGCGACCATGGGTCCGCGCGTTGAGCGCACGGACGCGCGCCGCCCTTGCGGGGCGGCGGGGTCAAAGACGATGCGCACCGAGCCGATGCCTGCAGGCTGCATCACTTTCTCCCGGCGTCCGGGGCCTCGACGGCCCGGATCACGATCTGGCGCCGCGTCATCTTCTCGGGGATTTCCGAGAGGGGCTTTTTGACGGTGAGCGGCTCTCCGAGCTCGGGCTCGGGTTCCTTCTTGTTCGGATCAGGCGGCGAGAGCAT
>Ga0265299_10005218_pt1 | contig 12064 bp, 8 predicted proteins | sample AusTroGonzalo_MG_4_FD_193485 | JGI IMG/M metagenome (GOLD analysis project Ga0265299, IMG submission 193485) | Bovine rumen microbial communities from tropical cattle in Woodstock, Queensland, Australia - Gonzalo_02 | ecosystem: Host-associated > Mammals > Digestive system > Stomach > Rumen ...
CTCGAGAAAGTCGAAAACAGCGACATAATACAAAAAAGAAATTCGATAGTTCTCGATCCCGATGACGCCGGGATGCCACTTTTCGGAATAGAGAACTATCGAATTTCTTTTTTGTATTATGTCGCTGTTTTCGACTTTCTCGAGTGCCTGATCAAAAATCTCGGCTTCAAGCTGCTGACGGTATTCGTTAGTCAAATTAAGCTCTTCCGCCATTTTAAGTGCCGCTTCGTAATCGGTGTTTTCAATAAGTTCAAGACCTTTTATCGCGTTGCCGATCCTGCCTGCCGCATTGAGACGCGGAGCCATTTTGTAGCTTATTACCGAAGGAGTTATCTCTTTCAGCGACTTCAAACCACAGATATTCGCCAGAGCGAGAAGACCCGGACGCTGGTTTTTCTGCATCTGCGTAAGGCCGTATTTTACGAAAATCCTGTTTGATTCAAGAAGCGGGACCATATCCGCAACTGTTCCAAGTGCAACGATATCAAGATATTCGGCTAAATTCGGCAGAGTTCCCGTGAAAAATCCGTCCTTTTCGACGATTTTCTTGAGAACCATGAGGAACGAAAAAGCGACGCCTACTGCCGCCATCTCCTTGAAAGGATACCGGCATTCAGGCTGATGCGGGTTGACGATAGCCACAGCCGCGGGGACTGTCTCGCCGACATGGTGATGGTCGATTATTATCGTCGCCAGACCGAGATCTTTGGCGTATTTGACTTCGTCTACACTCGTAATTCCGCAGTCGACCGTGATAACAAGCTCGCCGCCCTTCGTAGCGATCTCTTCCAGAGTGTAGGTGTTGAGACCGTAGCCGTCTTCAAGCCTGTGCGGAATGTAACGGTCTACACTCGCGCCGACATGCGACAGAAACTGATACATGATCAGAGTCGAAGTGATGCCGTCGACATCGTAATCACCGTAGATCACTATCTTTTTTCTGTTTTTGATGTAATCGATAATGATTCCGGCAGCCTTTTCCGCATCTTTCAGAAGGAAAGGATCTGGAAGCGATTTGATTTTCGCCTGAAGGAACATGCTCGCGGCTTCAACATTGTCGATACCGCGGTTCACGAGGACAGTCGCAACCGTTTTGGAAATTCCGAGCGTCTTGCTTAGGTCGTCTATTTTGCCCGGATCAGGATTGAGTATTTGCCATTTCGGCTTCATCTATGCTGCGGTTCCTCTTTTTTTGTTCATATATCTTTCAATGTAAAGCGTGATCGGCGAAGCGATGAAAAGCGAAGAATAAGTACCGACAACAACACCGATGCACATAACGCCTGCAAAACCAGAAATGATTTCGCCGCCGAAAATGAGAAGCGCGAGAACCGAGAAAAGGGTCGTGATCGAAGTGAGGAATGTTCTCTGCAAAGTCTCGTTGAGGCTTGTGTTCATCTTTTCAGCAAGGGTCGCGCCCTTGGCAGGGTCTTTCATGTTTTCCCTGATCCTGTCGAAAATGACGATCGTATCGTTGATCGAGTAACCGACGATCGTGAGAAGCGCTGCAACGACGGTAAGGTCAAACGAGAATCCGAAAAGCGACCAGATCCCGAGAGCGATCATGACGTCGTGGAAAAGAGCGATGACCGCGCCGGGAGCGAACATGAAGTTGAATCTGAACGCGATGTAGACAAGAATCGCGATAAGTGCATAGAAAACTGCCATGATCGCGGAAAGTTTCAGCTGCTGGCCGACTTTCGGACCGACGAGTTCAACTCTGACGAGGTCTGCTTTCGCTTCAGTATTTATCTTGTCGATCGCATTGACGATCTCGTTCGTCATACCTTTGAGCATAAGTTTGTAGATGTGTCTGTCACCGACTTTGTTGTATCTGACAGCGTCCTTTTCGATAACGGGAAGTTTTGTCTCGGCGATAAGCGCATTCATAGCCTCTTCGCTGATCTCTTTGTCAAACCAGATCTCTACTCTGTCGCCTACCTGCGAATCAAAGTGGGTCTTGAGCATTTTAGCGTCGCTGAATTTTGCTTTTGCAGCATCAAGGAAAGCATTGATCGTCGCGTCGTCAACCATTGAAATGTTTTTGAAGCGGACAAGGTATTCGTTCTGCTTGCCTTCGAACTGCTGTATGTCGTTTGCTCCGAACTGGCTCATAACCTCTCTGACCTGCTGCTGCGTTACGCCGTCAGCCTTGATCTGGATCTCGGTTCCGCCGGCAAAATCGATGCCGAAGTTAAAACTCTTGAAAATGACAAGAAGAACTGAAATCGCGACGAGAACGCACGAAATCGGGAACAATATTTTTGATTTGCCGATAAAATCTATTTTGAGTTCATTTAATCTCATCTTCAACTCCCTTATTTAACGTGTGAAAACATCTTGATGTGTGCTTTCAGGAAATAGTTGAAAACAACTCTTGCTACGAATATTGCGGTAAACATACTTGAGCAGATACCGATGAGAAGCGTAATTGCGAAACCTTTGATCGCGCCGGTACCGAACTCCCAGAGAACGAAAGATGTTATCGCAGTCGTAAGGTTGGAGTCAAAAATCGCCGACCATGCCTTGTTGAAACCGCCTTCAATTGCTGCTTCAAGAGCCTTTCCGGTTCTGAGCTCCTCTTTGATTCTCTCGAAAATAATAACGTTTGCGTCGACCGCCATACCGACCGTAAGAAGGATACCTGCGATGCCGGGGAATGTAAGCGTCGCGCCGAATGTAGCCATCGCGCCCATGATGAAAAGAAGGTTGAGGAAAAGGGCGAGGTCTGCGATAAGTCCAGCGAAACCGTAGTAAAGGAACATAAATACTACGACAACGGCGAAGCCGACAGAGACTGCGACTTTACCTTTTTCGATGGAGTCCTGACCAAGGCTCGGACCGACCGTTCTGTTTTCTTCGAATGTTACCGGAGCAGGAAGCGAACCAGCTCTGAGAACGAGTGCAAGGTCTTTTGCTTCCTCGAAGATCGAGTTGTAGTCGCCGTTTCCGCCAAGGGTGATCATTGCGCTGCCGCCTTCGATCCTGGACTGGATAACAGGTGCGCTGTTGACTTTCTCGTCAAGGATGATCGCCATTTTGCGCTTGATGTTTTTGCCGGTTACGTCTGCGAAGATCTCAGCGCCGACTTTATCGAAGTTCATGCTGACATAGGGTCTGTTCTTCTGCTGATCGATCGAAACTCTCGCATCGGTGAGCATGTCGCCCGTGATGTAAGCCTGACGGTAAAGCAGCCATGACATATATTCCTTCGTTCCGTCTGCCAGTTCGTTTTCTTCAAGAAGGAATTCGGTTCCTTCCGGAGCTTTGTCCTTCAAGAATTCACGAAGTTTAGTGCGGTCTTTCGAAGTCGCGTATTTATAGGTGTAAACCGTTCCTTCCGCGTTTGATCCTCTGCCGGTCACAAGAGTGATCCCTTCCGGAACTTCGCCCTGGTATTCGCCGAGCGGATCTTTGTCTTCAGCAACGATTTTGAACTCAAGCTGAGCCGTCTGGCCGATGATGCTTCTTGCTCTCTCGACATCTTTGTAGCCGGGAAGCTGTACAAGTATCGAGTTTTCGCCCTGTTTCGTAACGATGGGCTCTTTGAGGCCGAGTTCGTCGATTCTCGAACGGAGCGTCTCAAGCGTCTGGTCAACAGCGTTGATCTTGAGCTGCTGGACATATTCGTCTCTCATCGTGAGAGTGTAGGAATTTCCGGAACTTCCGGTCTTTTTGAGGTCGCCGAAATAGTCGATGACCTTGTCTCTGAAAAGGTCTTTGTTCGCGCCGTCTGCAAGGGTCACTTCGATAGCGTAGCTTTCGGGAAGGACTTTGACCGTCTCGTAAGGAATTTTCTCCTCGTCAAGTCTGATCCTGATCTCGTCCGTTCTGCGGTCGAGCCTGTCGGTAGCCGCCTTTTCGGTGTCTACGCTGAGAACAAAGTGGATTCCGCCTTTAAGATCAAGGCCGAGGCTGAGTCCGCTGTTGATTTTCTCCGCCCACGGATTCGCTTCCGTGTCGATGAAAGTCGGAATGAGCGCGACTGCTGCTGCGGCAATAACAACAAGAACAAAAATCGCTCTTGCCAACCAGTTTCTTTCCATAACAACCAATCTCCTTTTATATGTTTTTACTCTTCAGTTCCTTGTGCTATAACGCTTGAAACAACTGATTTCTGCACGGTGACGACGACTTTCGGGTTCTGGCAGATCTCAACTTTGAGTTCTGCGTCTTTGACCTCTGCGATCCTGCCCTGAAAACCGTTGCTCATCATAACCGTATCGCCTTTTTTAAGCTGATTCAGCATCTCGTTGTGTTTTTTCATCTGCTTTCTCTGCGGAAGAATGACGAGAAAGTAAAAAATTCCGAAAATAAGGATAAACGGCAGAAGCATATTCAAAATTCCCATAGCTCCGCCCTGCCCGGCTGCTTCCTGCGTTATCAACAAATTACCCAATAAGTTCAATGTGTTAGCTGTCACACCCATCTCCATTTTTAAAGGTCAACAAAAAAACAAGCGGAAGAGTGTAGCACAATTTTTTTTTTTCGCAAGAAATGCCCGTGTAAAAATTTTAACGGATTTTATCTTTTAAAGACTTCAGAAAATTACGAAGAAGCGGTTCTTTAACTATGATAACCGCAACAAAAACAATAAGAAGCACGGTTTTGAAAGCAAGAGATAAAATTTTTCCCTCAAGCGGAACATAGGCGGCAACTCCCCACAAAATCATGGCAATTGCGAAATAAAAAATTCCGCTTTTCACGCGGTATGCTATCGGAAAATACTTCTGACCGATGAAATATGAAGCCGCCATGACAACAAAGTTCGATGCAAACGAAGCCCATGCGCATGCCATGAAACCGAATTTCGGCACAAAAATCACGATGATAAGGACCGTTATGATGCAGGCGACTATCGAGAAATAGCTTCCCCACTTCGTCCTGTCGGTGAGTTTGTACCAGATCGACAGATTTGAATAAACTCCGAAAAAGAATTCACCGAGCATGACTATCGGCACTACTGCGAGACCTGCGAAGTATGCGCTTCCGATCAGATGCTTGAAAATGTCGAGATAGAATGTGATCCCCAGAAAAACAAAGAGTGAAAACAGGACGAAATAGTGCATTACATCGACATAGATCGAGGTGTCGTCCCCTTTTTTGTAACGGAAAACAAACGGCTCGTAGGCATATCTGAAAGCCTGGAGCGACATGACCATGATTACCGTGATCTTAAAGCACGCGCCGTAGATCCCGAGCTGCGAATTTGCCTCGGCAGGGTCGGAAAAAAGGTAGGGAAAAAGGATCTTGTCTGCAGTCTGGTTGAAAATTCCGGCGATCCCGAAAAGTAGGATCGGGAAAGAATATGCGAAGATCCGCTTCATAAGTTTTGCGTCGAAAGACCATTTGAAAAGGAAGTCGGGCGACAGCGCAAAGAACGTGAAAGCCGACGAAACCACGTTCGAAACAAAGACATAGCGGATCTCCATGCCAGGCGACCAGATCAGATCGACTGCCGAAAAACCGTTTTTCGAAAGCCACGGAGCGGCAATGAGGAAAAATAAATTGAGCCCGATATTTATCGCGATCGAAAGGAGTTTTATCGCGGCGAAGCGCATCGCCTTCTGTTTGTGTCTCAAATTGGCGAAAGGAACGGCGCAGAAAGCATCGACCGCGACGATAACGGCAAGCATCATCACGAATTCCTTGTATTCGGCATAGCCCATCGCGGCTGATATAGGCCTCAAAAACAGCGCGACCGCAAGGATGAAAAGCGATGAAGTCGCCGCGAGCGAAGTCAGGATCGTACCGTAGACACGCTTCGGATCAGGCTCCTTGTTGATGAAACGGAAGAAACCCGTCTCCATTCCGTAAGTCAGGATAACGAGCATAAGTGCCGTCCAGCCGTAAAGATTCGTAACTATGCCGTAATCGCTCGTCCGCACCAGAACACGGGTATAAACCGGCACCAGCATCCAGTTGAGAAACCGCCCTACGATGCTTGAAAGCCCGTAGACCGCCGTTTCTCCCAAAAGTTTTTTCATTCTTGAACCGTTCGCGCTCATTTCCGCACCTCAAAAATCAAAAACGGGAGATTATAGTGTTGTTGTTTTATGCCGCAACTTTTTGGACTATTGCCATTTTATATCGTGACGACGTAACGATGTGACGACGTAACGAAGACAACGTGACGACGTCCCGGCGTCCCGACGTGACGACACAACTTGCGACACAAAAAGTTGAGAAATAAAACAACAACATTAAAATTCCCCGTTTTTGGAGGCGGCTTTGAACAGCATTTGGAAAAAGTTTCTGGACTTTGTTGAAAAACACAGGCTTCTCAAAGTCATCTGGGAAACCGGCCACAATTTTTATATTGACGACGGCTTTACCTTCACTGCGGCGATAAGTTTTTACTTCATGCTAAGTTTTCTTCCCTTCCTCATCCTGCTCGGTGCATCGCTCGGCTACATAGTTGATTACATTAAAGATATTCGAAATTTTACTTCGGAGGAACTTACCTCTTACATTATGAATTCGCTCCATATCGCGATTCCTTTTTTGAGTGAAAAATATGTTTCAAGTCTGGTTGATATCGCCAACTACAAAGCGGGACTCACGACTGTCGGTCTTCTCTCGCTCCTCGTTTCGGCGACGCTTCTTTTCTCTACTCTGCACTACTCTTTTTTCAGGATTTTCGGCGGAAAATCGATAAATTTCATCCTTTCGAGGCTGATGGGAGTCGTTTTTCTGCTGACGCTTACGATAATTCTCTTTTTCGTTCAGTATTTTTCGGGCATTTTCCTCTCGTTTGCCGGAAATATCGCGCAAAAAATATCAATTTTACAATGGATAATAAATGTGATTTCAACCGGACAGGCTTACAGTTTTGCTCTTTCGACACTCATAATAATCCTCCTTTTCCGCATCCTGATTTCATATTTCGTTTATGGCATAAAACTTAGAAAAAGCGCCGTTCTTTTCGGCGCACTGCTTTTCAGCATTTTATGGAATGCGGCGAAATTATTGTACAATTTTTATATTACCGAAATATCGAATTTCTCTTTTCTATACGGTTCTGCGGCATGGATCATCACAAGCGTCCTCTGGATCTACTACAGCGCGCTGATTCTTCTGATTTGCATGGAATTTATCAAAACACTTTCGGCGCTATATCCTGCGACGAAAAAATGACGGTTCACACAGCAAATTTCCCGAAATTGCGAGAGAACAAATTTAAAAATTACTCCAGAACCGAGTCTTCCCTGCTCTGATACATTTCTTCGGAATGCATCCTGATTTCGCGGTTTACGAGTGTAGCCGCTTTGAAAAGTGTCGCGGCGAAGCGGTTGATCGTGCCGAGAACTGAATCAGACTGGTTTTCTTCCTCTTCTTCGTCCTGGAAAAGGCTCAGAATTCCGTTTGTGTCGGGGTATTTGACAAACGGGCAGTCAGGAAGGCCGATTTTTTCTTTCATGTAGCCGTATGCTGCCATGAAGCCGCCGATCTCATCTACAAGGCCGTTTGAATGAGCGAGTCCGCCCGACCATACGCGGCCGTGGGCGAATTTTTCGAGATCCATTGCGTTCTTTTTTCTGCCGTCAGCCGCTCTCTGGACGAAGGTGTTGTATGTTTCGTCGAGGTTTTTGTTGAGATATTCTTCCTGCTCCGGCGTGAACTTTTCAAGTGCCGAAAGAAAATTATTGTTTTTGCCGATAGTCACGCTGTCGAAGGTGATTCCAAGCGATTCGAAGAGGTTTCTCGTGTAAAATTTGCCGATTACGACTCCGATCGAACCGGTTATCGTGTTGTGGTCTGCAAAAATTTTGTCTGCGTTCATCGAAACATAGTATCCGCCGGATGCCGCAACGCTTCCCATCGAGACGATTACGGGTTTGCCGCCGGTTTTTTTGATCGTCTCGACCTGGTTCCAGATCGTTTCGGATGCGATTACCGAGCCGCCTGGAGAATTGACGCGGAGGATTATTCCTTTCACGTTCTCGTCTTTCAACGCCTTTTTGAGAAGCGAAACTATCGTCGTTGAACCGCTTGACTGCGGCTTTCCGGAAGGAGACATATCACTTACACCGCGGTGGATCGAGCCGGGAACTTCGATAACTGCGATTTTCGGCCCGGCGACCGGAGTGATTTTAAAAAGGTCTTCGCCGATATTTTTGTATGCGACAACCGACATTCTGTGCTCGTAACCTGTCTGACTTTTCATAGAGTCAAGAACTTCGTCCTTGTAACGTATCCCATCAATAAGGTTGTTTTTGACCGCTTCAGGCGAAGTCATCGAGACTGAATCTGCGATTTCATAGACTTTGTCGACAGGGATCTTGCGGCTTTCGGAAACTTCGGCCGCGACTTTGGAAAATATTGAATTTATTAAACTTTCAGTCGATTCGCGGTGAGCTTCAGTGAATTTATCCTCGCTGTACATATTCCAGTAGGTCTTATATTCCTTCCTTGCCGCGCCGATCGGTTCGACCTTTATTTTTTCAAGCATGTTCTTGAAGAAAATTGAAGTCGAACTCATGCCGTTGAAAGTGACGAAACCCGAATGCTGGAGGAAAATTTTGTCGGCCGCAGTTGCAAGATAGTAGCTTTTCGTGCCGCTCATGTATTCGCCGTAAGAATCGCTCCAAGCCCACACTTTTTTGCCTGCATTCTTGAACAAAATCAGCTCATTGCGGAGTTCTTCCGCTTGAGCGTAACTTAAATTCATATCGCTCAGATCAAGAAAAATTCCCACAATTTTGGGGTCAGCAGCAGCAGCGCGGACTGAAGTCAGAGTGTCGAGAAGCGAAATCTGCTTTCCGAAAAACGAGTCGAGCATCATGTAGTTCGTTTCAGGGAAAACATCGCCGCTTATCGCTCCGGCATTTATCGTAAGGAGCGTTTTTTCCTGCACTTCCTTTTTGCCGAAACCCGAAAAATCTATGCTCGAAATGAGCCAGACAATAAGAGCGATGTTGAGAACCGTGAGAACTCCTATCACAATGAAGAATCTCGCGATTACTTTCTTAATAAAATCGAACATTTGAACCTCTTATATCAATTTTGTTTACCACCACATGCCTCCTACAGCAAAAGCCGTTGATTATATCACAAAATCAAATGTTTTCAACTGGTGTGTTTCTTGGCGGAGCGGACAGATGCTGTCTTTACGCTGTCGTTTCGCCATCTCAAAACGGAAATGCGGGGGAAAAATCAAGGATTATTTTTTGGTTCTTTCATCGACTTCTTTCACTGAAAAATCAAGATTTTTATTGTAATGTTTAAAAATTTGTTGACTTAAATTCTAAAATTCATATTTTTATTATCTGTTAATTTCTGTTTATTAGGTAGAATATGAAAGCTGATATTGTAATTCGCGGTAAAAGGTGTTCGAAAACGAAAATCTGTGTTGTTCGCGGAAAATAGTTGTCAATCAAATCATGTCTTTGAAATGGAGGCAAGGTGAATAATTTATTTGATCCGGCATTGTTTAATGAATATCGCGAGGGAAACCGTCTTGAGGTTAAGAAAGCGAGCGGAGGTTTGCCTCAAAGTTTATGGGAGACATATTCTGCATTTGCAAACTGTAACGGCGGAGTGATTATTCTCGGAGCAGGAGAGAAAAAAGACGGAAGCTGGTATACGACCAATTTACAGAATACAGATAAATTGTTGAAAGATTTCTGGAACATACTTAACAATCGTTCAAAAATCAGCGTAAATCTTCTGAAAGAAAAGGAGGTGAAAATTTATGATCTCAATGGGGATGAAATTATTGTAGTCTATGTTCCTAGAGCCGGAAGGGAGCAGAAACCTGTTTATATCAATGATGATTTGTTCGGCGGAACATTCAGGCGTGACCACGAAGGCGATTATCATTGTTCTGAATCGGAAGTGAGAGGAATGTTGCGTGATCAGGCAGACAAAAGTACTGATAACAAGACGATTGTTGACATGGACCTATCGGTTTTTTGCAAAAACACAATCAGAGATTTCAGGATCAGGCATCAGGCGGTTAATGCTCTGCATGTGTGGCATAAACTTAATAATTATGAATATTTGGAACGAATTGGCGCGTTAAAGTTCTCAAAAGAAGACAAGATGCTTCATCCGACTGTGGCAGGATTGCTGATGTTCGGCGAAGAATACAAAATCAGATATGAATTCCCTGAATATTTTTTGGATTATACAGAGATGCTGAATCCGGCTATCCGCTGGACTGACAGACTTGAATCAAGTTCGGGCGAGTGGAGCGGAAACCTTGTCGATTTTTTCTTCCTGATGGAACAAAAACTGCTTCGTGATTTGAAGAAACCGTTTATACTTGACGGAATTACGAGAATTGACGAAACGTCTGTTCATAAGGCTGTCAGGGAAGCTCTGGTAAACTGCATTACGAATGCTGACTTTAATTTTGCAAGAGGAATTGTGATAAAAAAGACCCGTGATTCTCTTGTGATGGAAAATCCGGGAAGTATCGTGACGGGAAAAAACCAGATGCTCAAAGGCGGTGTGTCCGAGCCGCGGAACAAGATCATTATGAAAATGTTCAATCTTATCAAAATAGGAGAACGCGCAGGCAGCGGAGTTCCGAGCATATTTAATGTGTGGGAGAAAAACGGCTGGATTCCGCCTGTCGTAGAGGAGTTTTATAAACCTGACAGAACCATTTTAACGCTTTCTTTTATTCCAAAACAAGCGGAAAACACAATAGAGGAGAGAGACTTGTTGCAGAATGAAACAAGTTTGAAACAAGTTTTGAAACAAGTTTTGGAAAAATCGGATTTTGAGAAGATTGTCCCGATACTTGATACATTGGAAAAAAATAAAAAGATAACTGTTCAGGAAGCAGTGACTATTTTTAATAAATCACGAACTACGACTTGGAGATACCTCAAAATATTGGTGAATGCAGGTGTTGTTGAAGTGACCGGGGAAACGAACAATACCGTGTATTCTCTGCGAAAACCAGATTAAAAACAAAATATAGCAACCGCTCCCAACCCTCGGTTCCTGAGCTATTCGAAGGAGCCGAATCAGCTACCGCGCAATCCGCAGCAGTTTGTCTTCTGAGGAAAGTTCCATTCAATATCCTGTTTTTTGCGACACAAAAATCATGCCGTGCAATCTCACAAAATCAAATATTTTCAACTGGTTTATCGGGATTTAAATGAGTAGGATTTTTATTCCGCGTATCTTATGCATCTGGCATAATAATTATGAGTGTATTTGTAGTATTCGCATTTTATGATGCCGTTTGAAAAGGCGAGGCTCCACAAGTATCCGCATCCGTCGGTTTCAGATGCGCTCCACCAGAAGTCATAGAACGAACTTTTGTATTTTTTGATGCCGCAGATGTCTTTTATCGCATAAACCGCAAGAAGTTCGCGGATTCCGGGGAGTTTCCAGCCGGTAAGACCTCCGAGGTTGAGATTTCTCGCGTATTCGTAGGCTTTTTTCTTCTGTAGAGGGCTGCGGCTGCCGATTTTTTCTATCATTTTTATTCTGCCGGCGGGTTTTACAAGTTCGATGTAGTCGCCGCGGTCGATGTAGTTTTCGGGATCTTCACATATTTCGATACCGTTCAGCGCGAGTTCTTCGATGAGAGCTGCTCTGTCAACGCGCATGAGTTCAAGTTCCGGCTCGTCGTATTTGCATTTTCCGCCCGGTTTTTGCGGGAATTTTGCCAGAAACGGGTCTGATTTCAGGTATCTTCTTCTGATTAGGCGTTCGATTTCGTCATCCGGCTGTTCGAAGTCGAAACTGAGGATGGTTTTCTCGTCAAAATTGCAGTAAACGGCGAAATCATCGTTGAAATTCGTCGCGAGGTAATCCATATCGACTTCATTGGTATCGATGTGCAGCGATTCAAGTTTCTCTTTCCAGAGTTCTTTGATCCTCGGCAGATCTTCCATCGGGAAGTAGGGGCATTCAAAAGTTGTTAAATTTTCCATGATTCCTCCTATCTGACGCAAATAACATAATAATATCCACGGTTTAATCTGCTTTCATGACGCTTCTCCGGATTTCCGAGAATCAGGTGAAGCCAACCGATCATGAACATGAATTTCGATGACATATAACAGTCTCCTTTGAAGTTTATTCCGCACTTATCCTGAAC
>Ga0265299_10005229_pt1 | contig 12047 bp, 10 predicted proteins | sample AusTroGonzalo_MG_4_FD_193485 | JGI IMG/M metagenome (GOLD analysis project Ga0265299, IMG submission 193485) | Bovine rumen microbial communities from tropical cattle in Woodstock, Queensland, Australia - Gonzalo_02 | ecosystem: Host-associated > Mammals > Digestive system > Stomach > Rumen ...
CTTGGTGTTAAGCAGGTATGCACCGCCAGTGAACAGGTAATAGCCGCCACTAGCATACACCTGCGGCAAGTATACATCAATGCCCTTGGAGTTCGCATAGTCAAATGCGTTGCGGAAGTTAGAGTAGTCACCGTCCATCTGGAGATAGTCTTCAGACGGGAAGACACCAAAGATTCTCACATCAAGAATCTGCGGAGTGATAAGCACCCATGCGTTGAGAGAGTCACGAGCAAAGATCGAACCACCGTCGCTCTGTGGATTCTCCATTTCAACATGCTTATAGAACGCAGGAAGCATGTCACCCGGAGTGAATCTTCCATATACCATTACGATACGGTCACCATTCTCGTTCATTGCCGGAACAGCTTCCGGATCAAGCGTATAAAGATTCTCGGATACCTGCGTAGTCATGCAGACCATCGTGTTACCTGTATTATATCCAGGAATCTCTACTGCAAGGGTATCTACAGTACGGACTTCCACCCACGAGGATGCGCTCATGTCGGAATTCATATTGCCTTGGCCAATATACTTCTCAAACTTGACTGTGTAATCGACATCATCGAGGAATACTTGAACCTCGGTCTGTCCAAGTACATTCGTATAACACGGGTTGTTTAAAGCCGCCCCATCTTTATCTGCATAGATGGGAGCCTTCTCAGTAGTATGGAACTTGTAGAAAGTGATCCTCCCGTGCAGAGGATTCCCATTGTTGTCTACGTAAACGTTCTTCAAATCAAGGTTTCTCATGATTACCTCTTTGTGATATATCAATCTGAAGTTTCCCTAAGAATAAAGGACAACCCCTTGCAAGGTTGTCCTCTATATTACTCTTCGTCTTCGTCCTTTTCAGAGTCTTTCTCTTTCTTGGGCTTCTCTTCGCCGAAATATCTCTTAGCTGCTTCTCTCTGTCGATTGAGCCAAGAGCTTCTCCCAAGCTTATTGGTAAGCCAAGATGTAGGCATTGAGACGAGTCCAGAAGGGCTTCCATACCTGTATCGCATGGCTTCTACGAATTGATTGTCTTTGAGCAGGTCGTTAACAAGCTCATCGTAGTCATCCGTAGAATACTGGAACTTCTTGCTATTGTGAGCATCCGCAATATCACTAAGCTCCTTGGAAACTGTCTTTCCCTTACTGTGGATAGGATAGATGTTCCATTCCGGCATGTCTTCAATGTCCTTGAAGTCATTGATACGGATCACTCCATCCTTAGTAGCCACTTTATTCGGGTCAACGAAGTTATGGGGGAATACAGCCGAGCGATTGCCCTCGGTGTACTGTGTAAAGGCGTTCGGATCGTCCTTATAGGTCTTCTCCTTATCCTTTACAGCTTTCGCCCAGTCTTTCTCTGCTCCAAAGGCATCTGCGAGTTCGGCTTCGTAGTCCGCCTTATTCTTCAATCCAGACTTCCTAGCCTTTCTGGTGTTGGTTGCATAGTCGAATATTGATGCACCGTTATCACCCTTGAAAAGCTTAGGATTATCAAGAATTGTCTGCATATTAAGAGCATTCTTGACTTCTTCAGCCTTATAAGCTCTCGGATTAGACAATACTCGTCTGATGTATTCAGCCTTCTGTGCATAGTCATTGTAACCAGTCTTAGAGACCTTATCCAAAGCCTTAGCGATAGTCGGAGAGCCTAACACACCGCTAAGCATGGCAGGAATAGCCTTGCCAGCGGCTGCGTTAATAGCCGTTCCCTGAAGGATCTTTTCAAGTGTCTCAATACCGTCTCTGTCCTTTTCATCGGTCATTGCATAGTCAGCTGCTTCCACAATGCCCGGTACAGAAGCATTTTCGACCAAGTATCTTCCGGCAGAAGATGCACCGTTAGCGACCTTTCTTCCAAGACCACTTGCACCAATGGCAGTACCCGGATGAAGCTTAAGAAACTTGGCTACATTACCCATCGGCACAAGCTGAAGAGCATTCTCAATACCATCAAGTGTCATTTCCTTTGTGGTCGGATCTCTACCTTCAAGTATGGCCTTAGAAGCTCTGGGGAACATGACCTTAGTGAGAATGTTCGTATCCTCGTAAAGATCCTGTCGAGCTTGGTTGGTCTGAGCCTGACGAATGGCATCAAGCATCTCAGGATAATTCCATCCGTAATTAGCCGCAATATTCTTCATCACAACAGGGTCTGCCTTGCGGTATGCCTTGTTGTTCTTAAGAATATCCTCTTTCTTAAGGGCTGTAGCCGTTCCGAGGGCCTGTGCAATATTGTCCAATGACATCTCAACTGGGTCAAAGATGCTCTTATTCTTAAGGTCAGCTTCTGCGACTCGCTTAAGGAATGCTGGATTGCTCTTGGACAATTCCTTAACGATATTAGTATTCTGCAAGATAGCCTTAAGCTTAGATTCATAAGGCATATCGGCGTCTACGATCTGATCAATTTCGTCTAGGTCTTGGTATCCTTCATTAAGGAGGATGGAGGACAAGAGTTCATTCTTGCCTACTCCACCTACTCCACCAAGAAGGTTCACAAGATCTCTGACTGTGTATTTCTTTTCTTCAGCCATGATATCTCCTTATTTCTTCTTGCGTTTGATTGCGTACTGCCCGTTTACAGCACCTTTGGTAAGGTACTTCCTGTACTTCGTATCGATCGCATCCCATGCTTTGTTACGGGCTGTCTCATCACCACCGAAAGTCTTGACAAAGCTATTGAGCTTCACTTCAAAGTCCTTATCGGTATTCTTAGCTGCGATCTCTTTATCAACCTTGGCGATGAAGTCCTTCATACGATTCTCAGCATCAGTCACGTTAAGACCCTTAGCCCTCATAGTACGAATGAGTTCTTCATACAGTGCAACAGTTTCAGCCTTACGACGAACCGGATCATTCTTGAATTCTACTTCCTTACGAGTGATGTCGGATTCAATGGAGTCAACTGCTCGTTCACCGGATCCACCCGGAGGAGTCTGGGTCTTATCGCCTTCAGCTCCAAGAAGCTTTCCGATTTCGGATACATCCATACCTTCATTCTCAAGCTTCTGCTTATAGATCAATCTTTTCAGTTCGAGATTATCATATGCTTCGCTTGTTTCAGTAGAGGTCGGATTAGCACTTCTGAGACGGTTATAGCTCTTGCGAGCCTGTTCGTATTCGGTCTTAGCCGTTTCAGTCTCTTGCTTACGCTTCTTAGCTTCATCCGCCTCGGCTTTGGCTCTACGCTTTGCTTCATCAGCCTTAGCCTCATCCTTAGCATCCTTAGAAGCTTGCTTAGCTGCTTTCTGGGCTTCTTCGTTAGCGATACGGTTGAGGATATTGTTGAATCCGCTTGCATCACCCTTGAAGACATAGTCAAGAGCCGCAACTTGGTACATAGGGTCTTCAAAGAATCTTGCGAGACGAGCGTGACGAACCTTTCTAGCTTCTTCAGCTGCCTTGGCTTCTGCTTCTCGCTTAGCCTTAGCTTCTGCCAGATTCTTGGCTCTCAGGATAGTAAGAGCTTGGTCGGCCTGCATATCCTCAAGATTCTTCTGGTATTCTTTCACTGCTTCGCCTTCAAGACCACGAGCCTTTAATCTTTCCTGATCTTCAAGGAATGCCTGATACTTGGGGTCTACACCCTTCTCAGCTCCGAATGCACTGATAGGAGTATAGCCACGCATATTAGCACGATTACGCATAGTCATTACATCGCGCATATCGTTATAATACGGATGCTCGCTCACATAACCTTCAGCTTGCTTAGCCTTCGGTTCAATGCTCTTATTTAAGATCTTTGCGTATTCCTTGATGGCTTCATCGTCAAACATCTCGTAATCGATGTCTCCGACGACAGACCCAAGGAGTCCGTCAAAAGGATTTGTATTCATTAGAACATCCCCCATTTGGTTTGGTGAATGCTGAAGAGATCCGGATTGATTCCGATAGTGGCCATCTGTGCTCTACGCTGTTCAGCCAACTTAGGATCTTCCAATCCTTTAAGATATTCGTCATAGCCCTTCTTAATCATGTCCATGCGTTGTTCCATGTACTTCTTCTGGAGAGCTCGTTCATCTTCCTTCAGCTTCTGTTCCCTTGCGTACTGGCCAGCTTTTCCTAATGCGTCCATACCCTGATAGACACGGTTATAGGCTGCAGCCGTCTTCTGTTCTCTGTCTTGATTCTCCTTTCTCCATTGGTCAAGCCAGTTTGCGTTGAGATTAGAAAAATCGAATACCGGGCCTGTATATGCCATTGTGTTATCCTCCATTAGAGACCAGACGCACGAAGGTTCGCCATAGTCTGAGCTTTAGATGTTGCAAGATTAGCTTGATTGGATGCTCTGTTACCTTCAAATTCGAGAAGCTGATTGCCCAATTCTTGCTGTTGGCCAATCTTCCACTGGTCTCCAAGCATAAGAGTCTTGAGACGTTCTTCTGCGTTATTGATAGAATCCTGTTGCTTCTGGTATTCAAAGGATCTATCCGTATTCCACGCATTTCTGTCCTGATTGAACATATCACGGGCTTCTTTGTACAAGCCGTTATATTCTTTTACAGTGTTTTCAGAGATAGCCTTAGCTGCTCCAGTGGATCTACCGAGAGCCGCCCCAGCCGCACTAGCTTGCACTGCCCTGTTGGATTTGTCAATGATATCTTGGTAATACGGGTCAATATACTTATCCTTAGCTGTCTCCCAATCCCACTGCGAGGTATCCCACTTACCTTCCTTATCGAATTCGTAGATATCCGGAATACCATTACCATCAGAGTCTTCACCACTGAGCTGATACTTAGAGACGTCAAAGTTACGAATGGCATTCGCAGCTTCTTGGATATCTTCTTTGGTTCCAGCCGGAGCGTAAGTATCGTAGTATGCGTTGAAAATCTTTTCGGCTTGCTTGTAGCCTACGTTCATTTCTTCAGCAGCTCTCTTCAGGGCTTCTCGCTTAGCTTCTTCGTCACTGGATTCTGCCCAAGTCTGGAAGAGACCCATCAAAGCCCCAGCTCCTGCACCGATGGCTGTTCCCCAACCGGGCATGATAGAAGTGCCAGCAGCTGCCCCGGTAGCCGCTCCGCCGCCAATGTTACCGACATAATTTGCCATTGTATTTACCTCTATGTTTTAAGAGTGAATTGTGCCGTGGCTTGTTCACTGGCACTAAGGATTGTTTCAATATTCTTTTCCACTAAGACCGCTCTGACTCCGTTCGGAGATGTAATCATCAGGTAGAATGGGTCGTGCTCTGGAAGAGTCACCTTTAGAGTGGTCTCATCCTCCATCACCTTGGACACAAAGAACGCATGGCTCTTAATGATAGAGAGCTTGTATTCAGTAGTCCAGATTCTCCCATACTTACCCTTCAGGGCTTCTTGAAGTGAAGCTGGAGTGAAGTCCATTAGACGCATGAATCCATCGTTTCTCATGCTTCCTCCATAGTTTATACATCAATGACAAGTTTAGGTAGAATAAAGCTCTATGCATCTTCTGCATAGAGCCTTCGTTAGACCATAGATGTAATATCGTAGGTTATCTTGGATGTTAGAATACAGAAATTGTAGTCGTCTGAGCACTTGAATTCAAGCGAGAGAATCTTTCCGCACTCTAGATTCCACCATTCTGTATTATAGAAATACTGACCCTGTTCGCCGATTAGGCCAATTTCTTGGTCACTCCAGATAGACCCATCCCAAGAATATCTCATGGCTACTTGGGGAATCATATTGGGGTCACCAACCTGACCGTTATTGCACACGAGTCTCAGATAGGATACGTAGAACGGACTGAAGTCAGCCAGAATCACGCCAGATGTTCTTGTCCTTACGATAAGCAAGTCATCGTATTCCTTGAATCTGTTTTCATCTAGGAATATGAGCTTGTTGTCATTAGGAGTACCGAAGATAATCTTGTTATAGGCAAATGTAGCGAACTGTGGTCTCCATACGCCCATGTTATTGGGCTTACTCTGGTCATAGGAGCTTCTAGTATGCCACTTCTCTTCGGACACGTCGTATACATAGGTCTTCTGGTCATGGAGGAATGAGAGGGCGTAAAACACGTGATGGTTTTCTTGCCAACACTGTGCGACTGCGTCTTCGGGATTCTCCATCTTAGAGATTTCTCTCTCAATGTCATAGGTAGATACCCTACGGACTTCCTTACCCCTTCCTACGTACACTCCGTTCTGTCCAATATCAGAAGATGCAAGCCAGAATACCATGTCGCCAATAGTCGCTAAGGACTTAGGAGCACGAATTCCGATAGCTGCGGCAGCTGTATCAGCAGACTGGAATGGGAAATTCTCGTCATTCATATACGAGAATACCTGATAAGACCTTGGGCCAAACGTCCATAGGTTAGACCCGGTGCTAATCAAAGCCGTAGTGTTATCTGTCATCCATTCAGAGTAGACCGCAAAGCCGTATCCTACTCTGGATTCGTCAGATTCTCTCGGATCTACGAATGCTTTATGGACTTGGAAGATATCATCCAGATATTCTTCGCCACCTGCGTTCAAGATGGATTCGAACGGATACTGGTATGACAGATAGAAAGCGTCTGTGCCTTCATCGTTCACCACAAGGTAATTGTACAAGTATGCACAATGAGTAGGCTTAATCAACTGTGAAGTTGTACCAGACCTGATGGGAAGAGTCAGAGACTTCCAGTCAGCTCTCTGTTGCAATGGAAGAAGAGTGGTATCAACTGCAAAGCATCCGGCTCCGTCCACTACGATAAGATGAGGATGGGCGTCTCCGTAGCCACCTGTTTCACAGAACCTTACGGGTTCAGTGGCTGCGTTAGAGACTTGGCCAATCTGGTATACTGTCGGAGTGCTTCCGCTGAGAATCAGGTATACATGAGAGCCAAAGCAAGCATATAATGCAGGATCTCCGTTGTGTCCTCTGGAACATCTAAAGATTCCTCGACAGTTGGATTCTGGAATCTCTGCGTAGACAGTCGTACCTTGAATGGATCTCAGAATAGCTCGGGTAGAGGCCTGAGCATCCTGAGTCTCAAAGTACATATTGTCGCACACACTCTTGCAGACCTTATCGATATCAGAGACCGCAGTTCCGCCTACAATCCCGTTAATCAATTTAGCTTGAGCCATGTGTCCTCCTTATCTAAGAATGAAAGAGCCGCTCACAAAGCTTCTCATGTTCATGCAATGCTGGATTCTTGAATTGTTGCGAAGCACTATCTTATTAGCTCTAGTCGGAATGGAGATATTCTTCACAAGATCGTCTCGTTCCTTTTCAAGTCTCTGGATTTGTGCTTGGTCAAGCTTAGGATACTTCACAGCCAAAGCATATACAAGCGATGCCGTAAAGAGCTCAATGTAGTTCTCAGGGATCTTGAGCGTATCATCCAATCCGAACTGATAGCCACAATTGTAGATTACCACGAACCCGTAGGACGCAGAGTCTACCATAGGCTTCTTAAGCTTGAGCTCGATTGACTTATCACTCAAAGGTTGCCATGTATATACACCAGATCCGAAGATCGGGTTACGGTAATCTTCATAGGACACAAAGTCAAGATGGTAGTCATTGTTGTAATCATCCTGACCGTTACGAGCATAGACTTCTGCGATAGCCGCCACGTTCGGTACTTCAACATCAGGAAGAGAGTAGAAGACTTCGTGAGGATCTTCGGATGTCATGCCCCAAGCGTATCCAGTAGGAATGGTTACGCAAATATAAATCTTCTGTGTATCCTTGGCATATGCCTTGCGTCCTACATACTCAGATGCGGCTTCAGGAAGTGTATCGAAGATAAGATAATCCGAATATTCGTCATTCAGGGCATATTCACCAATCACGAGTGTGGGCTTCTTGTGTTCATTGTCGATAATCAGCTCACGTCTCAAGAACTGAAGGAGATTATCCTTGGAGTACTTCGATGCGATTCCCTTCAGAAGCTCGAATGCGGATTCGGTCATGTAGCCCGGTGCGGCTTGTCTCTTAGAGCACAGATTAGCTCTAGAGAGTGCATTAATAATTACATCACGAACTGTAGTAGACATGATTGTCTCCTTATATTGATCTCAATTTCTAGTTTTGCCTATTCTCTTTCAGGATAAAATAAACAGGCATACCCTTTCGGATATACCTGTTTAACAAGGAACCAATAGTCCTTAACCTTTAAAATAGCAGTTGACCACAGCACGCTTTTCGACCGTACCATAGAGAGCCACGATGTCCCAGCGAGTACCGTTGAGCATCTTTTCAAGGTCAATCACACGGTTTTCATGAACCGTCACGCCTTCAACAGAACCAACCTTGGAGTCGGCATTGGAAACATCCAACTTGTCGAGGGTTTCGAATTCAAATGCACCGTCTGCACGAACCTGTGCGATGAAGTAAGTGCCAGCTGCAATCGGTTCGATAGCCGTAGCAGAGAGAGCCCAAGTACGGTTAGGAGCCGTGCCAGAGACCGTGCCAACTTCGTCACCAGTGGAATCACAGATGGTCATCGTGCCACCCTTCATTGCGAAGATGCCATCGACCGTGAAGGAACTGCCAGTTGCATCCATCGGAACGATGAAGGAGAAGAGGTTGTTGGTCGGATCACCGTTGATGTCGCAAGCATAGACACCCGGAATCATGACCGGAAGACCTGCCATTTCAGCAGCCGTTGCACCGCTAGCGAGCGTGACAGTGGCCACACCTGCTTCCGTAATGGAGAGAGCTGCGGTAGTGGTAGCAATCTTACCTGCGAGCGTTGCGTCAACCTTGATAGACGGGAAGAAACGCTGTGCACGATATTCAACGGAGTGGAATTCACCCAAGAGACCCTGCTTGTAGAAGGAATCCGGAGAACCAACCGGGTTGAATTGCTGACCATTTGCGGTCAAGACAGCCTGAATCTTCGGATCAGTGAAGCCGAAGAGCTTTTCAGAGGTCTGAGAGCTGAGGTGAGCAGCTGCTTCAGCAAGCGGCTGGAAGCCTTCGCCCACGATGGACACAGCAGCCTTGGTGAAGTTCTTATTGATGGCGTCACGCACCATACCGTTAGCGAGCTTTGCACCATTCGGCTTAGCGATTTCGTCATCCCAACGGACATCAGTCACACCTTCAACAGCGTTGGACTTGAGGTAGATGTGCCACGGTTCGAGGGAGAGGTTGACGATCTGTTCGGTGAGAGAAGTCTTGGTATCACTGGATGCGTCAAGAGAGTTGGTGGCAATACCGGCATCCTTAAGCACGAAGCCATAGGTCTGACCGTTACGCTTGCCAATAAGCTGGTCTTTGAAGTGAGCCTTGGAACCGACAGTGAGGTAGCCAGAAGCTACGAGAGTGCGAAGAGCAACAAGGTCGGTGAGCTTGTTGGTTTCGATTGCAAGATTGTTCATCGGCATAATAGTACCCTTTAATGTGTTTTAAGATATTCTTCCCAGTACTGTCTGTTGCGAACAGTCGCTCCGGTTGCACCTTGAGGATTGCCCACTTGCTTTCCAGTAGAAGGAAGCTTGTTAGACTTTGGAGCGGAATTGCTTCCACTAGCCTGTTTGAAACTCGGGGAACTTCTGAGCTTGCGGTCTACAAGGATACGCTTTTCGAGAGCCTGTAATTCCATAAACTTGCTCATCGGATTCACTTTCGCACAAATGCCGTATGTAATCTGAGGATTAGACATCAGCACTGCGGTGAGGAGAGGAGAGTTCGGGGAATCATCGAGATAATCGACAATCGTACCTTGGGGATCAGCCTTAGCTAAGAATCCCGAAAATGCTTCTCTGTTTTTCTCAAAGAACGCATTATATTTTGCACGCTCTGCCTTATCAGGGAAGCAAGCTTCAATACGGGCTTCACGGACTGCGGTAGCTTGTTCTTCTGCCGCTTCCATAGCCATACTAGCGTGGTCTGCTTCTGCCCTCTGGATATCATGCTTCAGGATCTGCTTATTGAAATTGAACTCAGAGACCTTATCCGGATCGTTACCAAGATCAGCCGGAGTGATTCCTTCATACTTGGCTAACTGAGCCTTCAAAGATTCGATCTCAGCTTCTTTCTCTTTAAGCTTCTTCTTCTGCTTGATAAATGCCTTATTAGCCTTACGTTCACGGTCAGATTGAGCATCCTTGTAGGGAAGCTTATCTTCGTGTTCCTTCGGCTGAGGAGGCTTGCCAGATTGATCAGGCTGTTGCGTATCATGTGTGTCAGATTCTTCTCCCGGCTGACCGCCATCATTCGGGTTAGATTCTTCAACATGCCCACCTGTTTCTTCAGTACTAGTAGTTTCCGTAGGTGTAGTCTGGGAACTATTAGGGGAATTATCTTCCACTCCAGAGGGTTGCGAGTCTTCTTGAGTGGCTGCTAATTCGCCAGTTTCAAGATATTTGCGTGCTTCTTCGCTCGTCATATCTATATACCTGCCTTTAAGGTCTTCAGTAGACCGTAAGATGTTTGTCCTATCAATCTTTAGTTATAGAATTCATATGCAATAATCTAGGCAACCATAGTCGGCTGCCTAGATTATATTACTTCTTGGATCCGAAGATCTTGAGTACGCTGTTTAGCCTATTCATATCTCCACCAAGAACATTGAACAATGCGTTCATTACAGACCCAGACAATCCAGCCGGAGATAGATTGTTCATAGGAATCCTGTATCCACTCGGTGCTCCAAGCCCAGACGCATTCGAAGATCCTCTGGCTGATAGTGCAATGGATCCAGTCCTCGGAGACGATACCACAGGTTCCCTTGTATTGGTATGCTTGACATTCTTATTATACCATGACCCAATGGAATTCGAGTTAATCATCTCAGCCGTACGATCTGTACCTAGCGGATATGTATAAGACTTTCCGCTCTTCATAGTCACTGTAGCCGTTCCAATGGACGGATTAACCATCACTTCCTGAATGAATGAAGACGATGGAGTAGTTCCGCCATATCTGGGTGTGTCATCATTATCCCAGTATCTAGGGCATCTCTTCTCTTCTTCAATCCCAAACTGGATCTTCTGATCCGGAGTCAGAGTGGGATCATTCATGTATGAGTCTAAGAGAGCCTTGTGTTCTGCTTCAGTCTGCTTATAGGATGTTTCAGAGAGCTTAGTTCCATCTGAAGTGCCGGGAACCCTGACACCTCGGATAGAAGAAGCATTATAGTTACCCTTCCCTTTGGTGATTGGCCCCAATGCGACCGAAAACCTCATTTTAGAATCCTCCAATTTCGATATGTTTGTAGTTACGAAAAAGCATAAAGCCATTTGCCAAATCAAGATAGCCCTAAGAAACCCTAGGGCCTACGCAAGATTAGTTGACAAACAGCTTTACGCAATCGCAATTTAGTTATCAATAAGCCCCATACTTAGCCGCAATGTCTGCTTTAGCTTTCTGGGCATCCATGATAGCCTTCTCTGCGTCAATAGCTTGCTTTCCTTCTGCGATAGCCTTGTCATTAGCCACCTTCGTAGACTTAATGCCAAGCTCGGCCATCTTGATTTCCTTATCGTTATTGATCTTCTGGATTTCAATAAGCTGATTCTGCTTGTTGGAGAGCATAGCCATCTGGAGAGAATCCACTTGCTTCTGAAGGTCTTCATTAGCTTTCTTAGCTGCTTCAAGCTGGTCAAGAGCTTGGTTAAGCATCTGGTTCTGCTTATCCATGAGACGAATTGCATTAGGATCTTCACCCTGATGGACAAGCTTAAGGCTCGGATCAAGGTTAGCCACAATTTCATCCGACAGACTCTTTGCATATGCGTCATCCATAGTATCTGCAAGATACTTAGCTGCAATTCCCTTCATGTTATCCGGAAGGAGATTGGCTATAATGGAAAGCTCCTGTCTCTTCTTGGCGTTACGGGTAATTACATCCGGGCCTTTCTGGAGAGAGAAGGACAAGGGTTCACCGTCATTAAGCAATTCCGTAAGGATGGTGCCTACTGTCTTCATGGCTTCATATGCAGATTGATAGAAGCACGCTACGTTGGAAATAGTGTTCTCATTCTGTACCAGCACTTCCGTGGCTGTCTTCTCCGTGGGGAATCCGTTTACTCCCGTAATAGGAATACCCAGAATATTGGACATCAGGTTCAGAGAGCTGTTGACAGTGTTCATCACGTCTGTAGTCTCGTAGGATTCCGTAATCAA
>Ga0265299_10005231_pt1 | contig 12046 bp, 10 predicted proteins | sample AusTroGonzalo_MG_4_FD_193485 | JGI IMG/M metagenome (GOLD analysis project Ga0265299, IMG submission 193485) | Bovine rumen microbial communities from tropical cattle in Woodstock, Queensland, Australia - Gonzalo_02 | ecosystem: Host-associated > Mammals > Digestive system > Stomach > Rumen ...
CTATTATTTTACTATGATAATTGAGACAATAATTGGACTAAATGCAAATAAACATTTAATTTTCTCGATGCTTCCCCCCTCACTCCTTAACCCCGCCGATCGTAAGGCCGGTGACAAAGTATTTCTGGAGGAACGGATAGACGATAAGGAGTGGTGCCATTGCAATTATGGTTACGGCAGCTTTTATGGAAGTAGATAAGCTTCTCATAGTTTTAGAGCTGCCCGAAGGCAGCTCCAATAACTTTCTATTCCTGATTCCCCTGCTTTTTCTTGTTAACCCAAGGTGCAGCTGAACTGGACTGCAGCTTCGTTCACTGAGTAGATTGCTGTGCCATAGTTAACTCCGACATTGAGTTCATTGCCTGTGCGGTCTTCGGAAAGGCACTCGCACATGAAGTAGATAACGTCCGTACCGGCGCTTACATCAACCAGAGTGCAGGATGCCGTTGCGAAGCACTCGCCGTCTTTATTAACTAATTCGGCAGTGACGTTAATGGGACCGTTTATATCCTTGCTGTCGATCGTTCCGATAAAGATATTGTTAGAGGTTCCGTCTGCGTTCTCCCTTACGAAGCATTCGATAGTAACACCATAGTTCTCAAAGGTGCCGGTATTCTCATAAGCAGGATCGTATATGACGAACTTGACCGAATCGCTGACGTCAACGTTTAACGGCTGATCTTCCGTAGCCTCCACATACTGTTGTGTGGCCGGATCGACCATGAGAAGTGATAGCGGGAACATTACGCCTGCAACGATCAGGAGCTGGGCGCCTAAGACGATGAGGGACATTGCCCACGGTGCTATCCATCTGCGCTTTTGTGTCTCGCCTGACTCAAGTACTTTGTTGGTGTGCTTATCGTAGATGGCCTTGTAGATGAAGAATGCCGCTACGGTAATGACCAATATCGTTGGTATGAGTAATACAAGTATGCTGATTGATGCTATTGAAAACATTGTTGTTCCTCCCCTTAGATTCCGATTCTATCCCTGAAGATGTAGTAGTAACTTCTTGTGACATCGACTTTGGCGCCGCAAGTCATGTGCAGGATGAATTTCTGGAGGAGAGATGATTCGATGCGCTTGATCTTCTTAAGGTTTACGATCGCGGAATTGCTGACGCGCAGGAAACGGTCTGACGGCAGGACCTGTTCCAATGCTTTTAATCTGTCACTGGAATTGTAAGTACCGTCATTTGCATGGATGAAGATGTCGTGACCCATGCTCTCGATAAAGCAGATATCGTTGACATCGATAAAGAACTGCTGGTCGTCCTTCCTGCCGGGAATGTAATTAACGCCCCCGCCTCTGCGGGTAAGCTGATACTGGGAATCGGGATCGTCATGGATCCCAAGAGATTCCAGATTCTTTCTCATCGGATCGTCAGGATCCAGCAAAAATTTGATATTCACCTCTCGTACTCCTTTCATCAGGTACGAGGATACAACAAAAGCATCCCGAAATCTCGTTTCCGGAATGCTTTACATGTTTTAGTTCATAGATTACAGAGTATCGGGGACGGGAATAAACACCCAGAAAGGATTATCCCGTCCCCATTGAAAGCCCGATTGAAGTCTTATTCGTTTTAGTCCAAGGTATCGTATGTAGCCAGCAAGGCTTCTATTCTGATCTTGATATCCGGATCAAAAGTTCCATCCATTATGTCAGAATCAAGAGGAAGTATAGAAAGTTCTTCGATTAATTCATCTCCCTTCTCCTCACCAAGAGATTCGATGATCTTATTCTCCAAATTCTTGCAAGAGATCAATTCGGTGAGAAACATCTCTGCGACCTCGAGTACGAGAGCATTGTATTCTTCTTTTGTAAAGTCATCGTAATCGTACATTACCTTGTCTATGATTTCTCTAAAATTCCGTTCATTAATCATTGTTTGTGCCTCCTTGTTTAGGCTTTATACATCCACTATGACAAGTTTTTTCGCAGATATCAACAACATTTTTCGTAAAGGCCGAAAATCGAGACTTGTTGTAAATTTTGGTTGATAAAATCAAACAAAAAACCCCGATTTTTGACAATTTCGGGGGTAATGTATGGGAATGGGGATACGGACTAAGAAACGCGAAGACGAGATGTAAAAAGCAGAAGGCCGTCCGGAAATTCCGAACGGCCTTTGTTTTTAACTATTGGTCAGTTATCAGCCGGCCCAATAAGAGATCAGGATGTAGTCGCCTGACTGGCCGACATCAACAACTGCGGAGCCTGAAGCAATTGCTGTAAGGGTGTCGTCTGCCATGGCTTCATCAGGTGTCAGCTTGTAGTAAGCTCTGACTCCGTCAGCATCGAGGCCTGAATATACTTCATAATCAATTGAATAGACCGTGAATCTGAGGGTCAGTGTGCCGTCGTAGTAGTTTTCGACAGCATCGACAACGGCAAAAGAAGTGTGCATCTCGCCGTCGGCAGCCTCATAGTAGATCTTGCCGTCCTGATAGTAAGGGCCTGCGGGCTGGTCGCCGTATGCACCGGAAGGAGCATCCAGATTCTCGTAAGCTATGTCGAGCACGATTCCCATGTACTTGCCGACAATGCTCTGGGCCTTCTCCCATGTGAATGTCTCATAGGTAACGTCGCCGATGGTCTCATAGCTGATCTCGTCGTAAGCATTGATCTTCAGATAGATGTGGACGAAGTTCATCAGATCTTCGATTGTTGCATCTTCTCTGTTGAATTCTCCCATGGACTGCTCGGCAAAGTTGGAGATGAAAGTATTCGCATACTGCTGTCCCTCTGCATCGAGCTCGACGTACTCAAAATCTTCAGGCAAGGGTGCACCCTCTTCATAAGATTCTTCTGTTGTTGCATCAGTCTCTTCTGAAGCCGTTGTAGCATCATCAGATGTTGCAGGCGTAACTTCTGAAGTTGTCGGTTCTGCAGATGTCTCTTTTGCACTGACGCATCCTGTCAGAGCGCCCAGGGCCATGCATGTGCTTAAGGCGAGAGCGCATAACTTAATTCTCTTCATAAAATCTTCCTTTCGTATCGGTTATTCGCCATTTGCGGGGAAATGACGTAATAAAACGTAATTCAAAATACGGCTTGTTTACCGTTCGTGGAAGATTATAAGCAAATTTATTAAATGCGCAACCTTTGCTATGCGTTACCAGGTGTCTGAATCGTCAACAAACAAGCCTTCTATGGCATCTTCTTCGGAATTGTCGATGGCGCCGCCTCCGACTGCCAGACGCTCATTGAGCCTGTTCCTGAAGTCTCTTCTGTCGGGGACTTCCATCTTGAGAACATATTCGTAGAGCAGATGGTTCTCATCTGTTATCTGGAGGAGGACATTGAATCTCTCGAGCTCAAAGCCTTCCTCGCCCTCGAATTCGCTGACATATGTGGGATCGTAAGGGATGCCCTTCCTGTCGATGGCATACTGCTCGTATTTTCTGTCGCCGGCATACTCATTCTTCAATGCGAACTTCTCCACGTCGTAGAGGGGGAATATCTCTCTGCCCGGGAGGATCAGATAGCAGCTGGTAAGGACCACCATGGTCTCAAAGGGAGCACCCTGGATGTAATAAGCATCGTAGCCTTCCATCAGGTCGTTATAGATCTCGTCCCTGCCGAACTCTTCTATTCTGGTATTGAAGAAAGGCACTTCGGGTTCTTTCTTCTTCGAGAAGACTTTCTTGAAGAAGCCGCCCTCTTCCTCCGAACTGTCGTAAGGCTCGCTCTTAACAGGTTCCGTGTACAAAAGCTGGTCGAGATTGATGTCTGTAACTTTCATTCTAATGCCCTCCCCATATCAGATAAGGTCATTATAACATGCCCCAAAAATGCACCGAACTTATTATTTTATGGTGTTATAATCTTGCCGTCGGGAGGTAATTCCCGAGTGCATATTTTCGAATATTATCGGGGGATAATAGTAATGAAATGGCCAATTAAAAGGTTCGGAGCTGCTGTAATGGCGGCTCTATTTGGTGTTTCCATGTTAGCGGGCGGATGCACGGCTAAGACCGGCGGCAGCGCGATCGTGGATGAATCGGGACTCGTATTAAGCGGCAAGATGCCGGATGAGCTCCCCGAAGGCATGAGCTGGTACGACTTCAAGGAAGATGACGGGATATTCCAATATCTGACGGAAGAATTCGGCGAATGCTTCATATCGGATATCACATGGTTCTCGGGCCGCACATGGATGTTCATTATCGAGAGCGAGCCGAGCCTTCCCGTCTATCACATAATGTCATTCGATGATGACAACAAGCCTGTAAGCGACTTCGTAATTGAGAACGAATTCGGCGACAACATAAGCCTCAACAGAATGGTCAGAGGAAACGGCCTCTATCTCACAGCTTACGACTTCGCGACAATGTCAGATTACCTCTACCCTATCGATGAGAATACAGGAAGCGTAACGCCGGATAACAAGATCGACCTGTCGAAGAACCTGTCTTCGAACGCGACAGGCGTTGCTATCGCATTTGTGGGCGATGATATCGCGGTCCTGCAAAACGGTGACGTTCCGAGCGTCCAGCTGGTCGGTCTCAATGAAGTCGGTGTTAAGAACGAAGTGTCTCTTGATGACTTATCGAAGAACTTTCATATCAAATACCCCGAGGGCATATTATGCGGCGGCAAGGATAAGGTCGTCGTATGGGGCGCCACATCTGCAAATATGTATTTCGGACAGATGAGATACTGCCTCGTGGATCTTACGACCGGTGAGATAAGCGCGCTCGATGAGATGGAATATATCACGGTGCCTCTGCGCAATCTGTCTTACTGCAACGGCAACCTCGTGACGGTTACGGACGGCGGCGTGTACACGATCGATACTGACGAAGGTACGTGCAAGATGACGCTGTCATTCAACTGCTCGAACTGCAACAGGTTCCTGGTCAACAATTCGGAACTGGCATACGCTGATGAAGACAGGTTCGTGTTCAGTTATTCATCAAGATTTGCAGGATACAACCAGATGAACAATGCGATCTGCACGTTCACGAAGTCATCCGAATACCCTGCAGCAGGAAAGGACATCATAACGGTTGCTTCGACGGAAGATCTGGACTACAGCATCTCTGAAGCCATGATGATCTTCAACTCTACAAGCTCCACTTCGTTCCTGCTGTTCGACAGCCGTTACAAGGCAAATACTGATATCGATTATTCAAACGCAGACAACACAGACCGTGCGGCAGTCAGCGCGCTTAATTCATACGCATCCGTATCTGACCGCCTGGCCATGGACATAATAAACGGAGAAGGTCCTGACATTCTCATCACCAACGGTGCGAATGAGCAGTTATCCAAGGAAGATTACTTCGTTGACTTAACTGACTTCCTGGCAAATGAGAGCGGGATCAATGAATCAGATTACTTCATGAATGCGATCGAAGCATTGAAGTTCAACGGTGCTCTGTACCAGCTCCCCATCGGATTCTATGTGGACGGATTCATGGGACCTGCTGAAGCATTCGGCGGCAAGAACGGTCTGACATTCGAAGAGTATGCTGCCATGGTATCTGATTACTGCAACGGTCAGGATCCGGTATACGATCACCAGCTTACCTATTCGAGGACGGAACTCGCGACCAAACTCTTCGCAAACACGAATGAGATGTATATAAATAACGGCAAGATCGATGTGAACAGCGAGTCGTTCATGGCGATATTGGATTACTGCAGAGACCTACCTACAAAAGGCTATTTTGAGGGCAAGGACATCGATGCGGAATTCGAAGACTTAATGTCTGCCCAGGAATCCATGGTCGTCCAGCCCGTAGTTGTTTACGGCTTCTACGAATACGAGACGTTCGCCACGAGATTTGACGATGTCACGATCTGCGGCTATCCGTCAGTCGACGGCAGGACTGCAACCATAGGTTCTAATATCGCGGTGTCAGTCTCAGCTCACAGTTCAAACATTGATTCGTGCAAGGAATTCCTCCGCGTGCTCCTGTCAGAAGATGTGCAGAACACGATCGAGAGCAACATTCCGATCAATAAGAACTGCGCGAAGAACCTCGCACTTAAGGAGATCGATACCCACAACTTCTATGTGGATAAGAATGCCGGCAATGTATATGCCAAGTCTGGTGAATACATAGATCCTGAAGTTGCAGATAAGTACATAGAAGAACTCTCAACAGCTACGACATCAAGCTTCACGTATCACAGCATCTCGCTCATCATTTATGAAGAGATACCCGCATACTTCGAAGGACAGAAATCGTTCGAGGAAGTCGCTGAGGTGATCAATGACAGAGCGCAGAAAGTACTGGATGAGAGGGAGTAAACTTATCCCTTAAAGATATCGTTAAAGACACGCTCGGAGAGTGAGCCTCTGGCGAACTTCTTGACGCTGTCGTCATCGGCTTTCGAGGACATGTATTGGAACGTGTCGCGGTTATCCATCTGGAAGTTGGTCTTAAGATCGATATACTGCTCGATGTTAGGAGCACGGTCGATGGTAACGGATTCGTAGAAACTGGCATCCCTGAATTTGCTCTTCAGGTACGGGACGAAGAACATTATGCCCAATGCAAGTTCGATGGCTAAGAATATCAGGAACGTCGATAAGTAGAACAGGCTGGTCGCTGATTCTCCGGTCAGGAATATTACCGCTGCAACCACGAGAGCTGCCAGGACTAATGAGAGACCGAGATATACCAGGATATCCCTTATGAGCTTCACCAACGCATGTGAATGAACTCTTCTCTTGCTTATCGGGAGCGAGCCCGAAGCCTTGCCGGTCTGGCCGTTGACGGCAATACCGTAGGTCGAACCTTCGTATTCGATGTTGAGGAACCAGACAGGCATCAGGGCATACTTTTGCTTGTAATTATCCGAATAGGAGCCGACGCCATTAACTGCCTTGAAGTTATCGTACTCATTCGAAGAAAGCTTCATGACGATGCCTTCGGCGTAGTTATCCAACCTGATCCTGATGAGATCGATCATGTCGATAGCGGACAGGTCGTAACGCTGGGCGAAGAAACCCGGCAGATACATGTCGTTATATTCTCTCATGTCTGCATAGCTGAACGGCTCGATCGCTTCCATGAGGACGTTTGCGATCTTCTTGCAGCCGTCGAAGGGAACTTTGCGGACGTTGTAATGAAGAGTTCTGTCCAGCTGATAATTTGCTATGTTCTCGCCGTCGTATTTCTGACCCGTGCCGCTTACTTCAGTAATGCAGTCGGCATCGATGAGCCAGAACGGAATGTAGTAACCCGTAATCTTCGAGAGCACGGATTCTGAAGTAAACTTCTTCGGAACGCCCCTATGGGTCTTCGCCCACTCGAGATAGTTCTGGATTGCTTCTTCTTTACTGACCTTGAACGGGATAATGAGATCTGGTCTGAAGCTTTTTGTGAGTCTCTTCTTGATGAGCGTGGGTGATCCGCAGAAAGCGCAGAACGTCGCTGAGGTATTGTAATCAGTAACTACAGTTGCGCCGCATGAATCGCAGACGAACTCCTGCTTGTTATCTTCTTCCTCACCTGCCGCGTCGTTATCGCGGATCTCGATACGGCCTAGAGGGCGCAGGCTCTCTGGCGCGAATAAGCCGCCGCACATATTGCAGACGAGCTTACCTGCCTTCTCGTTGTAGAAGATACTTGCTCCGCAGTTCGGGCACTTCGCCGATACTGTTCCGATATAGCCTGAATCGTTACTCATTTCCGTTCTCTATAAGTGAATGCACGCAGATGCCTTATTCCATTTCTTCCGCTATTAATTCTACAGCATTTTCCACGCCGTGTTCAGTACTTATCTTCTCGGAAATGGATTCGGCATTTCTCTTCTTAACGGCATAGGTGCTGTTCATGTCTTCGATGGCTGCGATTATCGTCTGCTCGCTTAAGTCCTTCGCCTTAAGTGGTTTGGTGGATACATCCTTCTTCTCGAGCTGCATTGCAAAGCCTAACTGGTCAAGGACATGCGGAACGGGAATCGAAGGAACGCCGTAGATCATGGTGGCGGCAGTAGTTCCAAATCCGCAGTGGTGGATGACGAACTTCGCCTGCCTGAAGAGCCAGCTGTGAGGGATGCTGCCTACGGCGATCATGGAATCGGGAAGCTCGTAATTCTCGAGCGTCTTATGGAAGCCCTGGATTATCGCTCTGCAACCTGTCTTCTGGAAAGCGTTAACAAACATATCGAGCTTCTTCCTGTCGGCTTCTGCTTCGAATGACATCGCGCCTAATGCGAGGACGATTGGTTTGTCGCCGTTACTTAGGAAGTCTGTGAGTTCTTTGGTTGGAGTGTAGTCTTCTTCATCTTCGTACCAGTAGCCGGTGATGATGTTTTTCGCCTCCCAATAAGGATTGCGATCTAAGACATACTTACTTATAGGAATGAGATTGAGCTTATCTGACATCTCTTCGTCTGCAGACTTAACGGGCTTTAAGCCATAGAGTTTGCGGATCTTGTTGGTAGGCTTTGCTGCCTGCTTCGCGATGAACCCTCCGATGAGTTTCTCTGAGAATTTCTGCTCGCGGAGCTTCTCGCCGATCATCTCGGTCTGGAGAGTTACATTTACCTTCGGGATGCCTAATACTCCTGCTTCGACAGCGCCCATCTGGCTGTGGGTAACGATTATGAGGTCCTTGCCTTTGCAGATCTCATAGACCTCTTTCGACGAGCCCTCGATGATCTTCATTATGAAGTTCATGGTCTTAAGAAGGCTTAGCGCAGCATTCGGAGATTTGCCGCGGATGATCGTGGTCTCCTTCTCGATATCTATGTCGGGACCGACGGGCTCAAAATGAATACCCGCCTGTTCTACCAGGTTTTGCCAACAAGGATGAGTACCGAGTGTTACGTCGTAACCTGCTCGGATAAGGGCGCGTGACAGATAGATATACGGCTGGACATCACCTCTGGTGCCCATTGTAAACATTGCTATCTTCTTCATACGCGGAACTTGGCAGCCATGAATTCATGGACTTCTTTTGTGTATGCCTTCTTGCGCTTTGTTGTGAGTTCGCCGTTAAGCAGATACTTGAAGGTAAGCATGGTCATGTATGAATGATATTCTTTTACGAACCACTCGACCTGCTCTTCGGGGAAAGCACCCGCTGTAGCCATCTTCCTAAAGACACTCAGCTGAATCTCATAAGGATCGGTAAACAAAGTCTTCTCATAGAGCGCTCTGATCTCTTCATTATGGAACTGTTCGATCATCATGAGCCTTAACATCAGGTTGCAGAAAGGATCGAACAAGTAGCTGTCCATCATGTAAGAATCCATAACCTGAATTCCTGTCTCTTTGTCTTTCTTTGTCTTTGTCTTAATGTTCTTATCGGGTGCACCGCCGATCTCATCGACGTGAACTAAGAGGCTGTCGATGTGCTCTCTGAACTTATTTATCAATGAATCTAATATGTCCTTCTTATTCTTGAAGTGATAATAAAGAGTACTCTCCTTGATACCTACTTCACCGCATATATCTCTGATCGAAACCGCTTCATAGCCTCTCTCGGAGAACATGTGAAGCGCAACGTCCATGATCTTATCTCTGGTATTCATATGCGCACCTCTCTAACAGTCGTTAGAGAGATTTTATCTAACGAGTGTTAGATTGTCAATGGTGTGTTGGGGCGCTGGTGAGCGCGGGTTGTGTGGGGACCCCCGCCGGGTGTTACACAATTCTCTACACTGTTTTGGCCAAAACGGTGTAGCGTTTAATGTAAATCAGGGTGGAATTACACCATTCGCTACACCAAAATGGCCAATTTAGTGTAGGAAATACTGTAGCGCGAAGTTTTCGAAGACTTCGCTGACTCAAAAACTTACTTACTATATTTGTTAGCTATGCCTGAAGCGGCATAACTGTATGGCTTGATAAGGCAGACGTAGCCCTGGCTGGTGACCCAGCTGACGATGTCTTTGATGAGGACGTTGGTCTTGCCGGCGCGGCCGATGTCGCAGTGGATCTGGAAGGAGACATCGAGGTCTTCAATGAGCACATCGTTCTCGAGGAACAGCACTTCCAATGCGTCGAGCAGAGCGTTTGCAACGAACAGGCTTCGGCCGGTTTCTTCGTTGATCTTCTGCTTGAGGTTTGTGATCAGATGAACGTATTCGATGTTGTAGAAGTACGTGCCGCCATGGCCCTTCTTGTGGATGGCGATTACTTCGACCATCTTCGTTCTGCTGAAGTTCTGACTGTCCGTTCCGACGGTTATCTCGTAACTTTTTGTCTTGTCCGACATGATGATGTCGAAGATCCTCTTTGCAATGTCAGGAACGGTGACGTTTTGTCCCTGAGCTGTCTTGAACATGATGCTGTCTCCTTTCTAATTATTTGGCGTCGACACCCGGACTTGAACCGGGACACCGGAATGAGCCGGTTACTCACGGTTTAGCAAACCGCTGCCTTACCAGTTAGGCTTATATCGACATGTGGCGCCGTGTGAGAGATTCGAACTCCCAGAGCTTTTTACACTCAACAGTTTTCAAGACTGACCCTCCTCCCCGCTAAGGTAACACGGCAGATTTTCTGGTTGTCCCTGTACGATTCGAACGTACACTAAAGGCGTCAAAGGCCCTTGTGCTGCCTTTACACCAAGGGACAATAGTGGCGGTCACAGAGGGAATCGAACCCCCATTTTCCGGTTCGTAGCCGAACGGTTTATCCGTTAGCCTATGCGACCATTTGGAGCTTCTGCCGAGACTCGAACTCGGATTCAGAGGTTTTGCAGACCACCGCGCCGGCCGACGGCGTCAGAAGCATTGGTTGGAAAGGAGAGGCTCGAACTCTCGACCACCGCTTTATAAGAACGGCACTCTGACCAACTGAGTTACTTTCCAATATCCTGGTCGTAGCTGATAGAATCGAACTATCATTACCCGCATATCAGACGGGTTTCCTGCCTTTGAAAGAAGCTACGTTTTTGGTGGGCAGAGAGAGGATCGAACTCCCCGAGATAAAAATCACCAGATTTACAGTCTGGCCCGCTGCCTTCTACGGTCTATCTGCCCATATGGGTGGAACACCGGGGATCAAACCCGAACTTGCAGTGCCACAAACTGCCGTGCTGTCGTTACACCATGAACCACATGTTGGGTGCAGGGCCGAGAGTCGAACTCGGATTTGCGGGCTTATGAAGCCAGCGTGGAAGCCGATCCTCCCTGCAATGTTGGTACTCGGTAAAGGGATCGAACCTTTGGCCTCCTGCTTGTAAGGCAGGCGCTCTCCCGGGCTGAGCTAACCGAGCTTTAAGTGGAGCTTCCGTAGGGATTCGAACCCTCATCAACTGCTTACAAAGCAGTCGCACTGCCGTTATGCTACAGAAGCTTGTTTGGTGTCTGATCAGGGAATCGAACCCTGAAGAAACTGATTTTGAATCAGTCATGTCTGCCGGTTGCATCAATCAGACAATTGGCACTCCCACAACGACTTGAACGCTGATACCCGGTTTAGAAGACCGGTGCACTATCCGGTTGTGCTATAGGAGTGTGCTGGTGTCCGTGGCGGGAGTTGAACCCGCAAAACCTGCGTCCTTAGCGCAGTACCTATGCCAATTCGGTTACACGGACGTTTGTTGGTCTCCCGAGCGGGATTCGAACCCGCATGACCCGCATTTTAAGTGCAGTTCGTATGCCAGTTCCGACACCGGGAGATTTGGTGTCCCTACTCGGATTCGAACCGAGAGATAGACGGTTCTGAGCCGCCTGCGTATGCCATTCCGCCATAAGGACGTTTTGGTCGGAGTAGAAGGAGTCGAACCTTCGCCTCGTGGTCCCAGGCCACGGATACTTCCGTTATACGACACCCCGATACTGAAACAGGCTGTTTTCCTATTATCTGAAGACTATTCACAACCTGTTTCAAAAAACGGATCTTAAGACTGAATAGCGCAGTCTTTGGCAACCTCAAGGGGAGTCGAACCCCTGTCTCCGGCGCGACAAGCCGGCATAATAGCCGTTATACCATGAGGCCTTTTTGGTGGATGTGACAGGCATCGAACCTGCGACCTTCAGATTAAGAGTCTGCTACTCTGCCAGCTGAGTTACACATCCATGTTGGTGGACCCAAAGAGACTCGAACTCTTATCGCCCGGATTAAAGG
>Ga0265299_10005232_pt1:0-10000 | contig 12045 bp, 12 predicted proteins | sample AusTroGonzalo_MG_4_FD_193485 | JGI IMG/M metagenome (GOLD analysis project Ga0265299, IMG submission 193485) | Bovine rumen microbial communities from tropical cattle in Woodstock, Queensland, Australia - Gonzalo_02 | ecosystem: Host-associated > Mammals > Digestive system > Stomach >...
TTTCAGAAACGTAGCGCTCTTCGGAGTGCTTTTTCGATTTTCCTGAAAAACTTTGATAAAACCTCATAAGCAGCCATGATTTAATTGACGTTTAATGTTTTAAATTTTCCTAAATTAAGTTATATTCCTCGCGTAGTTATTGGATGCGGGATGACAATGCAGGAAAAAATTCGAAAGTCAAAGAGCGGTTTAAGAGGGTTGACGAGGCTTTATGCCGTACAGGTTTTGTATCGGTCAGAGTTCGAAAAAAAGCCGTTGGACAAAATTTTGGCGGAAGCAAAGAGTAGTCCGAAAATCCTGCTTAGTGAGGAAATTTCTCTCAACGAAATAGATTCAGAATTTTTTACGGAGTTGATAACCAAAACTCAAAATCATCGGGAAGAAATAGACAAATTGATAGAAAAAAATGTCGCGGATAATTGGGAATTTTCTCGTTTCGATAAGGTGATGCAGGCACTGCTTCGATTGGGGGTTTGCGAGGTGGTTTTCTTCAAGGACGTGCCCGCAAATGTAGTTTTTAATGAATATATCGAGATCGCAAAATCCTTTTTCAAAAAGGGAGAAGTGGCATTCGTTAATGGAATATTAAACTCGATATTTAAGCAGCAAAAATCCGTATAAACTTTCTCTTTACTATTGACCTTTCACGGTAAAACAGTTAAAAAGGCAAAGTGCATGGCGAGTGTAGCTCAATTGGCTAGAGCGCCAGATTGTGGCCCTGGAGGTCGCTGGTTCAATTCCAGTCACTCGCCCCATTTAGTTTTGGAGAAAGAATTGAGCGATTTCGATTATGATGAGTTAGTTCAGAAGGCTCTGGTTTCGGTTGTGAAGGAAGTGCTTTCGCGGGTTTCTGTTAATGGCCTGTCTGGGAATCATCATTTTTTTATCAAGTTTAGAACGGATCATCCTCTGACAAAGGTTCCGAGGTTTTTAAAAGAACGCCATCCTGAGGAGGTAATGATTGTTTTGCAGCATCAATTTTGGAATTTGCATATTTTAAACGATGGATTTTGGGTTGAGCTGAGTTTTAACGCGATTCGTGAGAAACTGTTCGTTCCATTTAGTGCATTAACCGCCTTTGTGGATCCTTCCGTGAAGTTTGCTTTGCAGTTTACTCCAAGATTTATCGACAGAGGTTCCGGTCCTGAGAAGCCAAAGGTCTCAGTGCTGGAAAGCGAAGAGAATTCAACAAAATCAGAAGACAATATCATCAGGTTCGACAGCTTTAAGAAGAAATAAAGTTATTGGACTTTATTTTGAAGATCATTTGGTCTCGCTTTCGCTTTTTAGAATGGCGGAGCTTTGCAGAAAAATCATCTTTCTATTGAAATTTTATAGCAATTTCCTAATGATATTACATACAACATATGGTATAATGAAGCAGATTAGCAAAAGGAACAGAAATGGCAGGATACAGCGAAGATTTGCGTGTTAAGGTTGTAGAGTATGTGAAAAAAGGACACACGATAAAAGAGACAGCGGAAACATTTGGGGTTTCGATGAAGTCAATTAGCATCTGGAAAAAGATGGATAAAGAAGGTAAAAGGTTAATATTTGAGTTTGTTCCGAGGAGTCCGCACAGAATAAATCATGAAAAATTGTTGGCTTATGTAAAAGAACATCCGGATGCGTATTTACGTGAGATATCCGCTCATTTTTCAGTAGGTTTAACGACAATTTGGAACGCATTGCATCGATTGGGAGTAAAATATAAAAAAACGAAAAATTTACCGAGAAGCGGATCCAAAAAAGCGGGAAAAATTTACAGAATTCCTAAAAAACCAGGACAAAAACAAACTGGTTTTCGTTGATGAATCAGGCATCGACAGGTATTTGCATCGAGAATATTGTCGAGCACCAAAGGGTGAACAAGTATACGAAGCGGTTCCCGGCCGGAAATTTGAGCGATGCAGCATAGTTGCGGGCAAATGCGGAAAGGAAGTTTTGGCGCCGTTCGGATATTATGGAACATGCAACTCGGAGTTGTTTATAAAATGGGTAAAAGAAATGCTTGTGCCGAATTTGAAGAAAAATCAAATAGTTATAATGGACAATGCCAGTATCCATAAGTCGCCAAAAATCAGAGAGGTCATCGAAAAAGCGGGTTGCAAGCTCGTGTATCAGCCTCCATATTCTCCCGATTTAAACCCAATAGAGCATTTTTGGCGTCATTTGAAGCAAAAAATCGGTGCTTTGAGACAAAAATTTAAATCCATTTTTGATGCTATCCAGCATGTATTAGCAAATTGAAAGAAGTATATTTCAAAGATCGGATATAACACGGAGTTTGTTTTTTTTATAACAAGAACCGTATTCCACATGACTCGCTGAATTGTGTGAAGCATAAAAATGACTGGCGGGAGTGACGAGACTCGAACTCGCGACCTTCGGCGTGACAAGCCGACGCTCTAACCAACTGAGCTACACCCCCAAATGTGCGCTCATCTTATATGGGTGCCGAAAAAAAGTCAATCTAAAAATAATAGAAAACCTTTGAAATCAAAAAAAAGAAAACAACCTATTGATTTTTGCGATTTATTTGCATATTTTTAAGCGTAAACTTATGTTTTTATATCCTGAGGAGGGGGTAATGGATCTGTCTCGATTTTCAAAGCAATTTAAAGTGCTGGGTGGTTGCGTTCTGTTAGCCTTAGCTTATTCTCCGATGCTGTTGGATTTGTCTGCTAATAAGGATGCTCATGTTGACGGAGAAAGTGCTTTTCTTTCGAACAATGATTCCGGTTTAGATGGAAGATCGGTTTTTCAACCGAAGTTGACGGACTCCTTAGTTCTGGGATATTTCGAGAAAAATAAGCCGATGCCTCTCAATGCGACGAAGTTTGAGTCTACAGCGAATGCGGCAGATAAGGCGCGTTCAGCGGAGCCGTTAAAGTTCACAGAGATAAAAACAGGCCCTTACAAAGGTGGGAAGTTAGTCAAGGGAACGATTCACAGTAATTTTTATGTAGATGCGAGAAATTTATCCATTCCTGTAAATGTCATAGACAAGGTTATTAAAAGTCTTTCTTCGAAGATTGATTTTAGACGTTCATTGAATAAGGGGGATCAATTCGAAATCGCTTTCGATTCGAGAAATGAACTTATTTATTCGAAGATCGAAACAAGGAGGAAGAAAGCTTCCGTGTACAAATTCGGTAAAGAAGGATATTTCTTTGAAAATGGAGAGAAGGTCGATGAGATAAAATTCGGGGGATCTTTTGCTTCTCCGATCAAAGGAAAAATGAGAGTTTCTTCTCCGTTTGGCTTCAGAGTTCATCCGGTTACAAAGAGATATAAAAAGCATTACGGAGTCGATTTAGCAGCCAATCATGGAACTCCCGTCTATGCGATTTATGATGGAGTAGTGACTCGGGCTTCGAGATTCTCCGGATACGGAAAGTGTGTCGATATCAAACACCAAAATGGGTATTCCAGCAGGTACGCTCATTTGAGTAGATTTGCGGTTCATTTTGGTGATAAGGTCAAGAAAGGACAGTTGATTGCGTTTTCCGGTTCATCGGGGGTGGCAACAGGGCCACATTTGCACCTGGAGTTAGCTCGCAACAATGTTAATCTTAATCCGATGCATGTGAAGATGATTGCGGCAGAGAAACCGAAACGTGTTTCCAACAGAGCGCGGTTTAATTCGTTGAAGCATTATTTCGATAAGTTATCAAATTCTGTTAAGTAACAGTTGAGTTCAATGGAAAATAAGTGTTTTGGGTCCGGTCCTTGTGCAAAACGCAAAGGGTGGAGTTGTCTGGATCTCTCTCTTGCAGGAAGGTCTCACAGATCAAAAGAAGGGTTGGCACTGATTCGGAAAACAGTGCAGCTTCAGCGGGAAATTTTAGGCGTTCCTGATGGCTATTTGGTAGGGACCTGTGCTGCTTCCTGTACGGGAGGCATGGAGCTCCTTATGTGGAATTTGTTGGGTGCAAGACCCGTGGATGTCCTGTCTTACTGCGTTTTCAGTAATCATTGGGCTCGTGATATCGTTGATGAGTTGAAGGTTCCGAATACGACATTGATCCGTGAGAGTTTTCCGAGAATGCCGGATGTGACTGAGGCGAATTTTTCGCACGACGTGGTTTTCTGTCTTAGTTCGACGACTTCGGGCGTCTCGTTTCACGATACCGATTGGATTCCGAAAGATCGAGATGGTTTGACGATTTGTGACGCGTCGTCGGGAGCGTTTGTCATAGATGTCGATTGGGAAAAATTGGATGCCGTGGCTTTTTCCTGGCAGAAAGCACTAGGAGGTGAAGGTGGATTCGGTACCGTGGTACTAAGTCCTCGTGCGGTTGATAGACTGAGAAATTTTCGGCCGAATCGTGCAATTCCTCGAATTTTCAGAATTGTAAACGATGGCCAAATTAATATGGATTTTTTCGACGGTGCGACTATCAATACTCCATCGTTGTTGTGTTTCCAAGATTTTTACGAGACTTTAGTTTGGGCGGATAAAGCTGGCGGGTTGCCATTTCTGCTGCAGAGGGTTGAAGATAATTACAAAGTGGTTCGCGAATGGCTGGAATCCCAAAATATTTTCAGATTTTTGGTTGAGGAGAGGTTTCGCGCACATCATATTGCTTGTTTCGACATCAATAACGCGAAATATCAGCGGCTGTCAGAAGATCAAAAGTGGCAATTTTTGTACAGGATTCGGGATATCGCTTCCGATAGGCAGTGCGGATACGACTTTCTCGGTCATGCTTTGACTGAGCCTCATATAAGAATTTGGTGCGGTCCTACGATCGAGTCCGAAGATTTGAAATTTTTCTTACGAAATCTTCTCGAAATTTACAGCGAGGTTGCTTCTGAATATGATTTTGGTTGATTCGGAAGAAACAGTTCAAAGACTGGCGACAGATCTTCGCGGTGAGCAAGAGTTTATCACCGTCGATACCGAGTTTATACGCGAAGAAAATCAATTGCCGCTGCTATGTCTTCTGCAGATTGCAACTAAGTCCGAAAATTATGTAGTTGATCCCATTGCTATAGACCTGAATTTTTTGAAGCCGTTTTTTGCGTCCGAAAATCTGAAAAAAGTATTTCATTGCGCTCGTCAAGATATCGAGATTCTGCAAAATTACGGATTAGAAATCAATAATTTTTACGATACGCAACTTTATGAAATGGTTCTCAGTATCAAGGAAAACATGAGTTATCAAACCATCGTTTTGCAGTATACGGGGAAAAAGTTGAAGAAAAATTACGGGATGAGCGATTGGAGCAAGCGGCCTCTCAGCAAAAAGCAATTGGCCTATGCCTCGGAAGACGTAACCTATTTGCGGAAAGTATATCAAAAACAGATCGCGCAGCTGAAAAAATTACAACGCGAAAACTGGCTCAATGATGAAATGTCTCAATTGATAGAAAAAAATTCGTTGGAGGATTCCTTGAACGAGGCGAGTCACCCGTTGCTTTACAAATTACTCAGTTGGCGAGATGAAAAATCTAAGGAGAAAAAAATTGCTCCGGAACTTCTGGTAAGCGATCGGCTTATCAAGTCAATTTGCAAGAAAGGAATCGAATATATCAGAAATCTGAAAAATTCGCGAAATTTGGCTGATGACAGAGAGTTTCTGGACTATGCCGAGACGGTAGCAGAAGATTTTTCTCCGGAAAGAATTCAGACGGACAGAAACCCTAGGGTTGATTTGCTGAAAACTTTGCTGAGCATAAAATCAAAGCAGTATAATATTGCGCCGATCATGATCGCGTCTGTGAAAGATCTGCTTCGGCTCGTTAATGGTGATCGATCGGTGAAGTTTTTGCGAGGATGGCGCCAAGACGTTTTCGGAAATTCCGCCCTGGATTTGTTGGGAGGAAAAATAAAATTGGGAATCGAGAACAGCGAAGTGGTGTTGTATGAGTAATGTTTTGTCGATTACCGCAGATCTGAAAAGATGTTCGATTGCGGTAAAATTTGAAGGACAACTGTTCGAAGTTAACGAAGATGTCAACGCTCCGACCTATTTGGTGAAGTTGGCTCAGAATCTTTTCGAGCAAAACAAAATTGATTTGCAAAGAATTGATCGAATCATTACGGCGTCCGGTCCAGGATCTTTCACGGGGATTCGTACGGCACAAAGTTTTGTTAAGGGATTGTCTCTTGCTTTGAAGATTCCGGCCGTTTGCGCCAGCTATTTTCAAGTTATAAAAAATCTTTTTGAGAAGAATTTCGGGCAGGATCTCGTCGCAATCATCAAAAGCGAAAAAAATCAGGTGTATTTACATGATTTCGCGACGGGAAATTTCGGAGTCAGTCCGTACGATTCTCTGGAGAAAATTCTGGATTCAAAGCAGGACATTCCTCTGGTTGGAGACAAAATTGATGAGATTTTGCAGAATACCGGGCGAGAATTTCTGGAGATCAAAGATTATAAAAGTGCGAAGAATTTTCTTGAATTGGAGGAATTTGAATCAAAAGTGGCTCCTCTGTATATCAATGCGAGAGCTTGAATTAAAGCTTTAAACAGACAGGACTCCTTATTTAAGGGAGGTTGTTTTGATGCAATACCGTTGTTGCCCGGTCTGTATTCTTTTCAACCAATCTGACGGATAAAATTAAAACGATAGAAAAATTAAAATTTAAAAAAAAGAGAGAACAAATTAACGAAAAATTAACTTTTATTAACAAATATAAAAATCGTAGTGCCAAAAGCGGTCTCGGAGGGCGATTTGAAGGGCGTCTCCATTGAAATTTCAAAAAGAAAGCGATAAGCAGAAAAGTTGAATTTGAAGTCGAGCGGATCGCGAATCAGGGGATTTTCGAGGCGCAACTGAGATAGTGGCATAAAAAAAGTAAAAAAAAAGTAAATAATTGGTTGACGGGGGAGAGGTGAAAGTATATAAATTGAGACACGATCATTGAACGAAGTAAAGAGAAGCAAACGAGAGGATATATAGGCGGCGTAGTTTAGTAGTCGCATATATATTTGACTTGCGTCAGATAGATATGAGGCAGGAGGCTTTCTGGGGACAGGAAGTTTAACTTGAGAGTTTGATCCTGGCTCAGAACGAACGCTGGCGGCACGCTTAACACATGCAAGTCGGACGGAGTATGAGAGCTTGCTCTTGTACTTAGTGGCGGACGGGTGAGTAACACGTGGGAACATGTCCTGTAGTGGTGGATAGCTCTGGGAAACTGGAGGTAATACAGCATAAGCTCGAGAGAGGAAAGAGAGATCGCTATAGGGGTGGCCCGCGGCTGATTAGGTAGTTGGTGGGGTAAAGGCCTACCAAGCCGAGGATCAGTAGCTGGTCTGAGAGGATGGACAGCCACACTGAAACTGAGATACGGTTCAGACTCCTACGGGAGGCAGCAGTGGGGAATATTGGACAATGGGGGCAACCCTGATCCAGCGATGCCGCGTGAGTGAAGAAGGTCTTAGGATTGTAAAGCTCTTTTGACAGGGAAGATGATGACGGTACCTGTAGAATAAGCACCGGCTAACTCTGTGCCAGCAGCCGCGGTAATACAGAGGGTGCAAGCGTTGTTCGGAATTACTGGGCGTAAAGGGCGTGTAGGCGGTTTGATAAGTCAGATGTTAAAGACCCGGGCTTAACCCGGGGGCTGCGTTTGAAACTGTCAGACTAGAGAGCAGGAGGGGAGAATGGAATTTCCGGTGTAGAGGTAAAATTCGTAGATATCGGAAGGAACACCAGTGGCGAAGGCGATTCTCTGGACTGCAACTGACGCTGAGGCGCGAAAGCGTGGGGAGCAAACAGGATTAGATACCCTGGTAGTCCACACTGTAAACGATGAGTGCTAGGTGCGGGTTTTACGGAATCCGTGCCGCCGCAAACGCAATAAGCACTCCGCCTGGGGAGTACGGTCGCAAGATTAAAACTCAAAGGAATTGACGGGGACCCGCACAAGCGGTGGAGCATGTGGTTTAATTCGAAGCAACGCGAAGAACCTTACCCGCTTTTGACATAGGGATCGAGAGGTTAAGAGATTAATTTCGTCGGTTAGGCCGGATCCCATACAGGTGCTGCATGGCTGTCGTCAGCTCGTGTCGTGAGACGTTGGGTTAAGTCCCGCAACGAGCGCAACCCCTATACATAATTGCCATCATTAAGTTGGGCACTTTATGTAAACTGCCACTGATAAAGTGGAGGAAGGTGGGGATGACGTCAAGTCCTCATGGCCCTTATGGGCGGGGCAACACACGTGCTACAATGGTGGTGACAGAGAGAAGCGAAGGGGCGACCCGGAGCGAACCTCGAAAAGCCATCTCAGTTCGGATTGCACTCTGCAACTCGAGTGCATGAAGTTGGAATCGCTAGTAATCGCGGATCAGCATGCCGCGGTGAATACGTTCTCGGGTCTTGTACACACCGCCCGTCACACCATGGGAGTTGATTTTACCTTAAGCCGGTGAGCTAACTCGCAAGAGAGGCAGCCGATCACGGTGGGGTCGATGACTGGGGTGAAGTCGTAACAAGGTAGCTGTAGGAGAACCTGCGGCTGGATCACCTCCTTTCAAGGAAGAAGAGGTTGGAATAGACCTCGGGAACGCCGCCTATATATCCTTTCAAAAATGGAGCAATCGGAAACGATTGAGCATTTGAACTGGGGCTGATAGCTCAGTTGGTTAGAGCACACGCTTGATAAGCGTGGGGTCGGAGGTTCAAGTCCTCCTCGGCCCACCATTTTAGGTGAAAAGAGGGGGTGTAGCTCAGATGGTAGAGCACCTGCTTTGCAAGCAGGGGGTCGTCGGTTCGAATCCGTTCACCTCCACCAAAGATTTGGGAAAAGATAGGATAAGAAGAGTTCATTGAAAAAGTAAAGAAGAAAAATGATTTGACAAACCAGGGTAAGTTAACAGAAATGTTAATTTATTAAAGAATCAACAAGCTGAAGATTGGACGTAAAGAAGTTTACGTCTGATTGTTGTAAGGTATCAAGCGCTAAAAAGGGCGTCTGGTGAATGCCTTGGCACTGAGAGGCGATGAAGGACGTGGCAGCCTGCGAAAAGCTACGGGGAGCTGGCAACAAGCTTTGATCCGTGGATATCCGAATGGGGAAACCCACGCAGTAATGCGTATCATTAACTGAATACATAGGTTAATGAGGTGAACCCGGGGAACTGAAACATCTAAGTACCCGGAGGAAAGGACATCAAAAGAGACTCCGTGAGTAGTGGTGAGCGAAAGCGGACTAGGCCAATGACAAATAACACGCAACTTAAAGGATCTGGGAAGGTCCGCCGAAGAGGGTGATAGCCCCGTAGAGGTAAAAGTGTTAGGAGTATGCGAGTAGGGCGGGACACGAGGAATCCTGTCTGAACATGGGAGGACCATCTTCCAAGCCTAAGTACTACTCAGTGACCGATAGCGAACAAGTACCGTGAGGGAAAGGTGAAAAGAACCCCGAAGGGGGAGTGAAATAGATCTGAAACCGGGCGCTTACAAACAGTCGGAGCTCGATCCGCAAGGGTTAAAGAGTGACGGCGTACCTTTTGCATAATGGGTCAGCGAGTTATTGTGTGCAGCGAGCTTAAGCCGGTAGGTGGAGGCGAAGCGAAAGCGAGTCTGAATAGGGCGTATAGTTGTACATAATAGACCCGAAACCGGGTGATCTAGTCATGGGCAGGTTGAAGGTGAGGTGAAACTTACTGGAGGACCGAACCCACTTCTGTTGCAATAGGAGGGGATGACCTGTGATTAGGGGTGAAAGGCCAATCAAACCCGGAGATAGCTGGTTCTCCGCGAAAACTATTTAGGTAGTGCGTCATGAGTGACTGCCGGGGGTAGAGCACTGAATAGACTAGGGGGAAGCGATTCCTACCGAATCTAATCAAACTCCGAATACCGGCAAGTTTAATCATGGCAGACAGACCATGGGTGCTAAGGTCTATGGTCGAGAGGGAAAGAGCCCTGATCGTCGTCTAAGGTCCCGAAGTTATAGCTAAGTGGGAAAGGATGTGGAACGGCCAAGACAGCCAGGAGGTTGGCTTAGAAGCAGCCATCCTTTAAAGAAAGCGTAACA
>Ga0265299_10005236_pt1 | contig 12038 bp, 17 predicted proteins | sample AusTroGonzalo_MG_4_FD_193485 | JGI IMG/M metagenome (GOLD analysis project Ga0265299, IMG submission 193485) | Bovine rumen microbial communities from tropical cattle in Woodstock, Queensland, Australia - Gonzalo_02 | ecosystem: Host-associated > Mammals > Digestive system > Stomach > Rumen ...
GTTCTTGTTATGGGGTATTTACCCTTTTCGGTAACGAGTATCGCGGAATACTGACCCTCTGAAAGTCCGTACTCCTGCTCTGTCATATCACCGTTGCTTTGAGCAATATTTGCTTCTATGGGAACAGGCTCGGAATAATGTTCTTCCGTAGTGCCTAATTCCTCATAGTATGTGACGGGTGGGATTTCGGTTTCATCAACGTAAGCGACTATTTTATTGCCGTTCTCGTCAAGCGCATACAGAACTTCGCTACCTAACAATTCTGCGTAATACAGTTTTTGCTGATTGCGTTTAAGTGTTCTCATGCTTATACCTTTGCAAACGGGACAACACCGCCCCACAGTTTTCCGCGTTCAATGTACTTTCGGCTTATACCATTTTCGGAATGGGATTCTTCGCCCTCTGCTCCAAGTTGGTTGTAGTCAAAACGTGCTACGTTCATACATTGTGTGTAGTAACGGTTGATGTCCGCTTCTATTTCCGCATCCGTCATTCCCGATTGTTCGTAGTTTCGGTTGTTAAGAAGTTCGCGTACTACCGCCTTTACCTTTACTGCCAAAACATCGGTGAGGACAGTCTGCCCGCTACCTGTAAGTTCTGCCGCAAGGTCTGTATTCAATTCAGTTTCAAAAGCGGTTGTATCAATCATCTTTTACTCCGATTCTTCAAACATCTTGTCAATAAGGATTCTTTTAAGTTCTGCTCCCGATTTCTCGTCCGCATCCTTTATGCCCTGTTCCTTTGCATAGGCTCTTACGGAGGCAACATTCATCTTCATAATTTCCTGCCGTGAAACCTTTTTAGGCTCGGGCTTATCCTCTTTGACTTCGGGGGTTGGCTTTGGGGCAACCTTTTGGGTTGCGCCCGCCGCCGTATTATTCTTGGAAAGTTCCATCATGTAAAGTAACATTCCCATAAAGTCACCTCATTACGACTTCACTATCTTAATCGCCTTACTTGCGTCATACAGATATGTTGCGAAGTGCTTGCTTGCTGTGAATACACTTGTGAACTTGAGGATGTTGCGGTCTGCTTCAACCTGCGTTCCCCTCTTTATGAAGATACGAAGTGCATCGGGTTTAACGATGTAGATGGTTTTCGGTGTAGCAAGTTTGTTGGATACCATAACCTGACATCCCTGATACTCACCAACAACACCCTTGATTGCTACACCTGCTGAAAGTTCAGATGCAGGAATCCAAGTATGAACGTTGCTTCTCATTGCTGTGTAAACAGCAGGAGATACAAGAGCAACCTTTGTTCCGTCAATATCTTCACCGAACTTCTCAAGAGCGGCGATTATATCTGTATCTGTCGGGTCAGCGGCTGTCGTATGAACCATTGGACCTGTGATGCCATTAAGGGTTGCGAGAACCTCATTATCTTCCTGTGATGCAATAGCAAGTGCCAACTGTTTAGCAATCTCGCCAACAGGGTCGCCATAGCCCGAAAGAATAGCCTCATCTGTGATTTCAACGCCCTGTGCAATCTTGTGGATTGTAACGGTAACAGCAGAAGCCGTTAACTGTGCGGGTGTAAGTGCCGTGTTCTCGTTTAATGTGCTTGCGTTCCCGATATACGAATATGAGGGCAGGGAAATCGTATTTCCTGCACGACCCTCCAACGTATTATCTATTGTTGAAAGAGGTGCGAACTTCATGTAATCAACAAGTTTCTTGTCAATCATATCTGCCATAACCTGCGGATTAACAAGATTAGAAAGTAATGTTTCTGCCATTGTGTGTTTTCTCCTTTACTTGAATTTGTTGTAAGTTTCGGGGTCTTTATTAAGCAAATCGACCCGTTCTTTGTAGGTCAGTTGGTCGAACTGTTCCTGTGTTATGGTTGTTGAAGAACCTCCGCCCTGCGGCTTCGGCATAGTCTTGAGCAACTCGGATTTTTCGCCTGCTATCCTTGCGTCCACAATCTTTGCGAACACGTTGAACAGACCGTCATAATCCGCATCAATCAAAACCCTTGCACCTTCGTTTGCGAGTTCTGCGTCACATCCCATCTGAATAAAACGCCGCTCCGCATTAACGATGTCGCGTTCCTTTAGGAGCATTTCGTTTTGAGCCTTGATTTCTTCAATCTGCTTCTTTTCGAGTTCCTCTGCGGTCATACGCTCACGCTCTTTCTTGGTCATATCCCCAAGTTCCTTGAGTTTCCCGTCAAGCGTGGTTTTGAGTTTGTCGTACTTCTTGCCGCTCTCGGCTAACTGTTTTTCAAGTTCTGCTATGCGGGAGTCCTTATCTTCGCCTCCAACATCCAAACCTGCGTCACCGTCAGCACCTTCGCCCTCTCCATCCGCAAACATCTGTAAATCGAGTTTCAAGAGTTCTTCTTTCGCCATATTCAATTACCTTTCCCTTTCTGTGTTGTTTAACGTGCTTCTCTGCACTGCCATGTGGTTTATTAGGGTGGCTTCTCTGCCACCTTTATCTGAAACACCTTGCGGTGAGTTTCACTTATACTCGCAGGAGCATCGGCAATTAACCGTTTCACTCGGGTCGGGGTCGTATTCCGTATCCTTGGGGAAACGCATTTCATACCCGCCAACTAAAAACAGACCGTCAATGTCAACGGTCTGCCCTTCTGCAAGTTCATGTGTGAGCCGAACTTTATCATCGAGTTCGGTTATCCAAGTTTTTTTAGTTTTACCCTGCGCTTTTGCTTCGCGGTATTCTCTGTAATTTTCAAACGCATTTGCTTCGTTTTCAGCAATCAGCCTTGCCCGTTCGCGAGATAACCAATAATCCTTTTCATCTTCCTCGGAATCCGAATCTTCCTGTTCCTCTTTATCCTTATCTTCGGGAGGCGGATTACTAATCTCATCGCTTAAAGCATCGGCTATATCTTCTGCTTCTTCCTGCCTGCGTTTCTTTTCCTGCCGCTCCGTAACATCAACCACTTCATCAACAACCTGCGAAATATGTTTTTCTAGGTATGGGTCAAGTTTCGAGTGCTTGGCTATTACGGATGTCAGTTTATCCTTTGCGTCCTGCTTTAGTTCCTCCTTGGAAATCTCGGCTTCTGCCGCGACTATCCAATAAGCGAATAACCAAAGCATTACATCCTCTATTTCTTCTGCCAAATCCATACGGTTTCGCATTTGCTCGGGCGTGATATACATTGCCCCGAAATACTCTTTGTATGGTATGGACTTGGGATAACGGCGTTTTGACTTTGAACCGAGTATGTTTAGTTCGTCAAAGTCAAGTTTCGTTGCCATTATCTTCGCCCATTGTGGAATCAGTTACGTCTATTCCTGCGTTCGTACTGTCTACGTTAACGAGGTTTTCTATCTCGTTTTTGTTTTCAAATAACGCCTTGTCTATGCGCTCTGCCGAATCGTGGTAAACCGTTTCAACGTCATTGAACAGGTCAACCGTCCTCATTGCGTGGAGCGGCTCGATTCCTGTGTTGATGAGAGTCGCGAGTGCGTTCGTTCTGCTTGCAAGGTCGTATGTTCTGTCACGGCTAAACTCGATGTCGATATAACGTGTTTCGAGTTCCTTAACGTCTGAATCAACGTTCATCGCGAGTTTGCAGATACGCAGGATGAGTTCAACCACCTGCAACATTGAGCGGCTATACATGGATTCCATTGTTTTAGCGCGGCTCTCCGCCTGTTCGTATCCGTTTGACAGATACATTGCGCTTCCTGTGTTACCGCCTGTTGATTTCTCGCGGCTAGGAACACCGCAAATCTGTAAAATCTGCTTATACAGGTAATCAACATATGTCTGCGTTTGGTCTTGGTTGAGGCTCTGCGTAAGATAGTTAATCTTCGCATCCTGCCCGTTGCCGACACTCTTTGTCTGAATAATGCCGCCACCGCTCTTGAGTTCGTTCTTGGCATCTTCCGAAAGTTCGGCATTGTGCAACCAAAGCAGTGATTGAACAAACTGCTCTATATCATCAACTCGGTTAGAGTTAATCTCATTTATCGCATCCATGAGGGGGATTGCTTTTTCGAAGCATCCTGCATAGTCGCCATTTGAGGCGAACTCGATAATGGGTATCATCCGCAGGATATTGGGAACTTTGCGGAATCCGTTAGAACTTCCGTCAACACCCACGCCAAACTCATAGATATAGTCACTTGAGTATGCTGTAACCCGCTTCGTGCCATTCTGCAAAACGCTGTATGTAACCGCCACCATAGGACGCTCATAAGCATCATTCGAATAGACAATGAACGTGTTTCTAGGGTCGAGAACAAGAAGGTCGAACGGTGATGTTCCCGTCATATACTCTTTGGGCATTACCATTGCATAGGCAATCCCGCAGATATGGAAATTGCGGAAAAGTTCGATGTCTTTTGCCTGCTTGTTTTCCTCGGCAAGCATTTCATTCACTTTCAGAATACGCTTGTCAGAATGTTTCAACTCGGCGTTTACCGAACGGGCAACAAGGTTAATCGGATTCCCTGCTTGGTATCCAACCGTGAAATCAACAACCTCGCTTGCATGATTCTCGATAACCACGTTGCAAATCTCGGGTCTTATCTGCTTTGAACGGTCAACTATCGGTTGGAGTCCGCGCTCATACTTGAACAGGTACTCCATTTGGTTTCTGTTTGCCGCATGGTCGCCATTCATCGCATTGTTGACGATACTAGCAATGTTCTTGTCAGTAACCGCTACCTCGTCCGTATGGATTTTCTTGCGCCCTATCAGATTCCCAACAAGCGGAACTCGATTGATTTTCGGGGTTGTTAATTCTGCCATAGTTCTCCACAAAACAAAAAAGACATCGACCAAATTAGTCAATGCCCTTTTTCTTGCTTTCCCTAGTTCTTCGAGTTTACACTAACACAACATCTAGTGGTCTACAATGTCCCAAAGTGTCCCATTTTGTTCCAAAGTGTTCCAAAGTGTTCCATGTTTTCAAAAACTCTTGACTTTTTTATATGTTCTTCCGTATTTTTTCTCAAATTCTGACAGTGCATTATCCCGTATCCTGTATGCCGTTGACCGAGAAACATTCAATGCTGTCGTCACTTCCTTCATGCTTTTGTCCATAGCGTATCGGTGATAGATGTAAGCAGGAGCATACTCGCCTGTTAGCGAATCAACCTGCGCCTTGATTTCGAGATACTCGTCAACATAGTCTTGGATTTCTCTGTCAATATCGACTACTCGGGTCAATATCTCCCCTAGAGCGTCTTTGGAGGATGTCTGCACCTTCTCGCTATCCGTTGGAACAGATAAATTTAAGGCTTTGGAACGTTCAAGCGTCTTTATCTCGGATTTACTCTGTATAGTATTTAATAGCCAATACATACGTTTAAGGTATTTCTCTGTTGTCATACTCTCCCCCTTTAGAAAAATCTATTAGTAACTGTCACAACTGCGCCTAATTGTCTATTTACAAACCTCGCATAGTTCGCCATAGCATCGGGGACATCATCGTGAACGTTCTTTCCTGTCACCGAATACGATAAAAGCCACCGCATGAACACCCCATAATCAGATTTGACCGAGTAAAGGCTCTCATCCCTAAATATGACATTCTTTTTTATCCAATCAGCATTAACTATAATACGGGTTTCTTTATTTGTTTCTGTGGGTTTTGAAGTAATGTTGCACCTGCCGCCACGCTCTTTGACTTTCTGCTCTACCTCATAAGCCACCCTGTCACCGCCGTTATTACTTTCGAACTCAACTTGTTGCATATTGTATTCACAAATCTTGTTAGCCAAATTCTCATACTGTACTCCGTAATCACTAGAATCATTACAAATAGTGTCAACTAAATAATGGTCAACACCATAAACGTATATTATAGGCATAACTAAATAGTCAGTACCCTTATTCTTGGTATCGCATACACCCCAAATAGCATCGGGTTCACCCGCAGGAAGTTCAAGATACGTCCGCAAGTCCTCTTTGTGGTATAAAAGTCCCTCACGCTCAATAGGCTCGTTTTTATACAGACAGCGATAACTGATATCGTCCATCAGAAGTGCCTGTTGCTCAAAAAACTTGACCGAGAATCCGCCAATGTCATACTTGAAATTCGACTCCCCTGTTTCGGGGTCTATGTCGGGAACGGCTAAAAACCGCGCCCTGTCGTCATTCTCATAAATGGTTTTCAAGCGTCCAATCACATCGTGAACACTCCACCGAGTACAAACATGGAGTTCCTTGCACCCTTCCATCTTCCTTTGGCGGGCATCCACAGCGTATATATCCCATAATTTATCAAGTTGGTTTTTATTTAATGCAACCTCTATACCACCAATAAGGTCGTCACACATCAGTAAGTGATTACAACGAACCTTACCTGCGTTACTTGACCCGATAGACGTACATTGCACGTTCGGGAACGGTTTATATGCGCCAAAGTTAATCTGTTCACTTTTAGCATTTGTACTAGATTGTTTTACATCGGGAAATAATTCTTGCCATGTATATTCTTTAGACGAGGTTATATCATTTATACCGTCATAATACATTCTTGTTATTTCTCCACTATGAGAGAAAAATAAATTACTATCCTCGGGGTATAATCCTATTATCCAAGTCTGAAAGAATTTCTCTAATGTGGTCTTGCCTGTGGACGGGGGCATCGAAATGGACAGAATATCAAGTTTATCATCCCGAAGGTCTTGCAACCCTTGGATGATTCCTGTTTTAATCAAGCATTTACGTCTAGGCTCATAGAATTTACGTTTATATGTCCTGTTCTTCTCAAGATATAATAAATAACTATCAAACAAATATGGTGATTCCATATATAGAATCTCATAAAAGGATTTAACAGGTACTACATCTACGTCTTTATTCTTACGTTCAAGATGTAATATATCATCGTATCCCTTTACCTTCTTCGCCCACTGATTGCACATATTCTTCACGCGGCGGGACAGTTTCAAACCATAGTCAAGGTCTTTCTCTGTGTTTATCGCCACACTGCAAGCCTTTGTATAAGCGTCAAGTATATCATCCTCAAAAGCGCGTTCGTACATCGCCTTTTCCCCGCGCCTCTTTTTAGTCTTAATCAAGATTGCATCATATGAATTTACTGCATCTATTAGTTCTTTACTTGCCATATACTACTACTCGCTCTATATATTCATCTTCGTTAATACTTAAACTACAAATCCAAAAATCAATAGGCGCATTTCTCCAATCATTTCTCAAAGCATTAAAACATCCCTGCACTTTATGACCAATAACAGGATAATCCATATCTTTTACCCTAACTGTTACTATAGCATCTTCACGGTATTTACTTAACTGCTCTATTAACTCTTTTACTGTCAAATCAATACTCCCTTTTTGTTTTTAGAGAAATTTATATATATATATTTAATGGGTTAGTAAGTTATATATTCAGTGAATTAGTATTATATTTATATATATACTAACCTCCCTTTTAACCCCTTTTTATTCTTTGGCGGTACTCGGGGGACTAACCGCCCGTGGGGAGCGTCCCGCTAGACCCCTGCCCCCTCCTGTTGACATCCTGCCAACCTCCCGAGGGGATATCAAACACCTATTGACCTAGTATGTTATAGTATTATGTCATGGTGTCCAATTTATTGGATAGTCGTGAAAGTCATCTTTCGCGAATAGTTCAAAATCTATCTCAAACCCGCATAAAATCAACGTTTATTAGTGTTTTATCCTCCTGTTCATCTTGACCAATAGCAATATTTGATACAAATTATTGCGGTAAATCAATCAGTTTGGGCAGTTCCTCGGCTGATACAAGCGGCTTGTTGTTAATATTTATATTTATCTCCCGTGTTGCGTCCTGTTCCCTGTAACCGTGCTTGCATTTAAGAATAAACAAATCTTTTATCGTGTCAGTGCCATCTAATAGCGCACGTTCGCAGGTTTCAAGCCATTTTCGGACGGTGTCGGAACGTTCGCGGGTTAAATACCTGCTCGCGGGCTTGCCGTTTATATTATTATTAGAACCATTAACCCAATTATAAAAAGTATCTCTGTTGATACCTGTAAATAAACTAAATTCAACTAATAGTGGTCTATTATTCCATTTGTATTTATAAACTAAATCTATATATATACTAAAAAGATTATCTAATGATTTGATATCATCATAGAACATTTGTCGCCCGTGTTTATTGCCTAACAAATCCCCGATATAATTATTATATATATAATCAACTAACCGAGGGAAAAAGGCTTTATTATCTTTTAGTTCTTCATCTGATAAACCTATAAATTGTGAATCATGTTTTAAATCATCCACAAGGGCATAAATGTTATTTTGATATATCGCAATCGGTGTTATCTTCTCGGCGTCTTGGTCAAGATGTTTTTCTGATACCGTTTCGAGTTCCTGTGTGATTTGTTCTTGCATCCTGTCACCTTCTCGGAGTGTTCCAAAATGTACCAAAGTGTATCAAAGTGTTTCATTTTGTTTCATTATGTTTCAAAACGTCCCAAACTATCAAACCGAAAAAAGGCATAAAAAAAAGAGCCTGTAATATTACAGACCCTTTAAAACCTTGTTTAGAATAAATTGGTTGACGCTTTGCCCTGCATCCGCGGCGGCTTGCTGAATTTTCTCTTTCTGTTCTTTTGAAAGATTTAGTTCTATCTTTGCCCGTCCTGCTCGGTATTTGTTTATTGCTTTGTGCTGTGCGTCTGTGTAACGTGGCTTTTTCTCTGTTTGTTTGTCCATTTTTCACCCCTCCATTTTGTTCTATACACGTATAGACACATTGCACAACTAAACGTTGTAACCTTTGGCACTTTTGCCGATTGTATTCTATACATGTATCGAATATACTATTATTGAGGCAGGGGAAAGCCAAAACCCCTTAAACTTCCTCAAGTGAGGAGGTGGATGCAATGCCCGATATGTGGTCGGCGGCTCTGCAAGTGCTGTTAATGATGATAGCGGTCATCATTGTTCTAGACAGCCAAGACAGATAAGACCGAAAGGGATGGAGTGGCGACCATCCCCCGACCAAAAGGTTAAACCACTAAAGAGCAAAAGTCAAGCACAAAGGGAAAGGAAGTACACACAATGATTACAATCGAAATGTTAAAAGACTACACACCCGAAGAAATAACCGAATTTGATTATCAGTTTTCGCCCGACTTCTTCAACGGGGCGTACGAGAAAGAACAGATTCGTTTTTTGGGATGTTTTTACAATCACTTCGGCGAAACCATCGGAAGTTTTCACGCAGAAACAAAAGAAGATATACACGAACTATTCAACAAGTATTACGCAGAGGATTAAAGGAGGTGTAACCAATGGAACTTCACGAACTGTTAAAAGTTGTAGGAACTAAAGAAACTGATAGCCAAATCGAAGTTGTTATAAATTGCGAGGACGGCACACAACACGTAATGGATGATTACTCGTATATTATGAGCATAGGCTTTACGATTTACAATGACGCGATTGTCACAAGTGTTACGGCGATAGATGATACCTTGTGCATCACCGCAGAAGTCAAAGCGGTTGAAGATTGAACTTGACCAAGGCAAATAAACCACCACAAACCACCACCAAAAGAAAAGGAGAAAAAACACCATGAAAGAAGCAAAGACAGTTTGGAAAAGTAATTATTTTTTCGGAAACGAGGTTAGCGAATACGGACAGGAGCATGGCTTTATTGATTATGCAACACTAGCGAAAGCCTTTGATGCGGTATTAAATAACGACATTTGCGCCGCTACGGGTTGGGAATATTGGGAGCAGGTTAACGGAATCATTGATAATTATGACGAGATAGAACGCCTTAACGATGAGATGCACGATATTGAACTTGATTTAGATGACCCGATTCGAGATTATGACGAGGATGAGCGCAGGGAACTAGAGCAACGCATTGAAGAAATAATTGATGAAATCAGCGAACTTGAGCAGGAAGAAGAAGGTGATGAGATTTTCCAGTATTACATCATCAGCGACCAAGGCGCAGACCTTCTGAAAGATTACACGAACGAAATCGTATTTTATAATGAACACCTCGATATGTATGTGTGGGGCGTAACTCATTGGGGAACTTCTTGGGACTACGTTTTGTCGGACATTAAGATTGAACTTGACGACCAAAAGACAGCATAACAGGAGGGCAAACAATGTATACACATTTTATATATAAAAACGGTTCTAACCCATATATATCAATGACAAATGATAATCTATTTAGAATGATATGTAAATATCACTTGATACAGTTCGAAAATGACGCCTTTTTCGTGATGAGTCCGAGAGAATGGAACGGCGCGAAAACATACGCAAACAAGCGCGATGTATTGCGAGCATTTGCGCAGGAATGGCAAAGCAGGACAGCCGATTTTGCTTATGATTATAGGACTTTCGCGGGGTTCGGTTCATTCTTTGAGGAATACGGCAAGAAATACGGACTCCTGCGGGAGTTTAGAGAAAACGGGATTTTGTAAGGAGGTGCAGAAAATGAAAAAATGTTATATAGTTACTACATACGCAGATTATACTATCATTTGTTTGGCAGGAAACGAAAAGACAGCAATCAAAAAAGCAGATAAGTATTATTTGGATAGATACGGCGAAAACCGCGCAGATTGGAACGCCTACGAACTCAATAATTATTTAACTGAATATGATAATCTTGATGTTATGGCGGTTCGTGCTTGGGTTGACTAATGGAGGCTTAAACCATGATAGCATTATCAGAACTTGAAAACATTTTACAGTTTTATAAATGCCCCTGTAAGGCTCTAGGGGTGCGCGAGGGCGGCGGCTTCACCGATTACATATTAAGCCCGATAAATGGCACAACCATTAACAAACTATCGGCGCGGGTGAATGATTTTTCAATTGCTCTTGGTCAAGCGGTTTCGATAGCCATTGAAAATTTACAAATCATTTTTCGGGTTAAGGATTCGAGCGGCTCGCAGGTTTATAATTATTTTGATTACTCGAACAATCTTGAAAAAATCGCGGGACAACTTGCAATCGGTATAAATCCCCGTGGCGAGTATGTGCAACACAATCTTTTCACAATGCCGCATTTACTCGTAGCAGGTGCGACAGGTTCGGGAAAATCCGTGTTTTTGCATAATGCCATAATATCACTACTTCGCCCCGATATTGATTTAAGATTGATTGACTTAAAAAGGGTTGAATTGTCAAGATATAACGGGCTTAACAATCTAGTATCTGACACCATAACGGATGCAGGCAGGGCGGCGGCTGTCCTAGAAAATGAAGTTGCCGAAATGCTTCGCAGATATGAAACGATGGAACGATACAACGCCCGAAATTATAACGACTTGCCCGAAGGGGCGCGCTTCAATGCTCGCGTAATTATCATTGATGAATTGGCTGATTTGATGCTAAACAGGGACACGCGGCGAAGTGTTGAAAATTCGATTGTTCGCATTGCTCAACTAGGCAGGGCGGCGGGTTGTCACTTGATTTTAGCCACTCAAAGACCGTCAACGAACGTTATCACGGGATTGATTAAGGCTAATATACCTTGTAAATTGGCTTTTATGACATCCAATGCCATTGATTCGAGGGTTATCGGTTGCAAGGGTGCAGAGAACTTGAACGGGTGCGGGGATGCGCTCTTATCCATTGCAGGACATAAAGAACTTGAGCGGGTGCAGGCGTTTTATATTGATGATAATACGCTAGATTACTTTATAAACGGAGTTAAGGAGCAACAGCCAAAGCCCGAACCACGGCGGCGGGGATTCTTCGAAAGGCTTTTCCGATAAGGGAGAGCCTTTTTTATTGCTCTAAATCCCCTTAAATCAAATTAAATCGGATACCCTATACAGATATATAATACTAATCAATTAAGCTCGTTTTGGGGTGTTCTCGGATGTTTACGAGGTGTGCGCGGGGGTGTTTGCACTTCGTAATATACCATTTAAACGCGTTAGAAGGGGTCAAAAATCAATTTTTATTTGTTAGGTATAGGTTTATATACCCTAGCCCCCAAAAACGCCTTAAAATCGAAATTAAAGCGGTTAACATAATTTATCATCTCGTTAAATCTTTCACAAAGTCGATTAAAAAACACCTGTTTTTCGCCCTCATTTTTGCCA
>Ga0265299_10005237_pt1 | contig 12037 bp, 19 predicted proteins | sample AusTroGonzalo_MG_4_FD_193485 | JGI IMG/M metagenome (GOLD analysis project Ga0265299, IMG submission 193485) | Bovine rumen microbial communities from tropical cattle in Woodstock, Queensland, Australia - Gonzalo_02 | ecosystem: Host-associated > Mammals > Digestive system > Stomach > Rumen ...
AGTTTATCAACTCGCAGCAGTGTATAGGTGTAGTCTATGACGTCCAGGGCAACCTTGTGCGTATCGTCGGAGGTGTTAATACTACCGGCAAGCAGTGGTCATGCGTAGCCGACTACGAGATTACCGCAATACCCGCCGCGAGCGGCGACTATGCCGTCACCCTTAACGGTGTGAGCCAGGGTGACTTCACCTACACGAAGGACGCCGGCACTATTGAGGAGTTTGCTACCCAGCTCAATGCATGGCTGGAAGCCCAGGCTGCCGGAACAAAGGCCAAGAAGTGGGAGGCATACACCAAAGACGGCCACTCGTACCTCCAGATGAAAACCTACGACGAGTATGAGTCTACCGTGAGCATCGCCTCAACTACACTCGTCAAGCTTATCGGAAGCGAGCTCGCAGACTATACCGTCAGCTACACCCTCAACGCCGTAAAGCAGCAGAGCACATATAACGGTATGTGCCGCAGTCGTCTGGAGCAGTGGGCTCGCAACAACGACAGCGCTAACAACAATCCCAGCGGCGTGATGAACGGTACTACCCAGCTCTTCGAGACCTTCCCGTGTTCATACGCTTATTACAGCGGCGCGAAAGGCACGGGTCTCCGTGCTCACTTCGCCACCTATGAGGACTACCTCGACGCTTGCATGGCTCGCTTGAGAGAACTTAACAAGGGTACGATGCAGTTCCGTGACGGCAAGATGATGACCGACCTCCTGAACAAGACCGTGCTGAAGGCTGGCGTGGAAACTCCCGCCTATTCTGCTGCCGACTGGGCCAAGAAATACGACGCCCAGGTGGAGGGCTTCGGTCCCGGCGCATGGTGGCTGCCGTCTATGTACGAGCTCGGTATTCTTATGCGTGATATTAACGTCGCCCAGAACGACAAGGTAAATACCGCACTCGGTAAGAAGAGCGGCTGGAGTAAGATAAATCCCGGCTCCTATCGTTGGTCGGTAGCTCGTTTCTATTCCAACGGCGCATGGCTCTACAACGGCGGCGGCATCGCCGACGTCAACTACTTCTACTACTCGTTAACGGTGTCGGCGGTTTCCGCTTTCACGCTTGATATTTAGTTCTTAACGGTGTGAGCCTTCGGGCTCACACCTTCCTCTCATAGAGTTATCCCACAATGGCAAAAGACAAAGCTGGCCTCTACGTCGATACCCAGGACCTCTTCCGGCTTTTGTACGAGACACAATTCGAGATACCCAAACGTGACCGCATCGCACTGACAAACCGAATGTTGGACCACTGCGAGAAAATCATAGGGTACTTTGCTCTGACGTACTACGTCGAGGAGGACAAACTCCGGCATATCGACAACTTCATCGCCGAATTCGAGGCGCTGAAGATAGAGTGCCGCTTCGCCATTGAGCGGGTGTATAACAGCGAGCAGACACGTATGAAGATACGCGAGCTGCTGGCGCGGATAGACGAAGGTGTACAGCGGTGGCGCAGATATATAAGCGGCACTCGGCAAGAGCCACGCCCTGGCGGCGCGGTCAGTCCGTAGGATTGAAAGGAGCGCCTACCCTCATGTAGGGTTATGACTGCAAGGCGCCTCATACCCTCCCGGCTCCAATCGTTGGTCGGTAGCTCGTTACAATTCCAACAACGCATGGAACTACAACAACAACGGCATCACCAACAACAACAACTTCTACAACTCGTTAACGGTGTCGGCGGTTTCCGAACTCAACCCAAAATGGTATGGTAAAGCTGGAGGACCTCTATGAGGTCTATTTTTTGGCCCGTTCCAACAAACGTCGGAGCGAGGACGCGGTTATCTTCGAGCTCGACTATGAACGTCGACTCGCCCAGCTTCAGCAAGCCATAAACGAGCGCACATATAGAGCCAACCGCAACTACACCTTCGTCTCCATGCGCCCCAAACCCCGCGAGGTGTTCGCGTGTGAGCTGGAGAGCCGTCTCATTCAGTGGTACGTCATTTGGCGTATACTTCCGATCTTGGAGCGGACCCTTACCAACCGCACTTTCAACAACCGCAAGGGCATGGGCACGGACGCGGCTATCAAACGTATACATGACGATATTCGGGAGGTATCCCATAACTTCACACGTGACGCCTATTATATTCAGTGGGACCTTCAGGGCTACTTCCCCAACGCCCGCACCGAGCTCGCAGCCCACCAGCTCCAAAAGGTGATACTCGACAACTACGAAGGTGAAGACAAGGAAGACCTCCTCTGGTTTGTCACGATAAGCTGCAACGCGCTGCCGCAGCGCCACTGCTACCGCAAAAGCCCGCGTGAAATGTGGGCGTACATAGACCCCGACAAGAGCCTCTTCAATAAACCCGACGGCATCGGCGGCGCTATCGGTTTCCTTATCTGGCAAGTCGCCATGAACTTATACCTCAACGACGTGGACAAGTGGGCTATCGAGGAAATGGGCTTGCACTACGTCCGCTTCGTAGACGATACCGTCATGATCGTAGAAAACAAAGACGCCGCGCTACTACTGCTTCCGCTATTCCGTGAGAAGTACGCCGAGTATGGCTGTAAGATGCACCCGCGCAAGTTCTATTGTCAGCATATAGGCAAGGGTATCAAAGTGCTGGGCTCGGTCATCAAATACGAGCGCATCTATATACAAAACCGCACGGTACGGAACGCAGTCGCACGTATCCGCAACCTTAACGCTTGCCGTAACAAACGCGCCAACCTGGATAACTTCCTGAACACCGTCAACTCCTACTTCGGTCTGCTGAAAAACCGCAGCGAGTTCTTCAATATACGGCGGCTTTATGACATGATAAAGCCGGGCTGGTGGAAGTATATGGAGATGAATTGGGAACGCTGCTGCGTGGTAGCCCGCGAAGGCTACGGCTACAAGGACCGACTCAAGTATAAAATCGAGCGTTTGAAATGACCCGCTCGCCGCGTTACTCCTATAAGGAGTAAAAGGCAATAACGCAAAACGATGACACGAAACTACAACCCCACCAAGCTGCAAGGTATTATCGCTATCGCCTCCTTCAGCGTCGGAACTATAATTAGCTGCATTTGTTTGTTTTTCATCGAGCCGCTGGGCGCGATCGAGACGTCAGCTATCTCGCTGGTGTCCGAGTTCCTTATACTCTGCGGTGCTTTGCTGGGCGCAAAGGTCGCTTTTGACGTGCGCCTTCAGCGCTTCGAGGGCGAAATGGAGAGAAGAGTCAAGGACGCCATAGACGAGGAGAGCAGACGTAACAACCCAGAACAATGAGAGCGGAAATAATAAGAAAATGGCCCAAGAGCGCCTACACCATAGGCGACTTCTATATCGACGGAAAGAAGGTTTTCAACTCTTTGGAACGACCGCTTACCGGTGACGGCCCGCTTGCTATCCCCGCGGGTGAGTATGAGGTCGATATGACTATCGTGAGCCCCAAGTATAAAAACCGCAGCTGGAGCAAGAAATGGGGCGGTATTGTGCCGACCATTAAGGACGTGCCCGGCCGCGACCGCATACTCATACACCCCGGAAACACGGCGGCCGATACCACCGGCTGCGTGTGTCCTGGCTTTAATCGCGTCAAGGGTGCGGTCGTCGAGTCCGTCAAATGTTACGACGTTCTCATGGCTGCGTTCATGAAAGCCCACGCCGAGGGAAAGAAGATTATCTTGTCGGTCATTCAGCTATGAACAAAGACCGCTTCAGGATATTGGCCTACGTCGCCGTTATCGTCTTGTCGGTTGTTCTTCTCGCGTTGTACATAGCGATAACCTCCAAAATATGAAGAAATACTTATACATCGCCGCCGCGATCCTTTTCGTGTGCATGATAGCGGAAATCGTCTACCAGGACAACAAGATAGACCTCCTCACCGAGGAACGCGACCGCTACAAGACCAATAACGAGACTTTGCTGGAGCAGACCGCTACCTATAAGGTGCGCGACTCACTCAACGCCGCGAAAGTGGGCTCGCTGGAGCTGACCCTCAAGGAGTTCGAGAAGTACCGCGCCGAAGACGCCGCGCTGGTGCGTGACCTGAAAGCCCGTAACCGCGACCTCGACCGGCTCAACAAAGCCCAGGCGCAGACTATCATAGAGTTGTCAGCCGTCCCGCGTGATACGCTTGTTTATATAGACACCGCCTTCGTGAAGGCCCGCGCCGTACATTGTGGAGACAGCTGGTATACCTTTGACGGGCTCATAACGGAGAGTGCCTTCACCGGCACACTACAAAACACCGAGGAGCTGGTGCTGACCGAGACCGTGCGGTATAAGAAGTTTTTATTCTGGAAGACCAAGAAGGTAAAGGATCGGGAGCTTGAGGCCGTAAGTCGAAACCCCCACACGAATATAAAGAGCTTGGAACACGTTATAATATCCTTTTAATAGTTACTCATTTTGCATTAAATGGTTAGTAATTAAGGTTGCGGTCGGCTGGGAAGTCGGCCGTTTTCATTTGCCATATAACGGAAAAGACGTACCTTTGTCACGTTGTTACACGGGCTCCGCTCCGTGTGAGGGGTCGGCGCGTTGCTCGTAGTCGGCCCCTCGGTTTATAAGGTCGATAAACCGCCTATTTGCCGCGTCTACCTTCCGGCGGTCGAAATTGATATATACCGCCGTAATGCGCGAGCCCATTGAGTGACCCAAAGCAGCGCTCACGGTCTCCTTCGGTATATCCAGCTCGTTTATCATTAAGGTAGCGACCGTATGACGCGCCCACTTTGTCGCAAGGCGGTCGAACGGATAACCGGGCAGTATCTTCTTCAGCCCCGCGCAGATATGCTTCAGGTAGTCGTGATGCTTCGCGTAGCGGTCATGCGGAGCGAGCAGCCAACCTTCGCCTCGATGCTTCTCTATGAGTGCCACCGCTTCGGGCTCAATTTTGACGCTGTAACGCTTTCCCGTCTTCGCCCGTACATACTCCAGCCTCCCTCCCTTTATGCAGTCTGCGGGCAAATTGAATATATCTACGAGGTCAATTCCGAGCAAGTACAGCATCAACTCGAACACGTCGCGGTATTCCTCTATATAACCCGACACGGGAGCCGCGAGAAGCTGGCGTACCTGGGTAAGAGTGAGGGCGCGTTTCTCCGTCTCTTCCTCTCTTATCTTATACCTTCGGAACGGATAGTTATGCGTAAGCTCGTCATCTATGGCGGCGTTCATCACGTGCCGGATATTACGGAGGTGTATGTTACGGGCGTTACGTGAGGGAGACGTGAGAGCGAGAGCCTTGTCGAACGTCTGAAGCCACGCTACGCTCACGTCCTCCAGCGTGAGGGTGTGGGCGTCCTGAACGAGAGCTGCGATACGTGAGGCGGTGATACGGTAGAGCTCGGCGGTACGTCCGCTGTGACGTGCGGCGACCTTCTCGAAATAGTCGAGCAAGAGGGTGGGCTGCACCCCTCCTCCCTCGAGGACGTGGACGACCATATCACGTACCTGGAGCGCGTTCAGGCCGTGGAGCCGTCCGTCAGCTTCAAGGCCCAGCAGCGTCGTCTCTATGGCCGTCTGCTTGCGTAGTATGATATTTCGTACTTGTTCACGTGTGGGCCACCGTTTCGGCGGGAGTTCCGCTATTTTGCGCTCCTTTGCGTTCCATTGTTCAGCGGTCAGTGTGATGCCGAGGTTAATATATGCCGACTGCCCTCGGCGACTTATGACGAGACAAAGAGGGAACGGCTCGCGGCCGCTCCGCTGATCGAGATATAATCGGGTTTTCATCTTCTCACGTATTCCTCACGTTTTTGCGCGTGAAATTGTTGTTTATTGTAGGAAAATGACTACCGAGAGAGAAAAAGAAAAGCGCCCCGAGATACCCCCGAAACGCTTTTCAAATTGGTCGGGGTGACTGGATTCGAACCAGCGACCACACGCCCCCCAGACGGGCCGAAGCTCTTTATAACTCTCTGACTGACAACGCGCCCCGCGTAAGCGTTCCGACCTTCTCACGTTTCTCTCACGTTTTCGGTAGGAAATCACTTGTTCAGTGCGGTAATAAGACCCCGTATTTGTTCGTCCTTGACTTTGAGCTGACCCTCCAAAATGTCAAGGGCGCGGCTCACGTTCGAGTCGGCTCCGACGTTCAGGCTCCCGCGGAATTTACTACCCACATTTGCGGTGTTTCCGTATACGGGCGAGTGTGTGGGTGTGTCATTGAAAAAGTCGGTGATAGCCACGCCCAGGAAGTCGGCTATCTTTTCCAGCGTATCTACTCTCGTGCTGTTCACTCTTATAAGGTGGGATAAGCCGGTCGGCGTGATGCCGGCGGCCTCGGCCACCTGGGCCATTGATACGCGGCGCTCCTCCGCTATATCTTTGATTTTGGACAAGTTAACGGTACTCATTTGCTCGTTTTGTTGTTTTCCTTTGATAGACTCAAAAAATATTATTGAAAAAAAATTGCTCAAAAATTTGGATTGAATAAAAGTAAAGTTTTATATTTGCCAAGTCATTGATTGAGTAAATAACAAAATCAATGTTTTAAGCGAGTGCAAAGTTAATAATTTTTTTTGATTATGAAACCTGAAATGAAACCAAATGTGAAGGCCACACTCCAAAAGCTGGAGGTGGGCCAAAACGTGGAGTTTAACCTCTACCAAGCGAGTGAGAACACTATCCGCTCAACGGCTACAAGACTGACCAAAAAGGGCGAGGGAGTATTCCGTACCCACAAAAACGGAATTTACGTTAAAGTCACCCGCCTATCATGACCGACGTACAGCCGAAAGTAGAACGCGGAGGGTACTACACCCTTGCAGAGTCGGCGCGGCGTATGGGCTGCGACACGAGAACGCTGTACAAATACGCGGATCGCTTCGGCATCGTCCCCAACGTGAACAAAGTAACCAACCGCCCCGTATTCAGGGGCGAGCAGCTTATCCGAATATGGAGGGCCGCATTTTAACCAACAACAACTACGAGCAAAATGGAAAAAACAAGTCAGAAACAAATTAAAGCCTACTTGGAGCAGTTCCAGGCATGGCAGAGAGAGTGCCCCGCAACGGCAGATATACGCGTCGAGATTAGTCATGGGGTAGAGCCAATATCCAAGCGGAAACTCTACCAAGCTACACTTCATATATGGCTGCTTGACAACGAAACCGGCAAGACCAAACGAGACGAGAGCGGTGAGCTGATACACTACGTGTACGACGTCCGTATCTATAACAGCAAGGCCGAGAACGACAAGATAGTCGCCGAGTGTAAGAAAGTCCTTGTATTACTGACAACGATATGAGTATGAAAAAGTTTTCAACCTATTGGCTTATCGCCGCTTTATTCGTTATGCCGTGCGTCCTCGATCTGGAGAAAATCGGCAACCTTGTGTTCATCATGGTAGACGCTATGGCTGCGTTCCTGACCTTCTACCGTAATAACCCCGAGTATATAATCAACAACAAAACGAGCAAATAATGGAAACTATCTACCAAAAATTGGGTGCGGTGATGAAAGAAGTTACCGCTATCGACAAAGGCCGCAAGAACGAGCAGCAAGGCTTCATGTTTCGCGGCATAGAGGACTTTATGAACGAGTTACACGGACTCTTTGCAAAACATGGCATCGCAATACTGCCCCGTGAGCTGGAGCATATTCAGGATACCTTCGAGTCTTACAAGACCAACTCCCGCGGTCAGAGCGAGAAGAAATTGCAGTTCCGCTCCCGTATTCATCTGGAGTTTGAATTTGTAAGCACCGACGACGGCACCAGCGTCAAGGCCGACGGCTGGGGTGAGGCCGCCGACTCCGGCGACAAGGGGTATAACAAATGCAAGAGTATAGCCTTGAAGTACGTGCTCATGCAGATGTTCCTCGTACCCACAAAGGACATCATAGACCCCGACGGAGAAGTCCCGGAGCCCGTGAGTAGCAAATCTGCCGCAGCCCCACGCCGTAACGGATTGAAGGGTAAAGCAGTAGAGCCCGCCGCACCCGCTCCGGCTGACGGTCAGAGCGACGACTTCTACCTCGTCAAGCAGCTCATATCCGAGTGCAAGACTCAAGAGGACCTTCTCAAACTCTGGGACGAGTGGCCTGAATTACACGAAGAAATAAAACCGCTTTTCAGCGCCAAACGCAAGGAGCTGGGCTTCTAAAGTATACGACTATGGCACAAATTAAATACGAAATGGTGGGCGGTCCTCATGGGGACTGCACCAGCACCTACAAGGTGACAACCGACGCGGAGACTATAAACGAGCTTGTCTATGCGCTGATAAAAGAGGGTAGCTTCGTCACTATAACACTGCATGAAGCGGGCGACTCAATACTCGGCGGCCTTTGCTTGGCTTACGCGAGAGGCGGCAAGGTCGAGAGACGGGCGAGCTGCTTTAACGAGGTACTCGACCTCAAGCCTACCAAAATCATGATGAACGGAGGCTACGGCAATAACACGTTCGACGTATGGGTAGAGGACCAGCTCCCCGCCCAGGATCGCGAGGAGTTCGAGCTTGTCTATTGGGGTATAAATTTCAAAGTATAGATATGAAAACATTACAATTAACAAAGTCCCCGGTCGTATTCGACCAGGAAGCCCACACCTACCACCTCGACGGCGTTGAGCTGTCAGGTGTGACGGGTATGCTGAAGCAAATGCTGTTTGCCGACAAGTACGCCGGAATGAGCGAGGAGGTACTCGCCAAAGCCGCCGCGTATGGCACAAGTGTACACGAGGGAGTCGAGCTGTTTGAGACCATAGGAGCCGATGACGGTAGCCAAGAAGTGAAGAACTACCGAGAACTCAAAGAGGCGGCTGGTATGAACTTTGAAGAGTCGGAATACCTTGTCAGCGACGAGCAGAATATAGCCTCGTCTATCGACCTCGTATTCACGAGCGCAAAGTACGGCATCGTACTCGCTGATATAAAGACCACCTACGGGGGGCTCGACAAGGAATACTTGAGCTGGCAACTTTCCGTATATGCCTATCTTTTTGAACGTCAAAACCCCGGCTTGAAGGTCGGAGCCCTTGCGGGTATTTGGCTACGTCATAGAGACTGCGCTATGGTCGAAATCAACCGCCGACCCGACGAGGACGTGGAGAAACTCATACGGGAGTTTGCCGAGGGTGCGGAGTGTACCGTCAGTAAGAGCGCGGGCGTACCCGCGCCGATCCTTTCACTTGCCGACTCGATAGCTGAAATGGAGAAGAAGATAAAAACCCTCACCGCCCAGCGTGACGAGCTCAAGGAGAAGATACTCGGCCTCATGACCGAGAACAACTGCGACAAGATAGAGATAGACGGCAAGGTACTGATAACCCGCGTAGCCGCTACTACCCGCGAGACGTTCGACAATAAGAGCCTCAAGGCCGACAACCCCGAGCTCTACGCGAAATATGTCAAGAACAGCCCCGTGAAGGAGTCGCTCAAAATAACAATCAGACAATAACCAAAACGAATATAACTATGTCATTTAATCAAATCGAAACTATCGGAAACCTCGGCAAGGACGCGGAGGTGAGAGAGGTAAACGAACTCAAGGTCGTCACGTTCAGCGTGGCCGTAACGGAGAAGTGGACCGACAAGAACGGTAACGCCCAAGAGCACACGGATTGGTTTACGGTGGACTACTTCTGCAAGAGTGCCGGTATCGCGGCATACCTCAAGAAGGGTGTCCAGGTGTTCGTATTGGGTCGCATGGTAAGCCGTGAGTATGAAAAGGACGGGCAGAAACGCATCGCCTGGAGCGTGAGAGCTACCACTATCAAGCTGCTGGGAGACAAGAAGGAGGAGGCGAAAGCCGAGAGCTCTGACGCTCCGTTCTGATAAAACAAAACTTTTAATAACAAAATCAAAGAAATACTTTGAACATATAAAAGTAAAGTTTATATTTGCGTCAAAGTTCGACTTTGTAAGGACGTCGTGACCGTCCAATAATAGCATAAAACCCCTTTCGAGTAGTCGGAGTGGTCACGACCTCCGGCGAAAGATTGGGGTTTAAATTTTCAAACAATGAAGGATAACGTGATATTCTGGCAAGATTGGGACGAGGCGATCCGCTCACTGCCCGAGCAAGAGCAAGGCGAAGCGTACCGCGCCGTCATGGACTACGCCCTCCGAGACGTTACCTATACGGGCAAGAACGCCGGTATCAAAATGCTGCTCACGTTCCTCACCCCCAGGATTGACGCCCAGAACGAGAAGTACGAGAAGGTATGCGAGCGCAACCGTATCAACGGGCGAAACGGAGGAAGGCCAAGAAAACCCACCGAAACCCAAGAAAACCCACTCGGTTTTTCAGAAACCCAAGAAAACCCGATAAAAGAACAAGGAACTAAAGATATAAGAACTAATGATAATATAGAAAAAAGGAGTATTACAAGTAATACTCCCCAAAAAGAAGCTCCGAAATTTTCTTTCAAGTTATCACTTGTCAAGCAAGGAGTGGACGAACAAGTCGCAGCCGACTATATGGCCGTCCGCAACAAACACAAGGCACCCTCAACCCTTACGGCGTTTAACGGTCTGCTGCGTGAAGCCGAGAAGGTGATACAAGCCACCGATCTGACACTTACCGACATAGTACGTATTTGCTGCGAGCGCGGCTGGCAAGGTCTCAAGGCCGAATGGATACTGAAAGACTACCAAAGTAAACAACCGACCGCCACACCCGAAGAAGACCCTTACGGAGTGAAGCAAGCCGCCCTCTTACGCGAGGAGGTGAAGCGCAGACGGGCCGAGCGTGGAGAAGTGGAAGGACAATTTAAAGACTTGTAACAATGAATTCAACGAAACTCAAGGAGGCATATACTTCCGGCAAGCCCTGGAAGAGTCTCGGATATGACGACCAACTCCTCGAACTCCGTGCCGGCATCACCGACGCTATGCTGCTGCGCGGTCAAGGTCGTATGGATAGCTATATCATGGAGAAGACCGCCGAACAGCTGAACAACTTCCTCAATGACGAGTTCCCGAACATACGCAACAAAGAGCTGGGCTATATCCTTAACCTCGGTATATCCGGCGAGCTGGGCCAAGACGCATGGGTAAGCGGTGCCAATATCATGAAGTGGGTGCGTATGTACTCACGCCACGCCGAACGCCTCGCCGTCATCGACGAGGAGGAAGCCGAACGCAAGGAAAGTAACCGCCTCGCACCTGAAGAGATATACGCCCGCAACGAGGCCGCCTTCGAGGAAGGACTGAACAAGAGCCGCGAGTACTTCCGTCAGCATGGGACTATATTCGGCCCCGGCGGGTTGTCACTCCCTCAATGGGCTGCCCAGATATACAACCGCTACAAAGCGGTGGGCCTGATCCCGCAGCCCACTGCCGAGCAGATAGAGCAGGCTATGGAGTCGGCGCGAGCCGCTATGGCTCAACGTGGTACGTTCACATGGAAGTATCCGGCTGAAGTCCTGAAACAAACCCTCGACGATTGGCGCGACTCTTTTCTACTTGAGCTGTACTTTGTAAACAACCCTATTAATAACTAAAAAAATGCACAAATGAAAGCAACGAGCAAACTGATTGGAAAGAGAGTTATCATTCGCGCTAACGGCGCGGGAGTATTCTATGGCACACTTAACGAGGTCGAGGGTAACACCGTCGAGCTTCTTAACTGCCGCCGCTTATGGTATTGGGACGGAGCCGCCTCATTGAGTCAGCTCGCAGCCGAAGGAGTGAAGGCTCCGAAGAAATGCAAGTTTACCGTATTCGTTGAGTCAATTATCATTCTCAACGTAATAGAGATTATTCCCGCAACCGAGGAGGCCCAAACTTCTATTGAGAACGTAGCCGTATGGAAAAGGTAATTGAAGACGAGGTTAAGCGCTTCTTAACTATAAACTACGGCGACGGCTACGGCGACGGCTACGGCTCCGGCTACGGCGACGGCTACGGCTCCGGCTACGGCGACGGCGACGGCTACGGCTCCGGCTACGGCTACGGCGACGGCGACGGCGACGGCGACGGCTACGGCTACGGCTACGGCGACGGCGACGGCGACGGCTCCGGCGTTAAAGAGTTCAACAGCCAGCGCGTCTATAAGGTTGACGGTATTCAGACGATATTCGAGAGCATACACGGCAACTATGCAAAAGGTTACATTCTGAAGAATGACCTCACGCTTA
>Ga0265299_10005239_pt1 | contig 12036 bp, 21 predicted proteins | sample AusTroGonzalo_MG_4_FD_193485 | JGI IMG/M metagenome (GOLD analysis project Ga0265299, IMG submission 193485) | Bovine rumen microbial communities from tropical cattle in Woodstock, Queensland, Australia - Gonzalo_02 | ecosystem: Host-associated > Mammals > Digestive system > Stomach > Rumen ...
ACCTATAGATGAATTCTTCGTGATCATAAATGTTGAGTCACTCCGCGATGATCGGATCATAAATGCACTAACTAAGAGCTCAGTGAATAAATTTGGATTGATAGCTGTAGATGAAATACATAGGGTTGCAACAAAGAGTTCCCAACAAGGAGCCAACTTACTTAAGCTAACATCTGAATTTAAGATCGCTGCTACTGGAACTTTACTAACAAACTCACCGATCTCATGTTATGTTCCATTAGCCTGGACTGAAAATGATCATGCAATACTTACTAACTTCAAATCACAATACTGTACATTTGGTGGATTTAACAACTCTCAAGTGATCGGATACAAGAATTTAGATCTGTTAAAAGAAGAATTAGATAGTTGTAGTATTAGAAGAACTCTTGCCGATGTACGTGATGATATGCCAAAGAAAACTGTTTACACTGAATTAGTAGAACTTTCTGAGGAACATAGGAAATTTTACGATGCTATTAAAGAAGGTGTAAAAGAAGAGGCTGATAAGATCCAATTAAATTCTTCTAACTTACTTGCACTAACCACTAGACTAAGACAAGCAACAGCCTGCCCAGGGATCCTAACTACACAAGATATTATGTCCAGTAAAATAGAAAGATGTGTGGAACTTGTAGAGGATTTAGTAGAGCAAGGTGAAAAGGTAGTAGTCATGTCCAATTTCAAAGAGCCTCTCTATAAGTTAGCTACATTATTGGAAAAATATAAACCTTTAGTGAATACAGGTGACTTCCCTGATGAGACGATCAGCCGTAATGTAGACCAGTTCCAGAATGACACTAACACTAAAGTATTCTTAGGAACTCATGCTAGAGTGGGAACCGGATTAACATTAAATGCAGCTGCTTACTTAATCTGCTTAGATACACCTTTCACTTACAGTAGTTTTGCACAAAGCTGTGATCGAATTTACAGGGTCAACAATACTAGACCAGCATTTATTACTGTACTTGTCGGCAAAGATACGATTGATGAGCGTGTAGCCGAGATCATTGAAACTAAAAAAGACCTTAGTGATTATGTTGTGGATAACATCGATAATAGCTTAAGTTCACTTAAAGATGAACTTCTACAAATTATTAAAAATCTTTAAATAGTTGTGTACAAAAAATAAAAACTATGGTATAATTATAATGTAGGAGGAATAATACATGAAAAGATTGTATAAAGTAAAAGGCCAAATGATTATTGATGTCGAATGGGAAACATATGCTGAGTCAAAAGATGATGCATTATCTAAGTTCTTTGCAGCAGATGCAAGAGATGTTATTGATGATGCACATATTACTGATGTCAATACAGATGAAGAAAGTGCAGAATTAGTTGAACCTATCTTCGTTGTCAAAGCATACAATATTGACTATGATGTTACATATGGTGATGTATTTGACCAAGTTGCAGCTAAATATCCAGAAGTCCCAGAAGATACAGATGAATTTGATGATTTAGTTGATGAAGAAATTGCAAAGATTAAAGCATCATTACCACAAGAGCTCACTTTAGAAATTGAATGTGAACGTGATGATTTAGATGATTATGTTGCTGATACAATTTCTAATGAGACAGACTGGTTAATTAATGGCTGCGATTATGATATCATAGAGGAAAAATAATGGGAAGAGATACATTGAAAGTAATGGGAGCTTCCAACCATTGTGATGAAGAGCGAGCTGCTAACGACTACTATGGCACAAACCCTGAATCAACTAAAGCATTACTTAGGGTAGAAACATTTGATCATAATATTTGGGAACCAGCTGCCGGGCACCATTTAATTGCTAATGTTCTAAAAGATGCCGGCTATAATGTCAAAACAACAGATTTAGTTAATTATGGCTTTGGTGATGAACAACTAAACTTCCTTGAATGCCAAGATGTGTTTGATGGTGATATAGTTACAAACCCACCGTACGGAATTTCTACCGAATTTGCCATTAAAGCACTAGAGCTAGTAAAACCTAGGCATAAAGTTGCGATGTTCCTTAGAACCCTATTCTTAGAGGGAACAAAACGATATGAAACATTATTTAAATTAAACCCGCCTAAAGTTGTTTATGTATTCAGCAATAGACAGGTATCAGATAAGAATGATGACTTCAATAAAGGTTCTGCAGTATCATATAGTTGGGTAGTCTGGGAAAAAGGATATCAAGGCGACCCAATAATTAAGTGGATAAGTTCCAAATAAGGCTAATTTAAAAAGTTAGCTTTTTTTATTTTTTTAATTTTCCTATTTACATTTACAGTTGTTTGTGTTATAATTATAATGGGGAGTGGTGTGTGTGAAAAAAAAACACACCTTTTATTTTTATTGCTTTGTTTTATTTTTGCTAAATTATTTGATAGTCAGTTCTAAAAAGGAGATTAGAATAAATGGCACAAATTGATAAAAAGAAAATTATTGTAGAAAGTGTCGATCCATTTGATGCTTTCGATGAAATTCCTGCAGTTGAATCTGAATCACTAGAAGAAGATTTAGAACCAATCGTAGAGGAATTCGAACAAGATACACTTTGGGAAGATGTTGATGATGATGTAGTTGTCGATGTTGAAAACCCATTTGTAGTAGAATTTGAACCAGAATTTTTAGAAGTATCTGCTAGTGATTATGATGATGAATATGGTGAAGAACCACAAGCATCAGAAATTTCAGCAGAAGAACAAGAACAATCTGAAGAACCAATCGCTATTTCAGTAGAAGAAGTTAAAGAGGTTGCTGAAGCTGTTGCTGAAGAAGTAGTTGCCGAAATCGCACCTGAAGTTCCTGCTGAAGAAGCTGCTGAAGTTATTGAAGATAAAGTAGAAGAAGTTGTCGAAGATAAACTTGGTGAAGAAAAGGTTCCTGAAGATGAACAACCAGAAGATGTAGCTGATGCAGCTGCAGAATCTGAAGAATCCACTGAAGATAGTGAAGAAAGTTCTGATCATGAAGAAGATGATGAATCTGATGATGAAGAATTGGATGAAGCTTTACTTCTTGAAACAACAAAGGGTGTTATAAATAAAAACTTTGACAAATTTATTGTTTGCCGCTGGAAAGCTAGTGGTTCATTAGATGGTCAAATGGAATTTAAAACAATTCAAGATGCTATGAAGTATGCCCAACAATGGTCAAAGAAATCTGATGCTGGTGATAAAGGCGCTTCAATATTTGGTGGTGAAATTGATCCAGAAAATAGATTAGTTAAATTTGTTAAGGGTCATAAAGTTGATAATGATTTAAAAGCTACTGCAAAACAAATGAAAAAAGATGCTAAGGCTGATGCTGGAATGGAAAAAGCTGCTGCTAAAGCTATTGGCGCACAATCCACTGCAGAAGAAGAAGCTGCTGCTGCGAAAGCATCTGGTGCTACACCAGAACCAGAAGCTAAAGCAGAAGAACCAAAAGTAGAAGAGCCAAAGGCTGATGAACCTGCAACTGAAGAACCAAAAGCTGAAGAACCTGCAGCAGAAGAACCAGCTGCTAGTGAAGAAGCCCCAGCAGAAGAAGCACAACCAGAAGCACCTGCAAAGCGTGATATGTCTAAACAAAATGCTGCTAAAGAAAATAACAAAAAGATTGTTAATGCATTTAAAGATGCTGGTCTAGATGCTTCAGAATTAATTACTACTGCCACTAATAAGAATGGTAAGGAATATAAGAAAGCATCTGATACTCTTCTTAAGCTTAGAAAAGCATTATTTGGTGAAAGCCTTATTCCAGAAGCATTTGAAGATGATGATGTTCTTGATGAAAGAGCAATGACTGATGTCCCATTCGATTCAGAGGCAAAAATTGGTGATAAAATTAGAATCGTTCACTTAGAAGGCGAAGGTTCTGAATATGATGGTAAAGAAGGTACTATTGAAAACATCGATGGTATTGGACAACTTCATGGAACTTGGGGTGGCCTTGCTGTTATCCCAGGTGTTGATGAATTCGAAATTATTAATGAAGATTACACTGGCACTCCAGAAGAACGTACTACACACCTAGAATATGTTGATGAAGATCCATGTGATGGTGAAGCAGTATTACCAAAAAATATTTCAAAAGAATAAAAAATTAAAAAATTAGTTGTATAATATAATGTGCTGCGGTTAATGAAACCCCAGCCGTTCATGAAAATAGAACTGTTAATACGATGATTAACAAGTTCGCTTCCTCCTTTCTGTTCCGGTAGATTATTGGTCACCCACCTCCTTATAATTTTCATAAGGTGGCCGCTATCGGAACTTTTTTATTTTTTCTATTTACAAAGAAAAAAATTTATGGTATAATTATTATGAAGGGAGTATTATGAAGTATGAAAAAGAAAAAAATGCATACGGTTCAACCTAAAAAATCTGAAAAGATTCATATTGTGATTAAACCATCTGATTTGAATGTTCCAAATAAGATGCATTTTAACGTACAATTAAATACTCGTGCTTCAATTCAAGAAGATAAAAGATTTAAAAAACCAAAACATAAAAAGAAAGTTTTTGAGGAGGACTAGAAGATGGTAGAAGATTATAAAGATTTAACATCTGATAACTTAATGGAAAATTTAATTGAACGTGTTGCAAAGAAAGAGCATACAAAAGCAGAACTAATTAGAACTCGTGATGGATTAGCAGCTGCTAAAGTATTATCTACTGCACTATTTAAAATTTCTAAGATGTTCGATAAGCTTGCAAAACAATCATTAGAAAAATACATTGAAGAAATAGATGATACAAGAATGCAACTCAATGCAGTTCAACAATTATGCACATATCGTGATTTTCTTGCATGTAAACGATTTTATTTAGTAGAAAAAGGAATAATTGACCGTATAATATATGAGTACAACGTTTATGTAAATTCTGGACACCTAATCGATTCTATGTTGGGAAACGAAAGGCCAGAAGAAGACTTGTATGATTATACCAAATAATGTAGGAGGTAAATTTATGAAACATTTTGGTAAAGTATATCCTTATATGGGAAACAAAGCATACACAGAAAGTGGAGCTTATCTTGGTATTGTATCTTATGTTGATACACAAGCAGTATATATTACAACATATGATCAAAAAGAGCTAAAAGCACACTATGCTCCTGCAAAAGAAAGCTGGCAAGTTAAAGAAAAATCAAAGGCTATAAAAGTATTCTTTAGGGGCTAAAAATAATACGCTAAATTAAGTACATCGACCCCATGATGACCTAAAATCACATGGGGTTTTATTTATGTTAAGAGCTAAATTTAATGAGCACAATTGAAAGGGGTTTATCAAATATGGAATCAAATAATCGTGAAATTGGCCACGTTTCTTTTTATACCCAATCTGAGGATAAAAAGGATATGAAAAGAGCAGCGGACAGTAGTTTTTTAGCCGACAATGATGGAATGACTGTAGAGGAGCTTGATGCTATCTTATCGGCACTATACGATACCCAAGATTATGATTTAGATGCTTAAAAAGATAAAAATGAGGAAATTTTATGATAGTAATTAAAAGAGATGGCAAAAAAGTAAATTTTGATGCCTATAAGATTAGAAAAGCGATAGTTGGTGCTAATTCAAGATCAAATGAAATGTCCGAGGGCGAAATTGATCGAATTACAGAAATCGTAGTGAATAAATGTTTAAAGAATTCAGGTGATCTTAAAGTTGAAGAGATCCAGGATATTGTAGAAGATACGCTACTAAAAAGTAAATTTAATAAAACAGCTAAAACTTTCATCTTGTATAGGGATAAACGTACTAGAATTCGTCAAAGCAAGTCAAAGCTTTTAAAAGAAGTTGGTGATAAGCTTCTTGGTGTACATATTGTTAATCAGAATGCTAATGTTGATGAGAGGTCATTTGGAGGCCGTAAAGGTGAGGCTGATAGTGTTTTAACTAAACAGTATGCTTTGGACTACTGTATGTCCGAAATGGCTCGAAATAACCATTTAAATAACGAAATCTATATTCATGATTTAGATTCTTATGCTGTTGGTATGCACAACTGTTTATCAATTCCATTTGATAAGCTTTTGGCTGAAGGTTTTAAAACAAGGCAGACTGATGTTAGACCTGCAGGGTCAATTAATACTGCATTTCAGTTAGTAGCAGTAATATTCCAGCTACAATCGTTACAACAGTTCGGTGGTGTCTCTGCTACACACTTAGATTGGACAATGGTACCATATGTACGTAAATCTTTCTATAAACACTATTTAGAAGGTGCTGAGTGATTAGGTGATTCTGAAACTTCCCAAATTTCGAAATCCACACCTATTGATGAGTATCCTAGTGGGAAAGTGTATGATTATGCATTAGCTATGACCAAGAAAGAATTGGACCAAGCAGTTGAAGGTATGTATCATAATTTAAATACATTACAATCTAGATCAGGAAACCAATTACCTTTCACTAGTATAAACTATGGAACTTGTACATCTACCGAGGGCCGGATGGTTACCAGATCATTACTTGAAGGTTCACTAAAAGGTGTTGGTAAACTACATCGTACACCGATCTTCCCATGTGGCATATTCCAGTATATGAAAGGTGTTAATGACAAACCAGGAACACCAAACTATGATTTGTATCAATTAGCACTTAAATCTACTGCAAAACGTTTATATCCAAATTATGCTAATGTTGATTGGTCAAACAATGCAGGCTACGATGTTAATGATCCGAAAACTTACTTTTCCACTATGGGATGTCGTACTGCTAATGGTGCAGATATCAATGCTGAACCTGGTACAAATCCACAAACCAAAGATGGTAGAGGAAATATCTGTCCAGTAACTATTATCTTACCTACACTAGTGATGGAAGCTGGAAGAGATATAGAAAAATTCATGGAACTCTTAGATGTTAAGATTCATGAAGCAAAAGATATGTTGATCGAAAGATATGAGTATATTTGTAGTCAGTGTGCTGATTCTGCTAAATTTATGTATGAAAACGGTACGATGTTGGGCTACAAACCAGAAGAAGGAATTCGTAGTGCAATGAAGCACGGAACTCTTGTAATTGGTCAGATCGCTTTAGCAGAAACACTAGAACTCTTAATTGGCAAGAATCAATGTACAGCTGAGGGTATGGAACTTGCTAAAAGAATAGAACAATTATTTAAGGATAGATGTGCAGAATTTAAAAAAGAATATCACTTAAACTTTGGTGTTTATTATACTCCAGCTGAAAACTTATGCTACACCGCAATGCAAAAGTTTAAGAAACAATATGGGGTCATCCCACATGTATCAGATCGAGAATATTTCACTAATAGTATTCATGTACCTGTGTGGGAGGATGTTACAGCCTTTGAAAAGATTGACATCGAATCGCAACTTACTGGATATTCTAATGCTGGCTGTATTACATACGTTGAGTTATCTGCAGCTGCAACAGGGAATTTAGAAGCTTTAGAAAGTTTAGTGAATTATGCTATGGATCACGACATTCCGTACTTTGCAGTCAACATTCCAAATGATACATGTTTAGATTGTGGCTATACCGGTGAATTTAACGACCACTGTCCAGAGTGTGGTAGTGGGCATATTCAGCAGCTACGTAGGGTTACAGGCTATTTAACTGGAAACTATAAAACTGCATTTAATTATGGAAAGCAAAAAGAAGTAGAAGATAGGGTGAAACATATTTAATGAATAAATTAACATTTACATGAAGAGCACAACATATATTTAAATCATTACTTGCCGGTGTGTTAATTGCCTTAGCCGGAGGAACATACCTTTCATGCAGTAGTGTAGTTAGTGATCCAAACTTATATAGGATTGTTGGATCATTCCTATTTTCTATTGGTCTGATAGCTGTGCTTGCATTAGATGCTAACTTATTCACTGGAAAAGTTGGTTATATTGATTCCTGGCATAAATTCGGATTAGCCTGCGCATGTTTGGTATATAATTTACTAGTGGCATTCTTTATTGGGATGTTATATAGAGGAATTCATAATAGTGCAGCGATAGGTCCTTTTGCTCCAGAAAGTGCTAGGATGATGAAAACTTGGTATCAGATGTTTGCAGATAGCTTCGGTTGTGGTGCATTAATTTACTTGGCAGTAGAATTATATAAGAAAACAAAAAGCTTTATTCCTGTCATCATCTGTGTCATGGCATTTATACTTAGCGGCACCGAACACTGTATTGCTGACGCTTTTTACCTAGGAGCATCACATTTATCCTGGAAAGCTGTTGGATACTTGGGGTTAGCAATTCTTGGAAATTCGCTTGGTGCTTGTGGTGTACATTGGCTACAAAGAGGGGCTGAATTCTTAAATGAATTACCTACTAATAGATAAAACATGTATATCGGATGGCCCTGGCGTACGCGTTTCCTTATATATTAGTGGGTGCAGAAACCATTGTGAAGGCTGTCATAACCCTGAGTCGTGGAATTTCTGTGTGGGTAAAAAATTCACTGAAGAAGTAGAAGATGTTGTGATCGGAGAATGCATGCGCACGTATGTAAAAGGACTTACCCTATGTGGGGGAGACCCATGCGAACCGGAAAATCAGAAAGCTTTAGTGAATTTACTGAAGAAATTCCGATCAAAATGTACAGGAAAGGACATATGGTTGTATACTGGTTATGAGTTAGATGACCTGCTACCTAGTGGAAAAAAGCATACCGATTGTACAGATGAATTCCTTTCCTACATCGATGTAGCTGTAGTTGGACCATTCATTCTTAGTGAAAGAGACATATCTGATGACAATCGTTGGCGTGGATCTAGGAATCAAAGAGTGTTGGATTTACCAAAATCACTAGAAGCTGGTAAACCTATCATGCTTCCTGGAATTCCGAACAATAATTAAAAAAATGAAAAAGGCTATTTACAAAATAGTCTTTTTTTGTTATAATATTAATATAAGAGAGGAATATATTATGGAAAGATTTGAATTTCACGCCGCATTTCAATTAACAAGAAAGATTATTTTTGAAGTGAGCTATTATACATTAGGAAGTAATGACTCAGCTTATTTTACAACTTCAGCTGAAGAGTTTAATCAACCTAAGACAGACTATAGTAGAGCTGGCCAAGCACAAGATGATTTGTGCACCGGTGCAGCGAGAGCTTTCTATAAAAAGTGGGATCGCTTCCATCTTCATGAACTTAAAGATGAAGAGTTTGAAGAAATGGTTTCTGACTTAGAAGTGTTAAAACAAAACTATAACTACATTGAACATAAAACAGCAATTAGACCGGCTGATTTAAGTTTTAATGAAATTAAAAAATTATCTATGCAAAAGGTTAAATAAACTATTTACAAAAGTATTTAATCATGTTATAATATTAATAGAGGTGGAAAATATGAATAGTAAAATTAAAGAAAACGCACAAGCCGATTGGACAGATATGATTATTAAATCTTGGACTTGGGCAAAACTAACTGATGAAGAAAAGAATAGATTTGGTGATGAAATAAATAAATCTATTACACAAAAAGAAGTTATTAAAGGAACTTATAGACAACGTTGGGAAATACTCAATGCTCTTTATTCAATGTTTTTAGAAGGACTTGGATATAAACCTATTGGCTGGAGGGAATAGCTGTGAAAATTGAATTAACAAAAGAAGAAGCCGAAGTTTTAGAATCTTATTTATTTAGAAAGATTTGTGGATTAGAAGAAGCAGGATTAACAGATAGTCGCTGCTATCCTTTACTTTACTCAATTCGTCAAAAAATAAATAAAAAAATGTTTACAAATAAATAATTATGCGATATAATATAAGTAGATAAGTAAGGAGGAATACTTGTGAATAAAAAGAATATAGTTACAAAAGCAAATATTGAAAAAGTTGCCGACTTCTTGGAAAAAGCATGTAGCTACTTTAAGAAAGATGGTAATGGATGCTTTCACTTCAACCTATCCGATGACTTAGCACTCTATATTGGTTGGTCTGATGGATATGATATGGCAGATACTGATATTATTAAGTCAACTGAAGGCCAAAGAAAAAATGGCTCTTGGACTTGTGGTTATGCTATCAATGCTGCGGTAAAAGTTAGAAATGACTTTGACTGTGCTGACTTCGATTTCTTAAATTATCCTTATTACCCAGAAGATGGTGAAGCTTGGGATAATGGAATTTCTATGAGGCCAAATCAAACTCGTAGGGAATACAGACACGATGCAAGATGGTTTTTAGAAACATTTGTATCAATGACTAATGCTCACAAGAAAGGGGAAATTGTTTATGAGTAATATTAAAGTAGTCGAAACAAAAGAAGAATTAAAAGATTTATACGACAAATGGGCAATGACTTGGGAAGGTTTAAGAGAACAAGATTTTGAAGAAGCCCTTGAATACTGTGGTGGTGAAGGTGCACAAGGTTATCTAATCAAAGGTAAAGTGATGAACGACATTTGCCATTTAACTGATAGTAATGCTTATCCAGATGATCTCAACATCTTTGCAATCTATCCATTCAAAGGATTAGCAATGCAGTATGGTGCAAGATGGATGACTGACATCATTGATAACAATGCTTATCGTGAAGATTATCACCCATTTGCTGAATAAAAAATTAAAAAAAATTAAAAAAGCCGTTTACAAATGCGGCTTTTTATGTTATAATTATAATATAAGAAAAGAGGAAATAAATTATGAAAGTTTACATTATATTTGATGCTTGTAGCGGTGAAGATTACAGCACAGATGATCCAACAATTCTTTATGTTTCAACAAGCAAAGAAAAAGCAAAAGAATTCTTTGATGATGAAGTCAGCAATTGGGAAGATGGAATGGAAGAATACGATTCTAACATTGATGAATATGCTGATGGCACACTCGTCTATGAATGCACTGACTTTGAAGGTGATTCGCATAGAATTATGAAATTAGTTGAAAGCGAGGTTGAGGAATAATGGCAAAGAAAACTCAAGAACAAAAACTTATTGAACAAATGCTTCAATGCTTGTGGGACGTAAGTGATATTCAAATGGAACACATTGATGATACTAATTATCGTGAGTTCTATGAAGAAGCCGCCGATGCACTTGATATGTATGATGGTGCCGAAGCTGATGCAGACAGACTCACCTATGAAAACTTAGATGAGTATGTTACTTTAAGAAACGAATTAGTTGAACTTCTTAAAGCAAAAGGTATGTCTAAAGAAGAAAGATTAAACTTTATTAGACAAGAAACTTGCTGGGAGGACTAAGTATGGGAACAGTTGACAGATTAAAAGAAAGACTTGAACACAAAGACTATATTGGTAAAGCTTGTCCAATTTGTGGTGCAGCTCCTACTCTAAAATCAAGAGGCTTCGACCCTTGGGGTGATATGGGTTATGATTGTTGCACAGAATTTTGGCTAGAATGCAGCGGTTGTGGTATTATTAAGGCAGGTGCTTATAACAATATTAATACTAAAGATGCAGAAGCTAAAAATGAAGCAATCAAAGATTGGAATGAGGTAGTTGATTATGTTGATGATCTCATTACTAAAACTCATAAAGAAAAATAATTAAAAAAGATTAAAAAGGGTTTACAAATAACCCTTTTTATGTTATAATATAAGTATAAGAGGTAAAAAATATATGACAAATTACACACACATTAATGATTGTTGGAAAGCAATTAGAGAAGCAAAGACAATTGAAGAAGTTGAAATGCTTTTTGATACTTTTCCAAGATGGTCTGGAAACTGGTTTGTCCAAATTGAAAATGATTCTTTCTATGGAAAAGTTTATGTTGTCTATAATACTTATTGGGACAACAACTTAGATCAAGAGGAAACTGAATGTGAAACTCTTGAAATTGAAGTGCCAGATTTTGAAGAAGAATAAAAGAAACTATTTACAAATATCATAAAATATGATATAATTATAATAGAGAAAAGATAATAGGAGGAAAATTATGAAAAAGTACTTAATTCATTTTATGAGCATTGATATGCCATCAGTTGAAGACGATGGTTTGAGTGATGGTTCAAATTTCGGTATTTATGAAAAAGTGTTTAACACAAGAGAAGAAGCCGAAAAAGGTTTAGAAGAACTTATGTTAAATGACAAAGCAGAATTAGAAGAATGCTATGGGT
>Ga0265299_10005240_pt1 | contig 12036 bp, 9 predicted proteins | sample AusTroGonzalo_MG_4_FD_193485 | JGI IMG/M metagenome (GOLD analysis project Ga0265299, IMG submission 193485) | Bovine rumen microbial communities from tropical cattle in Woodstock, Queensland, Australia - Gonzalo_02 | ecosystem: Host-associated > Mammals > Digestive system > Stomach > Rumen ...
TGGACAGCCAGACTTTGCGCCAGGGTGTCTATATCCGCAACGGAAAGAAACTGGTCATCGGAGACCGCACATCTATTAATAAGTAATAAAGATGCCTATAGAAGGGACAGCAAAGCAAGGACAATGGCAATGGCAGGAGCCAGGCTCGGCATGGAAGGGCGTCGGCATCTACCATGTCACGCTGACTGTTACGTCACGTGAGCCGTTGTTGGGTGCGCTCGTCATTCCAGAGAACGACCCGTGCAAGGCGTATGTGGAGCGGACGGAGCTGGGCCGGTTACTACTGGAGTGCCAGCGTTCCATCCCCGTCTTTCATCCTGAGATTCAGATTCTGCAATACAGCCTCATGCCCGACCATTTGCATAGCATCTGGTATGTCCGCCGCCCGATGGAGAAGGGCATCCGCTATGCCGTGCAGGCTTTCTGGCGGGCTGCGAAGAAGCTGGGGCGGGGATACTCCTTCCTTCATTCCCGCCTCCCAGGCGGGGAAACCGACGAAAACAGCAGCAGGACAATGCACGGCACCGCCACGCCCTCGATGACCGGCGCCACGCCCTTGATTGCCGACGCTGCCCCGCTCTTGATCACCGGCACTGCCGCGCCCACGCTGGCTCTTTCGTCCATTGCCCCGGCTGATAGCCGGGAGAACCCGCTGCGGGAGACACTGGGCGGCGAGGCCTACTGCCGCCTTGCCCCTCTTTTCACCGAGATGCCCTTCATTCGCCCCATGTCTCGCCGCGGTCAGCTGCAGACCATGATCCGCTACGTGCAGCTCAACCCCCAGCGGCTGGCCACCAAGCGCCTCATGCCAGGCTTCTTCCGCGTTCAGGAGGGCATCGTGATTGCCAATCGCACCTACTCCGGGGTGGGCAATGCCGCCCTGCTGCAGGCGGAGCGCTACGCTCCCGTCCACGTGCGCCGCAAGATGGTAGAGGCAGCAGAGCATGGCGACACACAGCCCCTGCGCGACTATATGAACGGCTGCGTGCTGGCCGCCCGGCAGGGCACAGTGATGGTCTCGCCCTTTATCTCTACAAAAGAGAAGGCGGTGATGACCGTCCTTCTGGACGAGCAGCATCCCTTCATCTTCCTTGCCGACAACGGCTTCCGCGACTATTACAAGCCCTCTGGCGTGCTCTTCGAAGCCGTCGCTGCCGGGCGTGTGCTCATCCTCAGCCCATGGGCCTACGATGCCGGCAAACGCCACATCAGCCGTGCCGACTGTGTCGCCCTCAATGCCATGGCCGAGGAGATTGCCGCCCTCAGTGGAACACAATAAAATAATACAAGCCCCGTGCTAGCCCGAAAGCATCACAATGGAAAAGAAAAAATATCAGAAACCCATATCCCGCAGCATTGCAGTGCAGAATGTGCTGCTGTCTGATGTCAGCGGCAATTTGAATAGCGAAATCTCCGGCTACAAAAAGGCCGAGAGAAGTTCCTTCGAGGATGATTAAACACATAGCAAACATGAAAAACTTTTCACTCATCACTTTACTGGCGGCGCTGATAGCCTGCTCGTCCGATGACGACGGGCAGACTAGCGGCAATGACATCGTAAAGCCGAGGCTGCTCACCATCACGCAGGTCGAGCAACCCGGCACACGAGCCACACTTGGCGAAGAGTACGAGGCACTGTCTGCATCGTGGATAGCCGGTGATGTGCTGACGTATGCTACCTTAAGCAACATCGGCAATTCATACTACAAAGGCACGTTGACGGCAAAGACCACTGCCCCCTCTTCGGCATTCACGGGAAGCGTGATGTGCAACGAGAGCAACAAGCTGGCCATCATCTATCCTCAAACAACGACCTTGGCCACCAACAATGGCTCTTATACCATCAGTCTCACTGACCAGGACGGTACGCTCCCGACGCTGGCCTCCAACTACCACTACGTCTATGGTGTGGCCACCGTCAATACTGTGACCGAGACCACCGCAACGGCTACGATGGATGAAAAGATGAAGAGCCTGCTCACCGTCGTCAAGTTCAAGTTCGTGGACACGGCCAACGGCGATGCCCCCGTCAATGTGAAATCGCTGGCCATTTCATACGACAATGCCTATGGAGGCTATCCTCAAAAGGCAACCGTAGCGACCAAGACCACACAAAGCGAAGTCCACGCCGAAGGTGAAGGCCAAGATGTATACGAAGACAATAAACTGAACATTACCCTACCCACTGCCACTGCAGAGGGTGTCTATGTCGCGCTCGTTCCCGGCGGAACTCCTAAGACCGAGGCCACCGACGGACGCCTCAAGTTCTTCTTCTCAGTCACCGATGATGACGGCAATACCTACACCGGCACAGCCAAGGCAGTGCTGGTGGAGGGTGAATTCGTAAACGCAACAATAAAAGTACAATAAATCCATGAAAGTATTAAGTTTATTCATTTTTATTTTTTCATTATTCATTAGCGAAGCGCAGGCCGACAACCGTCAGGCCCGCAAGTACATCCGTCAGGGCAACAGCCTCTACCGCCAGGGAAAGCAGCACGAGGCCACGGTCTCCTACTTCAAGGCCGTAAATGCCGACAGCACCGATGCCCGTGCACAGTATAACCTTGCCACGTCGATGTTCCCCGAGAACTGGAAGATGGTGCAGAAGGAGCAGACCGACACCATGGTGCAGACGCTCATCAAGGCTGCCGAGCTGGAGCAGAACCCGCTGCGCCGCTCGAAGGCTTTCCACAACGTGGGAACCATCTTCCAGAACGCCAAGGAGTTCAAGCAGGCCATCGAAGCCTACAAGAACGCCCTGCGCAGCAACCCCAACGATGACGAGTCGCGCTATAACCTCGTGCTCTGTCAGCGCCAGCTGAAGGATGACGACCAGAACCAGAACGGCGATAACGGTCAGAACCAGGAGCAGGAGGACAAACAGCAGCAAGACCAGCAGCAACAACAACAGCAACAGCAGCAAGACCAGCAACAGCAACAGCAGCAGGAGCCACCCATGAGCAAGGAGAATGCTGAGCAGTTGCTCAATGCTGCCATGCAGGAAGAGAAGAAGACCCAGGAGAAGATGCAGCAGATGCAACAAGGTCAGCGCCGGCAGATAGAGAAGAACTGGTAAAAGAAGTCATGGAGCAGAAGAGTTTTTTCAGTCGTTTGGCAAAGGTGTCGTTACCACTTTTGCTGGGCGGTGCCATCCTCTACTGGATGTACCGTGACTTCGACTTCCAGCACGTCCGCCACGTACTGCTCCATGAGATGTCGTGGACGTGGATGCTGCTGTCATTCCCCTTCTGCATCATGGCCCAGGCCTTTCGCGGTTGGCGTTGGCTGCTCACGCTGGAGCCGCTGGACGAGCGTCCTCGTACCCGCGTATCCGTCTACTCCATCTTCGTCAGCTATGCCGTGTCGCTCGTCGTACCTCGCATCGGAGAGTTCACACGCTGTGGCGTGCTCAAACGGTGGGACGGCGTATCGTTTCCCAAGGCACTGGGTACCGTTGTGACGGAGCGTGCCGTCGACTCGCTCATCATCATACTGGTTACGGGTTTGGCGTTCCTGCTGGAGATGAGTATCTTCGGAACATTTTTTGAACGCACTGGAACATCGCTCGATGTCATCCTGCGTGGTTTCTCTTGGGCCGGATGGTTGGTGACGGCAATATGTGCAGTGGCCGTGCTCGTGCTGCTCCATGTACTGCTGGGACACCTCACTATATATAATAAGGTGAAGGAAACGCTCCACTCCGTATGGGAGGGCATCGCCTCGTTGCGACGTGTCCGTCATGCCACGCTCTTCATTCTGATGTCCCTGGGCATCTGGGTATGCTATTTCCTGCACTACTACATTACTTTTTTCTGCTTCCCCTTTACCGAAGACCTGGGCATAGGATGCGGTCTGGTCACCTTCCTCATTGGGTCGATAGCAGTGGTGGTGCCGACGCCCAATGGTGCTGGTCCGTGGCATTTCGCCGTCAAGACCATGCTCCTGCTCTACGGTGTTCAGGAAGAGCAAGCCCTCTATTTCGTCCTTATCGTACACACCGTGCAGACCATGTTCGTCATCCTGCTGGGCATCTACGGCTGGGCACGCCTGAACCTGCTGCCACGCACTAAATCCACACCAACAGAAGGCATGGCAGGGTGACTACTGAAGACAAGAAAACAAATAAATACTATGGCAACAGTTGATGACAAGAAAGTGATTTTCTCGATGGTTGGAGTGAGCAAGACCATCCAGCAGAACCAGAAACAAGTGCTCAAGAACATCTATCTGAGCTTCTTCTACGGAGCGAAGATAGGCATCATCGGCTTGAACGGCGCGGGTAAGTCGACGCTGATGAAAATCATTGCCGGCCTCGACCAGCAGTACCAAGGCAATGTGGTGTGGAGTCCTGGCTATTCGGTAGGCTATCTGCCGCAGGACCCACCTTTGGACGAAGTAAAGACGGTGAAGGAGAATGTGATGGAGGGCGTGCAGCATGTGTATGACGCCCTGGCCGAATACGATGACATCAACGCCAAATTCGGTTTGCCCGAATTTTATGAAGACCCCGACAAGATGGACAAGCTCATGGCCCGTCAGGCCGAGTTGCAGGATATTATCGATGCCACCGACGCCTGGAACATGGACTCGAAGCTCGACCGCGCTATGGCCGCCCTGAACTGTCCGCCGGGCGACTCTTCCGTGACGAATCTCTCTGGAGGTGAGCGTCGTCGTGTGGCCCTCTGTCGATTGTTGTTGCAGAAGCCCGACGTGCTGCTGCTCGACGAGCCGACCAACCATCTCGATGCAGAAAGCATCGACTGGCTGGAGCAACACCTGCAGCAGTATGAGGGCACGGTTATCGCCGTCACCCACGACCGCTATTTCCTCGACGATGTGGCTGAGTGGATTCTGGAACTTGACCGTGGCGAGGGCATCCCCTGGAAGGGCAATTACTCTTCATGGCTGGAACAGAAGAGCCAGCGACTGGCACAGGAGGAGAAGCAGGCATCAAAGCGCCGCAAGACCCTGGAGCGTGAGCTGGAGTGGGTGCGCATGGCTCCGAAGGCCCGTCACGCCAAGGGTAAGGCCCGTCTGAACTCTTACGAGCTGATGCTCAATGAGGAGCAGAAGCAGAAGGAGGAGAAGCTGGAAATATTCATCCCCAACGGCCCGCGCCTTGGCAACAAGGTCATCGAGGCCGAGCATGTGGCAAAGGCATACGGTGACAAAGTGCTATTCTCCGACCTGAACTTCGTGCTACCGCCTAACGGTATCGTCGGCGTCATTGGCCCCAACGGTGCGGGCAAGACCACCCTCTTCCGCCTCATCATGGGGCTGGAACAAGCCGATGCTGGTACCTTCAGCGTGGGCGAGACGGTCCGTCTGGCCTATGTCGACCAGCAGCACAAGGATATCGACCCAGAGAAAACCGTCTATCAGGTAGTGTCACAGGGCAACGAGACGCTTCGCATGGGTGGACGCGACCTGAACGCCCGTGCCTATCTCAGCCGTTTCAACTTCAGCGGCGTGGACCAAGAGAAGAAGTGCGGCGTGCTCTCTGGCGGTGAGCGCAACCGTCTGCAGTTGGCCCTCGCCTTGAAGCAGGAGGGCAACGTGCTGCTACTCGACGAGCCTACCAACGACATCGACGTGAACACCCTGCGTGCCCTGGAGGAGGGCCTCGAAGCCTTTGCCGGTTGTGCCGTTGTCATCAGTCACGACCGCTGGTTCCTCGACCGCATCTGTACCCACATCCTAGCCTACGAGGGCGATGGTCGCGTGTTCTTCTTCGACGGCAATTTCTCGGAGTACGAGGCCAACAAAGCCATGCGCTTAGGCATAGAAGAACCCAAGCGTGCCCGCTACCGCAAGCTGATGGAGGAATAAAAAGCTTTTTAGTAACACAGGGGAAAACATCCTACCCATCCAGAAAGAACTTGACCTTGTAGAAGGTCTGTTAATTGGCCTATTTTTTCATTTTTTCCGCTTTTCTCTTTGCTATATGCCGAAAAAGTAGTACTTTTGCACACGAAGAGAATAAACATGACGCTACAGCTGTTCAAATGGATGATGGCACTGGCCATAATGCTCTATCTGCCGCTGCTTTTCGAGCAGGTGAAGGGCTTCAGGCACAGAGACCCCAAACATACTGATGAATATATCAAGGAGCGGGTGGAGAGCATCTGGTTCGATGTGACACATTTCTATAACAGCTTGGCAGGAGAGACCGACGGTGTGCCAGTGACCTGGAAAGACTTCGACCGGCTCTACTGCTCGGAGGCGTGGAACACACAGGTGGCAAAGGTGGATGAGGACTTCTTCACCAGCAACTATTGGCTGGGAGGTGATCAGCTGGAGTTCCTCTACACCAATAAACTGGAGGTGATAGACCGAACAGGCGATCAAGCCACCGTCAGCCTGACACTACACAACGGTAACCTCGCCGTGCCCGTTCTGCTGGTAATGACCTTCGAGCGTGATGAATGGTACATCGACAACATGACGTACTACTGGAATGAGAAACCATCGACACGCTATTACGACTGGCGACAGGAAATGGAAACAAGCGTAAACAATAAACAATAGACAATAACCAATAAACGTTGGACAATAAACAATAAACAATAGACAATAACCAATAAACGTTAGACAATAGACAATAACCATTAATACAAAAACAGCATGAAACGAAAACTGACGATTGGCTTATCTTTAGCCTTTTTATCACTGTCACCTTGCGTGACGACCGTACAGGCAGGTGGCCTGATGACCAACACCAACTACCACATCGCCTTTGACCGTATGTTTGCCCGTGGTGCCACCACGGAGATTGACGCAGCCTACTCGAACCCTGCCGGACTGGCTTGGGGACATGAGGGATGGCAGCTGTCGCTCAACCTGCAGAAGCCTTGGCAGAACCGTGACATCGAGACTTCGATTCCTGGTTTCCTGGGACAGGACTTCAACAAGAAATTCAACGGTAAGGCTTCGGCACCCATCGTGCCGGCTATCTTTGCTTCGTACAAGAAAGACCGTTGGGCACTCTCAACCATGATTGGCATCGTGGGTAGTGGAGGCTTTGTGAAGTATGATGAGGGCGTGCCCATGTTCAACGTCATGCTGGAGTCGATGCTGGCATCGAAAGGCGTCATGCCAGGCCAGTATTCACTTAACTCGCAGATGAAGGGCAAGCAGTACATCTATGGCGGACAACTGAACTTTACCTACAAGATTATCGATTGCCTCTCGGCTGCTGTTGGTATGCGTGCCAACTATTATGACGGATATTATCGTGGCCATGTCATTGCAGGAGACCATCAGCTGCTGGGTGACCTCGTCAGCTTGAAGCTCGACGTAGACCAGCGTGGATGGGGCTTTGCTCCGCTGGTGGGTATCGACTTCCATCAGGGGCCGATTACCATTGGTGCCAAGTATGAGTTCCGCACGCGTATCTGTACTGAGAACAAGACCAACGAGCTTGAAGCCGGACTTGGCCAGAAACTTCAGGCCACGCTGGCTGCCAGTGATCCTGCTGCCCTACAGACCATTGCCACTACGCTTGGTACAAAGACCGCAGCATACGTCGACGGTGCCGAGACACGTTATGACATGCCCTCGCTGCTCACCGTGGCCGCACAGTATGAGATCTCTCCGAAGGTAAGGGCCGCTGTGGAGTATCATTTCTTTGACGACAAGAACGCCAAGATGGCAGGTGACCGTCAGAAGGAACTGACACATGGCACACACGAAATACTTGCTGGCGTGGAATGGGACGTATGCGACAAGCTCACTCTGTCGTGCGGTGGACAGCGCACTGACTATGGCCTCTCCGATACTTACCAGCAGAACACCTCCTTCGCCTGCGACAGCTACAGCATAGGACTGGGTGGAGCCGTGAACCTGACGGAGAAGATGCGCCTGAACTTCAGCTATTTCTGCTCCCTCTATAGCGATTACACCGTGGAGAGCAAGAACTATCTGGGTACCCCTTACGCCGGCAGCGACACCTATAGCCGCACCAACCACGTTATCGGTGTGGGTCTTGATTACAAGTTCTAAATTCAAGCGAAATAACAATTTTTCTTAAAATCTTGCGCTGTTTCACAAAATATTAGTACTTTTGCAGCCGATTTGTGCGCTAGGGTCATCTGGCTCACCATTTCACATCTTTGTATATAAGATATAGAATACTTAAAAACAATAAAAAACAAAACAACAAAATGGCAGCAATTGGAAAAATCAGAAGCTGGGGACCCGTCCTGGTCATCATCCTGGGCGTGGTCTTGTTCTTTTTCATCGCAGAACCTTTTGGCGACTTCATTCGCTCGCGTTCTGCTGCCAGCGGACAGACCGTTGGTGAAGTGTTAGGTGAACGCCTTTCCATTCAGGAGTATCAGAACCTCGTCGATGAGTATCAGCAGATACTGAAGATGCAGGGACGCGACAACCTGGGTGAAGACGAGATGAACAGTCTGCGTGACTACATCTGGAGCAACTACGTGCGCAATAAGCTCGTTGAGGCTGAGGCTGAGAAGCTCGGCATCACCGTTACCGACGAGGAGATGATTAATGTACTGCAGGACGGCACGAACCCCGTTATCCAGCAGATTCCTCTCATGTCGGAGTTTATCAACCAGAGTACTGGCAAGTTCGACCTCAGTCAGGTGAACATGTATCGTCAAGCTGTTAGTCAAGCTTCGTCCAACAGTCCGCAGTATGCTGAGCAGGCAGCAGCGTTCGAGTATGGATGGCGTTTTGCTGAGAAGACCCTTCGCCAGATGCTCCTCGCCAACAAGTACCAGGCACTGCTCGGTGGCTGTATGCTCTCGAACCCCATCCAGGCAAAGGCTACCTTCGATGGAAATAACGTGGAGAGCCAGATTCTCCTCGCTGCTATGCCCTATTCAAGCATTAACGACAACGAGGCCGAGCCCACGGAGGCTGAGATAAAGGCTAAGTACAACGAGCATAAGAACTCTTACAAAACCGACGATGAGACTCGCGACGTGAAGTACGTGGCTTATCAGGTGGTGGCCTCTGAGGCTGACCGCGCCGAGCTGATGGCACAGATGATGGATGCTGTGGCAAAACTCCAGAGCGACAGCCTGACAACGGCAGAGGTAGTACGCGCAGCACAGTCACAGACTGCCTACATCGGACTGCCCGTGAAGCGTATGGCTTTGTCTACCGACATCGCTGTCCGTGTGGACTCTATGAGACCCGGACAGGTGACCGAACCCTTTGAGAACCGCTCAGACAACACCCTTAACGTGGTGAAGCTCGTAGGTCGTGTCATGCAGGCTGACTCCGTCGAGTTCCGCGTTATCAGCATTATGGACCGTCCCTTGGACGCTGCCGCCAAGTCGGGTGACAGCATTATGCTCGCCGTAAAGGCTGGCATACCTTTCGACTCCATTGCCAAGAACTACGGACAGACACCCGAAAAGACATGGTTCACCTCAGCCAACTACCAGAATCAGCAGAACATCGACGCTGACACCAAGGCCTACTTCGAGGCACTGCTCAACACCCCCAAGGGCGAGACCAAGAACCTGAAGCTCTCACGTGGTAACTTTATCATCCAGGTTACTGACCGCAAGGGCGACGTGGAAAAGTATGACGTGGCTATCATCAAGCGCCCCATCAACTTCTCTAATGACACTTATACTGAAGCTTTCAATAAGTTCAGCCAGTACGTTAGCGAGAACCAGACGGCTGCCGGACTCGAAGAGCACGCAGCTGACTATGGCTTTGACGTGAAGAAACGCACCATGACCAGTGCCGAGCATAATATTGCCAATATCCACGGTACCCACGATGCTCTGAAGTGGCTCTTTGACGAGGCTAAGGCAGGACAGGTGTCGCAGGTCTACGACCGTTGCGGTGACAATGACTACCTCGTGGTCGTTGCCCTCGACAAGGTGAATCCCGCTGGCTACCAGCCCCTGGAGACGGTAGAGGACGCCCTCAAGCAGGAAGTGATGAACGACAAGAAGTTCGCTATCCTGGCCGAGAAGCTCAACGGTGTAACCTCCATCTCGGCTGCTCAGGCTGCTGGTGCAAAGGTGGACACCGTGAAGTTCATCACCTTCAACTCGCCAGTCTTCGTCCAGGCCGTCGGACAGCCGGAGTCAGTACTCAGCGGTGCTGTCGTTGGCACAGAGAAGGGACAGTTCAGCAAGAACGTCGTGAAGGGTAAGGCTGGCGCATACCTGTTCCAGGTGCTCGACCGCACCACCCGCGACGTACAATACGATGAGGCTGCCGTGCAGCGTGGTATTCGCCAGACGGCCCTGCAGCAGGCACTGGGACTCGGCTTCCAGATATTGCAGAACAAGGCTAAGGTCGAGGACTTCCGCTATCGCTTCTTCTAACCTTAGCCCCCTAAGTTAGGGGGTTGGGGGTCTGAACGATCAACATTAGTAACAACCCCATAGGGACTGTGTCCGTTCGATCGGGATACTCATCAAATAACCTTGAAAACCGGGATGGTTTCTCTTGTCAATGGCGGGCCGCTAACCAAGCTACATTGCCATAATCGTTGCCGGCGGATTACAACGACGGAGGACTCCCACAACCTCTTATAAAGGAGTTTTCATCACATCACTGGCACAGATCCCTTTTAACCGTAACAATCAAGTCAGGTGGATAACCCGCCTGACTTGATTTTTTTCTTGCAGATTTGTTGCAGCCGTCAGATTTTTTTCGTAATTTTGCAGCCACCAACTTACATAGACCTATATGACTACTGACGAACAAAGGATTAGCGAGCTGCGCCGGCAACTGCACGAGCACAACCACCGTTACTACGTATTGAACCAGCCCATCATCAGCGACCAGGAGTTCGACATGATGATGCACGAGCTGGAGGACTTGGAAGCTCGGCATCCTGAGCTTAACGACCCCAACTCGCCTACCCAGCGCGTGGGCAGCGACATACAGTCGGAGTTCCGCCAGGTGGCACACAAATATCCCATGCTCTCGCTGGCCAACACCTACAACGAGCAGGACGTGCGCGACTGGTATGAGTCGGTGCGCAAGGGTCTCGCCGGAGAGGATTTCGAGGTGTGCTGCGAAATGAAGTATGACGGACTGAGCATCTCGCTTACCTACCACGAAGGCCGCCTCATCCAGGCCGTTACCCGTGGCGACGGCGTGCATGGCGATGATGTGACGCAGAATGTCAGGACCATAAGGTCGATACCGCTGGTATTAAATGAAAAATTAGAAATGAGAAATGAGAAATATGATTACATTCAGGAGCAGGAGGCTGCGCTTGAAAGTAATCATATTTCTCATTTCTCACCTTTCATTTCTCATCTGCCGATGGACTTCGAAATCCGTGGCGAGATTCTCATGCCCTGGGAGATCTTTGAACGACTCAACCGTGAGCGGGAGGCGGCCGAGGAACCGCTGTTTGCCAACCCGCGTAACGCTGCCAGTGGTACGTTGAAAAGTTTAGACCCCAAGGTGGTGGCCAACCGAGGTCTGGATGCCTACCTGTATTATCTGTTGGGTGACGAACTGCCTGCTGAGGGACATTACGAGAACCTCCAGGCGGCGGCCAGCTGGGGATTCAAGATTTCTGAGGGTATGAAGAAGGTGCGCACCGTGGAGGAGATTCTCGACTTCATCAACTACTGGGATGTAGAGCGCAAGAACCTGCCCGTGGCCACCGATGGCATCGTACTCAAGGTGAACAGCTTGCGCCAGCAACGTGCCTTGGGATTCACTGCCAAGAGTCCCCGTTGGGCCATCGCCTATAAGTTCAAGGCTGAGCGTGCCTGTACTCGTCTGCTGGAGGTGACCTACCAGGTGGGCCGCACAGGAGCCGTCACGCCCGTGGCCAATATGGAACCCGTGCAGCTGGCAGGTACGACTGTCAAGCGTGCCACGCTCAATAACGAGGACTTCATCCGCAGCCTCGACCTCCACCTGGGCGATTATGTTTACGTGGAAAAGGGCGGAGAAATCATCCCCAAGATTGTGGGTGTGGACATCGACCAGCGGCCTATCATCGCACAGCCCGTACAGTTCATCAAGCGCTGTCCGGAGTGCGGCACAGCGCTGGTGCGGTATGAAGGAGAGGCT
>Ga0265299_10005242_pt1 | contig 12032 bp, 5 predicted proteins | sample AusTroGonzalo_MG_4_FD_193485 | JGI IMG/M metagenome (GOLD analysis project Ga0265299, IMG submission 193485) | Bovine rumen microbial communities from tropical cattle in Woodstock, Queensland, Australia - Gonzalo_02 | ecosystem: Host-associated > Mammals > Digestive system > Stomach > Rumen ...
GAAACGCTCGCGCAGCGCATCAAGCGGTGTCACGGTGTGTGCCTTATCTCCATCGAAGCTCCAAGTTCCAAGTTGGTCGTGGGGTGCATCGGCCAAAGGACCGGTAACCAGAATCCTGCGGATCTTTGCGGCATCGAGCGGCAGGACACCGTCGTTTTTCAGCAAAACGGCAGATTCTTCAGCCGTCTGCTGAGCCGCTGCCAGGTGTTCAGGTGCATACTGGACTGCCTGACCGGCCGCCACATCCACGTAGGGATGCTCGAACAAGCCGAGACGGTATTTAACGCGGAGAATGTTGCGGACGGCGGCGTCGATGGCAGCTTCCTTTACTGCACCGCTACGGACCAATTCCTCCAGATGCGATAAGAAGCCAAATGTCATCATATCCATATCCACGCCGGCATTCACAGCCAGCCGCGCCACTTCCTTGCGGTCGGCACCGAAGCCGTGGGCAATCATCTCGCCCATCGAATTCCAGTCTGTGACCACCATTCCGTCGAAGCCCCATTCTTCACGAAGGACTTTTTTCAGAATAAAGGTATTTCCAGTGGAAGGGACACCGTCATTGTCGTTGAACGACGTCATCAACGTCATCGCACCAGCCTTCACGGCCGCCTCGAATGGCGGCAAATAGATGTCGCGCAACTGACGCTCAGTCAAAAACGTACTGTTGTAATCCCGGCCACCCTCGGCAGCTCCATAGCCCACGAAGTGCTTGACACAGGCCGCCATCGACGTGCTGTCGATCGTAGTGCCCTGATAGCCGCGCACCATCGCTTCGCCCATCCGGGCATCCAGCCAGGTATCCTCACCGCTGCCTTCGGCCATTCTCCCCCACCGTGGATCACGGGCGATGTCAAGCATCGGGGAGAAGGTCCAGCGAATGCCTTGCGACGTAGCTTCCAATGCCGCCACACGCGCGCCTTCCTCTACCAGCTGCGGGTCGAACGTCGCCGCCAGGCCGAGCGGTATCGGGAAGATGGTGTGGAATCCGTGAATCACGTCGCGGCCCACCAAAAGTGGAATGCCCAAGCGGGTCTCTTCTATGGCGATACGTTGGAATTCATTGATTTTGACTGGATCTGACTCGTTCAGAATCGAGCCGATTTGCCCTTGCCGGACAGCATCCGCATAAATGGACACCTCGCCGCCGACAGAAACCTGATTCATCTGGCCGATCTTTTCCTGCAGCGTCATCCGCCCCAGCAACTGGTCGACCTGCCGCTCCAGGGCGGCATCCGATCCAATGGTAGAAGGCTTGGGCTGCGCGCAAGAAACAGCCAGCAGCAAAACTATCAGGATGGACGCCGCCAAAATGATGGTTCTATTGTTCATTTCCTGTAAACACGTACATAATCTACTTTCATCGTGCAAGGAAGCGCGCTCTCATCCACACCGGCATAGCCGCCCCAGTCACCGCCCCAAGCCAGATTCAAAGTTATATAAAATTTCTTGTTGAACGGCCAGGTGCTTTCGCGTCCCGACCGGTCGTTCTTGAATTCAAGCAGCAGGACTCCGTCAATATAGGTCCTGATAGCATCTTCTGTCCATTCCAGTGCATACACGTGATATTCGCTCTCGGCGCCCGCGGTCGTGCGGCTGGCCGTCTTCTGGGTATTCTTCACGTGATTGTACGCCTCGCAGTGGATGGAGGAGGATGTAATGCATGCATCGACACCCACCTCTTCCATAATGTCAATCTCACCACAGGCAGGCCAGCCCTTCGACTGATCGTTGGGCATCATCCAGAACGCCGGCCAGGTTCCCTTGCCTTTCGGCAGCCAGATGGCTGCTTCGAAATAACCGTAGAGCCAGGATTCCCTGCTATTCATCCGGGCTGAGATCACCTGCCCGCCATCCTTACGTGCCACGATATACAGTGCACCGTCCTGGGTATAGGCAGTACGCCGGTCATCCGGCACGTAGCGTTGCAATTCATGATTAACGCGACCCGGTGCCCAATCCTCATAGCGCCATTTTTCCAACAACGCGGTTGAGATACCGGAAAAGTCATCCTGCCACACCAATTGGTATCCCTCCGGCACATACGCACCGCTGGGTACGGGCTCGCCTTCATTTTGCGTGACGACAAGCGTCTGCACTGCATCCCCGCTGCGGAAACGGACTTGCGCCGTGCGCTTTTCAGCGACATAACTGCGGTTGAATTTCACCTTCAGTTCTCCATCTCCCTTACCAATCGTTTTGGGAGAGATGCTGAACCAATAATCCATATCGGCTTCTTCCAGCGTCCAGGAAGCATTGGCCGTGGTCTTCACGACCATCTCGCCCCCCGTTCCTTCGCCCGTCACCGAACTCGGAGAGAAAGACAACGCAGGCACAAAGTTGGGCTGGGTTACCTTCAGCGAGGCTTTCGTCTCACCACTGCTAAAAAGAATCGTGCCCGTACGGGGAGACTGCGTATTATTCGGTTGCGCGGATACTTTCAAGATGCTCTCGCCCCGGTAAATCTGGGTCGGCGAGGCCAGGGAGAACCATCCCTGGCCGTCCGCTGCCACCGTCCACGTCGCAGAAGCCGTCGCCTTGACGGAGGCCTCCCCGCCCTCGGCATCCACGACCAGTTCACTGGCCGAGAAACCGATGGTGGGGACCTCCGGCTTGGGATCGTCCGGCGTCACCGGCGTATTGCACGAAGCAATCAGCAGGACGATGGACAAGATCGAAAAAGTAACCATAGTGTGCATTGAATCAATAGACATATTCCTGCAGCACGATATCCGTGACCGTCACCTGGGTTCCGGCCGGCGTGCGGCCGAAGTCAAAGATCAGCATCGCCGCCTCAGCATCCTCGGATGCCGGCTTGAAACCAACCTTGCGGACTTTGACGGAACCGTTCTTCATCGTGAGCGCATTGTCGTAGAAGCAAACCTTGCTGTCCGCCTCGGGATCGTTCGTCAGCTTGACCGTGTACGGCGACTCGCCCGTAGCTGTCACCACGCACGAAAACTCGTACTCGTGGGAAGCGAGGAGTTGGATGTCGGTATGGAGGGCGAACTGTCCCATCCACTCGCTGCCGCCGATACCCTCGGGTATGGTGATGGTGAAACCATTACTCTCCAGCATCTCGAACTCAGCCGTCAGTCCGCCAGACCAGTCAGGGCCGCTGAACCACTGGGAAGTGGTCACCGTCGCCTCCGGCCACAGATTCACCACAGACGGTTTGTCACTCAGCGGGATATGCTTCTGGAGACACATATCGGAGAGTGTAATGACCGTTCCGGCCGGGAAGCGTCCGAAGTCGAAGATCAGCAGGATGCTTTCCGTCTCTTTGTTGAGCATATGGTCGGCCGCTTCGAACAGAGAAGAGCCATCAACCGACACATTGCCATCGTAGAAGAACTGGTCGTCTCCCGGATCGTCGGCAGCCGTCATCTTGATGGTGGCCGTACCGGGATTCGTAGCCGTGATATTACAGCTGAAGTCGAAACGCTCGCGGGCACCAGCCGGAATATGGGTACGGATCTTGAATTGACCCATCCATTCGCCGCCACCGATGCCGTCGGGTACCGTAATTACGATGTTGTTCTTCACGGAGATTCCCGGTTCGAGGCCACCGGCCCAGTCGGCACCACTGAACCAGTGCTCATAGTCCACGGCCGTGCGGAGCAGGTTGGTCTCCGCCGTCGGGCGGAACCAGGCCTCTTCCGGATCCGGTTTCGGATCCGGCGGGATGATCGGCTCCGGATCGGGTTCTTTCAATTCGTCTTTCGGTACGAGGATGAAATACCAGGCGTTACCGGGTTCTGCCGCACTGCCGCACCAAAGATACATCTCGTGTTCGGTCAGCCGTATGATATGGTACACGCTTACGCCGGTGTAGAAGCCGATAAAGGCGTTGCCGCTGAGGGTCAGCGTCATATTGTCCTCATCAAGGGCAAAAGTCAGGTTGCCGGCCGGCGTATAGGGAACGTCGTAATCGCCGACGACCGGATTGGGCGTACCTGCGATGCCCAGGTGGTTCATACCGTTCTCATTGGTATAGATGTAGCCCTGGTTTTCCCAGATGAGTTTCGTACCCTTCTGGATGAAGGTGTATTCATTCTCATAGAATGAGCAACCGTCCTTTCCGTTGGGATCACACTGCCACCAGGCGGGACCGTTCACTTCGGGCGCAGCGTTGATGTCGCCCACGCCGAAATGGCCGTAGGTGTAACGGGCAAATACCCAAGTTTTGCCTTCGACGGCATCTGCACCGCCAGTCAGTGCGTTGAAGCCGGGCGTGTCAAGCAAGCCGTAGTCATCTTCAGGTATGGAGAGCACTTGGGAAATCGTAGCGCTGCCACCTTGGGTGTAAAGGGACATAGAGATGGTGTATTCTCCCTTGAAAGGATACGGAGCCGAGACTTCATCACCCTTCGCGGTGGTTCCGTTGCCGAGGTCCCACAGTACGACTCCGGGGACGGACGAAGTATTCTTCAGCACGATGATGTTCGGCGAGGCAGCCGAGGGAGCCGTGGTGAAGGAAAGCTGGCTCTCACTGACAGGGTCGCCGAGCCGGTAGTCATCCCTGTCCAGCGGAGCGCAGGCCAGCAGCCAGGCTGCCGCAAGGAAAAGGGCCAGGTTGATTTTGAATATATTCTTCATAATCATAGACTTTTAGCAGTGACTATCAATATCCGGGGTTCTGCTTGAGCTCGAACTCGCCCGTACCGGCGGTACGGCTCATCTCACTCTGTGGAATCGGAAGATACTTATCCTTATTCGGATCAAAAGTACGGACGCTCTGGAAAGCAGCGTCGTTTTCAGTAAGCACGCTGGCAGCATCCCCCCAGCGGATGAGATCCCAGAAACGCATTCCCTCACCCACGAATTCCTTGCGGCGCTCGGACTTGATGTTTTCAAGAGTCACCGGAATGGAACCCAGGCCGGCGCGGAAGCGGATCTGGTCGAGGCATTCCTGAGCGGAAACACCTCCGACAGGAGCCGCACCCAGCGCAGAGACGAGCTCGGCATAGTTGAGGAGCGTCTCGGCATAGCGGAACAGGATCAGGTTGTTCGGGTAGTTAAGGTCCACGGTGCCAATCGGAGAGCGGAGTGCCGTTCGGGCGGCGTATTTCTTCTGGAACAGGCCGGTATTCTGGAAACGCGGGCCATAAGTTCCGTCAGCAAACTTATTGATGGAACCTTCCCGACGCACATCACCGGGTTCATACATATCCCAGGTGGCCTGACGGACCGGGCCGAAAGCCCAACCACCACAGAAAACTGGATCAGACAGCTCGTTCGGAGAAATGTAGGCAGGCAGGTTGGTGCCGCAGCCTGTCCAGGCGCTGCCCCAGTCACGTTTGCCATCGGAAATCTGGTTACTCTCGAAAATAGACTCGGGCGAGAAATCATTGTCGTCGGCACCGGTCCAGAGAGCATCGAAATCGATGAGTCCGTAGCGGCCACTGTTGATTATCTCAGCCATATTGGAGGCTATTTCATTGTACTTGGACTGGTCTTTCTGGTACATCACCACGCGAGCCTTCAGCATATAAAGAGCGGCCAGGTTGGTGCGCGCCTGCTTCATCGTGCCGTTGGTGTACATCGGGAACTCGTCGCCTGCGGCGGAAGCAGCGGCTTCGCCGGCAGCGATGTCGGCCATGATGTCCTGATAGATCTCGTCAGCAGTCTTCTGGCGAGACATGAACGGATCTGACAGCGGCTCGGTGAAGAAAGGAATATTGCCGTAGAGTTTCCAGAGATGATGGAGGTAATAGGCCCGGAGGAAGTGCGCCTCGGCCTTGTAACCGGAAAGCTTGCGCTTAGCGGCGTCACTGTCGAATCCGACGGCGTTGTCAATGGCCATCAGGGTGTTGTTTGCACGTGCAATGGCCGTGTAGTACAGGCTCCAGATACCGGTCGGGCTTTCCGAGGCTGGAATCTGGAAAAGGGACATATGGTACATCCACGACTGGTCGCCCGCGTCTCCACCGCCCTTGTAGATATCATCGGAACGAAGGTCGGACAGCAGGAGAATGTGGTTGTAGTTGTAGTTGGCATAGGAGTCCATCAGCAGCGGCTGGTAGGTTGCAGTCAGGTAAGACAGGATGGCGCTCTCGGTAGCCTCCGCACCGGCAGCCCCCTGATGGGTCGTGTGGGAGGTGAGGAACTCCTCGCCGCAGCTGGTCAGCAGCATTCCTGCGAATGCGGCAATGGCAATGAATCTATAGAGTTTCATATTCATCTGCATTAAAGGTTAGAAGGTGATGGAAGCGCCGAGGGTGACGGTACGGGCCTGCGGATAGATGCCGCGGTCAACGCCGATGGTCGTGTAACCGTCGGAGGCCATTTCCGGATCAAAACCCTCATACTTCGTGAAGGTGAGGAGATTTTCTCCCGCCACATAGAAACGGAGATTCTTGATGAAAATCTTGTTCATCCACTTGGCAGGAAGTGTATAACCAAGCTGTGCGGTCTTGAGACGGAAATAGGAGCCGTCCTTCACCCACAGGTCGGAAGAACGCCAGTTCTGGTTCGGGTTCGCATTGGTCATACGCGGAACGCGGTTGGACGTACCCTCGCCGATCCAGCGGTCAAGGACCCAGGCGGGAAGGTTCTGGGCGGGGATGTCACCACGCATACAGTAATCGAAGATCTGGTTGCCAAAGGAGCCCTGGAAGAACAGGGCGGCGTCGATACCTTTCCACTCCGCGGACAGGTTGAGACCAACCGTCCAGTCGGGCATACCCTTGCCGATCATCGTACGGTCGTTGTCGTTCACATAGCCGTCGCCGTTATAATCGACGAAACGGACATCACCAGGCTGCGCATTGGGCTGCATCAGGTTGCCGTCTTTGTCTCTGTACGAATTGATTTCACTCCAGTTCTGGAAAATGCCGTCGGTCTTCATACCGTAAAAGTACGGCCAAACCATTCCGTTGGAACCCTTCACGTAATCGCCGATGCCAGAAGCGCCGTTGCTCTGATAGACGGCCTCTCCTGACTCGTTGCCGAGGTTGATCAGGCGGTTGCGCAACAGGGAAGCGTTGGCGTTGATGGAATAGTGGAAGTCACCTACCTGGTGCTGCCAGCCGATTTCAAATTCATAACCCCAGTTGCGCATATCGCCCAGGTTGGACATCGGAGCGCCCTGGCCCACATAGGCCGGAATCGGCTTGTCCATCAGCATACCGTTGGTCTTCTTGTTGTAGAAGTCGAAACCGAAGCTGAAACGATCATTGAACAGGCGCGCATCGAAACCGACATCCACCTGCTCGGACTCCTCCCAGCGGATAGTCGGGTTGGCCAGCGCAGCGGGCGAAGCTCCTGAATACATATTGCCGTAGGCAGTACTGCCTATGCCGAAGTAATACTCCTGGCCGGTATCCATCAAGGACGCATAGCGGAAGTTACCGATGTTTTCGTTACCGTTCTTGCCCCAGCTGGCGCGCACCTTGAGCTGGTTGATCCAGTCAGGACGGCCTTCGCGGAACCACGGCTCGTTGGTGACATTCCAACCGGCGGAAACAGCCGGGAAAGTAGCCCACTTGTGACCAGGACCAAAACGGGACGAACCGTCTCGGCGGATCGTGAACTCGAGCATATAGCGCTCGTCGAAGTTGTAGTCGAAGCGGAAGAAGTAGGAAGCGAGGCGCTGGTGGTCGTAACCGCCGGTACCACCGCTCGTGCGCTCGTCTGCCGTATCGCCGATAGCCGAGTCGATGTACGCCATCAAGGGATTCGACTCCTTGAGATTGTAGTCTGTACCGGACACGTAAACATAGGAATAACTCATTGCCGACTGTCCGAGCACGGCGGAAATATAGTGCTTGCCGAACTGCTTGCTGTAGGAGAAATAGTTCTCCACCTGCCAGCGGAGACCTTCATTCATACCCATGTTCACCCAACTGGTCAGCGTCTGGTTCATCGAGCTCTTGTACTGCTCGAAACCGTAACCACGATTACGCCAGAAGGCCAGGTCAGTACCGAAGCTGGTCTTGAACTTGAGACCGGGAAGGATATCGAGTTCAGCACCGAAATTGGATACAATCTTATGCGTCTTGTAGAGGGTATTGGAAGGCGTGTCAAGATTGGCCACCGGGTTGGTGAGCTCCTGGTAGCCCGTCGGAGGCAGCGAATAGACGCGGCCGTCAGCGGCGACGATGGCCGTCGGGTGCTCCGCAAGGATGCGGGCGGCCGTTTCAGGATCGGCGAACACCGGAATCGAAGGGTTAAAGCCGACGGCAGAGCCGAGCACCGAACCGAACTCCGAGTTGGTGGTGATTCCTGCCGAATTGATGTTCGAATAGGCTACATTAACCGTCAGTGTCAATTTATTAAGGAAATTGCGGTCCTTGCTCTCGAACGGCACATAGGTATTGTTGGAACGGATCGTGAGGCGGTCGTAATTCGACTTGCCATAATTGCCGCCGACGATACCTTTCTGGTTGAAATAACTGGCGGAGAGGTAATACGAGACTCTCTCGGTTCCGCCGCTGACAGACAACTGGTGTTGCGTGATAGGCGCATTATAATAGAAGGTCTCATCCTGCCAGTCGGTGCCCTTTCCGGCCGCGGCAATCTCAGCTGCGGAATACAGGGGCGCGCCGCCATCATTGATGCGGGCTTCGTTCATAATCACCATATACTCCTCGGCGTTGAGAACTTCTTTCTTGCGCCAGGGATTCTGCCAACCGTAACTGCCGTTGTAGTTGATGGTTGCCTTTCCTTTCTGACCGCCACGGGTCGTCACCAGTACCACACCGTTGGCGGCCCGTGCACCGTAGATGGCTGCGGAGGCCGCGTCCTTCAGAATTTCGACAGACTGGATGTCATTGGGGTTCAGATAATCGATACCTCCATCCACCGGCATTCCATCCACGATGTAAAGCGGATCGGAGTTATTGACGGAACCGATACCGCGAATCTTGATCTGGGAACCGGAACCGGGCTGACCGGAAGCCTGGGTGATCTGTACACCGGAAACCTTTCCTTTAATTGCATCGTTGATGGTGGAGGCGCGAACCTTGTTGAGTGCCTCTCCATCCACCTTGGAAATGGAAGCGGTCACGACGCTCTTTTTCTGTACGCCATAACCGACCACGACGGTCTCTTCCAACATCTGGGTGTCATCATCCAGGATGATCTCCAGACGCTGTTCCTGCGAAACCGTAACAGTGCGGGTGACATAGCCGATGCAGGATACTTCCAATACGGCGCCAGGTGAAACGCGGAGAGTGAAATCTCCGTCCACGCCTGCTGACGTGCCGTTACTGGTCCCCTGCTCGACGATGAAAGCGCCGACAATGGGCTGGCGAGCCGCGTCCAGGACAACACCGCTTACAGTGATGTTCTGCGCGAATGCCGCCAAGCTAAATCCTATTGTAAGGATCAGTGCAGCTAGTTTTTTCATACGCGTAATTTTATTGTGCGTTGGTTATTAATTGTGTTAATGCTCGTTCGGACCGATGTCCAATACAAAATTAAACACAATAACAAACGCTTTCGCGCGCAAGAAAAATATAGTAGCGATATTGAAACAATAAAATATTAAAGATCAAGTATTTGACCTTTATGCATAGAGCGAATAAAGTAGCATTTCGGGAACCTGCGACAACTACTTTCCAATCATTCTCACCTGTTCCTCAAAGGCATTGCGGTCACCGGCAGCCTGGTTTTTGACCGAAACCTTATAGTTGTAAATCGTACTCAGGGAATAGTCCAGCATCTTGGCAATCTGCTTGGAATCATCCACACCGAGCTTGATCAGCGCGAATATCCTGAGTTCTGTGTTCAATTCACCCTTGGGCGGATGTACGCGCGCCGGCTCGAGCAACAGCGCATTGAACTGCTCCACGAAATGAGGATACATCGAGAGAAATGTCGTATCGAATGTGTGATAAAACTCTTCGCGCGCCTTTTCTGAGCGTGAAGAGCCGGACAGTTCTCGCAGCAGCTGGGCGGATTTCCCCTGCTTGAGCAGGTTGCGCAGGTGATTGTCCTCCGACCGGAATGAATGGATCTGATTGGAAAAACTTTCCAAGAATGAAACGATATGGCTTTCCTTCACTTGGTCAGACATCGATATCTGCCGGTTGAGATCGTTCAGCTGCTCATTGGCAGTGGCAAGGCGAGCATTGCTCTTTTCCAACTCTTTACGCATCCTCGACAACTTACGGGAACGACCGATGTAGAACCAGGCCAGTATGGACAGGGCCGCAGCCATAACACCCAGCAGGACAGACCAGACCATAGCGGACTTACGCTGCTTTTCCTGCCGGGCGGAATACGCATCCTCCACCTGCATCAGGAAACGGGATATCTGCCATGGACGCAGTTTGGCATTATAGGCGATGGCATCTTCCTGGGCGATGCGAAGATAGCGGAAAGACCGATCCACGTCGGAAGGCAGGATGATCTGCGCCACCATTGTCAAGGAAGCATAGTCCCTGACGGCGTTGATGATATCACTTTCCGCCGAGCGCACCAGCCAGTTCATTCGGTCGGCCGAACGTCCCATTCGCTCGGCAATCTCCGACAAATAAAAAGCATAAATTGCGTAGGCGTGCTGATCCGGCTTCGTGCCGGACAGCAGCAGGCGACCAACACTGTCTGCAGCGGCATAGCGTTCTTCCTCGAACAATTGATCTCTGCGCAGGCTGCGCCAGGATTCCGAATCACGAGGGATCCGCTGTAGAAGTTGGTCGCGGTACCCGGCGGCCACAGGGATATTGAACCGCTCCACCATACCGGAATTGCCTGCCAAGTCCATACTGAAATCATATAAGGCCAGCAGATATTGCGTCATTCGTGCTTCGGAGAGCATCGTCGAATCTATCTGCTCATACAGCAGATTATAGGCCTCCATATAATTGCCGGCCTTGGCATAGAGATGCCCCAGCTGGATGGAAGCCCGATCGTAGCGATCCGCATCCCCCATCGCCAGCGCCAGCGACTGGCAGTGCTTCAAGCGCTGCTGCGTAGAATCGAAACTGAACGAAAAAAACTCGTCAGCCAGCCTCATCTCCGTTTCATAGCGGAGTGTCTGGTCACTGGCAGATTGCGCGATTTTCTGGAGAGCCTCCAACTGATCCAGTTTCGAAGCCACATATATGCCTCGTGCGGACACATATCCATCCAATTCGCTTAGTTGCAGGCGAGTCGAACGGTCCAGAGAGCCGGGGCTGCCGCATCCCCAAAGGATCACCAGAGCCAGCAGCGGCGAGAGGATGGAACGGAGCGGGCGCATATCAGGCACTGCAATGCTTGTTGGTCATAATATTCAGTACCATCTCATCGGTAATGCACATCGCATCGGCGCCGATAGCGGTGAGGTTGTGGATGGAGCGGTCGATATCGTCATCCACGATGCCTTCCTGAGAGGTGACGCACTTGCCTTCCATCGCCAGGAGTGCGGAGAGGATGGCGGTCGAAACGCCCGAAGTGAGCTTCAGCGAGCAAGAGGGCTTGGCGCCGTCACAGATCATGCCGGTGAGGTTGGCCACCATATTCTTCACCGCAGCGCAGCAGCGCGCATAATCGCCACCCATCAGGTACACGATGCCCACGCTGCTGCCCGTACTGGCCACCACGCAGCCGCACAGCGCCGACAGCTTACCGAGCGACTGTTTAATGTATATGGCCGTCAAATGGCTGAGCATCAGGCCACGGATGAGTTCTTCCTCCGTATTCTCGTTCATCTCGGCATACACGCACACCGGATTGGTGGCACAGATACCTTGGTTGCCGCTGCCCGAATTGCTCATCACGGGGATCATTGCCCCGCCCATGCGGGCGTCACAGGCTGCCGCCGTGCGGGCAATGATGTGGGAATAGATGCTGTCACCCAGAATGCCCTTGGCGAGCGGGCGGTCGATGGTCTTGCCGAGGTTGTGCCCGTAGTTGCCCTTGAGCGCCTCCTGGGCGGCCTTCATATTGTATTCTTTTGTTTCAAGGATAAACCGGATTTCATCGAGGGGCGCGGTAGTGGCGTAATCGTACACCAACTTGAGGTTCAGGGCAATGTCGTCGCTGTCGCACGTCACGCCAGGCTTCGGGAGCACCTGCGCCAGGGTGGCCTCGTCCAACGT
>Ga0265299_10005245_pt1 | contig 12027 bp, 8 predicted proteins | sample AusTroGonzalo_MG_4_FD_193485 | JGI IMG/M metagenome (GOLD analysis project Ga0265299, IMG submission 193485) | Bovine rumen microbial communities from tropical cattle in Woodstock, Queensland, Australia - Gonzalo_02 | ecosystem: Host-associated > Mammals > Digestive system > Stomach > Rumen ...
ACATAGTCTATCTGGATGCGGTAGCTCACGCCCTTCTTTACGTCCAGTGTGGGCTGGGCTTCTTGTATGCGCTGGCGGGCTCGCCACAGATTCACCAGTGTGTCGCCATTCACCATGACACGTACCATATCGTCGGCACCCACCTTGAATGTCAGCGTCTCGTCTTCCGTTGGAATCAGCGTACCCATATAGCGGGCCGAGAAGTTCTCCAGGTGGACGCCGGGTGCAAAGACGGTGTTGCCGCCGTTGCTCAGATTGATGGGTTCGGTAATGATAACACTTGTCACGGGGTCACCCTTCATTTCCGTATTATTCCAGTAGTAGGCTCTGATACCTTTTCCGCCTTCGGGTGCCCGCATCTTGTCGAAACGGCTCTCAAGCACCTCGCCCCGTGTCAGTGCACAGCCTTGCACGTAAGGCACGTTACCCAGTTGCTGGCGCAGTCCTTGCAGTGCGGTAATGGTTTGTGTGGCAAAGCCGCTGTAGTTACCCCACTGCATAATGCTGTCGTTGGCGTTCGGACCCATGACGACGATGTTTGATGTGTTAAGGGGGAGGCTTCCGTTATTTTTCAGCAGCACCACGCCCTCTCGCGCAATATCCAAGGCTAACTGTTTATGTTCCTTCGAGGCGATGACCGACGACGGAATCTTCGTCCATTCCACCAGTTCGTCCTTATCGAAGTCGCCCAGTTCAAAGCGGGCTGTCAACAGGCGCTTTAGACTGATGTTGATCTGTTCTTCACTGATGTCGCCACGTTTCACGGCAGCAGGCAGGTTCCTGTATTCCGAGCCACATTCCAGGTCAGTACCACTCAGCACGGCCTTGGCCGAGGCTGCCTCGCTGTCCTTCGACACGTTATGCCAACGGGGCAGGAAGTCGCGTATGGCTCCGCAGTCACTGGTAATCAGACCCTTAAAGCCCCATTCGTCGCGCAGGATATGACGCTCGTAGCGGGCATTGCCACAGCAGGGATCACCGTCTATGCGCTGGTAGGCACACATCACCTCAGCCACGTTACCCTTCTGTACCAGTGCTTTGAACGCAGGCAGATAGGTCTCCCACAGGTCGCGCTCAGGCAGCTGCTGTACGTCGAAGGTATGGCGGTTCCACTCTGGTCCGCTATGTACGGCAAAGTGTTTGGCACATGCCAACAGTTTCTTGTACTTGTGCTGACCTGTTTCGCCGGTCATACTTTGTCCTTGCAGTCCGTTCACCACGGCCAGTCCCATGCGCTCTGTCAGGTATGGGTCCTCGCCGTATGTCTCCTGGCCGCGTCCCCAGCGTGGGTCACGGAAGATGTTGATGTTCGGTGTCCAGAACGACAAACCCTGATAGCGCTGTACGCGACCCGTCTTCTTGGCCTCCTGGTTCTTGGCACGTGCCTCGTCACTGACAGCCGAGAATACCTTGTACACCAGTTCGTCGTCCCACGAGGCAGCCATCATCGTTGTAATGGGGAATACGGTCGTAAAGCCGTTACGGCCTATGCCGTGCAGGGCCTCGTTCCACCATTGGAAGGCAGGGATGCCCAGTCGCGGAATGGCTGGCGATACATCCATCATCAACTTGGTCTTTTCTTCCAGTGTCAGTCGTGCCAGCAGGTCGTCGGCACGCTGTTCCGCCGTCAGGTTCGGATTCTGGTACGGTAACATCTGCGCCATCATTGCAGATGTCGTTAATGCCATGAGTGTCGTTAAGAATAGTTTTTTCATGTTGTTTAGTTGTTTTATTTGATGATTATTTTCTTTCCGTTTTGGATGTAGACGCCTTTTGTGGGATTTCCTACACGGGCTCCCAACAGGTTATACCAATCCCCATTGTCCATTATCAATTGTCCATTATCAATTGCTTTCAGCCTTGTCGTTTGCTGTCCGCTCCATTGTTCGCCACCCTCGTTCTGCTGTTGGGTAATGTCTGCTACTAGCGCGTTCAAGTATGTCTCCAGATTTGTGTAACCGTCGGCACCCGTCTTGTTGCCGTCGCTGGCATCATTGGGGTCCAGCCCGTTGGCAGTTTCCCATTTGTCGGGCATACCGTCACCGTCTGTATCATCACTCAAGTCTTCCGTCTGGGCGAGGGTAGGCCATCCGCCTGCATCGTCCTGCGAATTGACGAATCCCTGGTCGTTGCCATTGCCCGTATAGGTTGCCACACCGTCGCGGGTGTCACTGACCATCGTGTTGTCTAATGCATCGCGGCGCAGACTGGCACCGGCATATTTCAGTACCTGTTCGTAAGCTTTCTCGGCTGTATGCGTGGTCACTGATTCATAATAGATGGGTGCCGACAGTCGCATACTGTCTCGTACCTTGTCGTCAAAGGTGTTGTCAACCTTGCTATTGGTAATCTGGTTGTAGATGCCGTATGTCCAGTTATCTTTGGTGACGTTGCTGTGTTTGGTGTTCACGTTTCCGTCAACGTAGAATTTGCCCCATACGTGCCACATCTTGTCCCAGTCGTTGGGCGACGACGTGTCGTGCTTGGTATATTCCGTGGTTCTTATGCCGATGCAGGCTATCCGGTCGCTGCGTTTGGTAGTCCCAGGGCCTGGCTTGTAGTAGTTGTTGACGATGTTCACGTTCATACCCTCACCGCCATAGCATCCTTCGCCACTCCAGTTGTAGATGACGTTGTTGCGCATATCCATCCGCTCGTCGGTCTGTGTGCCTGGACGCGGACCTAAGCGTGGTGTACGGCTGGTATGGTGGGCTATCAGGTTGTGATGGTACGATGCACCGCTGCCGCCCCAGTTGCCGCCATAGCCATGCTTGCCCTTTGAATGGCCGGCGTTTACCAGACTCTGCGAGGCAATACACCATTGTACGGTGATGTTCTTCGAACCGTAAACCGACAGACACTCGTCGATGCTCCAGCTGACCGAGCAGTGGTCAATGATGATGTTCTCTGAGTCCATGCCCCCCAGTCCGTCGCCCTCATGTGCCTGATTGTTGGTCTTCAGTGCCTCATTGCCTAAGCGGAAACGCATGTATCGGATAATGATGTTCTTGCAGGCAATGACAAACGGATAGTTGGCAATGCAGATGCCGTCGCCGGGAGCCGTCTGCCCGGCAATGGTCACATTACCGTTCTTGATTTTCAGTTCCGACTTCAGCATGATGGTGCCTGATACGTCGAACACGATGGTACGCTTGCCGCTTTGGTTACAAGCCCATCGGAAAGTGCCTGTCTGTGTTCCGTCTTCCAATGTTGTCACGTGACACACCTTGCCGCCGCGTCCGCCTGTCGTGTAGCGACCGAAGCCCTCAGCCCCGGGGAATGCAATTTGTTCCTCTGTTTGTGCCGTTGTTGTCACACATAATATCAGCAGCATTATACAGCTAAATAGTCTTGGTAAAAGTCTCATCGATTTGTTCTTATTTCTCATTCTGATTAGTTTGTGCGTGCAAAGGTACGAATAAGTGAGTAAAATGCCAAATTATTTGAGCATTTTCGAACGGAAGTACCTTCGATTGTAAATCAGAGTTACGAATTATTTTCTTTAAAATGCACGATATTTAAAATCTTTTTCTTATCTTTGCAAAAGAATTATTCACGAAAATACTAAAAATACAGCTATGATGAAAAAGTTCTTTGTAATGATCGTAGTCGCCATGTTGACTACATTGAATGTAAATGCCCAAAACGAGGAAGGTGGGTGGAGTTTTATGCCAAAAGCCGGTTGGAATCTGGCAACATGGGCAGGCGACCCTGATGCCACGTGGATGAATGGCTATATGGGTGGTCTTGAGTTCGAGTATGGCCTTACTGATAATTTTGGCTTGGTGGCAGGTATTCATTATTCCCTGCAGGGCGAGAAGGATGACGTGAACAAAACGAAATACATGTTTGGCTATGCCAATGTCCCTGTATTGGCACAGTTCTATCCTGTCAAGGGACTGGCCCTCAAGGCTGGCATCCAGTTGGGATTCATAACAAGCAAGAAGTTTACATGGGAGGGGGTCCGGTACGACATCGACTTCTTAGAGGCAAAAGGCCTGATAGAGTCTGGTATTCAGTTCCGTAGCTTCGACCTTGCCATCCCCATGGGTATCTCGTACGAATATCAACGCTTCGTGCTCGATGCCCGCTATAACCTCGGATTGATTGGAATCGTAAAAGGCATTGACGATACTTGCCGCAACAGCGTGTTCCAGTTCACCCTTGGATATAAGCTTCCTTTCTCTAACTGACGCTTATTCTTGCTACAAACAATTTTACTACCATTTTGTAGTAAACAGGCTGGGCGATATGGACAGTGAAAACCAGCCCCAGCGGGCATGCCTGCTGCTGTCGCCCTGCTTCAGGTGGTCCATCGTTTCTGTGCCCGTCATCTGTGTGTAACCTGCCTTCAGCGTAATGTCTTTCGAGAACTTATAGCTGGCCTGCAGTTCAATGCTGTGCCCCAGTGTGCGATCCAGTTTGTTGAGTTCGGTAGCTGTTGCCAGATAGTGGTAAGTGGCACTGCATTTCAATTTGTCCGTGGGGTTTCCGAATACACCGACAAAGGCATTCTGCAAACCAGGCGTAAAACCGTTGGTGTAGGCACTCTCGTAGAAATAGTCCATAATACCATAGAATTTGGTACGCGAACCGTACATAGGCGCGAAGCCGCCTTCCTCAGGATGATATACCATGACAAACGGACCACCGTATGCCACAGGCACGTAATCGTCGCCACTCAGATAGTCGTAGCCCAGCTCCATACCGTAGCGGTCGTTAGGGTTGATGGTAGCCTTCACACTACCCATCCAAGCCTTTATCGGACAGTATTGCTTGTATTCATTCACTATGTTGCCCGTCTGTCGGTAGTAAGAAGCCTCCAGCGTCAGGTACTTAGGATGGAAATGAAGGTAGCCGCCCCACATCTGCTGATACTTGCTTGATGGTGGGTTGCTTTCGTTCTCCACTTTCTGGCCGTCAATCTCACTATATCCACCAGCCTGTTGACCGATGTTCATAAACAGTAGCGATACACCCAACGGAATCTTGGGCACGTCGTAGTGATACCATACTGTCTGCATGGTTTTATAAAACTGTGCCCCGTTGTCGTAGTAGGTCCCTGAATAGACGTTGTCGCCGTTCTGATTGTAGGCCAGTATGACGTGAGCTTTGTGACCGTGTCCCTCGTAGCCCACCCGCAAAATATCGTGCGATGCGGCTGCCATTGCAAAGTCGTTAGGACCGATGATGCGCTCGTCGTCGTAGGCCAGTGCTACACGACCTACTTGGGCAAACAATCCGCATTGGGCAGTCATCTTCACCCAACCTTCATAGAGGTTCAGGCTCTGGTTTCCCTTCATACCCCATACTGCACCGTTCTGTATCACGGCATGCGCTTGTAATCCTGGTCGCTCGTAGTCCACAATCACTCGCGCACGTCCATATAGGAAACTTGAATGGTCTTCTGTCGGTGCGCTACTGGAAGATCTGGGCAGTCCACCACCGCAGGCCTCACCATGTGTCAGGAAGTTCAGACCTACACTTAATTGGTTGACTGCTGCTGAGTCAGTCTGTGCCCAACAGCCCACGGATGTCAGCCACAACATAATCATGCAATACTTTCTCATAGTCAGGCGTCTGTTTTTTGTGCTTATAGTTTCGAAATATGGCTACAAAGATACGAAGTTATTTTGAAACATCCCAATTTTTGATCAGCTATTTCCATCATCCATCATATTTGATTCGTTCTCGTGTCATTTTTATTCTTTTAACTTTGATCTTCTACTTTTTCCCATTCTGCAAAAACCTGTACCTTGTTGAGCGGATGGCTTCTTGGGTGATGCCCATGATGTGGCGCACGGCCTTGTCGTCCAGATGTCAATGTACCTGTCCCCTGACATCCACAGCTTGATGGCTCTTTTTTTCTGCTCACAGCTTTAAACATTACTACTACGCATTCGTCTAAAAGACGTTATGAGAACGAATCATCAAGCAATAGTCCTAAGACCATTATTCTATGTCATAATGGTTCTCCTCCTTGTGTCAGCAGAGGCCTTCGCCCAGAAGCTGCCTGTCATCACCATCACGACGGAGACAGCCCTCAATGCCCAGAAGAAAGTGACGGCCCACATGAAGACCAAAGGCTACGACGGTCCTATTGGCATCAAACTGCGTGGTAACAGTTCGCTGGGTAACAACCAGAAGAAATACACGTTGGAGACACGCAATAAAGATGGCAAGGAACTGGATGTCAGTCTGTTGGGCATGCCTGCCCATAGCGACTGGGTACTGCTGGCACCCTATAACGACGTATCGATGCTGCGCGACCCGCTGGCTTTCCAGCTATGGCGCGACATGGGCCACTGGGGACCACGTACCACGATGGTCGAGTTGTATGTGGATGGTGACTATCGCGGCATCTATATCTTCTCGGAAGCTATCAAACGCGGTAAGGATCGTGTCAATCTCAACAAGTTGAAGAAATCCGACATCGCAGGACGCGACGTCACGGGAGGCTATCTGCTGCGCATCGACACCTATAACGACGACGATGCCACCTTCACTTCGAAGGTGCCAGGCATCGGCGACGGCATCATGACCAGCCAGATTGTCTGGTCGTGCATCTATCCGAAGAAAAAGAATCTGCAACCCGAGCAGTTCGCCTATATCCAGAACTTCGTAGACTCTATGGAACTGGCCATTCAGAGCGACGACTATGCCGACCCCGTGAAAGGCTATGCCCACTATATCGACGTGGCGTCGTTCGTCGACTATTTCATCCATACTGAACTCAGCCTGAATGCCGACGCTTACAAGCGTAGCGCCTATTTTTATAAGGAAAAACTCCATGAAGACGGCACGGGCGGCAAACTGTTTGCAGGCCCCGTATGGGACTACAACCTCGCCTACGGCAATTGCAACTTCGCCAATGCCAACAACATCGAGGCTTGGTGCTTCGAGGGTGCAAGCAACAACCCCACACCTGCTTTCTGGCAACGGCTGTTGCAGGATCCTGCCTTCCGTAAGGCTGTAAAGGTGCGCTACAAGGAACTCCGCAAGACTGTCCTCAGCACTATGCGTCTCTACGACTTTATCGAATATAACGCCCGTCTTCTGGCACCATCCGCCAGTCGTCACTTCGAGAAATACAAGGAACTTTTGGTCAGTCCTGAGCGGGCCAAGGCCTCACAGCAGCCCACTAAGCAGCAAGGCGGCTTCGGCATGTTTGGCGGTTTTCCTGGCTTTCCAGAAGGTGGCTTTGGTGAAGGTGGCTTCGAGTTCGATCCCGTCGGCATGTTTGCCAACTATCGCGTCAGCAGCTACGACGAAGAGATTGCCATTCTGAAGAAATGGCTCGCCGACCGTCTGGCCTTCCTCGATGCCAACATCGAACGCTTCGACAAAGACTGGCAGCCCCGCATCCAAGAACCCGTCGAGAAAAAGATGCAGTTCCCTCAATTCCCAGGTGGCGGTTTTCCCGGCTTTCCTGAAGGTGGCTTCCCCGGTGGTGGCTTCCCTGGTTTCCCTGGTGGTGGCTTTTGATTCACCTACATGCCTATGAAAAAATATCTCCTTGGCCTACGCGCAAGTTTTTGTAGGCCTTAATAGAAAAAATTGTTACTATTAATGCTCGCAATTGCTACTATTAATACTTACAATTGCTACTATTAATAGTAACAATCATTGCTCTTTGTTCAAAACAACTTGTTTTGGAGTGAAAAGTATGGCACTTTACAGAGAAAGAAAGGCCTTCTACGACACCAAAACAACTTGTTTTGGTAGCGTGATGCATAGTGACACTTTTCTTAGAACCACCACCTTAACTAATAAGCTGACTTTAAATACGTTAGAAGCAAAAGTGACACTTTTGCCAAAAACAGCACACTTCAATCGTGTTCGCTTAGCGAGAAGATAGGATGCATCTCGGAAATAAAAGAAAAATAAGGTTTTTCTTTGTATTTCGCTCGATTTGCACTATCTTTGCAGTCATAAAACTTAAAACACGATGAAAGATATCAAGCGAATTGTATTGACGGGTGGTCCTTGCGCAGGCAAGACAACGGCATTGGTGCGTATTATCGAGCACTTCTCGAATCTGGGCTTTAAGGTGTTTACTGTGCCCGAAGTTCCAACGATGTACAGTCAGGGCGGATGGAGTTACCTGACGCCTAACCACGACCTGTACTACGAAGGCGAGTTGGCTATCCTACGGACGCAGCTGGCCTTGGAGGACTCGTTTATGAGACTGGCTGAGACGTGTACGAAGCCGACGTTCATAGTATGCGACCGTGGTACGATGGATATCTCGGCCTATATAGCCCCTGATATGTGGGAAGAGTTGTGCCAGAAGTGTGGCACTAATTCGAACGAGTTGCGCCAGCGCTACGATGCCGTGCTGCACTTGGTGAGTGCTGCCGACGGTGCCGAGCAGTATTACACTACAGCGACTAACTCGACTCGCTACGAGCAGGCTAACGAGGAGGGCTTGCGTATAGCGCGCGACTTGGATAAGAAGGTGAATAAGTCGTGGACGGGGCATCCGCATCTGCGCGTCATCAACAACCACGACGACTTCGACACGAAGTTGCGCCGCGTGCTGAAGGAGATTAGCAATGTACTTGAGATTCCACAGCCCATCGAGGATGAGCGTACGTATATCGTCGAACTGACGGGTCAACTGCCTGAGAACATTGAAAGCGAGATAACGCAGACTTACCTGGTGGCCGATCCTGATTGCGAGATTCGCCTGCGTCGTCGCAGCTGGAGTGGGGAAGTGGTGAACGTGCATAAGACGAAGAAGCGCATATCGGCTAACGAAGTGCTGGAGACAGAGCGTCAGGTGAGCAATGCGCTGTACGAGAGTTTGCTGCAACAGGCCGACCCCTACCGTTCCACTATCCGCAAGACGCGTCGCAGCTTTATCTGGCGTGGTCAGTTCTTCCAGATTGATACCTTCCATGAGCCTGTGAACAACCTGGTGCTGTTGGAGACGAAGGGTGTGGCCGAGCAGGAGAGCGTGAACTTCCCGCCATTCATTAAGGTCATTAAGGACGTGACGGGTAATCATGAGTACTATAATTATAATATAGCGCTGAGAAGGTAAGATGGCTGATGGCTGATGTCTGATGAACGTTGGCTGAAGAAAATTAACCGTTCACTGAAACTTTTCGGTGGGCGGTTAAACTTTTCATACCTTAGTTTCGTCAAAGAAAACGAATCACGAAACTAATAGTTCAATTTAATTAATAACAATTCAAAAACTAAAATGGTATGAAAAAGATTGTGATGACAATGGTTGCCCTGCTGACAATGACAGTAGCAGTAGCACAGAACAACGAAAATGGTCAGCGTAGAGGTTTCCAGAGACAGACTCCCGAAGAGATGACCAACCGTATGGCTGACCAGCTGAAGCTGGACGACAAGCAGAAGTCAAAGGTGCTGGACCTGAATAAGGAGTATGAGAGCGTGCTGGCAGGTCCAGGTATGGGCCGAGGCTTTGGCAGAGGTCAGGGTGGTCCTGGCGGCCCTGGTGGTTTCCAAGGTGGACAGCAAGGCCAGCGTCCTCAGCTGACTGATGAGCAGCGCGCCGAGATGCAGAAGATGATGCAGGAGCGTATGGAGAAGCGTCAGGAGTACGAGAAGAAGCTGCAGAAGATTCTGACCGACGACCAGTTTAAGACCTATCAGGAGCAGCAGCAGCGTCGCGGACGTGGCGGCTTTGGTGGCGGACAGGGTGGTCCTCGTGGTCAGCGTCCCAATATGTAAAAAGGAAAATATTTTAGGATAACAATCAAACAAAGGAAATCCGTTTTTTTACGCGATTTCCTTTGTTTTTTGAAATAAAATGGCTATCTTTGCCACATTAAATCTATGAATATATGGACTTACTTCACATCATTGCAGTTGTGGCCCTCGTCATCATAGGCGTGGTCATCTACGTTAACAAAAGGAAGAATCAGTAGCTGATGCAGACTTCGGTGCCGCTCTTGACGGGTATCTGCTGTCCTGCAATGAAGAGCGTGCCGTTGCCTTCAGTGGCAAGAACCTTCACCTCGTGACGGTTCATTTCAATATGTATCATACCGTGAGGCGTGGGAACATCGCCTTGTAGCCAGTCGAGGTCGCCCAACGAGGGTCGAACCTCGAATTCCTCGTAGCCAGGCTTGGTGGGACGGACGCCTAAATAGTACTTGCCCAACAGATAGATGGGCGAGGCGCCCCAGGCGTGACACAGTGATTTGCCGTAAGGACGACCATACATCGCTAAGTGCTGCGTACCTTGTTCCGAGGGTACGTACTTCTCCCAGAACGAGGTGGCTCCCTCGCGCAGCATACCGCCCCAATAGTCGCGCATCTCTTGTAGTACCTGAGTATGCAGACCGTCGATGCAGAGCGTTTCCAGTTCGTAGAAACGCATGTAGGGCGTGGTGATGGTTGGGATATCAGGATTGAGCATAACGCTCTGCATAATCTCACGACGTTCCTCCTCGTAGGCCAATCCGTAGAGGATGGCAAACATGTTGGGGAACTTGGTAATCTGCGTGTTCATCCGGCCTTCCTCGATGGCGTGATAGTAGGCTTTCAAGTCGTAACTCCAGAAAGTCTGTTTGATTTTGTTGCGCAACTCCTCCGATTTTACGCGGTAGTCGCTCTTGTTGATGCCCAGCAGTTTGGCACAAAGGGCCATCGTCTCCATGGCCTTCATCAGCAGAATCTGTTCGAAACACAACGTGCCACGTTTGTGCATGGGAAAGTCCACCCAATCTACGAAAATCCAGTCGTCAGGCTGTCCCTCGGCCATACCGTCCGCGTTCAGGCGTCCTTCCACATAGTCCATCAGCGTTACCATGCGTGGCCACATCTCACGCACGAAGTCCACGTCGCCCGTGTACTGGTAGTAGTCAAGGATGGACTTGAACCAGTAGAACGTGTAATCCATGATGGTGTTGATATGCGCTGTGACGGGGTCCTTGCCACGTAGCTGGCGGATGGTACGCTTCACGCATTCCGTGTCGAAGCGCAGGTAGTAGTTCATCAGGTACGACTGGATGGCGTCGCCCGACCACGTCCAGCGGTCACGTTTGATGCCGTCCATGAAGAATTCGCGTGTGGTAAGGTCCATCGTGTAGGCAGCCACTTCCCAAATGCGGTTGATGTCGTCGTCTGAGCAACGGAACGAACCAGCGTGCTGTGAGTCGTGTGGCGCGTATTCGTAGTCCATCAGCACGTCGTCGTAGGATGCACCTTCCTCTTTCTCGATATAGACGTAGCGGAAGGCCTTGGACAATTGACAATTGATAATTGATAATTGATAATTATTGGTTTTCGCTTTTTCTGGTGCATCTAATTGTCCATTGACATGGTCGAGTGTCTCGCAGTGGGCCTTGTCCAGCGCCTCTTCGCGACTTTCGCCATAATAGATGCGGACGGTGCCTTGAAGGTTCTTGATTTTCAGGTAGCCGAAGGTCTCGCGGCCAAAGTCGTAGAGGATGCCCGACGGAGATCCGTCGGGAACGGTGGCAGACACAGGACGGCGTTCTTCGCGTTCCAGATGGAAGGAAGAGGGTGGGGTGTCGGGACTGTCGAAGTGCCATGAGGCGGCAGGGACGTAGATGCCGGAGCCGTGAGCGATGCCGTTTTCGTCAATCCATAATTTGTCTTCGTATGTGGCCAGCCATGAGCTGTCGCTGTGGATGGTATCTCCGTCGATGAAGAGGGCTGGGGGTGTGGCTTGGTTCCACACCTTCAGGTTCAGTTTGTGTTCGCCCTTGGGTACGACAAAGGTCTTGGGCATACCAAACTGCAACTTGCCGTCGAGTGCCAGATTATACTGTCCCTCAGCAGCAATGCTGATGGTCTCGTCGCGTTCTAGCAAGAAGGCCTTACTGAATTCTACCGTGACGTAGTGGGAGTCCTGTTTCCAGAAAGGAGGAAACATTGCTCCTCGCTCCGTACGACGGTTATTGAAGATGTTGCCCAACCATATCTCGAAGTCTCCTGGATACCAAATCCATGTTGCCTTTGTCGTCTTCATGTATATACTTTTATTATACTAAAAAGACGCATGGCAGGGCGTTTTGTCAT
>Ga0265299_10005246_pt1 | contig 12027 bp, 21 predicted proteins | sample AusTroGonzalo_MG_4_FD_193485 | JGI IMG/M metagenome (GOLD analysis project Ga0265299, IMG submission 193485) | Bovine rumen microbial communities from tropical cattle in Woodstock, Queensland, Australia - Gonzalo_02 | ecosystem: Host-associated > Mammals > Digestive system > Stomach > Rumen ...
AAATTATATGTAACCTTTAAAATTTAGGTATACCTAAAAATTATATGTAACCTTTAAAATTTAGGTATACCTAAAAATTATATGTAACCTTTAAAATTTAGGTATACCTAAAAATTATCGATATGTAACTTATTACATATCGCTGATTTTATTACACTTGAAATAATACCTTTTCAAGTGAAACGCAACACGCAATCCTTTTTTTTGATGTTTCCTTGCCCTCATATTCAAAATTTTTTCCGCAATCTCAACAGTTCCAAATTTTTTGCGCTCGCTTACGCTCGCGCATAGCCCCCTCGCTCCCTTCGGTCGCTCGGGGGCTAAATTTATCCTAAACTCGCTTCGGCGAATCCTCCCCACCCACGATTTCCCTTTTGATGTTTTCCCATTTGCGATATCCAAAATTTTTTTCGAAATCTGATACTGAATTCATTGTTTTTGATTCTATCTCGCTTCGCTCCTCCCACCCACCCCGCCCCGCCACCCCAGATGCCTTCGGCATCCTAACTCCGTTCCCTTCGGTCACTTCGTTTTTACCCCCAACCCACCCCCGCGCGCACGGCGCGCAGCCACTCGCCTCGCCTATGGCGCTCGGCTCGTTTTCGCCCTCGGCAGTTGGCCTCGGGCTCATTTATTTCGCTCACTTCGTTCGCTCAGTTTTCTGCCGATCCTTCGACGGAGCTACTTCCTTAGCCAACAGCCTTTGCCCAAAGGAAGAAGACCATCGGGATTATTTCGCTAATCCCGAACCCTTTTCGACCAAAGACCAAGCTTTGGAATCGGTGAGGGACGGCTCATCGTCCCTCATACACCCTCAAGCTCCTACGCGGAAGCGCCAACCTCCCCTTTGCAAGCACCGGTTGGATAGGCCCGCCCTTCACTCGCTTCGCTCGCCCGCTTATAAATAACTTTTCTATCTTACCTTACTCTATTTCAATATCCACATATATATTAAATAAACGGTAAAGTGATTATTATGTATATTAATAGACATTTAATTGGTGTCGTTTTACACCAAATGGTAACTCGTGGATACAATGAACAAGAAATGCCTTTCTTCAATATGTTTATTGCAGAAGAAGATGGCACAATCATCGAAAGAATCGAATCTGAGATATATTGTGTCGTATACGGTGGATTGCCTTGTTGTCCTTACTGTTGTGATGTTGGATATGATGGGCATATTGAATATTCACCAAGATGTTTCTTTGATGGAATTTGTAAAAGTTGTGGAAATGATTGTAGTTGTAGTGAATAACTATAACTATAATCATAAACGGTATAGTGAATTATGTATTCAAAAATTTTCGAGAGTTCCGTTACACTCTCAAACATTGCATTTGCTATTCAAATGTATGATCGCATCTGTGTTTCACTCACAGATAAAATGGTTGATTACTACAAATACATAGAGGATATGTCCTCTATGTAATCTTTTTTTTAAACGGTAAATCGAGGTAATAATTATGTTTAATTTAAAATTCATTAAAGAAATGTTCCCTAAATGGAACAAAAAGACACCTATTTCTATCGGAAATAGTAGACAGTACAAAATCATTGGTTGTGGCTCATCTGCCTTTAAAGTACTCAAGTTTGAACCTCAAGCCGAACTCGGTGGCAAAGGTGGTTGGTCACAAGTCTTTTGGAATTTCTCCGATATACCTCAAGGCTCTGATGCCGAAAAGGTTATAGAGAAACTCCAAAAAGAAATGTCCACCTCAGGCTAACGCCTGAGGTGGTTTTATTTTTTTTTAATAATGGATGCCGATCCTATCCGACGGAGCTACCTTTCCTTAGCCAACAGCCTTTGCCCAAAGGAAAGGAAGACCCTGAGGGACGTATCGCCGTCCCTCAATCACCCTCACTCTTAATGGGGGACGGCTCATCGTCCCCCAACACCCCCTCAAGCCCCTATGCGGGAGCACCGTCTTCCCCTCTGCGAGCAGCAGACGGCTGGCCCCACCCTTCACTCGCTCGCTAAAGCTCGCTCGCCCGCCTGCGATGACTTATAATATCGTAAATACATAATAGCTATACTGAATACTGAAATCATTGGGGGGGAAATAAAAACGGCTAAGTGGAGATTGTTCTAGCTATGTCCATTAACTTTTTCTCCTCGGGATATAGGGAAAATGCTCACGAGCTGCCACGACACAGACTCGTCTGTGTAGGCAACCATCGGAAGTAGCTCATCCGACATATTCTCTTTTTTTCTTTTTTATTTTTATATAATAAAACGGTTAAGTGATTATTATGAATTTCAATATTTTTATGGAGTCCGTTAGCTCCTTTAATCTTCGTGCTTTTAAAAATGAAGAAACCCAAGAGGCATTTGTTTTCAGTTGCTGTGTGCATCCGATGCATCTTGTCTCTTTGTTTCCTCTTTTTTCTTTATAAAGTTAATCTTTTTTTCTTTTTTATTTTTATATAATAAAACGGTTAAGTGATCTTTATGAATAATTGTATCTTTTGTCACATCCGTTACTGTGACTCAGTTAAAGAAACTCCAATGATTAAAAACTTTCACGATGATTGGGCTTTGCTTAATCATATCACTCTTAGAGATTTAACAGAAGAAGAGTATTTAGATGCTCTTGAGTTACTTCTCTAATTTTTTTATTTAAACGGTTAAGTGGTGATTATTATGAATTGTAAATATAAATTTAAATGCAGTATGTATGCAGTCAATGGTTGTTCTGGTCTTACAATCGGCAAGAATCAAAAATGTTCTCGTCGTAAAAAATTCCAGAACAACAAATAATTTTTTTTATTTTAATATCATCGATGCCGATTCACGTACTCTCGGCATCATATTATCGTGAAGACTCGGCTCTTATCGAGCCTCAAACAAATGAGATTGGAGGACTCGCCGTCCAAAGCCTGCCCCACCCACCCACCCTGGGAGGAATCCTAATCCTGCGAACATAGAACACCAGCGCGCGCTATTCTGTTTTTGATGTTTTGCTCTCTCGAATATCCGAAATTTTTTTTGAAACCATTTAATGAATTTTACAATCTTAGGCCCACCCACCCCGTTGATAACTCCCCCACATCGCCGAGTTTTTGCCGATCCTCATTGTACTGCTCCTTAGCCAACAGCCTTTGCCCAAAGGAGCAGATGGAAGGGCTTCGCCCTAAAGACCTTTAGCCATAACCCGATCCTCGTACTCCTTAGCCCAGGCTCTTACAAAGAACCTGACCCAAAGGAGATGGAAGGGGCTTCTCGCCCCTAAAGACCCATCGCCCACCCACCCACCCAACGGAATCGCTCGCTTACGCTCGCTTGTGCTCACGCTCGGACGGTGTCCTCGCGTTCGCGTATCCGCTCGGTCGCGCCGTCCTGCGCTCCCTCGCTATCGCCCACCCACCCACCCATAAAAATTCGCCCTCGTTGGCGACTCGGGCTCATAGTGTTCGCCTCGCATGTCAGCTCGGCTCACAACACTCGCTCACTACGTTCGCTCGAGAATCACCCGATCCTATCCGAACGGAGCTGCCTTCCCTTAGCCATGCGGCCTAACCCAAAGGGAAGGACAGACCACAGGAGCATTTCGCTGCTCCCGAACCCTTCTCGACCAGAGACTATCCGCTCTGGACTCGGAAAGCTTTCTCTTTGAGTTGCAAAGAGAAAGCTTAACCAAAGAGAAACAACAAGCCACGCCCTTGATCCACACATTTCCCACCCACCCAACCCAGTTAGGAGGCTTCTCGCCTCCAGGGCCTCTCGCAGACAAGACGCTCCCCGCGTCTGCTTGACGGACTAGGGCCAGACACACCTCGTTGGTGGCTGGACGGCCAGTAGGATGGAAAGAGGGGGCTTTGCCCCCTCTTAAGGAACTCCCCCACTTCTTCTTTGCCTTGATGCAAAGAAAGAAGCGAAGAAAAATCAAGGAGGGGTAAACCCCACCGCCCCAAATATGGGAGGGAACCGGACTTCGAAACGGTTCCCACGGCCCTCCTCAGCGACTCAAGGACTTCCGCCTGAGAGACCGGACTCAGGGACCGCACCCGAGAGCCTGGCGTCGGGATAAAATGGTCGCCCCGTGACTTAAGGGCGACCATTGTACCCGACATTGGCACAATCAAACCAGAAAAATAGATATGAAGACAAGCCCCATCCTCCTTAAACCTCGCCGTAATTTATTATTTTTTAATTATACGGCGAGGTCGTGTGCACACACACGATCGTCGGATGGGGTGCTCGTTCCTCACATCTTCTATATCATATTTTTCGGTTTGATTGTGCCCCATAACACACTTTGCTCTCACGAAACGACCCGCCCCGTCAGTCGTATGGGCAAGCGACCCCCACACGGGGGGTCGGATGCCCATACAGACCGACAGCCCCGGGACCCCACCCACATATCGTCTTATAATTAAATTATCATTATCATTATATATATGCCTACAAAATTTCGGGGCGACCCCCCTCGCCCATTTTGGGCGAAGGCGAGGGGGGTCAGCCCCGCCTTCGGAAATTTTTAGGAGGTTATAACTATGTATGTACAGTATTTCTCTGTAAATAACCAGCAAAAAATTACCGCTGGTATAAATGAACTCGGTATGATGAATGTAGCTCAATGGTTTTCTAAATTTAACCACAAAGAAAACACCATTGTGAAAATACAATTGTCTGATATGGACATTGAAAAAATCTTCAAACACTCATTGTTCTTCAAAGGAGACTTAACTCCTGAAAACAATGTAACCTATGAAAAATGTATCTTAGAAGATGTATTAGATTGGAACATCTTCTTCCCTTGTCAAGTTTCCAAAATGCAACTTGGTCATCCAATTGTATTAAAAAGGAAACTGACATACGATGACTTACACAATGTCATCTATTGTTTTAAAGGTACATTAAAAGCTATCAACAAACTCATGGAGTTCAATAGCTTACCATGGTCTTCTAAATCAAATAGAACACCATTAGAAAACAAAATCATTTACTCTATGAAATACAAAAGAGATATTGATTTTGAAATAGCTAAACAAGCTCTCATCAATGATGAAGACTATGAAATCATTGAAAGAATCTACGATGTAGAAATCATGGAAGAGCTTCTCAGAGAAGATGTACCTTTCAAAGATTTAATCGCTCAAAGATTAACTGAATTCACAGAATCTCAAGAGCAAGATGGAAACACTTACTTAGATGATTACATTTGGTAATCATCTTATTCTCTTTTTTTATATATTAATTCAAACGGACAGGTGATTATTATGACTGAATATGTTTACCATACCGTTAATGGGCACAAGTACAGAGATGTATATGAACTCAAACCAAGAGATGAATTCGGAAATAAAGAATTCGATTGGGTGGGTACTGAGGTTCATACACCAAACTGTAACTGGCAAAGTGAAACTCACTTTTGTACAAAATTTTGCAACAATTGTGCAATAGCTAAAGAAGTATTGGATTTGATTGGGGAACTTCCCTAATCAAATTAAGCGGAAAGGTGATTATTATGTTTTGTAGTTATTATATAGAGCTCGTTATGGGCTTAGTAGCAATACAGCTGCAAGTGAAAAATTTTTGCGGCCCTTCGGGCCGTTAAATTCCTCGCTCCCGTTGGTCGCTCGTTCAATTGCTAATGTCCTTTGCCTGATTCACAGGCACCCCCATCCCACCCCCGCGCGCTTGCGCGCGCAGCCTTACTGCAGATAACTTGCCAACCATATCTATATCCATGCAACTATACACACAATAACTATAATAAAAAACGGTTACCCGAATTATGTTTAATAACATCAATTTAGAGCTCGTTAATAGCTCTGTAAGAACTATGGTTGTTGAATTTTCAAAAGACCATGATATCTCTGTTGAGGAAAGTATCTGGTTCATTCATGATATGGAGTTATTATCTCCATATTAATTTTTTTTAAAACGGAGGTTTGAATTATGATACCTGAGTTTGTATCTTCCCTCGTTAAAGGGAAAAAAAGTCTTTGGAACTTCTCCTTTGATTCCAAAGTATGTGGTAGACCTGCTCAACTTGGTGGTGTGGGTAATAAAGCTCTTACCATCAAACTTGGGGCTTCAGCCAAGTATCCACACTTGGACATCAAAGGATTCCTTAATTGGGATTCTTACGATGACTGGACCCCCGAGGAAAAGGATCTTGTTCAAGCTCTCTTAAATGAGCTTGACTCCTCTTCCTTTTAAATTTTTTACAAACGGCTAAATGATTATTATGAATTTAGATACATTTGTAGAGTCCGTTACCTCCCTTAAGCCTTTTAAATTAGAAGAAGGCAACGAAGAGTTCACTTATAGTTGTTGTATTCACCCATTCTATATTGTATCCCTCTTCTTCATTTCATAAATTTTTTTATTTTTTTATTTTTTTTACTATTCTGACCCGCCCTCCCCGTTTCACTCCCCTACAACAGACTAAATTAAAAAATTCCTCGCTCCCGTTGGTCGCTCGGTTAATTGCCGATCCTTTCGTACTCTCCTTAGCCAACAGCCTTTGCCCAAAGGAGAGATGGAGGGGTTCCGCCCCCAAAGCGACGGGGGGCTCCCGTTGGTCGCCCCGGCGAGGCCTCGCTTTCAGCTCGGCCGCACCTTAGAATCCTCAATAGCCACCAAGCACAGAAAGAGCACAGCCAAGCTATTCTGTTTTTGATGTTTTGCTCTCTCCGAATACCCAAAATTTTTTTCGCAATCAATAGCTAAACGGCAAAGTGATGTTTTTCAATTATATTGTAGAGTTCATTAAAACTCCACAATTTGCAATGTGCCTTTATGAAATGCCTAATGAAGAAGCTTTGGAATTAACTGCCGAAGTTATCTTCGAACTCTATATAGATATCTAATCTATATAGAACGGCAAAGTGATTATTATGATTATTGAATATATTAGATTCCATTATAATGGATTATACCTTATCCTTTTGGATTTAGGTATAATTCAAAGTAACTAAACGGTCGAATGAATTAGGATTTGATGTTTTTTCTCTAATTCATATTTATTTTTTTAAATCATCACAAAATCCTTGTCTGGCGACAAGGTAAAACTCCCTTGGGTCATCATGGTGAGCCCGTTGGAGTCAGTCCCCTTGGTGGTGCTTGGGGGCGAAAATCCAGCCCTTGGTGGTGCTTGGGCTGGTAGCTTAATAGCTATTATATTATAATCATTATTGATGGTTATAATATAATCGTTATTAAACGGTTAATTGAGTTGTTTTTGGACTAACAGCTTTAAAGTTAGAATAGCTTCAACTATAAAAAAACTATGTGAAGGTGTAGCGAGCCTTGAGGACACCGATAGCTGAACTCTCTTCATTGAGCCATAACCACAATAGCTACAACCTCCTCAAAATAATTAAAACGGAATAATGATTATTATGTATACCTTAAAACAAAATCCTTTTGATATCTATAATTTTCATGTATTATTACATGAGAGTTGTCCTTTGGATATCCATCAAGTATCCAAAAGTGTGTTATCTGAGCTCAAATCTACAATTGGCCCAGGTGAATATAAGATAATTAATAATATGGTATCTGAGATTACCATATACCATTAATTTTTTAGAGGTGTTATATGAATATAAAATACAAAATAAAATCCTATTTAAAATTTTATCATAATGATGTATATCTGCTTTTATTAGATATGCATCTATTATAAAACGGATAAGTGAATTAAGATTTGATGTTTTTTCCTTAATTCATATTTGTTTTCATAAATCATCACAAAGTCCTAACCTAACGGTCAGGCGAACTTGCTTGGTATTGGTGATGGGCCAAGCAAGCAGTCCCTTGGTGGTTCTTGGGGCGAAAGTCCTCGGGGGGTGGTGCCCTCGAGGCTAACGGTTACAATAGCTTAACAGCTATTGTATAATAGTTATTTTTTTTAATAGCTATTATACAATCGTTGTTAAACGGTTGTTTGAGTGATTATTATGTTTTCAATTAGTTTTAAAGATGGTGTGCATGTCACCATCTACGGTGAACAAGACATGCAAGTGAATAGCTTATCAGAAACTGATGCTTTCTTTAACACAGTTGCTGGTAAAGCAGAGACCTCTGAAACAGAGTTTCTCCGTCTCTGTACTTTAATTAACAACAGATTAGGAGTTGAAGTTGTTTAACTCTTAATCTCTCTCTTTTTTTAAAACGAATAAGTGATAATTATGACTTCTAATAAATTAGAGTTCGTTAAAGCTCAAAAAGCATCTTGGAATAGAAAAACCGAAATCAATGTCGATAACAAACTTTTTAAAGTTATCGGCATTGGCCCTAAAGCTTTTAAAGTTTTATGGTTTGGTCCAACCCCTGGCTCCAAACTTCCAGTTTGGAACCAATGTTGGTGGAACTACGAACAATTAGATGATACTGCTAAAGCAGTCATCGCTAAGATGTTCGATATACTCTCTGGTGGTCAAACCACCTTATAATTTTTTTTAAAACGGATAAGTGATAATTATGTATACTTTACAACAATGTGTTAGACCGTTAACTAACACCGAACTCAAAGCTGTAAGCTTTGTCGACCTTGTAGAAAACAAAATTAAAATCAATGGAAGAACTGTCAAAGCAGTCTTCCGCAATGGACAAATATTTGTCCACCCTAAAGCTAAAACCATTTAGTTTTAGTTTTTTTTATTTATTCTTTCCCCAAATCATTCTGATTTGGGGATACCCACCTTCGGTGGGCTTCGACCTTTGGTCGAAGTCGGGGTCTTCGACCCCTTGCTCACTTCGTTCGCCATCATCGATGCCGATTCACGTACTCTCGGCATCAAATTATCTGACGGAAGCATAGCTTCCTACTCGGGCCTTATTGGCCCTCAAACAAGTGAGGAATTGGAGGGCTTCTCGCCCAAAGCCTCGCCACCACCACCCCACCAACCGCCGTCATTGAATCCTAAGATAGCCCCTGAGCACAGATGGGGCCCGAGCTATCCTTGTTTTGATGTTTTCCTCGTGCCGTATCCCGAAAATTTTTTTGAAATAGCTAAGCCAAATTTACAATTATAACCTATAAAATAAATAAAACGGTATGGTGAGTTGATATCATGAAATTAAATAAAAGATATATAAAAACCGAAGTACCTTGTAGAAGAGAAAGATGGAGTAACATAGCTAGCTCTCCAATGAGCCGTATGGTGCTTAAAGGATATAGTCATACAAATTATAATTATCCATTTGGGTGTGCATCTTGTGTACATCCATTAAGAAAATAAACGGTAAAGTGAGTTGATATCATGAAAAGTTTCTTCTTAAATCATAAAAATGAAATCAAGTACAAAGATGTAGAATTCGAATCCATTAGGTATGTTCACAAAGATGGTAAAAATGAAAAACATCTTGAAAAACATACATATACCATCACTGGTATTGGAAACAAAGCTATAAAATACCAAAAAGATCATGGTGAAGATGAGTTTATCTTCTATGACAACAGAGACTTTAGACACATAGCTCAAATCATTATTAAATCATTTGATAATGAGCTTTGGAACGAAGATATTCGCTCTGCAATAGCTGCACAAAAACAATATTGCAAAGACAACCAAGATCCACACTTCGCTCCACAAGATGGCTTCTGTTGGTCTTGTGGAAAACAAATCTATACTCGTATAGATGAGAAACAAGCAGGTGAGAATCTGATCACAGGTTGTCCTCATTGTAGCAGAAGTTATTGCGATTAAGCAATAGCTTCTATATAAAATAAAACGGAAAAATGATAATATGTTAATAATTGAAAATATCCGTACCGTTAACGGATTCAAATACAGAGATATCTCTGAAGTTGTTGAAGAACACAATACTACAATTCCAATAGCTACAGAAGTCCTCTCAAAACATTGTGGTTGGGTTCCTGATCTTACAGACCCTTCATTCGATTGTAATCAATGTGACAAAAACTGTATTGAATACCAAAAATGGATTCAATTTTACAATAAAGAAGGTTATTTATAATCTTCTTTATCTTTTTTACTTAAAAACGGTTAAATGAGGTTGATAAAATGCTTAAATTTACAGCAGAAATTAGAGTAATAGCTGATATGCCAACAGATGATGAAATGAAAAATATATTCATGAAAAACGCAGAAAATGTAATCCAAAAAGGACTCGAAATGATGACAGTCCCTGATTGGAAAGCAACTGTAGTCGAAATCGAAGAGGAAGATGACTAAATCTTCTTCTTTATTTAATTTAAAAAACGGTTAAATGAGGTATTAATTATGTTTGATATAAAAAATGCAATAGCTAAATTAACTAACAAAGACAATAAAAAAACATTATGGAATTTCGAATTCCCAAACAAAGTATGTGGCAGAAAAGCTACATTAAGAGGTTTAGGTTCACAAGCAATAGCTATCAAGCTCGAAAGCACTAAAAAATACCCACATCTGGATATAAAATGCTTTTTAAACTACGAAAGCTACGATGAATGGACAAATGAAGAAAAAGAATTGGTTGAGTCTTTACTCAATCAATTATAATTTTTTTAAAACGGTTAAATGGTGATTGTTATGAGTTTTGTTAAAGATGACATCGTTAATGTCGCAAAAGAACTTGGTTTTGATATGAAAGACTTAGACGGTAAAAGCTATGGAGATATTCACTCTGAACTTTTAAAATTTATTCCTATTCATACAATTGAAGAGCTTAAAAAGTTAGCACAACAGCTAACAGACAAAATTATGAATGAATATGGTTTTGATGCATACAGAATCTATGCAAGTTATCCCATGATCAGAACAAAAGGTTATTGTGGATTCCACGAGGTTTATCTTTATGAACACATCCACAAAGCAATGACCTGTTCCTCAAAAGCATTTTGTGAGATAAACAAAATCAATCACAAAATTGACTTAGCTATTTTGGAACATGAATTTTCAAAAATCTATAAAAATAAATATGGATTTTTGAGTATGTTCACAGGTGAATGTGAAGATTTAATCCATCTGATGAAGATGGTAAAACGTCGCAACTTTGACCCTGAATATATCAAAGTCATTGAATTAGATATCGAAGAAGCTCTAATCCAAGCTGGTGATAACTTCTTCTATAAACAAGATCTCACAGACAGAGACACTATCACACAGCTATATAAAATAGTTGGCGAAAGATATGGTCTCGATGGTTTTAGAATAGACATATTCTATGACTATGATGGATATGGAAATGTGGTGTTCAGACCTTAGAACACTATTTTTTTTATATTAATATCATCGACGCCGATTCACGTACTCTCGGCGTCATATTATCTGACGGAAAATAAAAAATTTTCCTACTCGCGCCTTATTGGCGCTCAGACAAGTGAGGAATTGGAGGGGCTAAGCCGCCCCAAAGCCCGAGCTCAGTTCAATCCTAGCTAGCCCCCGAGCACAGACGGGGCACGGGGCTATCCTGTTTTTGATGTTTTCCTCCTGCGATGTACCCAAAATTTTTTTTGAAACGGTATGTTGAATTTTATTTTTTATTTTTTTTAATAACAATCTTTATATATAGGTTAATATATATAATATATTAAACGGTTGTGTGAATGAGGTGTATATCATGAAAAGAAAAGAACCTGTTAGATTACATAAACAAAAATATAACGAAAGAAAACCATTGATTGAAGATAATATGATAGCTGGTGTTCCAATAGAATTTATATTGATAACCATTATCATGATAGCTTTCTTTTTATTAATTTTAATATTTATGGGACCTTGCACAGAAAGTGGGTTACAATACAATATGGGTTATGCATAAAACGGTAAAGTGAGGTGTTAATATGAAATTTGAAAAAGAATTAAACCATTGGGGTAAAGGACTTACTGGAATCGAATTAAGCAATAGCTTAGCACATGATGAAATCGTTATGATTAGAGCTATTGAGCTAAATATGAATAAAATCGTAAAAGATCCTGAAATTTTACATCCAGCCAAATTCGATAGAAAAAAATTAATTCACATATATAAAGAATACTGTTCAGTATATGTGAAAGAAGAGCGCAACGAAAAAGGCGAAATCATAGATTTGCCAAATATATCTTGTAGCTTAATTGGAGATG
>Ga0265299_10005248_pt1 | contig 12026 bp, 16 predicted proteins | sample AusTroGonzalo_MG_4_FD_193485 | JGI IMG/M metagenome (GOLD analysis project Ga0265299, IMG submission 193485) | Bovine rumen microbial communities from tropical cattle in Woodstock, Queensland, Australia - Gonzalo_02 | ecosystem: Host-associated > Mammals > Digestive system > Stomach > Rumen ...
AGGCAACAATGGTACAGAAGCGTATTTCTACTCTGGTAACTCATTAGGACTTGGTTTAGCTACTGGAGGATCTTGGAGGTTATATATAACGAGTGGAGGTAGTGTAGGAATAGCAACTACTTCTCCACCATCTGGTTATAAATTATATGTAAACGGATCTGCAGGAGGATCATCTCCTTGGGGTAATGCATCTGATATGAAATTAAAGAACGTAGTAGGTGATGTAGATACTACGTTTGAATAGATAGTAAACGCTCCAATATTTAAATATAAATGGAAAGACACCAATATAGATGATGACGTCCATATAGGAACTAGTGCTTAGTATTGGAAAGAAATAGCAAAAGAAATAACAAGTACAAGTTCTGATGATATAGTATCAATGGAATATGGCACAGCAGCATTGGTTGCTTCTGTTGTAACAGCCAAAAAAGTAAAAGAACAAGAAACAAGAATTCAGACGTTAGAATAGGAAATCGAAGCTCTAAAGGCTGAATTAAATAATCTTAAAAATAAATAATATAAATTATGTGTGATACAAAACCATGTGACAATTGTTGTCATGAAGAAGATTTAATCTGCTGCATGCCTATGATGCATTGTTGTGGTGGGTATAGTGAGCATAACAACTGTTGCCCACACGATAGGTGTTGTAATCATCCATGCTGTGGTGGGTGTTGTAATCCTTGCTGCTGCTATTGTAAATATTACAAGCTTTTGCAAGAATTGAGAGATAAACTTGCAGCAGATGAAGATAGGATTACAAATCTCGAATCATCGTTAGAATACTAGGTAGAATATTTAAAGGGATATATAGATAGTAAATATATAGATCTTCTCACTAAAGTACCTGTAAGTGTTTCTTATAAAACTATAAACGGAGTTAAAACTTTCGTATATACTAGATTTATAGATGAAGATCATACAGAAGATGTAAAGATTGTAGATATTAATCAGATTAAAGATGATCTGGCTATAGAGTACATGAATGATGTACTTGCATATACAAACTTTAATAGCTTCCCAATCAATGGAGAATATAGTGGTGCAGATGATGTAATATATATCGATAAATCTGCAAATAAAGTATATTGGTATGATAAGAATGCATCTGGTACTGGTAGAGATAAATATAAGCTGTTTGCTTCTACAAGTTATAATGACTTAGGTAACAAGCCTGTATTAAACACCAATAACAATTCTGCTTAGTCTGTTAATTCTGCAGAAACTATTACAGGTACTATAAACCTTCATAAAGTAGCTAAGACTGGTAGTTATTCTGATTTATTAAATAAACCTACGCTTGGTACCGCTGCAGCAAAAGACGTTCCATCATCTGGCAATGCTTCTACTACTCAAGTAGTAATGGGTAATGATTCTAGATTGACTGATACTAGAGATCCTAAATCTCATACTCATACTATTAGTGATATAACAAACTTCCCAACAAATGTAAGTTATTTTACAAACGATGCTAATTATATTACACAGAGTCAATTATCATCCGCAATAACTGCAAGTATTGGTGGTAATACATATAATACAATGTAGGGAATAGTAGACGCAATAGTCGCTAAGATCTTGTGGGAACTTAACGGAGATGGTAAGGTTATAACTAAAACTGATAATAGTAATAATCGTAGAGCTGCAGCTGCTGCTGGTTTTTACGACACTACAGTTAGTTAATTAAACACATATGGTAGACTTTAATAAGAAAATAAAAAACACAGATAAGTTCCGTGGTCCAGCAATTTTCTTTAAAAAACATGGATGTTATACACTGGCACCGCGAGGCACTACTGATTACGTACAATATTGGAACCAGGAAGCAGAGCGTTGCATTAACGGATATGTTGCTGATGACGGAGATTCTATTACTGGCTACCATTATTTCTATTTAAACTACAGTCCTATTATAAAACGTACAGATACTAAATATACAGATCGTTATGGTAATACAAGAACTAGACGTGAACGTATATTAGATTTCCCAGATTTCTGGGATGGTGATTACTATTTCTTTTAGGCTGTAGAAGAGGCTGAACAGCAGGGTAAACACCTTGCTGTTCTTAAAGCCCGTAAAAAGGGATTTAGTTTCAAAGGATCGTCAATGCTTGTTAGAAACTATGCCCTTATAAAAGAGTCTAAGAGTTTTGCCATAGCTTCAGAACAGAAGTTTCTTATTGGAGACGGTCTGTTAACTAAAGCTTGGGAGATTATGGACTTTATAGACAAGAATACTGAATGGGCTAAACGTAGATTGACAGCTACACGTATGGAACGTGTTTCTGGTTTTAAAGTAAAAGATGAGTTTGGTAGAGAAACTGAACAAGGTTATAAATCTGCTATAACTGGTATGACGCTTAAGAATGATCCAGAACGTGTTCGTGGTATTCGTGGTAAGTTGGTACTGTTTGAGGAAAGTGGTAAATTCCCAAACTTAGAAACAGCATGGCGCGTTAGCCAACCATCTATGGAAGATGACGATGGTACAGCATTCGGTCTTATGATTGCTTTTGGTACTGGTGGTACTGAAGGTGGTCAATTTGATGGACTAAAAACTCTATTCTATAGTCCAGAAGCGTATAATGTTTTAGCATTCCCTAATATATGGGATGATAAAGCAGAAGAGACAAAATGCGGTTACTTCTCTCCATTCTATTTAAATATGGAAGGATTTGATGAGAATGGTAATCGTATCTTTATGGATGAGGATGGAAATAGTCTAGTAGAAAAAGCTATTGAAGATACAATAGCAAAACGTAACGAAGTTAAATCCGGTGGTGCTTCATAGACGTCTATTGATAGATTTATATCAGAACGTCCTATTAAACCACAAGAAGCTGTCCTTGAATTAGGTAAGAATATATTCCCTAGAAAACTATTAATGGATTAGTTGACAAGAATAAGAACTAATACTAAACTAAGGAATATGAAACATATTGTAGATCTTACTTGGGATGGTAAAGGTGGGGTAGAAGCACGAGAAAAAAAGTCTGGAGATATAACTACTTATCACTTAAAGAAAGATGACAAACCAGAAGGATCAGTAGTCATATGGGAATACCCAATCCCAGATCCCCCTTTCGGATTATACATTGGCGGTTGCGACCCGTATGATCATGACGAGTCGTTCACTAACTCCTTAGGATCAACGTTCATATTTAAACGCGTTAAAGCAGGAGAAGCTTGGAACGATGTAATAGTGGCAGAGTACACAGGCAGACCTAATACAGCAGAAGAGTATTACGAAAATGTTCGTAAATTACTTATATTCTACAATGCTAGGTTATTGTTCGAGAATGAACGTAAAGGTATATATCCTTACTTCACGAACAAGCACTGTGACTATCTGCTAGCTGATCAGCCAGACAAAATAATTACGGAAGTCTTTAAAGACAGTAAAGTACAGCGCCGAAAAGGCTGTCATATGACTAAATAGATTAGGGCATATGGAGAAGGACTTATTCTAGAATGGTTAATGGAAGAATATGAAGAAGGACACCCTAATCTAGAAAGAGTATACAGTGAAGCTTTAATAGAAGAGTTGATAGAGAATGACGGTGTAAGAAACGTAGACCGTCTAATAGCTATGTGCATGGTAATGATATATAGAGAAGAACTCTTCTAGGTTAAAGTGGCAGCTGCAAAAGAATAGAACAAATAGGTTGAACTCTTCGAATTGCCACTGTTCAGCCAAAGATATTGGGATGAAGATAATAGTGGCGTACAAGACGATATACCTTTATTTAGCTTTTAACACATGGTTAGAGTACAAGATAATTTATACAATGCAACGTTTCCACAACAAAAATTACCATTGAAAAAGAAGACAGAATAGTGGTAGCATGATTGTGTTAACTTCATAATCGGCGAAGGAAACGTGACATCTGGAGGATTTAATAGGGCACAATTTGGAGAGATATAGACCTACTACAACCTTTATAATTCTATATTCGATGAAAAAGACTTTAAGCGAATTACAAATCCATTTAAGGTAGAAGATGGGTTTCCCGCTACTCCTCAAGATTTCAATATAATTAGGCCTAAGGTAGACCTCCTTATAGGTGAAGAGACAAAGAGGCCGATGAACTTCAGGGTAGTGAGAACATCGCAAGAAGCTGCATCAGAATTAATGGATAAAGAGAAGGATATGGTAATGCAATATATCATGGCCGCTATTACTTCTCGTATGAGTCCAGAAGAGGCATAGCAATTCTAGCAACAGTTATAGAGTGGTGAAGTAATGCCTCCAGAAGCTATTGCTAAATATATGTCTAAAGATTATAAAGATATCGTAGAAAATACAGCATATCATGCTCTCTCATACTTAAGAGAAAAACTTACATTAGATAATGAGTTCATAAAAGGTTGGAAAGATGCACTTATAGCTGGATAGGAATATTATTATGTAGGTGTACTTAACGACGAACCATATCTTGAAAGAGTAAATCCACAAGAGTTTGATCACGATCATAGTCCAGATTTAGAATTTGTAGAAGATGGCGCTTGGTGCTGTCGTAGAATGAAGCTATCTGTAGAATAGATATATGATAGATACTTCGACAAGCTTACAGAAAAAGATCTTGATAAGTTAAATGAAATGCTTACAAGTAGATCTTCTAGTGATCGTGGTGATAAAGATATAGTGGATAATTTTCAACCACTGCAGTTGTCTATATACGATAATCCAAGATTTGATTAGAAGTCTAGAAATCAAATCAATGTATGGCACTGTTGTTGGAAATCATTTAAAAAGATTTATTATGTTACATACTTTGATGAAGCAGGTCAAGCACAAGTTGAAATCATGGACGAGTCTTATAAAAAGACAGGAATGGAAATCAGCGTGGAACAAGACTGGATTATCGAAGTTTGGGAGGGATATCGCGCCGGATCTGATCTTTACTTTGGTATTTAGCCTATTGAATATCAGCACGTGTCAATCGATAACCCAAATAGTCAAAAACTTCCCTATTGCGGATGCATTTATTCTAATACCAATAGTCGCCCTAGGTCCCTTGTTAGTATCCTTAAGCCTTTACAATATATGTATATCGTACTGTGGTATAGATTAGAATTGGCCATTGCTAGAGACAAAGGAAAGGTAGTAAACATGGATATTACATAGATTCCTAAATCTATGAATATCACTCCAGATAGATGGATGCACTACTTATCGTCTGTTGGTGTAAACTTTATTAACCCTTATGAAGAAGGTTGGAATGTACCAGGTAGAGAAGGCGGAAAGCCTGCTACATTTAATCAAATCACTGCTCTCGATCTTACTATGTCGAATGTCATCGCGGAATACATCCAGCTGATGGACAAGATCGAACAATTAGCAGGTACAATATCTGGTATTACAGAACAACGTGAAGGTGCTATTAGTTCTAATGAACTTGTAGGTAATGTAGAGAGATCTGTTGTGCAATCTTCACATATTACAGAACCATTGTTCTGGGCACACAATCAATGTAAACGTCACGCACTTAATATGCTTCTCAATACAGCTAAAGGTGCTTGGCAGCAAACTGGTAAGAAGAAGTTGAGTTATGTCTTCGATAATGGTGAGCGCGCATATATAGACATTCAAGATAAATTCTATAACGAAGACATGGATGTGTTTGTAAGCGACACTTCTAAAGATATGGAGAACATTTAGAAGTTGCAGCAGCTTATTCAGCCGGCTATGTAGAATGGAGCCAGCCTCTTAGAGGCCGCTGAAGTGCTTACAAATGATAACTTTAATATCATTAAACAGAAGCTTAAGGATATGCAAGATCGTTAGGATCAACTTATGCAACAACAACAAGAAGCTCAACAGCAACAAGCAGTTCAATTGCAACAAATGTAGAATGAACAGCGTGAACAAGAGCTTATGCTTGAAGAAGCTAAGATGGAGCTTGAGAGATATAAGATTGATGCTGATAATCAGACTAAGATTGCAGTAGCTGAGATTAGTGCATATCGTGGTACAGAAGAGAAGGATGCTAATAACAATGGTATACCCGATCCTATGGAGATAGCTAAAGATGCTACAGCACAGCGTAAGATTGCATCTGATGAATATACTAAGCGTTACGAAGCTCGCCAGAAGAAAGAGATAGAAGATAAGAAAATTGATCTTGAAAAGCAGCGTATGAAGCATGAGATGGAGTTGCAGAAGCAAAAGGATGATGCAGCTCTTGAACGTGAACGCGTAAAGGCTCGTGCTGCTATTCGAAATAAAGTAGCAGGAGAGAAATGACGTATGCAGAAGAACAAGAGCTTCTATAGCTTACTAGAGAGAATAATCAATTATTGAAACTTATACTAAGATATGTTTAGCATGATGAAGGTAATGATTTCATTACTAACATCATTGCTAACATTCTTGGCAATAGATTGGACGGATATGGTTAGAGATAGAGAAGCGTTTAGAGAACGGTTTAAGGCTTATAAAAACGGTAAGGCTGTATCCGAGATATATGATGCAGGTCTTCCTAAGTATGCGGAAGGTACTCCTTCAAATGCGTATGAAGATTTTGTAGATTCTGTTATAAGAGAAGAAGGATTTTTATCTAAACCAAAAGATATAGGCGATGGTAAAATAACATTGGGTTCTGGTTTAACTGCACAAAAGTGGAGAGATATTTACAATCAAAAAGGTTCGTGGTCTGCCGCAGATAATAGACGTGCTGTAAAAGAAGAATTAGCTAACACAGAAAAATGGCTTAGAGGTGTATTTTCTAATTATGATCAACTTCCAGAAAACGCAAAATATGTATTAATGGATATTGGCTATAATGTAGGACCTTCTACATTGAGTGCAGCAAAATCTCCAAAATTCGTAAAAGCTGTTAGATCTGGTAATTGGCAAGAAGCAATGCGTTAGATGGATTGGGGTAATAATCAAGTTGATAGCCAAGGAAGACCATTCAGAGGATTACAAAAAAGAAACGCAAGAAGACAAGCTGAATGGGCTGATGCATTTGGATTAAATATTCCTACTAAAGTTTCAGAACAAAAAATTTCTACTTATATAGCTCAACCAGATGCAGTTAAAGTTATTCCAACTATACCACAAGAATAGACAATTCCTACTTATGATACTAGCATAAGTCCTTATATATCTGGTAAGCCTATGATTCATTTATAGCCAAGAGTAAATCTACCTAATCTTTTATAGATGCTTGATGATGATTGGGAACCTATATTTAATTATGCTTACGGAAAATTACCAGAGTATTCTAACGGTAAGATATCTATAAAACCTTCTAAACGCGGTTCATTTACTGCCGCAGCAAAAGCACACGGGGCAAGTGTTGCAGAATTCGAAAGACGAGTTCTAAAGAACCCCGAAAAATATTCTAAAGCTATGCGCAAGAAAGCACAGTTTAGTCATAATGCGCGTAGTTGGAAACACTAATCACATATTATAATATGGCAAAGAAAAAGAATACTATTCCAAGTGGGTTTGAAGACATCCTCGGCAATATCTATTCCAACGCCGAAGAAGGCGAAGGTGTAACAGATATGAATGCCTTGATGGAGCCTAATATACCACTTGTAGAAGAAAATAACGACGATGAGCCGCCAGTGAAACCTGAGGACGGCGATACAAAGGATCAGACAACTGATGATCCAAACGCACATGAGGATGATACTCCGGAACCTCCTGTGGATAATGACACAGTACCACCCATTGATACTACTCAAGTAAATGATAATAATCAACCTGATGATAGTAATGACGATGAACCAACCGATGCTGATGTGATAGAGGCACAACAAGTAGGCCTCTTCTTTGATGCACTCGGTGCTTCACTTGGGTGGAATATGGACGATATTGATGAGAAAGATAGACCTTTGAACACTGATCAGCTTGTCCAATATATGAAGGACGTAGTGGTTGAAAATTCCAAACCTGAATATGCAGATGAGCGTATACAAGCTCTTGATGAGTATGTGAAGAATGGAGGCAAGTTTGAAGATTTCTATCAGAAACAGCAAGAAGCTCTCACTCTCGATAATATCGACCTTGAAGATGAGAATAATCAAAAGGCAGTTGTACGTGAACTCATGCGACGCACAGGCTATACTGACGAGCAAATAAATAAGAAGATATCTCGTTATGAAGATAGCGATATGTTGTTTGAGGAATCAGAGGATGCTTTGGATAGATTAAAGCAGCTTAGACAGGCTGACGTAGAAGAAGCTGAAAAACAGCAATAGAAGTTAGCAAAACAGCAAGAAGAACAATCAAAACAGTTCTTTGATACAGTTACTAAGGATATCAATTCTTTAACTAATATTCGCGGTATTGCAATTCCTAAAGAAGATCGTAAAGCTTTGTTTGATTATATTTTCAAAGTAGATCAAAATGGTCAGTCTTAGTATACAAAAGATTTCAATAAGAATCTTTCAAAGAACTTAATTGAGTCGGCATACTTTACAATGAAAGCTGATACTTTAATTTCTAATGCAAGGGCTACCGGAGAAACATCCGCTGCTGAAAAACTTAGGAAAATGTTAAGGCATAGTGCAAAGAATCATAGCACTTATAACGCCGACGATAAACAAAAGTCAGTAACAGACCTTATAGGTGGTATGTTCTGATGTACTAAATTATAAAATTTATATATGAATAATACTCTGCTTAATAATCTCCAGTTGTATCGCGGACGTCGTTTCAGTGACCTGGTAGATGAGAATATGATTTCTAACGCGCTGCTGACCAAGCCTCATGAGGTATCTGGTCTGCTTTCACTGGTATTCGGTACCAAGGACGATGGTGTTTCAACCACTATCGATCTGCTGACTGGTGGTCTTGGCAAGACAATGATTATTGAAAACCGCGAGTTCGAGTGGTCTGTAATGATCGACTCTGATCACGCTATTAATATTCGCTGGGCTAAGTGGAATGGCACAGAAGTTACTACTGGTAACTACAACACTTTGACTCCTGGCCTTGGTAACACTCCTATCTATCTCGCTCTTGAGGAGCGTTGGTTCGGTCCTGGTGCAATCCTCAGTTTTGATGATTACAAGTTCCAGGTTCGTGTAACGGGTGTTCCTTATCAGGATGGTAGTGCTTGGGTATATGAGTGCTACGTTGTAGATGGTGCTCAGGCTGCTTACATTCCTGGTGAGTTCCTGCTTCCTGGTCGTCAGGTAAGCCGTATCGGTTCTGCTTACGAGGAGTACAGCGATGAGGCTGATATCATCAACTATCAGACTCCGTTTAAGATGCGTAACCACCTCCAGAACCTTCGTTTGACTTACGATATCACGGGTGATGCTTACAGCACCGTTCTTGCTATCGCATTGAAGGATCCCGAGACTGGTAAGAGCTCTTATCTGTGGTCTGACTATCAGTATTGGAAGGCTCTCCGTGAGTGGAAGAAGCGTGAAGAGACTGCTCTGCTGTTCTCTAAGAGCAACCGTCTGAGTGATGGTACTTATATCAATAAGGGTACTAATGGTCGCCCTGTTCCTACGATGTCTGGTCTGTTTGAACAGATCTCTCCGGCTAACATCCGTTACTATACTAAGCTGACGGCTGAGCTGTTTGAGGATTATCTGTTTGATCTGTGCTACAACATTTTGGGTACCAACGAGCGCAAGTTCGTTGCACTGACTGGTGAGATGGGTATCCGCGAGTTTGACCGTATCCTGAAGGAGAAGGCTTCTAGCTTCAACATGGTTGATAATGTATTTATCACCGGTTCTGGTCAGAACCTGACTCTGGGTGGTCAGTTTACTACTTATAAGATGACTAACGGCATTGAGATGTCAGTTAAGCGTTGCCCCATGTTTGATAACATGGAGATGTTCCGTCAGCTGCATCCTCTGACCGGTAAACCCCTGATGTCTTATACTTTCCTCTTCGTTGATATTAGCAACGCTGATGGTCAGTCTAACATCGTTAAGGTTTGTCGTAAGGGTCGTGAGTTCGTTCAGTGGTATACTGGTGGTTCTGTAGCTCCTAATGGTTACGCTAACAGCATTAACACTCTGCGTTCTAACAGCCGTGATGGTTATCAGGTACACTTCCTCGGTGAGGTTGGTATCATGGTTCGTAACCCGCTGTCTTGTGGTATTCTGTACTGCGATGCAGAAGATACTGAAATTTCTAATAGCGGTATCTAATCGTTGATTAAAAACAAATAAGCATTCTACGGGGCCTTCGGGCCCCTGTTAGATGCTCAACATACTAATGTAAATTATGGTAGTTGAATTAAAGATTAAAAAGAAGAATCCCTGGATTGGTCTTGTAAAGTATAAGAATTGTTTTGATTATATTGCTCCTTACTTTACTCGCTCCGGGTCGATTTATACGGGTCTCACCCCTGAAGATGAGAAATATTTTGAGAAAGCTTTAGGTTATGAAGAAGGCCATCTTTCAAAGACTTCAGATTTCTGGACTACTTTCTGTGTAAAAGTAAGTTCTCGTACGTTACTGTTAGATGATTCTATTCCTCGTCAAGCAATGATTATCAAGTTCCTCAGTGGTCATAAGCGTGTTGCTACTTCTCTTGACAAGCTTGATGCAGGTAAGGATTATCTGTTGATTAACCGCGAGGCAGAAGCTATAGAACAGAACAAGCAGAACAAGCTTCGTAGAGATGCTATTAAAGAATTCGATTCACTTTCACTCGAACAGATGCGTAAGTGTCTACGTTTGTTTGGTATGAGTCCCGATCGCATGTCTAATGAGCTTGTAGAATCTACATTGTTCTCTATGGTAGATAAGAATCCTAAGAAGTTCTTTGACAAGTGGGTTAACAATAAGACCAAAGAAACAGAGTTCTTGCTTGAGAATGCTATCGCAAAAGGTGTTATCCGTAAAGATAAAACACACTACTTCTATGGAAGTGATATGTTTGCAGACTCTCTTGAGGACGCAGTTGCTTATCTGGATAGTAAGAAGAATCAAGATCTTAAGCTTTCGATTATAAACGAAGTAGAGAATAAATAATTCTTTATAACAACGAGATATGACGCACAACGAAATATATATTAAATTCATGATAGAATATGACAAAGCTAACGTTACTTCGTCATATCCGTCGCTTACTAAACAAGAAATTGCTGTAATTCTAAATAAAGCTTATTTAGCTTTAATTGCTCAAAAAGTAACTGGAAATAATGTACGCAGAACACCATTTGAAGCTGATACAAAAGCAATATCAGATGTACAAGCTCTCATACAAACCTCAACTCCATCTCCCAATAATGGGACTGGCGGTACATTAAATTCTGTAACATATAATCTACCGAATGATTTCTTATATTATGTAGCAGCTACAGTATCGTTTACTGTTGGTTCTACAAGTGGGCTTTCCACAGTAACTCTTGTAGATCATAATACAGCAGAGAGATTTAAATAGACTATTGTAAACAGACCGTGGATAAAGAATGCAGTATGTGAGATAGCATCAAACAGGCTTATATTATTCTACGATAATTACGACAATAATGACCCAGGTACTGATCCAAGGATCCCTGGTACACTTAACCTAGAATACATACAAAAGCCTGCTGCATTTACACAAGCTTTTAATGGTACTTTTGAGCTAAATGATAGTATGGCAGAAGAATTAATAATATTAGCTATAACGTTTGCATTAGAGAATGTAGAATCTACGAGAATACAAACGCAAGCACAAATAAGAGGACTTGAAGCATGACATTAACTGAAACTAGACAATTGGGAATAGAGGTTGAACGCAGGCTTCAAACTATTCTGCCAACACTCAAACTTTAGGATAAACTTGATACAGAAGATATATATGCTTTTTTAAACCAATTCTAGAAACAGTATATCGATATGATATATAGTACTGCTGACAGTGTAGAATCTGGTACAAGAGCTGCTATTATATTAGAAGATGTTATTCGTACGTTAAACGCACATTGTATACTTACAAGCACAGATGAGGAAGCAGCTGCTCATTCTCATTTTGATGAGTCTTATAAAATATATAAACTACCTTCTAATTATTATAAGTATATAAGATCTGTATCTAAAGTAACGGGTA
>Ga0265299_10005249_pt1 | contig 12024 bp, 12 predicted proteins | sample AusTroGonzalo_MG_4_FD_193485 | JGI IMG/M metagenome (GOLD analysis project Ga0265299, IMG submission 193485) | Bovine rumen microbial communities from tropical cattle in Woodstock, Queensland, Australia - Gonzalo_02 | ecosystem: Host-associated > Mammals > Digestive system > Stomach > Rumen ...
TCGCTTTCGGGGTGCAAAGTAACACATTTTCTTTGAGTTACGCAAATTTTTTTAAGGAAAACTCACTCTCTTTTGCACAAAAGGGGTATATTTGTGCATTTTTTCGCCCTTTTGTGTGCGTTACCAACACTAAAAAAGCAAAAAATGGATGAAAATATCACTAATTCGTTGGTTAATTCAAAAACTTTCTGTAGCTTTGCAAATCAAACAAATCATTTTTTGACCAATGTCATTTACCGAGCACGCAAATCAAATCTTTAATCAGGTGATCAAAGACTATCATCTGACAGATAATGTCGACACCCCTATTCACAATCCATACGAAAGGGAAAGCATCGACTATGCCCTCTATCTGAAATGCTGGATCGACACCGTTCAATGGCATTTTGAGGATATTATCCGCGATCCCCATATTGATCCCGTCGAGGCATTGGCACTGAAACGGAGAATTGACAGAAGTAATCAGGATCGTACAGACCTGGTGGAAGAAATCGATTCCTATTTCCGTCAGAGCTATAGTCACGTGAAGCCAGACCCGGATGCCAGACTGAATACGGAGAGTCCTGCATGGGCTGTTGACCGTTTGAGTATCCTGGCCCTGAAAATCTATCACATGCAGGAGCAAGTGGAACGTCAGGATGCCTCAGAAGAGCATATCGCCAAGTGTCAGGCCAAACTACAGGTACTGCTGGAACAGCAAAAAGACCTGTCGCTGGCAATTGACCAGTTACTGGAAGATATCGAGGCAGGACGGAAGTATATGAAGGTATACCGTCAGATGAAGATGTATAACGACCCTGCTACAAATCCTATCTTATATAAGAAGTGAAGAAAGAGCATATCCTTGTTATCCGCTTTTCGTCGTTGGGCGACATTGCAATGACTGTACCTGTTGTATGGTCACTTGCCAACCAATATCCTGATGTACGCATCACAGTGCTGAGTCGCGGATATGCCCGTACACTATTTGCTGATCTGGCGCCCAATGTGAATTTCATGGAGGCAGATCTGAAATTTGAGTATCATGGCATCAAAGGTTTGAATGCGCTTTATCGGCGTTTGGTGGCCAAGCAATTCACCAAGGTGGCTGATTTGCACAATGTGCTTCGCTCCGAGTATCTGCGCATGCGTTTCAACTTAGGGCGCTATCGGGTGGAGCATATCAATAAGCATCGCAAAGACCGTCGCCACTTGGTATCTTATAAACACAAGGTCAAAAAACAGTTGCCTACCTCGTTTGAGAATTATCTGAAGGTATTTGAGCAATTAGGGTATCCGGTTGACATCCAGCAATTCCATTCTATCTTCCCTGAAGAGGGGGGCAACCTGAATCTGCTTCCCAAGGAGATTGGTCCCAAGAAGAATTTTGAACAATGGATAGGTATTGCACCCTTTGCAGCTCACGAAGGCAAGATATATCCACCACGATTGATGGAACAGGTGATTCATCAGCTGTTGGAGAAATACCCCAAGTGTCGTATCTTCTTCTTTGGCAAGGGTCATGATGAAGACAAGTATCTGAGTATGTGGTGTGCCCAATATCGCCAATGTATCAATGCTACGCACTATTGCGAAAATATGTATCAGGAACTCATCATTATGAGTCACTTGGATGTGATGGTATCGATGGACTCTGCCAATATGCATCTGGCTTCGCTGACGGCTGTGCCTGTGGTGAGTATCTGGGGAGCCACGCATCCATACGCTGGATTCTTAGGCTTCGGACAAACTAAGGAGAATATTATCCAGCTTGATCTCAACTGCAGACCCTGTAGCATCTATGGTCAGAAGCCTTGTCAGCGTGGCGATTATGCTTGTATGAAGAACATTCCGCCTGAGCGGATTGTTGAGAGAATAGAATCTATCATTAATAACTAAAACAAGTACGATTATGAAAAAGTATGTTTGCGACGTATGTGGTTATGTGTATGACCCAGCAGAGGGTGATGCTGATGGTGGCATCGCTCCAGGCACAGCATTTGAAGACATTCCTGAGGATTGGGTATGCCCAGTCTGTGGCGTAGGAAAGAGTGATTTCTCACCCGTCGAGGAGTAATAATAAATAAGGTGGAATTTTTTCCACCTTATTTATTTTATTCGCTTATATACTAACGTCTCAGGAATATGGTCTGTAAAATAAGGACCAAAGTAATGTAATTTAAGAGTTGTACTTCCTATATTACATGCATAAGGTACTTGATAAACTTTTTCTTCAAATATCTGGTTGATAAGAATTACAGGCATTTCTGTGGAATATTTACTATTATCATCATATACATAAGTATAAGTATTACTTTCTCCATTATCATTAGTAAAGACAATCTTCCCATCACTATTTATCTCCATAATATGAGGATTTGGCTGAGTGGCACCTTTGGGACCATCCAGCATTTCAACAAATCTCCATCTGCCAACTAATCCAGAACCTTCTATTTCTGTTTCATCATCACTCGAACAACCAGTAAATGACAAAACGACTGCTGCTAATAAAAATAACAATAACCTTTTCATATTCTTAATCATTATATGTTTCATCCATAAAACGTGATAAAAAAGAAAACCTTGCATGCAAAAAAGTTAAATCATCTTAAAACAGTAATTTTTCAGCAAAATGCCAGATGATAATGCCTGCTGTAACGGAGACATTCATGGAATGCTTGGTACCGAATTGTGGAATCTCTAAGCAACCATCGGAGGCATCGATCACTTCCTGATGAACCCCTTTTACCTCATTGCCCAAAACCACAGCATATTTTTTTCCTGGTAAGGGCGCAAAATCTTGCAGCTTAGTGGAACCGTGCGCCTGCTCTATCGAGTAAATTTCATAACCAGCCTCTTTAAGCGCAATAAGTGCCTCTTGTGCTGAATTAAAAGCCTTCCATTCTACGCTATCTTCCGCTCCTAAAGCCGTCTTATGGATTTCAGCACTTGGAGGTGTCGATGTAATGCCACACAAATAGACTGCCTCAATACGGAAGGCATCGCCTGTACGAAACACGCTACCCACATTGTGCATCGAGCGCACATCATCGAGCACCACAATCAACGGAAGTTTCTCTGCCTGCTTGAACTCATCCACAGACAGACGCTGCATTTCTATCGTCCGTAATTTTTTCATTGTGGTTGCAAAATTATATAAAAATGTATAAACTACAAAATTAGGGAAGCATTTTATCGTTTTCGCTTTGTTCGAATCGAATTTTTTTGTATCTTTGACGCCAGAATCAGTCAACTATACATTATTAATAATTAAGAACAATGAAAAAGCAACTATTCATGTCATTGGTTCTGCTATGTGGGGTTAGTGTCGGCTATGCCCAGAAGCAGAAAGGAAACGTACCACTCGTTTATGATGTTGAAAACACAGGCAGTCAGTTTGCTGCACCAAAGATGCCCACAATCGATGCATTGCCTGAAATCCGTGAATTGCCCGATCCTTTGAAATGGAGTAATGGCAAAGGCAAGGTTAAGAGTTTCAAGGATTGGTCCAAGCGTCGTAGTGAGATTTCCAATCAGATTCAGCACTACGGTATTGGTACCAAGCCGACTGTTTCTAACGGAGCTGTAAAAGCGAAAATGTCTGGTGATACCTTGATTGTAGATGTTACTGTTAATGGCCAAACGCTGACACTAACTTCTACCATTAGCTATCCGAAAGTCGGAAAGCCACCTTATGCGCTGATGATTGGCACCAGTATGCTGGCATTGCCAAGACAACTCTTTACAGATCGTCCTATAGCCATTATGAACTATCGTGAGAAGCAGGTTAATGACTACGGACAGATGGGAAGGCATCACGAAAGAGGAGAACATAATTTTGACCGCCTTTATCCAGAACTGAAGGATAATGGTGCTTATAGTGAATGGGCTTGGGGTTTGAGTCGCTTGATTGATGGTTTGCAGCAATTAGGTCCTGAAGTTACCAAGATTGATACCAAACATATTGGTGTATCTGGTTGTTCATACGCTGGTAAAATGGCACTCTATTGTGGTGCTTTTGATGAACGTATTGCATTGACAATTGCTCAGGAACCTGGTGGTGGTGGTGCAGCAGCTTGGCGTGCTTCTCGCGAGTTGACGAAAAGTGGAAAAAACGTAGAAGACCTTGATAAGACGGATTATCATTGGTTCATGGAAAGCCAAAAGCAGAATTTCCATGGAGATTCTGTCTATCGTCTGCCTTACGATCAGCATGAGCTTTGTACGATGGTTTGTCCTCGTGCCTTATTGCTCCTGGGAAATCCTGATTACGAATGGTTGGCTGATGGTTCGATGGTGGTTTCAGCTAAGGCTGCCAAGGAAGTATGGAATTTCTTTGGAATTGGTGATCGTTTTGGCTATTCGATTGTTGAAGGACACGGCCATTGTCAGTTGCCTGAGAGACAATTCCCAGAAGTGCAGGCTTTCATTGACAAGTTCTTATTAGGAAAGGATACTGATACGAAGGATATTCAAGTGGTGTCTGGCATTAAATAAAGTGTGGATAACTATGTGAATAACTTGTGTAAAAACTTGGAATTTTATACCCGTTGTCTTGGCAGCGGGTATATTTTTGGGTTTATTCTTATATCATTCTTACTTTTTCCACTTATTTTTGCTGAAAAAAGATATAAACTTATTAATTTTGCACCAGAATAGAAAAATGTGGATAAGTAAGCTTAGGTATTCATTATCAGAAAGAAAAAATTCACAAGAGTAGTGAATAATGTTTTTTTTGAGGTGAATAAGCTATCTGGCAAATAAATCAATAAAAAGTTTCTAACTTATAAACGCCATATCATCCTATTCATTCTATTTTTAGAAGAAAAGAAAAAATAAAAAGATAATATATTGATGTTGAAAAAGGAGTGGATTAAACAAGGTTTTATTGATGAACCTGTAGCAGAAGGTACAGACCTGAAGGCTGAAATCAGAAAAATGTGTGAGGAGAAAGGTGCAATTATCCTGGCTCACTATTATACCATCGGTGATATACAAGAGATAGCCGACTTTGTAGGCGATTCTTTGGCTTTGGCTCGTAAGGCTGCAGAGACAGATGCAAAGATAATGGTGATGTGTGGTGTTCACTTTATGGCAGAGACCTGTAAGTTATTGTCGCCTGAGAAGACGGTGCTTTGTCCTGATCTGAATGCTGGTTGTTCTTTGGCTGATTCATGTAAAGCAGAAGACTTGAAGCAATTCAAGAAAGAGCATCCTGGTTATCAAGTTATTTCTTATGTAAATACAACTGCTGCTGTGAAAGCATTAACGGATGTAGTGGTGACCAGTGGTAATGCAAAGAAGGTAGTAGATCAATTACCCAAAGATGCAAAGCTGATTTTTGGTCCTGACTATAATCTTGGTAACTATATCAATGAGGTTACAGGTCGTCAGATGATACTTTGGAATGGTGGTTGTCATGTGCATGAGCGTTTTTCTGTTTCAAAGATAGTAGAATTGAAGAAACAGTATCCTGATGCGATTGTGATGGCTCATTTGGAGTGTAAGGGTCCTGTTTTGGCTTTGGCTGATATCAAGGGAAGTACAGCTACGATGCTGAACTATGCGCAGCAGAGTGATCAGAAGCAGTTTATTGTGGCCACAGAGGCTGGTATTCTGCACGAGATGCAGCGAACTTGTCCTGATAAGGAATTTATCCCTGTGCCTCCTGAAATCAGCGAGAGCGGCTTGGAATGCAGCTGTAACGAGTGTCAGTATATGAAGATGAATTCGCTGCTGAAAATCTATAATGCCTTGAAATATGGTTGGCCTTCTGTAGAGGTAGACCCGAAGATAGCGAAGAAAGCTGTTAAACCTATTAATAGGATGCTGGAATTGAGTTAAGGCATTATGGATGCTCTGACTTCGCGTGTTGTATCATTCTTACGATTTCCACTGATTGTTGCAGTGATAGGTATTCATTGTAACTTATTAGTGAAAAATCCTGAATTGGAAACGAGGTCTGTTTTCTATTTCTTGGTCTATATCACGATGAAGTTAGTATGCATTGCTGTACCTTTATTCTTTTTTATTTCTGGCTTTCTTTTCTTTAAGGAAGGTATTTTCGACTTTGCCTTATATTCGAATAAGCTGAAAAGTCGTTTCCATACGGTTTTGGTTCCATATCTATTATGGAACATCATCTATTTTGTCATCTTAGGCGTGATGCAGTTTATCAAGCCGGATACCTTGGTTATTCTGCATAAGCATATCGCAGACTTCAGATGGCAGGACTTTTTATGGATATTTTGGGATATCAGTCAGATTACAGGTTTAGCTGATGATCAACGGGCTTGCCTTGTGGGTGCATTTTGGTTCTTGCAATGTCTGTTTGTGCTTTTCCTGGTCAGTCCTATCATCTATTATATAATAAGGTATCTGCGTCACTTTACATTATTAATAATAGGTATACTCTATTTCACTGATTTCATTCCAGAAATGCCAGGTATTCAGTGTAATGCTATTGTCTATTATATGCTTGGGGCTTATTGTTCAATTATGTGTATTGACTTTATTAGCATTGTTAAACGAATACCTATTCAGGCACATATTGTACTGTTGATAGCTGCTGTGTTGGTTTCTTATTTGATGAGTGAGAATGATACTATTTATAATATTACTGACTTATTTGTTCAGGCAGCAGTTTTTGCTATCACAGCTTATATGATAGAAACGCAACGCTGGAAAGAAAGCAGATATCTGGTATCGAGTGTGTTTTTCGTCTTCGCTGTTCATCGACTCTTCTCTGCTTCTCTGATGACAGTTTCTACTTATCTTATTCCTTCGATAGGTAATGATTTTCTTCTTTATATCTATTATTTATTAACAATATCATTAACTGTAATAGCCAGTCTTGTAGTCTATCAATTATCGAAACAATTTCTACCGAGAACCACCAACGTACTTAATGGTCGTCGATGAATATTGATTTTTAAAAATATATATTCCCTTTGGTAGTCTTTGATCGTTAGGTATCTTTTGTCCCTGCAGGTTATAGATGCTGATAGCAGTATTATTCTGTTCAGCAGGTATATTCGATATAGATAAATTGTAATAATAAAACTTTTTATCAAGATATATAATTCGTTTTGTAATCCAGTTCTTTATATATTCTATTTCTGAATCAAAGTCTATTATTTCACCACAAACATCGCTATCCATTGACCATTTCTCTGCTTCTCTTTGTGTAGCACCACTTGCGACAAGTAAGTCATAATAATGTTCATATCTTTTTTGTAAATTGGAAATAGAAAAGAATGTCTTTCTTAATTCTGCATATCGACTTCGTACCTTATTATTAAAATCATCAACATTCAGGTTTTTGAGTCTTGTAATCACATTTAGGACATTTCCTGAATTAAATTCTGGTGAAATATAATCTTCATTGTATTGCAAAGCTGACTTAGCTCCCATACTGATATCCAAGTCCCATACAGCAGGTGTAATCATTTTATTCTTTGTCTGGTCATAAACAGCCCAATACATATTCTTTCCTTCATTGTCGAGTGCATTCAGCAATACGACAAAAAGGTAATAATCAATAAGGACAGGTATGTCGAAATATTCTTGGACATGCTTTTTAAAATCTGAATTACTACTATTGACCACGAAATTAATGGCATTCCAAAGAGTACTATAGTCAGTGGAATCAAGGTCGTTCAAATCAGGATATTTGGCCTCGAATACATCCATCATAGGTTCCTTATTATTATAGGTTTCAGGAACAACATCCATTATAGAACTGTCATAACCCTTTGATTTCCATAAGACACCTCGAATAGTACCGTTCTTATCAAATTTCTTCAGTTTCATTTGCTTACGATCCATATTCTCCGTGAAACTGTAAATACCTCTGTATTCATCATTCAGATATACCTCTACAACCTTACCCCTGACACCTGATAAAGCATCAGGCTCCTTATCGATATAATAAGGCTTGGTGGCAAAATCATTCCATAGTTCTGTAGCTATCAGATTGCGAAGCCTGAATACATCAGCCTGGCCTGCATCGAGTATCCAGCTATCATCATTACGCAAGCCAAAGAAACGATGGTCATCTGTGAATTTAATCTTATAGTTCCGTTTGTGCTTTCCTTCAACATTCGTACTGCTCCCACGCCATTTAATACGGGCCGTGAGACTGTCTTGTGAGCTACCGTCTGGATAGATAATACTCACAGTACCATCTTGATAGTCATAGCCAAAATCACCCATCAGTCTGATAATAGGTAGTTTCTCCTGAGCATTGATAACAATGCATACCAATAAGCATAATAAGAGTAGAGATTTCTTCATATAATAGCTATCTTACAGACGGTGCCTTTCTCTCCTTTGCTGGTGGCTGTAATAACCATGTAGACACCTGATGCTACACGGTTGCCTTGACGATCTTTACCATCCCAGATAAACGAACCACCATTACTACGACCCTCAGCTACCAAGACACCATTGGATGTAGTAATCTTTACGTCTGCGTCGTAGCTCAATCCTACAATTGTAATCAACCCAGAATAATCTGGTGTGACAGGATTGGGATAGGCATACACGTTGTCTTTTGTCATTTCTTGTGTTGGTTGTGTAGCATCGCTACGATAAGAGCAAAGACCATTCTCTGTAAGGAAATATACCACGCCCGTCTGATGATTGATGGCTATAGAATAAATCTGGTCAGAGAGCAAAGGCGAATTATCCGTAGAGAGATGGCAGACCTGCGATAAATTATTAGCACTAATCAGGAACGCACCGATGCCATTGGTAGCAAACCATTTGCGATTACCACCATCGATAGCGATATGGCTTACACTGACACCTGAGAGCAGATAGTCAGCATAATTGGTACCATCATTACGAGGCACTTTCACTTGTTGGAAAGTAACACTTTCCTGCCCTACTTCATTCTTATCAATATAGAAAGGTCCTAAGTCTGTTCCTACCCAGATATTACCTTCTTTGTCTTCTGCCACGCAATAAACGAAATTGGGATTATAACGTGTACCATCCTGATTGATAAACGAGTTATAAGCCACCATTTGGTTCTTGTCTGTACTATAGCAGAAAACCGTCTGTCCTACCCACGACGTATTGACAAACCAAAGCAGTCCTCTGCTATCGAATATCATATTTCTCAGACCTCCCCAGGAAATGCCATTACCATCTTCAAGCAGTTTCTGATGGAAGTCTTCCCATTCTCCATTTTTCTTCAGTAACAGCAGATTAACACCTTTTGCCTGACTGTTAATTACCCACAGATAACCTTGCTGATCGTATTTGATGCCATTGACAAGCACATATTTATTACCTAACTCTTTTCCTCCATCGTAGGCGCCTTTTAATGGGCTGTTGTCTTTATTATAGTAATTGATTAACTTACCATTTTTAAACTCATAGAGTCCGCATTTTCCACCTACAGCCACATGACTCTCATCTGTAGGATCAATGCTGATACAGTTTATATCATTGTAGTCATAACCTGTCTTCAGATTGAGTTCATCTTCATAAATGGTCCAATTATCCCCATCGAACACCTGCACCGTACCAGGATAGTATTTTCCTGCGATGCCTGAGAGGAAATGTCCACCCGTGGTATACAGCTTACCATTTAGGAATTCTGACTCATAGAAGTAGTTATACTTAGGTCCACCAGGTTGAAGACTCGATACCAACGTGAGGTTAGTCTGCAGATCCTTGTATTCATCGTAATCAGGCAGACTGGTGGGATATTCAGGATGGCCATTGAAATAGGTTTCAGCGATTTCAGCCCTTTGGACGTTCACCTTAACAAGTCCAAAGGAACAATGAAGCCAGGCATAGACCCCATCAATAGTTATCTTTGAGACGGTCTTATCCTCAGTCATCGTCTTGCTGTAGAGGGCAGAGATATTGGTGATATCACCATTGGTATCTATCAAGTCGATATTTGAATTCTGATAGACAGCAATAAGTCGTTTGGCCTGAAGACACCAGGCGATATGCGTGATGTAAGTATCTGAGAGACCATTTATCTTATCGTAGGTGGTGATACTCTGGTCGTTTTTGTTGTATAGGTAGATATCATTAGAGGCCAACACAAACAACTGATGGCCTGCCTCACAGATATTCTGTACGTCATGATAAGCAAGATAGTTCTGCCAAGTACCAACCTGAGAGAAAGTGAATAGTGAATAGTGAATAGTGAATAGTAGCAGCAAAAGTCTTTGCCACATTATGATTCTTTTTCTACTCAGAAACTTTTCACTATTCATTATTCACTTTTCACTATTCACTATTCACTTATTCAAGAGATAGTCTGCCAATTTCTGCGTGGCGCGAGCACGATGGCTGATGTGGTTCTTGATATCCATACCCAACTCAGCAAACGTCTGGTCGTAGCCATCAGGCTGGAAGATGGGGTCGTAGCCGAAGCCCTCCCCTCCCCTACGCTCTCGGATAATCTCGCCTTCAACGATTCCCTCGAATTTATGGATCTCCTTGATGCTCGTGCAGCCACAAGGACAGACATCTTTCTTCTGTATTAACGCAATAACGGTACGGAATCTTGCTTTGCGGTTGTTATTATTTCCTAATTCATAGAGCAAACGCGTCATATTGGCCTCAGAATCGTGGCTAGCAGGACTTGTATCTATAGAATCACTAGCCATACTAGCATATCTGGCTGAATAGACGCCAGGCGCGCCATTGAGAGTATCGACCTCAAGACCTGTATCATCAGCGAAACAGTCAATATGATAGTGATCGTAAACATATTGCGCCTTCTGCAGGGCATTCTCTTCAAGAGTTGTGCCTGTTTCAGGGATATCTACATCGCAGCCAATATCCTTCAGCGACAATACTTCAATGCTATCGCCAAGAATACTACGGATCTCTGAGAGCTTATGCTCATTATTTGTTGCGAATACGATTTTCATACAGCGGTAGCTAATTTTTCACTCTTCACTCTTCACTTTTACTTCATTTTTTATCTTCACTCTCATCTCCTCAAAGCCCTCACCATAGACACCAATGACGGCACTTTGAGAAACAAAGGCCTGAGGGTCGATCATCTTGATGAGACGGAACATATTGACACTTTCGTTCTTTCTTGCGAGGATACAGAGCACTTTGACTTCCTTACCAGTATACCATCCGTGACCATCGAGAATGGTGACACCATGATGCGTCTCAGTGCCGATAGCATTGGCTATCTCCTGCCATTTACGGGTGAAGATCAAGAACTGTACGGATTGTCGACGGGCGTTCATGATATAGTCGAGGGTATAGTTCTCCATCGCCATCACACAGAAACCGAACATCACTTTATGGGCTCGTTCAAGATAGGTACCAAACTGTGGGAAGAACATACAGGAGCCGATGATACAGAAATCGGCTGCAATCAGCACATTGCCCAAAGATACATTGGGGTGATATTTGTTGATTGAGGCTGCGATGATATCCGTACCACCTGTAGAACCGTTGTTCATAAACACCGTTGCCAAAGCAATACCAGTTAATACACAACCAATAATCATCGACATAAAGTCCTGTCCCTCACCCATCAGCTTAAAAGGCAGACCGTTCTCCTGCTTGGGGATGATTTCCTGCGCAAACTTCAGCATAAAGTAAAGGGTGAAGATGGCAAAGATGGTCTTCATCAGGAATCTCCATCCCAGAATCTTCAGCGCCACAACGAGCAGGACACCGTTAATGATGATATAGGTGTTCTCCAGATGGAAACCTGTGGCGTAGTAGATGATGGCCGAAAGACCAGTCACACCGCCAGCCACAATCTGATAAGGCATCAGAAACACCGTAAAGGCAATGGTGTAAAGGAAGAGGCCAAAGGCTATAAAGAAATAGTCTTTGGCTTCGTTTATAATGATTTTGTGATTAATCGTCATTTACTTTTTCAGTACAATGTTCACCATACGCTTAGGGACGATGATAACCTTTGCTACTTGGAAGCCTTCGAGATATTTCGCTGAGCGCTCGTCTGCCAAGACAGCATCTTCGATGGTCTTGTTGTCAGCGTCAGCAGCAAATTGCATCTCGAAGCGGGCCTTACCATTAAAG
>Ga0265299_10005250_pt1 | contig 12024 bp, 11 predicted proteins | sample AusTroGonzalo_MG_4_FD_193485 | JGI IMG/M metagenome (GOLD analysis project Ga0265299, IMG submission 193485) | Bovine rumen microbial communities from tropical cattle in Woodstock, Queensland, Australia - Gonzalo_02 | ecosystem: Host-associated > Mammals > Digestive system > Stomach > Rumen ...
AGGACCTTCGCCGCATGGCGCGCCTCGCCCTCGGGCAGTTCGACTGTTGTCACGCCACCACCCGGCAAATTCGGACAATAGAAGCGATGGACTATCATTTCTGCCTCGCCTGTAGTTCAGAACGGAGGTTCATCTGAAAAATCATCGGCCACGATTTCCTGCGGCGGAGCCAACTGCTCGCCTCCCGAAAACGGCGGCATAGACCTCGGCACCGCCATTGGGGCGGACGGTCTGTCTACCCCTGGAGCCTGAACCTGCGCACCGTTGCTGGCAGACGGCGGGGCCGATCGCAGAAGCTGCATCCTTTCCATGACTACGGAAAGGCTCTGGCGCTTCTCGCCAGTGCGTTTGTCTTCCCAGCGGTCAAGTTTCAGGCGCCCTTCCACGTAGGCCGGATCGCCTTTGCGCAGATAGCGATTGCAGGTCTCAGCCTGCTTGCCAAAGCAAGAAACATCCATGAAACAGGTTTCCTCGCGAGTTTCGCCCTGCTGTGTCCGATATACCCGGTTCATGGCCAGCCCAAACTCGCAAATCTGCATTCCCGACGGCGTCACCCGCATCACGGGGTCGCGAGTCAGATTGCCAATCAGCATTACCTTGTTCAAATTCGGCATTGTCTTTCCTCTTTTCTGTTCATGTCTTCAACATAATGCCTGTCGCCAGTTTTGCCAATGAAAAAACGCTCATTGACGCCTCAAAACGCAGGCAACCCTACCAGCCAGACAATCACGGCTGGTCCTGCCTCTAAAATACTCCACTTTTCATATTTTTCAATTTATTTTGCGTTTTTATTTGCATTTATTCATTTTTCGACTAAATTATCCCACAGCCGAAACAGATGCCCGCAGCGCGGCATCCCAGGCAATCCAGGGAAAGAAACGGCAGCGTTAATGGCTGGACGGGTGCCGTATCCCTGGTTTGCCTGGCGTTCCCCAACCTCAACAGACGGCGCTCTCGGCTCGCGCCGCCGCCAATTCAGGAGAATGACCATGAAAAAGACCAGACATTCCTCCCTTCGCGCCTTGTTCCTAACCGCCGCCGTCAGTCTCTGCCTGTTCGGCTTGCCTGCCGTTACGCAGGCCGAGGACTCGGATCCCGCAACCGCCGCCGTGGAAGCCACAAGCGTCAAGGACCAGGTTGCCCGCTTGCGCGGCAAACTGCTGTACAAGAAAAACCAGGCACGGCGCCTTGAAACCCAGGCGGAAAAGACCGACTCTACCCTGAAGGCCAAAATCGGCGAACTGAACAACCAGAAGGAAAACCTGTACGTCGCCGTCGAACCCAAGCTGGCGGAAATCTACCAGGAACAAAAGGAACTGACCCGCCAAATCGAGCAGTTGAACGCCTCCCAGGCCAACAACGACAAGGCAGATTAGTCCGGCAAACTCATCCAAGCCTGATTCGCCTCCGGCAGATGTGCTCAATCCCGCGCATCTGCCGCTTTGTATATGTTTCCTGAAACCACTCTATTTCCATGAGGATGGGAAACGATTTTGTTGTTCCTCCAAAGCCACAGTCTTTTGGCAATGGCTCACCAACGCGCTGAGCAACTTTCTGGTGCTTGCGTGCGGTGACAATCATTCGCGCCCAGCCCGCCACGTGGCTTACATTGCCGTCCCTCATGGAGAATAGAGCGTCTGAAATCTGCCAGATTCCCGATTGACTGTAGAAAATCCCAGTTTATATTATAGAAAATCCCATATAGAACATGGTCAAAGAAAAACCACTTGACATACACGCTAAACCATGCCCTGAAATTACTGAACGAACAACTCATTCTTGTTGCGGCACCGCAAACTGAACTTGTTGTTTGCGGAGGTTCCGCGCTGATTGCCTTGTCGCTGGTTCCCCGGACAACGCAAGATGTTGACATCATTGCCATGATGGCAGAAGGAGAACTGCTTGATTCAGAGCCCTTGCCAGCATACCTTGTGACGGCGGCGGAAAAAGTCGGGCAAAGCCTGGCTCTGCCTGGAAACTGGCTGAACAACGGTCCTGCCTCACAGTTCAGAATGGGACTGCCTGCCGGCTTTGTCGAACGTCTTCACACTACGGTGATTGGGGAAAAACTGGTGGTGCATTACATTGATCGCCTTGACCAGATTTTCTTCAAGACCTTTGCCTCTGTTGACCGGGGCGGCTACCACGTTTCCGATTTGAAGCAACTTGCTCCTAGCGAAGAAGAACTTCTGGCAGCGGCGAAATGGTGTTTAACCCAAGACGTTTCTGGTGATTTTCGTGAGATATTGAAAGACATGTTCAAGCAACTAGGATGGTCTAATGTCAGTGAAAAAATTTAGAAACAGTCTTTTCGAAAGCATTCTTGATTTGCTCTGGAAGCAATGGACAGCCCTGGGGATTCCCGGACAGGCTGCTCTTCACGCTTCGGAAAACATTCTCGATCCAGAGGTGCTTCTTGTATTCTCCGCCGGATATGCCCGTTATGACCAGCGTCTTTATGACCTAATCCTCGACTGGCTGAAAATCCATTCGTCACAACTCAACCTCCAGCGCCTAAAAGCTATCAATGCTAAGGCAGAATGGAAAGATTCTGCTTCGCTGGGATATATTTGCGCTGTCATAGCGGAAACGGAACCCGCCCGTTGGAAAAAGGCGGTCGTCAATTTTTCGCCTCCACAAGAGAAAGATGCTGTTCCCCTGTTCCGCGATCGTAACAACGTGCCGGAAAAATACATCCCCCGACATGACCATCTGGCACTACGCTACGGTTTCGTGCGAAACATTCACCAGGATTCAGCCAAAATCACAGGACTGCTTCCCCCAAAACCGGCAACGCTTCTACTGCAAATGCGTGGACTTCTGGGCATCTCGGCGCGCGTGGAAACCATTCTGATTTTGTTGACATCCCCCATTTGCAAAGTGCAGGATATTGTGGAACGGAGCAACTTTACCTGGAAATCAATTCAGGATGTTCTGGCAGAACTGGTCCATGGCGGTTTTGTCTCTTCGCTCGACAGCGGTGGCCACGGCAAACTGTATTATCTGACCGACCGGCAAAAAATGCTGAACTTTTTGGATTTGCACACCCCGGTTTTCTGGAATTGGCTGAAACTTTATGAGGCCATTGGCCTGCTATGGGACGCTTGCTCGAATCCGTACTGGGAAAAAGTCTCGGACGAAACAATCCAAAACGAACTTCATGATCTGTACAGGAAAAAACTGCAAAAAAAACTGCTGGCCTCCGGTTGCCCATCCATGGCAAAAACCTCCCTTGACATTCGTGAATTTCCCAAACTGCTTCAGAAGATAAGTTGAGGATAATTGTCCATGGTGGATATTAGTGTTTTTTGCAGTTATCAATATTATACGGCAGAATATAAGGAGAAAATCAGTTCTCGGCCCAGTTACCTACCCTCATTGGTGGAAAGAGCGTTCAGTTAATTGTTCTTCTCACAGAAAAAGGCTTGCTGGCAAATTACTTCTTGTTCTGTGCCGTTTTCTCTCTCGCCTTCATTATTGCCTCCTTGACAAAATCAGGAGCGGGATGTTGCGGGCAGTCATAGAAATTGCTTTTTGGATGATCGAAATAAATGAAAGAGTGCTCGAACTCATCCACGGTCTCGGCGACAGAGCCGGGATTCTCCTTCCGCCATGGGACAAAATGGCTGTGGTTCGTGCACATGAAACCGACCCCCCAGTGCAATTTCCCGTCATCTACCTTCGGGTCGTTCACTTCCTTAAAGTACCTGCAATTCCTGCAGATTCCGATGTCCTGTCTCTTTTCCATGTTGATTTCTCATTTGCTCCAACTTACGCAACCGTTGCGTCATTACTATCCAGAACCTTCAACCGCTCATTTTCCCAACGCTGTATTCCCCATGAGGGTAGGTAATTGATCCGCAAAGCGGTTTTGACAAACTGGCGATGTGCGACAATCGACGCTTCGACATCCGACGTGGTGGCTGGTGCGACGTGCGACAAGCGACATGCGACGCGCGGGCGACAATCGACGCTTCAACGTGCGACAAGAAGAACAGCCAATCAGCAAAAGCAACATTGTGTCAGAACACGGACAGCACTACCTACCCTCTTGTGGAAAAGAGCCTTTCCCAAAGAGAAAAATCTGTCTGTCGCCTTGTTCGCCAGGCGCATCCGCGCCGTCCCATCCTCCCCCTGATGGGACGGCGGACGAGCGGAGGCTCGGCTAGCCCCCGCCCGTCGTGCAATACTTTTGCCAACAATATCATCACCGAGTTTTGGCGAACGCGATTCCACGTTCACTGTTGACCGTAGAGATATACACATCATAGCCATCGAACATATCGGCTCCAAGCATGGCGCGGATTCCCATCATCTGTCCAGCCATCAGATACTGCCTGTTCTGGACAAGTGCCCCTTTGCCGTCATGGTGGAGCCCGCAGGGGAAGTCAAGGGTTACGTCATAGACGTTGAGCGTTGCCTTCTGGCGGAGCATTGCCAGCCATTCGACATAACTGCCCGTGGCTGGCTTCCCTCCTGTCAACTCGGTCTCTCCGAACATCGTCATGCGTGCCCCCGTGTCAAAGAAGAAACGGATTGGCATCTCATTCATAGTCCCTTCGACAATCGGGAGCCTTTCAACGAACGGCAGAAAGAAGTCATGTTCGGGAATAGCCTCTTCTTCGTCGGTGATTGTAATACTGTCCTTTGAGAGACGGCAGTTGTAGCCATCCATGGGTGTCAGGATTGCCGTGACCGTAGCGCCATCGGGCGTTGTAAGATTGATAAACGAATCGAAAAACAGCCTGTTTTCCAGGCCAACGCAGAACGGACCAATCTTCCCATTGGCTGAGATGGAATGTGGGAAGCCAGTGTCGAGCAGAGTATAGGTGCCTTCGGCGTTGAACACAATACGGTCATCGATTTTGAGAATTGGATAAGTCACTTTGGTCATGGTGCGTTCCTTGTTTGGAGGTTGACGATGTTAACTGTTGTCTATGGACGATACTACTTAAGGAAGGAAAAACTTTCGTTTTCCACAGAAAATTCTTTGCCCCGAGGGACGGCAACTGTGATTGACGATGTTGACTGTTGTCTATGGCAGGTACGACGTAAGGCAGGGCAAACTTTCGTTTCTCCCAGAAAATTCTTTGCCCCGAGGGACGGCAACTGTGGTTGACGATATTGACTGTTGTCTATGGAAGGTACGACGTAAGAAAGGGCAAACTTTCGTTTTCGCCAGAAATATCGTAAATATTCAGATTCACGCCACAACAAAGTGGTTTGCGGTCAACTTCACGTCCCACGTCCCACGTCCCGCGTCTCGACCATGCGCGCTCCTCACGTCCCGCGTCCCTCGTCCCACTCAAGCGCACGTCCCCAGTCCCATGTCCAGCGTCCCGCGTCCATAACAAAGAAAACGCCGGAAAATACGAGGCCCTTAGCGTTTTGAAGAAGGGAGTCGCATTTTCCGGCGTTAGAAATAATATAGATTACAAAGGCTCACCTGTCAAAGGCGTCAACAAAAAGCAAATAGAAACCTTGCTGTTCAAACGCTGGTTCGGCAAAAGCAAGGTCGTTGGCGGCGAGGGAAGACCTCTTTTACTGAACCAAGAATCACAATACGGCGGGCACTGACACTTATCCCCATATTCAGCGGGACAGGCAATGCCCGCCCCGCCATCTGACCAGTTTGCAAACTTTATCTGAAGCGGATGGGATTGCTCCAGGCATAATGGCCATTCACGTCGCGGATTTGGCAGCGAATCGTGGTGCCGGCATACAGTTTGGTGACATCCAGACGCAAGGATGTCACCAATTTATGCGAGGACGTGAAGGGACATCCGGGGATAGCCTCGAAATAGCCACAGGTCACGTTGGTGGTAAGGATTGCGCTTTCCACTTCCGTGAACTCCGCCTCGAAGATTCGTCCATCGAACGACAGTTTCTTGAACTCAGGTCCCTGAGTGGCATAGAAAGCGCCATTGCGAAGCGCCGACAAAATCGCAGTCTCCGTATTCTCCTCGGCGCAAATCATTGTCCAGCCCTTGAACAGGCATCTTGGGGTATGCATATCGTCCACGGCGATGGCGAAGGGAAGTTCGCCGGCGTCGAGCATCTCGTCCCAAAGCTGCATGTTGTATTCCCTGGCAATATTGCGGCAAGAGGCATTGTAGACCTCAATGCCTGCGCTTCCATGCACGGACATGACTTCCTGCGAAGTAAAGCGGCACCAGTAGGGATGCGCTATGAAGGCGACTCCCCCTACCGCGTTCACGGCGTCGATTGCCGCCTGTGCGCTCTCCGGATATCCGTCAAAGTCCAAGGGGACGCCCAGACCCAGAATATGCCACTGGATGTCGCGGGGGCCTAGAGGATGCAGTTCAATGCCGCTGTACACGCGAATCTTGCGGTCGGCCAGGGTCTTGACGTCATTGGTGCATTGATGGTCTGACAGGAATATGAGGTCGTAGCCCGCATTTTCGTAGAGTTCGGCTACCTGTGACGGCGTGAACGAGCCGTCCGAAGTTGTCGAATGCGTGTGCAGATTAGCCTTCCAAGTCGGAATTTCTTTGCCGTAGAACAACATTTGCTTTCTCCTGTTTGGTGAAAAATGAGGCGGGCATGGGAGAGACAAGTTCGTCCGTCAGTTGCCGGCCAGTGTGACAATGGAACATGCGTTACTCCGCCATGACCTCGCTGCCGAAAGGAAATGAGCAAGGGAGGCCGCGGGTGCGGAAAATCTCGACAGCCGAGGGATTGATGCCTTTGGCTGTCAGGCGCAGCGGGGCGCGGTCCAGGCCGAGTTGCCTGTACTTGGCTGCCGCTCCGCCGTGGTATGGCAGCAGTTGTACTTCCCGGAGCGCCGTGGCGTTCAGCGAGGCAAAGAACTCTGCCGCCGCCTCCAGTTCGGCATCGCCGTCATTCAGGCCGGGAACGAGCGGCAGACGCAGGAGGAAAGGTCGTCCGCTGCGGGCGAGCAAGGCGACATTTGCCTTGATGTTGGCATTGGAGACGCCAGTCAGTCGCCGATGCAGGTCATCGCTGGAGCATTTCCAGTCCTGGAGCACGAGGTCAACTGCCGCGAGCAAGCGGGCGTAGTCTGACTGCGGAGCATAGCCGGAAGTCTCGACTGCGATTGGCAACGGGGCCACTAGTTTGGCGACGGCGAGTAGAAAATCGAGTTGGACGAGCGGCTCTCCGCCCGAAAATGTGACTCCGCCGCCGGATTTGGCCAGAACCTCCCGGTCGCGAAGCAGGCGGTCGGCAAGTTCCTGTGCGGTCATTTTCTCTCCGCAGAGGTGGATTCTGCCCGCCGGACAGGCGGGAACGCAGTCGCCACAGGCGAGGCAGTGGCCGGGATGTTTGCAGACCTTGGCGCAGTTGCCGCAGCCGAGGCAGGCCACGGCGGGATTCCGCATGATTTGCGGTTGCGGCGACTGGCCTTCGGGATTGTGGCACCAAAGGCAACTCAACGGGCAGCCCTTGAGGAAGACAGTGGTGCGAAGGCCAGGACCGTCATGCAGGCAGAACTCCCGGATGTCAAAGACCATGCCGACTGGTTCAGCCATTGAGCAACATCTCCGCGCGACGGATGATATGGTCCTGATATACTTTGTCGAGTTCGACAAAATACCCGCTCCACCCCCAGACGCGCACGATGAGATTGCGGTAGTTTTCCGGATGTCGCTGAGCCGCAAGCAGCGTATCCCTGTCGATGGAGTTCAATTGCAACTGATGGCCGCCGCGTCGCGCGAACTCCGCGAGCAGGAAGGCGATTTTCCGTTCGGCATCCGGATCGCTGAACACGCTGTTGTGCAGTTCGATGGTCAGAGGGCCACCGTTGCAGACGCCCTGCAAGTCGGGAACGGTGAAGGAGCGGATGACCGAGAGCGGTCCTGCCACCTTGACCGCCAGCGAGGGGGCATAGTTGGCAGGGAAAGGTTCGCCCTGGAGGCGCCCGTCGGGAGTCGCGCCGAGATTCTGGCTGTGCCAGATGTAGTACATGGCCGAGCCCGTGCCCGGCCTGACGAGTCCGCCCTGGCTGTTCTTGAGCCCCTGCCAGGCGTCTTTCCAGAGTTTGACGACGTCCTGGAGTGCCTGGTCGGCTGCCGGCTGGTTGCAGCCGAGTTTAGGGGCACAGTTGCGGACTTCGGCCAGAATGTCCGCATGCCCTTGGAAATTGTCGTGCACGATGCCCGCAAATTCCGGAAGGCTACACAGGTGCTTCTGGAAGACGACATCATCCAGGGCGGCGAGAGAATCTGCCGCGACGGCCATTCCCGTTCCATGCACGCCCCAGTTGTGATACTTGCCCGCCTGAGTGATGTTCCGCGCCTTGTCGATGGCGCAGGGGCACAGGACGGAAATGAAGGCAGCGGGAAGCACGTTCAGATTCTGGTAGCGTTCTAGCAGCGCTTCCGCCTTGCGGCGCAGACACTGTCCGAACTCGGCCTTGAACTCGGCAAAATCCTGTGCCCGGGAGACATTCAAGACTTCCAGTAGCGATTCAGGGAGGGAGATGGCGTCGAGATTGACAAACTCGTGGCAGACACCGGGAATGACAAGTTCCCAGCAGGCGGCGACTGTATAATCCCTAGCGTCCTCGAGGTCGTAGCCCCAGGCCAGAAGAGCGGGAATCATAACCTCGTCATTGGAGTATTGCGGGAAACCGAGGCCGGCGCGGGTCAGCCTGGCCCCGAGTTCCAGCCTGTCCAGCGGCGTATCGGCGCTGATGCGGAAATTGATTTTCGGGTCGATGAGTTTCAGGTCGCAGGCGGCTTCCAGAATCATCTGGCTCAAATCGTTCCAGGCGTCGCTACCGTCCTTCCGGCAACCGCCAATCATCAGGCTCTGGCCGTTGTCGCCTTGTTGGACGCCAATGTACAGGTCGCTGTCACGATTGAAGGTCAGGAAGAACTCCTCCAACAGTTCGAAGGCACTGTCGCGAGTCAGGATTCCCGCCTGAAGGTCATGCGCGTAATACGGATGCAGCAGTTGGTCCAGGCGACCGATGCCGTTGTGATATTCGCCTTCGCACCACAGCGTGAAATGCAGGATGCGGAAGAATTGCATCGCCTGCCGCAAGGTCGTTGCGCCCTGATGCGGGACGACAGCCAGGGTTTCGGCGATTTCCGTCAAGCCCTGATTGTCCGCCTCGGCGCGGTAGCGGTCGGCGAGATTCAGGACGGCCTCGACACTGAAGATGGCCGCTGCCAGAAACTCGGCGCCTTCCGCGTCATTGTCCTGCTCGGCGCGTTCTTTTCTAGCCACCAGGGTCAGCCGCAGCGAATCGAGTCCTTGAGCGATGACGCTTCCGTAGTCAGGCGTGAAATTGAAAGGAAGCCCCTGCTCGGAGAAACTGTATTTTCCCCTCATGGTTTGCCGTTCCGCGTCCGTGAACAGCGTGGGAAGATTGGCCACCGTGCGCAAAAACGCAATCTTTTCACCTGGCAGGAAATGCGGCTGCTCCGCTGTAAGAACCTTGCCGAGAGCCAGAGCACGGCGCCAGACAGGCGAGGTTCCGTCTGCCATGAATTTCTCGGCCAGATTCCAGTCAACCTGACGGCGCAACGCCTGGTGCTGCTTGCCGAAAATATAATCCTTAAGTTGTCGAATACGGTCGTTCATCAGGGGCTTTCCTCACCTCTAGCGTTTAATTGAGGGTAACCCAACTGAACAGTAACAATTGAGGAAGAAACCTATCACTAGAACTCAATTAAGGGTATCTGGCACCAGGACAGTGTACTTGACAGACGCCAGTTCAGGATTGGGCTTGTCCGTGACCAGGACATCGATTTCCCTCGGATGCATAATCAAGAAGGTGGCGGCGCGTCCGATTTTCGTGCTGTCGCAGAGCAGAATGTGCTTGGAGGCACATTCGAGCATGGCCTGGCTCATGGCGGCGGTTTCGTTGTCGTGGGAATATGCTCCCTTGTCGGGAAGCAGGCCATCGCAACTCAGGAAGGCGACATCGGCATGGAATTGTCCAAAGGACTTGATGGACGACGGGCCGAAGAAATCGAGATTTTCGATGCGAAAACGTCCGCCCACCAGGTTGATTTCAATGCCTTCCACGCTGCCCAGATCTTCAATGACAGCCAGGGCAGAAGTGAAGATACGGAGCGGAGCCTTGCTTTTCAGATGCTTGACCAGCGTCCAGCAGGTCGTTCCGCTGTCAATGACGATGGTCATGCCCGGCTCCACGAGTTCCGCCGCCTTGGCGGCAATCCGCATTTTCTCCTCGTTGGAATGGCGCAGACGCTCTTCGAAGGTGCGCTCCACCAGGGAGGGGACATCGATGGCCCTCGCGCCGCCGAAAGTTCGCACCAACTGATTGCGCTTTTCCATCTCCAGCAGGTCGCGCCTGATGGTGGCGATGGCGGCGCCAGTCAGTTCCACCAAGGTCGAAACCTTGACCTCGGAATATTTCTGAAGGCAGTCAAGAATGATTTTCTGTCGATTATCGAATCCCTTGCCCATGATGGCTCCTTACCCCCTCGCTCTGCGAGGCCAGGCTATTTGGCAAAATGCGTACTTTGGGAACATGTTAGAGACATTTGAATAATTTAATGCCTCCCTAACAGTTGTGCAACTGAAACGGCAAGATTTTGGCTCAGTCCCGCAGATATGTTGGAATAAAATTTGCAAGAAATGGCTGGATGTAGGGCGACAAGCCTCGCCATCGCCAGCCTTGATTCTGTCAGCACGGAGGCAGGGCAAGCAGAATCCGGGCATTTCCTGAAAATACGGGATTGGCCAGAGCCCCGACAGCAAACGTGTCCCCCGCCTTCACGGAGATGCTTTCCAAGCCATCGGTTACAGTTGCTTGTCCGTCTAGTACCGTGCCAGCCATGAAAATGTCAAGGGATCCCGGTCGTGTCCACGAGCCATGGAGATTAAGTTCCAGGGAGCCGAAGAAACGGATTTTCTCGCGGTCGATAAGGCGTGTGACTTTTGCCTGTGGGCTGTCTTCCAGCACCGTTGGTTTCAGAATGACCTTTGCCCGAAGTTGTTCCATGGTCAGAACTTCATGATGGAACACCTCCATGGCACGTTCCGCATCTAGGCCGCAGAATCGAGATGCAAGCGTAAGGGGCTGGTCTCCGCAATGGTCTTCTGGTTGGACAACCCAGTCGCTCGGTTCCATGATTTCCTGCACAAGCACGCCACTGCCAATGGCATGTGGAAAGCCGCCCGGAATAATGATCACTTCGCCTGGCGTAATTGGATAGCGGTGCATCATCTCCAGGCTGCGCTCCATTTTGCCAGCCAGCGACTCCTCAACAAAAACATTCCAGTTGAATTTGTCGTTAAATCCCATCAGGAGATAGGGATCTTCGCCATTGATGCGGCGCCCGCCCAGCACAATCCAGGCTTCGGTTTTTCCGTATTGCGAATTGAAAAGACGACGAGAGGCTTCGCGGTCAGGATGGGCCTGAATGGGCAATCTGATGGCGGAATCAAGGAGTTTCGTAAGGAATCCAGGCGTATGGCCAGCAGTAGCAGGATGCTTGGGTCCAAGCATTTCCATGTAGTCACGCTCTAGTATTCTGTCAAATCTTTCCGTGGAGCCGTCCGGCAGAATCGCCATGCTGATTCCCTCGCCATCCTTGGGATGCTGCGGATTGATGGCGGGCACCGTAGAGGCAATCCACTCTTCCGGGAACGAATTGTCTTGGGGTTCGGCCTCACCGCGAAGGCAGTCGAGGCTGGCTCCGCCAAGATAGACGCGCCAGACACGGTTGGGCAGGAATTTGACTATTTTCATATCACATTTCCTTTCGTTAATCGCGGGATTGTTCGCACGTCGCCTGTCGCCCCGGCCACAGCGTCGCACGTCGAAACGTCGATTGTCGCCCGGTGTGTTGCCGCTTCGCGGTTTCAGTTACCGACACTCTTGTAGAAAAGAGATCTCTGATTACGTCAACTAGTTCCCCAAAGTACGAAATTAAACCCTAGATGAGTAGCGTAATCACGCCAGACTTGCGGGGGCTTCGCGGAGTTTTGTCCTGAAGAGATGCGCCAGATAGACTCCCGAGACGATGGTGACGAGCAGCCAGGAAGCGGGGAAACACATCATCA
>Ga0265299_10005255_pt1 | contig 12016 bp, 10 predicted proteins | sample AusTroGonzalo_MG_4_FD_193485 | JGI IMG/M metagenome (GOLD analysis project Ga0265299, IMG submission 193485) | Bovine rumen microbial communities from tropical cattle in Woodstock, Queensland, Australia - Gonzalo_02 | ecosystem: Host-associated > Mammals > Digestive system > Stomach > Rumen ...
GAAGAAGCCTTGAACTGTTTTATTGACTATGGCGATGTGTATCAGATCGCAGGCGCCTATCGCACGCTGGCTTCGTGCTATCATGCCAAGGGCGATCACGAAGGAGCCCTCTATTATTTGGAGCAGGCCCTTTCCGATAGTCTCATCTATCAAGCCCCCGATTTGGTCGCCAGTATTCGCGAGCGTCTGAGTGTGGCCTATGCCGCCATTAACGACAAGCAAATGAGCGACCTGAACCGCAATATCTATTTGGATTTGCAGGAACAAACCCGTCAGGACCGTTCGTTGGAGGCTCGTGCTGGACAACTCGACGAGTCTGTCATTCAGCTTACCAGACTCCTCATTGCTATCGGCGTGGGTGTAGTATTGTTCATTTTGCTGCTTATCGGTTTTTCCATTTGGCATCATCGGAAACAGGTTGCCGAAAACAAACGATACGAAGAAAACGAACGAGAGGAGGAACTGCGTGAGCAGATTGCCCAAGCTCACCTGCATATCGAATCGTCAGCACGTCGTGCTCTTGAGCAACGTGCCAAACTGTCGCTTGTCAATAGTATCACTCCCTTGATCGACCGCATTATCCATGAGGCACACCATTTGGTTCGCGAACAACAGCAGGGAACCGAAGAAACTGAAGAAACGACTGCGCAGCGAAACGAACGCTTACAATATATCAACGAACTGGTCACCAAGATTGAAGAGCAGAACAGCGTGCTTACTCATTGGATTCAGCTGCAGAAAGGCGAATTGAGCCTGCATATTGCCTCTTTCCGTTTGCAAGACCTCTTCGATATGATGGCTAAAAGTCAGGTTGCCTTTAAGATGAAAGGCATTACGCTGGAAATCGATCCTACCGAAGCCACCATCAAAGCCGACCGCGTGCTGACGCTCTTTATGCTGAACACGCTTGCTGACAATGCCCGCAAGTTTACTGGCGAGGGCGGCTTGGTCACAATTCGTGCTGAAGAAACTGCCGAGTATGTCGAGATTTCCGTAGCCGATACTGGAGAGGGCATGAGTGAAGAGCAGGTGCGACAGCTCACCAGCGGTGAACGCATTACCGCCTTGCGTTCAAGTACAGCAGTCCAGCAGGGCAAAAATACCCAACCTTCTCATGGCTTCGGCTTGCTCAACTGCAGGGGGATCATCGAAAAATATAGAAAAGTCAGCAAGATATTCAGCGTGTGCATGCTGTCAGTGGAGAGTCAGATAGGGCAGGGCAGTCGCTTCTATTTCCGCTTACCGAAGGGTATTGCACGCATCATCATTGCCCTTGCCATGCTCGCTCCATTTGGTAGCGCCCTGGCCACCTCGCCCGTTGTCTATATGGGTAATGAGGCTGTAACCGTTAATCCCGATGATTATCTGAACAGGGCAAAGAGTATGGTTGATTCTTTGTATAATGCCAACGTAAACGGGCATCATGCCCAGGCATTACTTTATGCTGACAGTTGCCGCTGGGCGTTGAACAATTATTTCGATCTTTTGTATCCCCATTGTCCTGATACCCTTCTGCGCATGGGCGACCTCTCGCTCACACCGCCCGAAATCCTTTGGCTATACAACAATGTGCGGCTCGACTACGATATTCTGCTGAGCATGCGTAATGAAAGTGCCATTGCGGCATTAGCCTTGCACGACTGGGAACTCTATAGCTACAACAACCGTATCTATACGCAGTTGTATAAGGAATTGTCGGCTGACAATACCCTCGATGATTATTGCCGCAAGATGCAGCAGTCGCAGGCCAATAAGACCATTGCTGTGGTGCTACTGGTCATCGTGCTGCTAGCCATCATGCTGGCGGTAGTGCTGCAACTGATTCGTGCACTAAACAACTCAGCCAAACGTCAACAAGAAGAGCAGAACAAGATTGATTCGTTGGCAGACGAACTAAGGCGATTGCAACTGGAAGAAGCCACGCTCTATGTGAGCAATGCTGTGCTCGACAATAGTCTTTCCACCCTCAAACACGAAACGATGTACTATCCCAGTCGTATCCGTCAGCTTGTGGAGCAGGGAGATATTGCTTCGCTAGCCGAAGTGGTTGATTATTATCGCGAGCTCTACGGATTGCTTAGCGAACAGGCTATGGATCAGACCAATCGTATTCATCTGCGCATCAAGCCGTTGGATCATGGCATACTGGGCGATCAGATTATGATTGATACGCTTTTCGATTTGCTGAAGAAAGAGGCCAAAGTAAAGAAGTTGGAAGTAAAATATTCCTATAAGAAGGAATACACTATCTGCGAGGTGCCTATGCCTACACTCCAGCTCGACGAACAGCAAACTGCCAATTTGTTTACTCCCTCAGAGTCAAATCTCCCTTATTATATCTGCCGTCAGATTTGTCGTGACCACGGAGAGGCAACCAACCGTCGTGGCTGTGCCATCAGGGCAGAATTACAAAACGGAATAACAACCATTATTATAACATTACCTCGAAACGCTTATGGACAAGTTTAAAGTAATCATAGTAGAAGATGTGCCCCTGGAACTGAAGGGTACAGAGGGCATTATCAGGAATGAGATACCTGAAGCTGAAGTGATAGGAACCGCCGATTGTGAGGCTGCCTATTGGAAGCTTCTCAAACAGGAATTGCCGCAGTTGGTACTGCTCGATTTGGGACTAGGCGGCTCTACAACCGTTGGCGTTGAGATCTGCCGTCAGACCAAGGATGCCTATCCGCAGGTGAAAGTACTCATCTTTACCGGTGAGATCCTGAATGAGAAATTATGGGTCGACGTGTTGGATGCGGGAGCCGATGGCATTATCCTGAAGACAGGCGAACTGCTTACTCGTCATGATGTAAGTGCCGTGATGGAAGGCAAACAGTTGGTGTTCAACGAGCCCATCTTGCGCAAAATCGTGGAGCGCTTCAAGAGGAGCGTGAGCTACCAGCTGTCCAAACAGGAAGCCATGATTAATTATGAGATTGACGAATACGATGAGCGTTTCCTGCGCCACCTTGCCTTGGGCTATACGAAAGACCAGATTACGCAATTGCGTGGCATGCCTTTTGGCGTGAAGAGTTTGGAGAAACGTCAGAACGAATTAGTGCAGAAACTGTTCCCTGATGGCAATAGGGGCATGGGCGTCAATGCTACTCGTTTGGTGGTGCGTGCTCTTGAGCTGAGAATTATTGATATTGACAATCTTGAACCGGATGAGGACTAAACGGGTTATTGGTTGGATAGTAGGCTTCCTGATCATAGCCGAGGTGGTGGTCGTGCTGTTGTCGTGGCTGTTGTCGGCTACGATGACAACAGGCGTGCGCCCCTTACTGTCGTCTGAAGGCGTGCGCTGGTTCTTCTCCAGCTATGTGGCTATCATTGGTGCACCTTGGCTAGTGTGGCTTTTGCTCCTGTCGTTGGCGGGCGGTTGCATGTATCAAAGCGGAATCTTCCGTCATGGCAGCAAACCGCTTGGCAAACTGCAGGGACTGGGTTATGTGGTAGCCGTCATTATGCTGGTCATCTATGTTGCTTGCATCCTGCTGCTGACCGTTGCTCCCCATGCCGTCCTATTGTCCGCTACCGGTCATCTATCGGCTTCACCGTTCAGTCGTGCCTTAGTGCCGGTCATAGCGATGGGCCTCATTGTTTGTTCTTTGGGATATGGCATCGTAACAAGGGCTTTTACCTCCATAGCCGATGTGTGTGCATCGATGACAGATGGCGTTCGAAAAGCAGCCCCGTTGTTTCTGATTTATGTGTTGATGGCCCAACTCGTTGAGTCGTTGCTCTTTGTGTTCTGATAGCGGGATAAAGTTGTAAAACAGAATCGCCTGCCTTTTTATTTCAGTTCTATCTCCTTTTGTAGACGGATAATCTCGTCGCGATATTGGGCAGCCTGCAAGAAATCCAATTGCTTGGCTGCCTCTTTCATTCTGCGTGTCGTCTCGGCAATCAGTTTCTCGATTTGCGGTCTGGTCATGTGCTCCACAATAGGATCGGCAGCCACCGGAATCTGACTGTCTGAAGTGGGGACTGTGCTTCTGAGTAGTTCCTTCAGGTCGGAGCGTTCGTCTTTGCTTAGAGTACTTTGCTTCAGCGTCTTTACGATTTGTGTAGGAGTAATGCCGTGCTCTTCATTGTATTTCAACTGTTTCATGCGCCGGCGGGTGGTTTCGTCAATGGTGAGCTGCATGGACGGCGTAATCTTGTCGGCATACATAATCACCTTTCCATTGACGTTGCGTGCAGCGCGTCCAGCTGTCTGTGTCAAGCTGCGGTGCGAGCGCAGGAATCCTTCCTTGTCGGCGTCGAGAATGGCTACTAGCGACACTTCGGGCAAATCGAGACCTTCACGCAGCAGGTTCACGCCCACCAGCACATCGTATACGCCGTTTCTCAGGTCCTCCAATATCTTCACTCGGTCGAGCGTGGCCACGTCGCTATGAATATAGGCCGTTTGAATGCCGTGGTTCAGCAGATATTCCGTCAGCTCCTCTGCCATGCGTTTGGTAAGTGTAGTCACTAGTACGCGCTCTTTCCGTTCAATGCGCAGGTTGATCTCTTCCAATAGGTCGTCTATCTGGTGTTCCGATGGCCTGACCTCAATCTCAGGATCGAGCAATCCCGTAGGACGTATTACTTGTTCTACTACAACGCCTTCTGCCTCTTCCAGTTCAAAGTCGGCTGGTGTGGCTGATACGTAGATTACCTGATGAATCATCGACTGGAACTCGTCGAAGGTAAGCGGACGGTTGTCGAAGGCAGCCGGCAATCGGAATCCGTATTCCACCAGATTGGTCTTTCGCGCACGGTCGCCTCCATACATAGCCGATATCTGTGGTACTGACACATGGCTCTCGTCAATTACCATCAGGTAGTCATCGGGGAAGAAGTCGAGTAGACAATAGGGGCGCTCGCCAGCTTTTCTTCCGTCGAAATAGCGAGAATAGTTCTCGATGCCCGAACAATGTCCCAGCTCCTTGATCATCTCCATGTCATATTCCACGCGCTCCTTGATGCGTTGGGCTTTGATGTCATCGCCCACTTCTTCAAAGAAAGCCACTTGTTTTGTCAGATCGTCCTGAATATCGTGAATGGCTTTGTTCGTCTGTTCCTGCGAGGTCATAAACAGGTTGGCAGGGTAGAGCTGGTATTCGGTATACCGGCCCAGTCGGTTCAGGGTGATGGGGTCTAACTCTTCAATTGAGTCAATCTCATCGTCCCAGAATGTGATGCGCAGCACCATTTCGTTGTAGGCCATGTAGATGTCCACCGTATCGCCTTTCACTCGGAAGTTTCCGCGTTCCAGCGTCAGGTCGTTGCGGGTGTAGAGTGCCTGTACCAATTTGCGCAACAAGGCATTCCTATCCATGCTCATTCCTTGCTTCACCACAATCACATTCTCTTCCAAAGCTACGGGCGAACCCATACCATAGATACATGAAACAGAAGATACTACGATTACATCCTTTCTGCCTGACAATAAGCTGCTTACGGCGGAGAGTCTTAGACGGTCAATTTCTTCGTTGATGGCCAAGTCTTTCTCGATGTAGGTGTCGGTATGGGGGATATAAGCCTCAGGCTGATAATAGTCGTAGTAGCTTACATAATACTCTACGGCATTATGCGGAAAGAAGCCTTTCATCTCTTCGTAGAGCTGTGCGGCCAGTGTTTTGTTGTGGCTTAGGATAAGGGTAGGCTTCTGGATGTTCTGTATAACGTTGGCAATGGTAAACGTCTTTCCCGAACCCGTAACACCTAAGAGCACCTGGGTACGGTCGCCACGTTCCAAACCGTTGGTCAGTTCGCTGATGGCTTCCGGTTGATCGCCTGTGGGCTTGTAGTTGGATTGAATGTCAAAGTTCATAACAAGTTGCAAAATTAATGATATTTCTCTAAAAACTATGTAAATCGAGGAAAAAAATATGTAAAGTCTTTGTGGTTCAACGAAAAATCAGTAATTTTGCAGCTCCTTAATGCATGCATTTTAATAAATGAGACAGAAATTATTCTTTATATTGACACTCTCCCTGGTATTGACAGGTTGTGCCGGCGAGTTCAACAAGGTATATAAAACTACCGATTACGACTACCGTTACGAGTATGCCAAGCAGTTGTTTGCTGAGGGAAAGTATCAGAGAGCAGAGAATTTGCTGATTGATATGATATCGTTGAAAAAGGGAACCGACGATGCGCAGGAGTCTCTTTATATGCTGGCTATGTCGCAGTATATGAATCGTGACTATGATATCGCAGCTGAGACTTTCCGCAAGTATCATCAAACCTATCCCAAGAGCCCCTTTACCGAGCAGGCCATGTTCTATGTAGGACAGTCGCTCTACCAAAGTGCGCCCGAGCCCCGTTTGGATCAGACGCCTACCATCGGTGCCATTGATGCCTATCAGCAGTTTCTCGACTTCTTCCCTGATTCCAAGCTGAGAGCCCAGGCTCAGGACCGTTTGCTCAATTTGCAGGACAAACTGGTGCAGAAAGAATTGCTTTCGGCTACGCTCTATTTCAATTTGGGCGGTTATTATGGCAATATCAACTCCAATAGTGAGAGTAATTATATCTCGGGTATCATCGTAGCTCAGAACGCCCTGAAAACCTATCCGTATTCCAAGTGGCGCGAGAACTTCTCCCTGCTCATCATGAAATGCAAGTTCTATCTGGCTGAGAACTCTTCGTCAGACAAGAAACTGGAACGCTATCGCGATGCTGAGGATGAATGCTACGGCTTTATCAATGAGTATCCTGAATCTAAGGATATTCCTTTAGCCGAGAAGTATATTGAGAAATGCAAGAAAATTATTAACGACTGATATTAGTTTAAAGTATAAAGAGAACATGGATTACAAAAAGTCAAAAGCTCCGGTAAATACCGTTACACACAACATTATGGATTTGTGTGATGAAACAGGCAATATCTACGAGAGTGTAGCTATCATTGCCAAGCGTGCCAATCAGATTTCCGTTCAGATCAAGGAAGACCTGTCTAAGAAACTGGCTGAGTTCGCTTCCTACAATGATTCGCTTGAGGAGGTGTTTGAAAACCGTGAGCAGATTGAGATTTCGCGTTATTACGAGAAGCTGCCGAAGCCCACGCTGCTAGCCACTCAGGAATTTATTGAGGACCGTGTATACTGGCGTGACCCCCTGAAGGATAATCAGGCTTTAGCTGAGGCATAACCTCTCTCGAGTGTATTCAACAGATCTGTTATGATACAACGCAAACAAACACTGTTTCTGTTGGTGTCGGTCGTGTTGCTGGTGGCGAGTGCTATTTCCTTGGCTGCAACGGTCATTGCTCCGATTGTGCTGGGAATCGCAGCCCTCGTTTCAGTGGCAACCATCTTTCTCTATAAGCAGCGCAAATTGCAGGCCACGATTTGTCTGGTCATCATGCTGGTCATCGTGGGATGGTATGTGATACTGGCTGTTTCTCCCCAGCCCGACGGTTCGCCGCAGTTACTTGGCTGGGCACACGTGCTGCCCATGGTAAGTCTCATTCTCACATTTATGGCGAGAAAGGGTATACTTGCTGATGAGAAACTGGTTCGCTCGCTCGACAGAATCAGATAATTTATTCAAGGAGTTACAACCCAACGGTTGTAATTCCTTCGTTTTACGAACCCCTATAATCCCAAACGAGAAATCATGGAAATAAAGACCGCCGAGTTTACGCTTTCTTCACCCATGGTGAGTATGTGCCCCAACGACACAAAGCCCGAATATGCCTTTATAGGTCGTTCAAATGTTGGCAAGTCAAGTCTTATCAACATGCTAGCCCGCAACAAGAAGTTGGCCAAGACTTCTTCCACTCCAGGCAAAACCTTGCTGATCAACCATTTCCTGATCAATAGGGAATGGTACTTGGTCGACCTTCCCGGTTATGGCTTTGCCAAGCGTTCCAAGAGCGAGGTGCAGAAACTCGACCAGATGATTCGTGGCTATATCCTGAACCGTGAGCAGATGGTGAATGTGTTTGTGCTCATCGACATTCGCTTGGAACCGCAAAACATTGATCTTGAGTTCATGAACTGGCTGGGCGTTTCGTCTATTCCGTTCTCCATCATTTTCACCAAGAGCGACAAGCTGTCGGGCGGCAAGGCCCAGCAGAATGTCAATGCCTATATTAAGAAGATGTTAGAGACGTGGGAGGAAATGCCACCGTATTTCGTTACTTCGGCTGAAAACAGAACCGGGCGCGAAGAGGTGCTCGACTATATTGAGCAAATCAACAAGAGCCTGAAGAATGGCTGAAGTGCGAGGCAATAGATAGCAGCAGAATCATGGCAAAGGAAATACCGTATTTAGACGTACAGAACCTGACCAAATCGTTTGGTTCGCTTTTGCTGTTCGAGAATATCAGCTTTTCCATTGCCGAACGGCAAAAGGTGGGACTGATTGCTAAGAACGGCACCGGCAAGTCAACCCTGCTGTCGCTGCTCATGGGCAAGGACGGCTACGATAGTGGCTCTATCATTTTTCGTCGCGACCTAAAGGTGGGCATGCTCGAACAGTCGCCCCGTTTCGATCCCGAAGAAACCGTGCTCGATGCCTGTTTCAATCACGAGAATAATCCCGATAAGGTATTAAAAGCCAAGCAAATCCTTACGCAGCTGAAGATTCGCGACCTGAACCAACCTATGGGGCAGCTCTCCGGTGGACAGCAGAAGCGTGTGGCCTTGGCCAATGTGCTCATCAACGAGCCCGATCTCTTGATTCTAGACGAGCCAACCAACCATCTCGATCTGGAAATGATTGAGTGGCTTGAAGGCTTCTTGAACCGTGGGCGCAAAACATTGCTCATGGTAACCCACGACCGCTATTTCCTGGATCGTGTGTGTACCGTGATTCTTGAGCTTGATGACCGCACCATCTATACCTATCGTGGCAATTATGCTTACTATTTGGAAAAACGACAGGAACGTATCGACAATCGTCGTGCTGAGATAGCCCGTGCCAACAATCTGTATCGTACCGAGCTCGACTGGATGCGCCGTCAGCCGCAGGCACGTGGTCATAAGGCTAAGTATCGTGAGGATGCGTTCTATGAGTTGGAACGTATGGCTAAGGCTCGTATCGAAGAGCGCCAGGTGCGCCTCAAGGCTTCCAATGTGTATATCGGCAGCAAGATTTTTGAGTGCCAGTATATTTCCAAGGCCTTCCATGCGTCGTCGGGGCAGCCCGAGGATGATGTGGTCATCATGAACGATTTCTACTACAATTTCTCACGCTTCGAGAAAATGGGTGTGGTGGGCAACAACGGTACAGGTAAGTCCACCTTTATTAAGATGCTGCTGGGTGAACAACAGCCCGACTCCGGTCGCATCATTGTGGGCGAGACCGTTCGCTTTGGCTATTTCTCACAGGAAGGCTTGAAGTTTGACGAGCAGCAGAAGGTGATTGACGTGGTCCGTGATATTGCCGAATATGTTGACTTGGGTTCCGGTCGCCATTTGTCGGCAAGTCAGTTCTTGCAGCATTTCCTTTTCACCCCCGAGCAGCAACACAACTATGTATATAAGCTGTCGGGAGGTGAGCGCCGCAAGCTCTATCTGTGCACGGTGTTGATGCAGAACCCCAACTTCCTAGTACTCGACGAGCCTACCAACGACCTGGATATCGTGACCCTTCAGATTCTGGAGGAATACCTGCAGGACTTCCCTGGTTGTGTTATCGTGGTGTCGCACGACCGTTATTTTATGGATAAAGTGGTCGACCACCTCTTGGTGTTCAATGGTCAGGGCGATATCAAGGACTTCCCTGGCAACTACACGCAGTATCGCGACTATCTTGCCTTGCAGCCCAGTGCGCCCAAGACCGAGAAAAAGGCTACGGTCGATGTGAAGGACGTGCAGCCTGCCGCCGTCAAGGAGCGCCCGCGCCGCATGACCTTCAAAGAAAAGACCGAGTATGCCCAATTGGAGAAGGAGATTGCGCAATTGGAGGCCGAGAAGAAACAGATAGAAGAGGCGCTGTGTAGTGGCACCTTGTCGATCGATGAGCTGACCGCCAAGAGCAAGCGCCTGCCCGAACTCAACGATGAACTCGACGAGAAATCCATGCGCTGGTTAGAACTCTCTGAATTGACATAACTCTAAACTCTAAACTTTCAACTCTCAACTCCAATATGCAATACCCCTCCCGATTACTCGAAAAGGCAGTACAGGAATTTGCCAAGCTGCCGGGCATAGGCCGCAAGTCGGCTTTGCGCCTGGTACTTCACCTGTTGCGCCGTGATAGCGATGATGTGGTGCAGTTTGCCGAGGCGTTGCTCAAAATGAAGCAGGAGGTGAAGTTTTGTAAAGTGTGCCATAATATCTCCGACGAGGAGGTCTGTCCCATCTGTTCCGATACCCGCCGCGATGCCTCGGTGGTGTGTGTGGTAGAAAACATTCAGGATGTGATGGCCATTGAAAATACCCAGCAGTTTCATGGACTGTATCATGTGCTGGGCGGCATCATCTCGCCGATGGATGGCCTCAAGCCCAGCGATCTTGAAATCGATTCGCTGGTAGAGCGAGTTGCTGAGGGTGGCATCCGCGAGGTGATTCTCGCGTTGAGCCCTACGATGGAAGGTGATACCACCAATTTCTATATTTTCCGCAAACTGGCTCCCTATGAGGTAGAACTCAGCGTGATTGCGCGAGGTATCAGTGTGGGTGGCGAACTAGAGTATACCGATGAGGTGACGCTGGGCCGTTCCATCCTGAACCGTACCCCCTTCGAGGGTAAATAAAAACGACATCTAATTATGAAAGAAATAAAAGCACTCATCAAAAAACTGAAACTCATCTTCTACGCCATTTGGGCGGTAGCCTTGTTGACGCTGTGTGCGATAGAGTTTGACTGGGTTGAAGTAGGTCTGCTGATTGGCGCTTATGACGGACAAGTAGAGTTCGTGTACCAAACCCTTGCCATCTTCATCACATTGGGTTTGATGGTCTTAGCGCTGCGCCTGCTCAAATACGACAGAGTGAAAAAACACTTGGCTACCGGCAATCTGCTGCATGCCTATCAACGGTTTTGGCTGTGTCGTATGACTATGCTTACCATACCGATGTTCTTCAGTATTGCAGGCTACTGGCTGTTCCTCAACACTTCATTTCTTTACCAGGTATTCATCATGCTGATCGCCACCATATTTGTATATCCCAGTGTTGAGCGCATGCAGAATGAGTGCGAAATGGAAACGGACAAGGAAACGGACATGTAATTATGGAACTGAGTATCGTCATCGTCAGCTATAATGTGCGCTACTATCTGGAGCAGTGCTTGGTGAGCGTGTTTCGTGCCACCGAGGGACTGGATTGCGAGGTGTTTGTGGTCGACAACCACTCACGCGATGATTCTGTAGAGTATATCCGTGAGCGTTTTGGCGAGCGAGTGCATCTCATTGCCAGCAATCACAATCTGGGCTTTGCGCGTGCCAACAACAAGGCCATTGCCAAGGCGCAGGGCAAGTATGTGTTGCTGCTCAATCCTGATACTTTTGTGGGCGAATCGTCTATCCGTCAGGCCTTGCAGTTCATGGAGAGTCATGAGCAGGCGGGTGGAGTAGGCGTGCGGATGCATAATGCCGATGGCTCAGTAGCTCGCGAGTCGCGTCGAGGCCTGCCCACTCCGTTGGTGTCACTTGGCAAGATGCTGGGATTTTCCAACCGCTATTATATGAGTCATTTGTCGTGGAACGAACCCGGACGTATCGAGGTAATCAGCGGTGCTTTCTGTCTGTTGCGTCGTGATGCCCTCAACAAGGTAGGATGGCTCGATGAAGATTTCTTCATGTATGGCGAAGATATCGACCTATCGTACCGAGTGCTCAAGGGCGGCTATGAAAACTGGTATGTGCCGGCTTCTATCTTGCATTACAAGGGCGAGTCTACCCAGAAAAGTTCGTTCCGCTATGTGCATGTCTTCTATCAGGCCATGCTTATCTTCTTCCGCAAGCACTATAGCCATTTGTCGTTCCTGGTATCACTGCCTATCAAACTGGCTATCTATACTCGGGCTGCGATAGCCCTTGCCCAAACGCAGTATTGGCGTATGC
>Ga0265299_10005259_pt1 | contig 12014 bp, 7 predicted proteins | sample AusTroGonzalo_MG_4_FD_193485 | JGI IMG/M metagenome (GOLD analysis project Ga0265299, IMG submission 193485) | Bovine rumen microbial communities from tropical cattle in Woodstock, Queensland, Australia - Gonzalo_02 | ecosystem: Host-associated > Mammals > Digestive system > Stomach > Rumen ...
GGTTGAGATGGATGCCGTTGCCAAGGACGGTGAAATCATTGCTTACGCCATCAGCGAGCACATTGAGTTTGCCGGCGTACACTCAGGTGACGCTACAATCCAGTTCCCGCCCCAGAAGCTCTACGTTGAGACCGTAAAGCGTATCAAGCGCATCAGCCGTCAGATTGCCAAGGAGCTGCACATAAGCGGACCGTTCAACATCCAGTATCTGGCACGTGAGAACGATATCAAGGTAATCGAGTGTAACCTGCGTGCTTCACGTTCATTCCCGTTCGTAAGCAAGGTTCTCAAGATCAACCTGATTGAGATAGCAACCAAGATTATGCTGGGCATTCCTGTCGAGGCACCTGAGAAGAGCCTGTTCGATATCGACTACGTAGGTATCAAGGCTTCACAGTTCTCATTCAACCGTCTGCAGAAGGCCGATCCCGTGCTGGGCGTAGATATGGCATCTACCGGTGAGGTAGGTTGCCTTGGTGATGACCAGCGCTACGCTATCCTTGAGTCAATGCTCTCCGTCGGTTACCGTATTCCGCAGAAGAACATACTGCTCTCTACCGGTACAGCCAAGCAGAAAGCTGCTATGCTTGATGCAGCTAAGATGCTGGTATCAAAGGGATTCAACCTGTATGCTACAGGCGGTACTTCAAAGTATCTTGAGGAGAACGGTATCAAGAATACACGCGTTTACTGGCCCAGTGAGGAGGGACAGCAGCCGCAGGCTCTTGACATGCTGCACAACAAGCAGATTGATATGGTAGTGAACATACCTAAGGATCTGACTCAGCATGAGCTCACCAACGGTTACAAGATCCGCCGTGCAGCCATTGACCTGAACATCCCGCTGATTACCAACGCTAGACTTGCAAGTTCATTTATTAACGCGTTCTGTACCGTTAATATCGATGATATCCCAATCAAGAGTTGGGACAGCTTCAAGTAAGTATATGAAAATGGCTTGCGTAACCGCAAGCCATTTTCTTTATTATTCAGGTCTGATTCTTAACGCGTAGGTGTTGATGCCATATCCGAACCAATACCCGAGTCCGCCGGATATGTTGCCGCGCAGGTTGTCGGAGTAGGGCAACAGTGCTACGTGGCTGAACATGAGATTTTCATCGAATTTACGCCAGAACTCATATGCCTCGCTGCCCATGGATGCCAGTTTGAACCGTACGCTGTCATTTATGGTATAGTAAACGTCATTCTCGTATATCGGGTTGTTCCTGCCGCGGTTTACGGCACACAGGTCATTTATTTTTAGCTGGCTGTCGAACGTGCCGAGATATGAGGGGTTATAGGTGGAGTCTTTCCCTACGGCCATGCTGAAAAATCGGTAATATCTCTCCTCGGGTGCAGGTACGATATGTGCTTTTAAGATATACATGGTGTCTATGGCCTGATGACGCTCTACCATCGTGGAATCGATATGGCCCGGAACCGGTATCGTGGTTTCGGCATCCGCATGCATTCCTTTCCAATCAACATCAAGCCTGTAAGTGCCTCCTACGTCTCCTTTGAGCTTGTTGGTGGTGTAGCATATCCGGAGCAGGTAATCATTGTTCAGAACGGGTGAAAGCTTATATGTCTGCCCATCATGCGTTACGGTAACGTTGGCATCCAAGGCTACATGGTCTATGAGGTCTGTAAGGCCCTTCTCTTCAAACGTGGTCTGCAGTGATGATGTGACGAATACCACAGGAGCCTCACCGTTCTCGATCCATCCTTCAATTACAAGCAATTCGGGGCTCTCCGGCAGTTCCGGACTGCAGGCGGCGACGGTAAGCAAAGCTATCAGGGTGTATATGTATCTTTTCATATCAGAATCTGCATGAATAACTTATTGAAGGTATTACGGGTATTATGAGCTTGGCCAGCTTGTATCGGATAACCTGTCTGTCCTCTTCAGTTCTTATATAGCCCATAGTGTAGTTCTTGTGGGCTGTCGCATTGAATACTGAAAGGTTCAGGCTGTGATCCAGGCGCCCCTTGCGCGGAAGGTTATATGTTACTGACAGGTCAAGACGCATATACGGCGGGAACCTGGCTGAGTTATAGCTGTCATAGTAAATGAAAAGCGTGTTTGACAGCAGATAGAGGTTCTTGGCAGGAGTATATGGACATCCCGACGCAAGATTATAACTGGCTCCAAGGTCAAAACGGCCTGTCTTGTATGATACTACGGCGTTCAGCTCATGTCGGCGTTCATGTGATGAGTGGAACAGTTTTGGGAAGATGACTCCGTCGCCTTCACGCAGTGACTGGCCGTATGAGTAGCTTAACCATCCGGTCAGATCGCCGGCTTGTTTGCATAGCATGACATTCAGGCCGTAATTATAGCCTGAACAGATGAGCAGGTTATCCTCAAGAGTGTAGGGGCGTGTAAGCAGGTCAAATATGAATCCTGTGTATTCAACCTGGTTCTGAAGGCGTTTGCCATAGGCTTGGATTGATATGGCATATCGGGACTGCATGAATTCCAGGTCATACGATAATGTGGCGTATGCAGACTTCTGAGGCTTGAAATAGCGTCCGGACGCGACCCAGAACTCCACCGGAAGTCCCACATTGCTCATACCGGTTTGCGAAAGATACTGATGCCTGATTCCGGTTTCAAACGTGAACGTGCCGTGACGGAACATGTTGTATTCGGCCGACACTACAGGATCGGCGTTGAAGCAGTGATACTGTCCTCGCTCGCTGTACGCCGACATCAGTAGGTGTGGTGTTACTCCCAAACCGCGTCCGGCATGGAACGTGCGTCCTATATATATGTTGCCAAGGAGTGCCTCCTGGGTAGGTTGGGATGATTCAGTTGATATGTCCGTCTGTATATGGGGATCCTGCGGCAGTATATTGAAAAGGTTGGCATCGGCTTCAACCCTTATCGCATGGGGCAGATTCAGTGAGGTCTTTATGCCGTATTGGGTTATATGAGAAGGCATCTGTCCCGTGTATATGCCGTTGTTCACGTTGCCATCCATATAAAAGTGGGTCATGAACAGTGATGTGGATGATTTTATCGTGGAGCCTCTGTGTCGCCAACGGATGGATGCAAGGGTGTTGCCCCATGAGCAGTCCATCAGGATATTGGAGCGTCCGTATTCGGCATCTCCTTTGTTATGAATCATGAACAGGTTCAGGTCAATGGTGTTGATGCGGTCAATCCGGTGCATCAGGGTAAGATTGGCATCGGTAAAACCGTATCTGAACGGATTTCCGTCAAATTTAAGCAGTGATCCGTACATGGTATTGATGAATGAGCGTCGCAGTGACAGCGTCATTGATGTGTTAGATGAAAACGGCGCCTGTACGGTGGCCTGTCCCGAAATGAATCCAAGCGTTGCGGTGCCCGACAACCGTTGCGGGATGGTGTCGGCATGGTCCATGGAGAGCTGGGCTCCGATAAACGGGGATCTGGTGGACGTGCTGAACTCAATCAGGGGAAGGTGGTCCTGATTGAACATGGAGAACAGTCCGGTAAAGTTCACGGCGCCATAGACCGGAACATCCGATATCATCAGCAGATTGTGTGATGTTTCTCCTCCCTGTACATGAAGTCCTCCGGCCTGGTCTGAATTGGTGCTCACTCCCGGAAGGGACTGAAGGTAGCGCATAGGGTCTGTGTAACCGAACATCTTGGGGTATGTCTCCATGAGTTTGGAGTCTATGCGGATTCCGCTTGCCATGGTTCCCGATATGGCCGATACGTTACGGTGTTCGGTAAGCGTGATCTCATCAAGCCAATAGTGTATGGAGTCCTCCTCTTGGGCATGTGAGATGCCGGGTGTTGTCAAGACAACGATAAAAGAGATAATATGCAGCAGATAGTCCTTCATCAACCGCAAATATACGGTTAATTACTCAATTGTTCCACTTCAGGACTATACCAGATTGAGCCGGAACGGTAATACGGACTGCAGAGTCGGGGCGGATGTTGATGCGGAATGCCTGTCCTGAGAGCAGGTCTCGGACCATAACTCCCTCTTTCTCATTCATTTCCATGTAGTCAAAGGCATGGCGCGGTATGTTGACGGCTGTATAGAGCGGCTGGTCCGTGAAGTTTGTCACAACCAGTATGGTGTCATGGCCGTCCGAACGCAGGAAAGCGTACTGGCGGTGAGGATTGAAATCCGGAGACTGGGGATTGACATACATCAGGTCAAAGAACTTGCCGCTGCGGATAGCGTTCTCCTGATTGCAGATGCGGAGCAGAGTGGTGTAGAAGTCCCTCAATTCACGCTCGGGTGCCGTAAGGCGTTTATCATCCCAGTGACCGTCATTATATAGGCGTGTGAGCGTATCGGGAGCCCAATAGTCAAAAATCGTGGTACGTCCGTCAAGTCCGCTGAATCCCTCCTGGTCCATACCGGGTTCACCTACCTCCTGGCCGGCATAAACCATTACAGGACAACCGTCCATAAGTGCTGAGACAATCATCGCGGGCCGGCCTTTTTGCGCGTTTCCACCGAAGAATCGGGATGCTATGCGCTGCTCGTCATGGTTCTCCATGAAGTGAAGCATATGGGATGCGTTCCCTCCGCTCTGCTGCCAGCAGCGGGTGATTGCCGTGGCCGATTCACGTGACTCGACTATGGCACGGAGGGTGTCATACAGGCCTACCTTGTCATATATGTAGTCAAAACCTCCGTATTCAACGTATGAATTGTATGATCCCGGGTTGTATATCTCGGCGATGAAACTGATCTCTCCGTACGCCTTTTTTACCTGTGCTATAGCCCAATGCCAGAAATCGACAGGTACCATCTCGGCCATGTCGCAACGGAACGCGTCGATGCCTTTTGCCGCCCAGTAGAGCATTATGTGCAGCATCTTCTTCCATGTGTCCGGAATGGGGTCGAAAAAGTGTCTGCCGCCGCCGGTGTAATCTACTCCGTAGTTGAGTTTGACGGTCTCATACCAGTCTGAGTATGAGGGCGTTGCCGTAAACTGGTCGTTGCCTGTCGCACGAGCCGGATTCTCTTTGTAATCACCCCATCTGACCTCTCCGTCCAATTGCTGGCCGGGCATGTAATAGAAGTTGTTAGCAGGTGAGAAATGTATGTTTACGTCATCTCCCTGACCGAGGTCCTTGACTCCTCTTGGCTTGGCTATGGAATGGTACTCGCGTGCCACGTGGTTAGGCACGAAATCCATGATGAATTTCATACCGGCGGCATGGACACGATCCACTAAAGCCTGAAACTCCTTCATGCGGTCCGGAACGGACTCCGCAAGGTCCGGGTCTATGTCGTAATAGTCGCGGATGGCGTAAGGTGATCCGGCCACACCTTTTACCGTCTCAGGGTGTGACTGCGGTATTCCGAATTCCTTATAACCGGTGCATGAAGCATGGGCTATGAGGCCGGTAAACCAGATATGAGTAACTCCCATCGACCTGATACTGTCAAGTACGGTGGGAGTATAGCTGTTGAGTTTGCCTGAACCGTTTGTACTGATGTCACCACCGGGGATATTCTGTCCGCCGCTGTTGCAGCAGACTCTGGTGAATATCTGGTAGATGACGGCTTTTTCCATCGGAATCAACCTCTGATTCTCTTGATAAGGCCTGTCAGAACGGCACCGGGACCGCACTCGGTGAACTCCTCTGCACCATCGGCAATCATGTTGAGTACGCTCTGTGTCCAGCGAACCGGAGAGTTGAGCTGTGTAACCAGATTTGCCTTGATTTCATCGGGGTTTACGTGCGGTTTTGCATCTACGTTCTGGTAGATGGGGCATATGGGAGTGTTGAACTGTGTCTCGCTGATGGCCTGGGCAAGCTCATCCTTGGCGGGAGTCATAAGGGGTGAGTGGAAAGCACCGCCTACAACGAGCGGGAGAGCACGCTTTGCGCCGGCTTCAGTCATGAGCGGGCAAGCGGCTGCAATAGCCTCTTTTGAACCTGAGATAACCACCTGGCCGGGGCTGTTGTAGTTGGCGGGAACAACCACCATGCCTTTGGCGTTCAGGTCAGCGCAGATGGCCTCAATCTTGTCATCGGGCAGGCCGATGATGGCGGCCATTGTGCCGGGAACCTTCTCGCAGCATTTCTGCATGGCGTTTGCACGCTTTGAAACCAGCTTGAGGCCGCTCTCAAATGAAAGTGCTCCGCAGGCTACAAGAGCAGAGAACTCACCCAGAGAGTGTCCGGCAACCATATCGGGCTTGAAATCAGCTCCGTGTGATTTGGCTACTGCCACTGAATGGATGAATACTGCCGGCTGAGTTATATCGGTACGGCGCAGATCCTCATCGGAGCCGCTGAACATTATGTCTGAAATCTTGAATCCAAGAATGGAATCGGCCTCTGCAAACAACTCTTTTGCCCAGTCAAACTGGTCGTACAGGTCTTTTCCCATGCCCGAGAACTGGGCACCCTGTCCGGGAAATACGTATGCTTTCATATCTGAAAAATGTTTATTGTCCAATGTTTTTTGTAACTTCGCGTGACTTTTCCAATAATAGTGCACACAAAGCGGTTTTCGGTGCAAAAATAGTCATCATCCGGAATGCTCAGGAATCTAATCCTGACATTTTTTGGCGACGTTACACAATTATTGCTTTTTGTGCGCGTTATAATATAAATACAAAACCACTCGTCAATGTTGAACTACAATATTCAGAGTTACGGCAGCTACTACCGGATGGAGCATTTGGATGCAATGGGTGACTTCCAGCGCGGTCTGAAACGCTTTTTCGATATAGTCTTCGCCGTTTTGGGTCTGGTTGTCCTTTCTCCGCTTATCATTCTCTTCTCGGCAATCCTGTTTTACGATAAAGGTCCTGTCATTTTCAAGCAGGAGAGAATCGGTTACAAAGGAAAACCGTTTATGATTTATAAATTCAGGACCATGCGTACCGATGCCGAGTCTGACGGCATTCCCCGCCTTGAGACTGAGCGAAACAAATATCTGACGCCTTTCGGCGGTTTCCTGCGCACACATCATTTGGATGAGATACCTCAGCTTTGGAATGTCCTTAAGGGCGATATGTCATTCGTCGGCCCGCGTCCCGAGCGCCAGTATTTCATAGATCAGATCAACCGTGAGACCGATGATTACCGCTACATCTATCAGATGCGTCCGGGAATCACATCATATGCAACCATCTACAACGGATATACGGATACAATGGACAAGATGCTCAAGCGACTTGAGTATGACCTTGACTATTTTGACAACCGCAATATCTTCACTGACCTGGGAATCATTGTCAAGACCTTCTTCTCAGTTTTCAGTGGCAAGAAATTCTAATTGTTTTTTATCGTTATGAGAAAAATCCTCGTTTCTCTGTTGTTCCTTCTGACCGGTGTCGCCGTATCGGCACAGATGTCAGATGACAAGGTAATAGAGTACATAAAGGAGCAACAGGCCAAGGGTGTTCCACAGGAGCAGATCGTATTTGATTTGAACAAGAAGGGCGTCAGCGTCCAGCAGCTGCAGCGCATGCGTGAGAAATATGACAAGCAGCAGGCAACGGGCATACTTGGCGGTACTGTAACGGATAACACCGAGTCAACCACAAGGACAAGGGTAAGACAGACCGATGCTTTCAATCTGCTTAAGCCCGCAGAAACCACCAAAACAGACAAGACTCAGAAAAAACTGAGCGATCAGGACAAGGAGTTGCGTGAAAAAGAGCAGCTCCAGACTCTGTATAATGAGTCTATGTTCCTGTTTGTGGATTCACTGTATCTGCTTAAGATGTCACTGATGCCTCCCAAGAAGGAGATATACGGACATGACATATTCAAGAACCGGGACATGACCTTTGAGCCGAGCGCCAATCTGGCCACTCCCCAGAATTACCGTCTGGGACCCGGTGATGAGGTTATCATAGATATCTGGGGCGATTCACAGACCTCAATCCAGGAGGTCATCTCTCCCGACGGAAACATAATCGTGGAGTCACTCGGACCGGTATATCTTAACGGCAAGACGGTCGAGGAGGCCGATGCATATATAAAGAAGGTATTCAGCCAGATTTATTCGGGACTTGACGGAGAGAACTCCAAGTCAAACATCAAACTCTCATTGGGACAGAACCGTTCGGTTATCGTAAACGTGATGGGTGATGTGGAGTATCCCGGAACATATCAGGTATCGTCATTCGCCACGGTTTTCAATGCCATCTACATGGCCGGCGGCGTGAGCGACCTGGGTTCTCTGCGCAACATCAAGCTGTATCATGAGAATGAGGAGGTTGCAACCGTCGATATGTATGATTACATCAGAAACGGAAGGGTTCAGGATGATATACGTATAAATGACAATGACGTGGTGATCGTATCACCTCACTCTCTGCTTGTCGATATCGAAGGCCGCATACGCCGTCCGATGCTGTATGAGATGACCGAGGATGAGTCTCTTGCCACTCTTATCGAATATGCGGGCGGTCTTGAGTCCGATGCATACCGTAAGGATGTCAGGGTTATCCGTATGGGTGAGTTCCAGCGTCAGATATTCACTGTGACGAAAGAGCAGCAGGAGAACTTCAAACTGATGGACGGTGATTCAGTCTATGTGGATTCAATACAGCTTTCATTTGCCAATATGGCTGAGGTCCGCGGTGCGGTTTATCGTCCGGGACAGTTCCAGATAGACGGCGAGATCACGACCGTACGTCAGCTTATCGAGGCTGCAGGCGGTCTTAAGGAGGATGCATTCCCGTCAAGAGCCCTTTTGAGCCGTACCAATCCGGACAAGACCCTTACGAACCTTTCGGTCGATATTAAGGGACTGATGGACGGAACAGCAGAGGATGAGACACTTCGTAACAACGATATCCTTTTCATACCGAGCCTGTTTGATATAGGTGAGGTCAAGACATTCAGCGTATATGGCGAGGTGCTTTTCCCCGGTGATTACAGATATGCCGACAACACAAGCATCGAGGACCTGATACTTCAGGCCGGCGGTCTTAAGGAGGATGCATCACTCACTAAAGTGGATGTGGTACGCCGTAACCGTGACAAGGATGCGATGGAGAAAACCAGCTCACTTGCCGAGACATTCTCGTTTAGCATAAACGAGGACCTCTCTATCAGGGATAATGATTTCCGTCTTGAGCCTTATGACGAGGTCTATGTACGCCGTAGCCCGGGATATGCCGTTAACCGTCGTATCATAGTCGAGGGTGAGGTCACATTCCCCGGTTATTACTCACTTGCTGCCAACAACGAGCGTCTGAGTGACATCATGAACCGTGTGGGCCAGTTCAGCCCTGAGGCTTATCCCGAGGGTGCCCGTCTGGAACGTAAGATGACGGATGACGAGAGAATCCGTATGCATGATATTGCCGAGATTCTTGCCGGTAATGACACCATCGCACTCGCCAAGGCATTGGAGAAACTTGAGACCGTCACCACATTCGATGTGGGTATCAACCTTAAGGAGGCAACCGATAAGCCGGGCAGTGCCGCAGATATCGTATTGCGTGACGGAGACCGCATCATCGTTCCGGTATTTACGAATACCGTCAAGATCAACGGTGAGGTGATGTTCTCCAATACGACACCTTATGTAAAGGGCAAGAGCCTTAAGTATTACATTGAGAAGGCCGGTGGATATTCACAGAGGGCCAAGCGAAGCAAGGCGTATGTGGTTTATATGAACGGATCTGTAGCCAAGGCCAAGAAACGTTCCACTAAACTGGTTCAGCCAGGTTGTGAGATAGTGGTACCTGCCCGTCAGGAGCGTGAAGGTCTGAAGCCTACCGAGATATTGAGCTTGGGTTCAACATCAGCATCACTCGCCACAGTGGTACTGGCACTCATGAACTTGTTGAAATAAGGACTATGAATAAGGAGAAACAGTTGTTGCCACAGATGGATCTGTTCAAGATCATATCACAGTTGTGGAGCCGGAAGTGGACCATCATTATTGTGGCATTCATAAGCGGAGTGATAGGTTTTGTCCTCGCTTTGGATATCCCCAAGAGATACCAGACGGTCATAACGCTCGCTCCTGAGTCATCGGAGTCCGATCTGGCATCGGCCGCATCGTCAATTACATCCATGCTTGGACTGAACATGGGATCCAACGGATCAGATGCCATATATCCGGAACTCTATCCGGATATCATAAAGACCATACCTTTCTCCGTAGAGATGCTGGGAATTCAGGTATGCACTATGGATTCGACATATCAGGGTGACCTGTATCACTATCTTGCTTACCATCAGAAAAGTCCCTGGTGGACACGTATCAAGTACTCCATCAAGAACAAGGTCGGCAAGAAGAGTGAAGGCATGCCCGAGGTCCTGGATCCGTATCGCATAAACAAGCGGCAGATGAACCTGATAAAGTCCCTGCACAGCAATCTTACATGTGATGTGGATGTCAAGACAAGCGTAATAACCCTGACATCCGAGATGCAGGACAAGCTGGTTGCCTGTACGGTAGCCGACAGTCTTTGCCGTAAGCTTCAGGAGTATATCACGGCCTACAAGACAAACAAGACCAGAAATGAACTGGCATCCCTTACCGGAATGTTTGAAGAGGCCAAAGGCGAATATATCAAGGCTCAGCTCGCATATTCCCAGTTCGTTGACAAGAACGTCAACCTGACCCGTGAGAGTTCAAAGGCTGAGGCTGTCCGTCTGGAAAACGAGATGGATATAGCCTATGGCATTTATCAGGAACTGGCCAATCATATGTCTATGACCCGCGCCAAGGTACTGGAACAGACTCCGGCATTCACCGTTTTGGAACCCGCTCGTCTGGCTGAATGGCATTGCGCTCCCAAGAAGTCTCTCAGAGCTATATTATTTGCATTCCTCGGAGGTTTGGCTGTAAGCGTCATACTTCTGATCAAAATGAACAATCCCCGTATTGCATCGTTCCTGACCAAAGAAGAGAAATAGGGTAATGGTTGTCTATCTTGTTCCTATTCTTTTATGTCTGTTGTCGGCGATTTCACGTGAGTTGTCGGATAACAGGCGATGGACAATCATGATGGGTGTCATACTATGCCTTTTCCTCTGTTTCGGCTATATGACCGGAACTGACTGGAAGACATACGAGTACTGGTATGACCACCTTGATTTCAACCGCTTCTATTACGGCTATGTAAGTGAGCCGGGTTATTACATCTATATGATGATAATGAACAAGCTGGGAATACCGTTCTGGCCGTTCCTGCTGTTCACCAAATGCCTTCTGTTCATATTGGTGTTCAAGAGCCTTTATGATTACAGCAAGGAGTCCATCTGGCTGTCACTTATGTATTATCTGCCGTGGTTCGGACTCTATTTCTTTATTGACAACCCGTTGAGAAACTGCATAGCAGTGGGAGTCTTCATGCTGTCAACCAAGTATATCCTGGAACATAAGTTCTGGAAATTCTTCTGGATGACGTTGCTGGCTGCCTCATTCCATGTGACGGCCCTGTTCCTGCTGTTCCTGTATCCGGTATTTACAAAGGATGTAAAGAAATGGGTGTATCTGGTCCTGTTCGTGGTGATCAATATCGTTTTCATGAACAGGGAACTTGTAGTCAACATACTGACCGTCGTGCTGGGTAAGATACCTTTCTTCCAGAACAAGGTGCTGTCATACTTCCTGTTGGACTCAGTCTTTGCACAAGGTAAGGACTTCTCGTTCGGACTTGTCTGGCAGATGGCGCTTTTTGTGCTGATACTCTGCTACAAGGAGAGAATAGTTGAGCAGATAGGGGGAGAGAAGGGTCTGTTTGCCTTCAATGCAGCCATGATCTATTTCCTGCTCGTGAGATTTGCCATGAGTTTCCAGATCCTGATGCGTCTGCAGCTCTACTTCTCGGTATATGTATGTGTATGCATCGGCCTGGCGTTCCTGTCGTTCAAATGGCGTTCCAGACTATTGTATCTGGCTCTTTATATGTCAGTTACAATGTATGTTTGTGTTGATAAGATTACCGGTACGGGACGTTATATTCCATATACCAACATCGTGGATTACTGTGTCAGGGGTGAGTTCCCGACATTCTCGCAGCGTTATCTGTACAACATAGATCACAGTCCATATACGATA
>Ga0265299_10005262_pt1 | contig 12011 bp, 10 predicted proteins | sample AusTroGonzalo_MG_4_FD_193485 | JGI IMG/M metagenome (GOLD analysis project Ga0265299, IMG submission 193485) | Bovine rumen microbial communities from tropical cattle in Woodstock, Queensland, Australia - Gonzalo_02 | ecosystem: Host-associated > Mammals > Digestive system > Stomach > Rumen ...
GTGATGCTCTGCTTCTTTGCTATGGGCTTCGTGGATCTGGTGGGCATCGCTTCAAACTACGTAAAGGCTGATCTGCATCTGACCGACTCAGTGGCCAACATCTTTCCCTCACTCGTTTTCTTTTGGTTTCTGATCTTCAGTGTGCCGACGGGTATGTTGATGAACAAGCTCGGACGAAAGAACACCGTGATGTTCTCACTGGTGGTGACCGTGCTGTCGCTGTTGCTGGCCTTCTTTGGCAAGAACTTTGCCGTAATGCTGATTGCTTTCTCATTACTCGGCATCGGCAACACCCTGATGCAGACTTCACTGAACCCGCTGGTAGCCACGGTGTTAGGTGGCGAGAATCTGGCTTCGACGCTAACCTTCGGACAGTTTATCAAAGCTATCGCTTCTTTCCTCGCCCCCTATCTCGCCATGTGGGGAGCCACCCAGGTGATACCCAGTTTTGGTTACGACTGGCGCGTACTCTTCGCCATCTATTTCGTAGTGGGTGTCCTGGCAACCGTGATGTTGGGGGTTACCCCCATCACGGAGGATGTGAACCCCTTGATCGGTCCTCAGAAAACCGTCATTGAACAACTTACTGACTGTTTCAAGCTCTTAGGCAAACCAATTGTGCTGCTCTCATTCTTCGGTATCATGTGTCATGTAGGTATCGATGTAGGTACGAACACCACCGCTCCGAAGATCCTGATGGAGCGCTTAGGCATGACCCTGAATGATGCCGCCTTTGCCACCAGTCTCTACTTCATCTTCCGTACCATCGGTTGCTTGACAGGGTCGTTCTTCCTGCGCGTACTACCTAATCGTATATTCTTTATTATCAGCATATTGATGATGGCGCTCTCAATGGGCGGCCTGCTCTTCGGCACAGAGCCATGGATGCTCTACACCGCCATCGCCCTAGTGGGTTATGGCAACTCGAATATATTCTCTATTTGTTTTGCCCAGGCACTCACCTCGATACCTGAGAAACAGAACGAGGTCAGCGGATTAATGATCATGGGACTATTCGGCGGTACAATCTTCCCGTTGCTCATGGGATTTGCTAGCGATGCCATCGGACAGGCTGGTGCCGTCATCGTGATGACCTTCGGTGTAGTGTATCTCTTTTCTTATATCAAGCAAGTAAATTGATATGTCGGAGTGGCAAAAGTGCTACTCCGACACCTATTTTTATATACTTTAACGCAAAAAGAATCTACTTAGTGCAAAAAGTTCTTAACTCCGCATTATTAACTCTTAACTTTTTTGTATCTTTGCAGCGGTTTTTCAAAAACAACTGATAACGAGGATAATATTCACAATTTAAATAAAGATTTTAGTAATATGGCAAAGTTAGATTTGACTCAGTATGGCATCACCGGTTCTACCGTGATTGCTCACAATCCATCGTATGAGTACCTCTTTGAGGAGGAGACAAAAGCTGGTCTGACCGGTTTCGATAAAGGTCAGAACACCGAGCTTAACGCTGTTAACGTGATGACTGGTATTTACACTGGCCGTTCACCTAAGGACAAGTATATTGTAAAGGATGCCCAGAGCCAGGATAAGGTTTGGTGGACATCTGAGGAGTATAAGAACGATAACCACCCCATGAGCGAGGAGGTTTGGGCAAAGATCAAGGATATCGCCATCAAGGAGCTCTGCAACAAGGATCTGTATGTTGTTGACGCTTTCTGCGGTGCCAACGAGGCTACCCGTCTGCGCGTTCGTTTCATCGTGGAGGTGGCTTGGCAGGCTCATTTCGTAAAGAACATGTTCATCCAGCCTACTGCTGAGGAGCTGGAGAGCTTCGAGCCCAACTTCGTAATCTACAACGCCTCTAAGGCAAAGGTTGAGAACTACAAGGAGCTGGGTTTGAACTCAGAGACTTGTGTTGCCTTCAACACCACTTCTCGTGAGCAGTGCATCATCAACACCTGGTATGGTGGTGAGATGAAGAAGGGTATGTTCTCTATGATGAACTACTATCTGCCTCTGCAGGGTATCGCTTCTATGCACTGCTCTGCTAACACAGACATGGAGGGTAAGAACACCGCTATCTTCTTCGGTCTGTCTGGTACAGGTAAGACCACCCTTTCTACCGATCCGAAGCGTCTGCTGATTGGTGACGATGAGCACGGATGGGACGACGAGGGTGTGTTCAACTTCGAGGGTGGTTGCTACGCTAAGGTTATCAACCTCTCTAAGGAGAACGAGCCTGACATCTATGGTGCCATCAAGCGCGACGCTCTGCTCGAGAACGTTACCGTTGACGGTGCTGGTAAGATCGATTTCGCTGACAAGAGCGTTACTGAGAACACCCGTGTATCTTATCCTATCAACCACATTGAGAAGATTGCCCAAAAGGTAAATGGTAAGAGTGCTGGTCCAGAGGCTAAGAACGTGATCTTCCTTTCTGCTGATGCATTCGGCGTACTGCCCCCAGTATCTATCCTGACTCCTGAGCAGACCAAGTATTATTTCCTCTCTGGTTTCACAGCTAAGTTGGCTGGTACAGAGCGTGGTATCACCGAGCCTACTCCTACCTTCTCTGCTTGCTTCGGTCAGGCATTCCTCGAGCTGCACCCCACAAAATACGCTGAGGAGCTGGTTAAGAAGATGGAGAAGAGCGGTGCCAAGGCTTACCTCGTAAACACTGGTTGGAACGGTACTGGCAAGCGTATCTCTATCCCCGATACACGTGGTATCATCGACGCTATCCTCGACGGTGCTATCCTGAAGGCTGAGACCAAGAAGATCCCATACTTCGACTTCGAGGTACCCACATCACTGCCCAACGTGAACCCCGCTATCCTCGATCCTCGTGACACTTATGCTGACGCTGCTGAGTGGAACAAGAAGGCTGAAGATCTGGCTGCCCGCTTCATCAAGAACTTCAAGAAGTACGAGGGCAACGAGGCCGGTAAGGCTCTGGTAGCTGCAGGTCCAAAACTCTAATCGAGTTTTTTGACTTACATCAAAATAAAGGGCGATTTCTTCGGGAATCGCTCTTTTTTTTGATGCATGTTCCACCAAAACCTGTACCTTTGCATCAAATAATCGTGAGATTATATTATGTATTCATTAGGTTAGTAGTTTTCCGGCAATGCCGGTTTTTAAGGTAAAGATTATGTTATTAGATTTTCAAACGACGGTCACGTTGGCGACTGTTGCACTTGCGACAGTTTTAAGCATTGTTACTCTGATGCACACCGACGTCCGTTGAAAAAGAGTGTGGGGTGAGTGATTCATACCACACTCTTTTTTCGTCTAAAAACACTAAACTAACTTAAAATCGGTCAATTTATATCATAATTTCTTTAATTATAAGGTGAAAATGACCTGATTTTGAGGAATTGTGCGTAAATTTGCACCCGAATTTCGAAATTTACAATTATTGATGAAAAGGTATATATACACGTTATGTGTGATTTTGGTCGGTTCATCTTGTCTCTCGTCGTGTTTTAAAGACAAGGACACCAATGTGACGGTCTATAATGAGACGGCCATCACCGGTATGCAGTTGACGGGTATCAATAGATATGTCCACGGAAAGACATCCAAAGGCAATGATACGATCTATGTGAAGAAGCTGACCTCTTTCCCGAAGTTCTCTATTGACCACTTCAACGGCAAGATCTTCAACGCAGACTCACTCCCGAGTGACTGTGACTTGACACGTGTGGTGATTTCGCTGTCCACTTCGACCTATACAGGTACGCTCTTAGTAAAGACTCTGGACAGCGACGAATACTTCTTCTTTAACAGTACAGACTCCATCGATTTCACCCAACCGAGAGAGATTCGTGCCTACAATACCGACGGCTCACTCTATAAGAGCTATCAGGTGACGATGAACAAGCATGGGGTGGCAACAGGTCAGCTATTCTGGGAAGAGCGTCCCTTAAGTGAGTATCCCACACAGGAAGATGAGGAGAATGCCAAATGGGAGCAAATCGTAAAAGAAGCCGGTCTGAAAGCATTCATTGGAGCCGCCCGAGAAGAAGCCTATGCCTTCAGCAACGATGGCAAGCTGATGGTGAGCCGTGACAACGGTGCCACTTGGGAGGCTGACCTGATCGATTCTGATCCATCACTGCTGCCTGTGGAGGATTTCCACTTTGTAACTCATCCGTTGACAAGCGAATTAGAAGACGACTATGTGCTGCTGACGGGTGTCAGCACCGTCAACCCGGTCGAAAGTAGCGTGTGGCGTAAGATCGTTGAGAATTCAGAATACAGCATCGCTGACAAATGGGCTTATTTACCCATTGAGACATACAACCTCTACGACCTGCCCACCAACGTCGTCGATATGACGTACTACGGTGGAATGGTTATGGCTTTCACTGACCTTGGCGAGATCTATACTTGCCGTGACGACGGTATCACATGGAAGACCTATCGGGACGTGATCGCCTTCCCAATGGGAGAAGAGGAGGTCACGAACTTCTCTGTCACCACTGACAGCCGTTACATCTGGTTTAAGGATAAGTCAGAAGGAAGAGTTTGGCGCGGTATCTACCTGGAGAAATAAACCTTCACGATGAGAGTACTGCTGCTGATAGTCGCTTCACTGTTTGCCACCCCAGCCGTCATGGCGCAGGACGAGCCTGAATACAGGCTTGAGGTGGGTGCAGGTCTGGGCGGTGTCGCTTACTCAGGAGATTTCAGCGGCGGTTTCTTCAAAGGCATACAGCCTTGGATGGCCCTCGTAGCGAAATACCGCTTTAACCCCCGGATGGCCCTGGGTTTCGACATTGCAACAGGCAAGATCAAAGGCTCCACTGAGGATGTGGACACGTGGTATCCGATAGAGCCATACGCTTTCAGCCATCAACTCACCGAGGCAGACTTCAGATTTGAGTACAACTTCTGGTCCTACGGCACAGGCAGAGAATACAGAGGTGCGCGCCCAGTGACCCCGTTTATCGCCATCGGACTGGGTATGACCCACCACAGCGGCACGAACAGTGGCATCACCGTGAACCTGCCAATAGGAGCCGGTGTGAAATGGAAAGCCGCCCAACGCCTGAATGTCACAATAGAATGGGCGATACGCTTTACACCCAGTGACTACCTTGACGGACGAGCCGACGTGTATGGCATCAAGAGCAGCGGACTCTTCAAGAACGCCGACTGCTACCACGCCTTCCAGTTGGCTGTGACCTACGACCTCTGGGAAAGATGTAAGACCTGTCATCAGGAGTAAAAAATAGAAAATTAAGATATATGAAAGAACTTTTGGACATGAATCGAATCCCCCAGCACATCGCCATTATCATGGACGGTAATGGGCGCTGGGCTACAGACCGTGGACTGGATCGCACGTTCGGGCATAAGGCCGGACTCGATACCGTAAAGAAGATAACCGCAGAGTGTGCTCGCTTGGGGGTGAAGTATCTGACACTTTACACCTTCTCGACAGAGAACTGGAACCGTCCAGCCTATGAGATAGAAGCATTGATGGGACTCGTGCTCAGCTTTATTGAAATGGAGTTGTTTACAGATAATAATGTAAAATTCCAAATGGTGGGAGACATCGAGCGTCTGCCAAAGGGTGTACAAGATAAGATTCACTATATGGAGGATCTGACAGCCAAGAACGACGGCATGACCATGGTTGTAGCGATGAGTTATTCGTCGAAACTTGAGTTGGTGCGTGCCACACGCCTCATTGCCGAGAAAGTAAAGGCCGGAGAACTTGATCCTGCAGATATTACCGATCAGACCATCAACGACCACTTGTGGACGAACTTCATGCCCGACCCTGAGCTGCTCATCCGCACCGGTGGAGAGCTGCGAATCTCCAACTACCTGCTATGGCAATGCGCCTATTCCGAATTCTATTTCTGCGATACCTATTGGCCTGACTTCGACGAGGAAGCTCTCCAAAAGGCTATCATCGACTATCAGAGTCGTCAGCGTCGTTTCGGAAAGACCGAGGCACAGGTGGAGGAAGAGGAACAAAAGTAAAAAGGTAAAAAATAAAAATACAGTGACTTATTTATATATTATTAATAAGGTGAAGGGAATGGTAAAAGGATTCTTGCCTTTTTACCTTTTTACCTTTTTACCTTTATCAGGCACTGCACAGGACAAGATCGTCAACCCAGACATCTCCTATACCGGTACACCACGCACCTGCGAGATAGCCGGTATTGCCGTAGAGGGTGTCGAGGGCTATGAGGATTATGTGCTCACCGGCCTCTCCGGACTTAGCGTCGGCCAGCAGATCGAAGTGCCTGGCTCACAGATCACGGAGGCTGTGAAGCGCTACTGGCGTAACGGACTCTTCTCAAAGGTCAGCATCACCGCCGACTCCATTGTTGGTTCAAAGATTTATCTTTGTATCCACCTGGGTATGCGCCCCCGCATCCACACCATCCGCTATCACGGTGTAAAGAAGTCGGAGCGCGAGGATCTGGAGACGAAACTCGGTATGGTAAGAGGCATGAGTCTGACACGTAACATCATCGATCGTGCGAAGATCCTGGCCAAGAAATACTTCGATGAGAAGGGTTATAAGAATGCTGAGATCGACATCGTGCAGATGGAGAACCCAAGCGATAAGAACCAGGTGTTGCTCGATGTGAACATCGACAAGAAAGCCAAGATGAAGGTTCACCGTATCATCCTTGATGGTAACGAGAAACTGAAAGACTCGAAGATCAAGGGTTCGCTCATCAGCAAGGGTGCCTTCGGTAAAATCCATGAATCGGGTAAGTTGGTTAACCTTTTCAAGTCGAAGAAGTTCACCGACGAACGCTATAAGGAAGCTAAGCAGGCCCTCATTGAGAAATATAACGAACTTGGATTCCGTGATGCCACCATCCTCGAAGATTCCGTGAGTACCTATGACGACAAGCACGTGGATGTCTATGTAAAACTCGACGAGGGAGAGAAATATTATATCCGTGAGATCACCTGGGTGGGTAACACCGTCGTAACCACTGACTACCTGAATGCCGTATTGGGCATGAAGCGTGGTGACGTATATAACCAGAAGCACATCAATAAACGTCTGAGAGATGACGATGATGCCGCTGGAAACTACTATTACAACAACGGTTACGTATTCTCGAACATCGACCCCGTAGAAGTGAATATCGATGGTGACTCTATCGATGTTGAAATGCGTGTGACAGAAGGTCCACAGGCCCACCTAAACCGTATCCGCATCTATGGTAACGACCGTCTCTACGAAGAGGTGGTGCGCCGTGAGCTCCGTACAAAGCCCGGTGACCTGTTCAACAAGGAAGCCCTGCAACGTACGGTCCGTGAAATCGCCTCCATGGGATTCTTCGATCCTGAGAAGGTGGTGCCCGATGTGGTGCCCAACTACGAGGACGGTACGGTGGATATCAACTACAAACTTGAACAGAAGTCGAACGACCAGCTGGAGTTCTCTTTGGGTTGGGGTCAGACGGGTATCATCGGTAAGATCGGTATCAAGTTCAATAACTTCTCAATCCGCAACCTCTTCGGCAAGAACAAGCTCCACCGTGGAATCCTGCCTTATGGCGACGGTGAGCAGTTGGGCTTCAGTTTCCAGACCAACGGTTCGTACTATAGTTCACTGAGTGCTAACTACGGTACCAACTGGTTTGGCGGCAAACGTCCGAATAGCTTTAACGTAGGGGTGTTCTTCTCCAAGCAGTCGGATATCTCCAGTCTGTATCGTAACAACTCGTTCTACAATAATTATGCGATGTATAGCTACGGTATCGGTTCGTACAACAACTACTATTACAACTACGACTCGATGCTCGACGATGACAAGACTATGACGGTCATCGGTGCAACTGTGGGATGGGGTAAACGTCTGCGCTGGCCTGACGACTACTTCCAGTTCCAGGCAGTGCTCGGCTACACCCGTTACATGCTGCGTGACTGGAGTTACTTCTATATCCACAACGGTAACTGTAACAACATCAACCTGGGCTTTACCCTGTCGCGTACCTCTACCGACAACCAGCTGTTCCCCCGTCACGGTTCTGAGTTCATGGCATCTGTCACCCTCACGCCGCCCTGGTCGCTCTTCGACAATAAGGACTACAGCAAACTGGCGAAGAATGCCAACTCAGCCACCTATGAGAGTGAACTGCAGGAGGTATATCGCTGGATTGAATACCACAAGTGGAAGTTCAAGGCCCGCACCTTTACAGCCCTCACAGGCGGACAGAAATGCTTCGTGCTGATGGCCCGTATGGAGTTCGGTATCTTGGGCTCCTATAATAAAGACAAGCGTTCACCCTTTGAGACCTTCTACGTGGGTGGTGACGGTATGACCGGCTACTCTTCAGGTTATGCTGAGGAGACCATTGGTCTGCGCGGTTACGACAACGGTGCCCTCCTACTCTTCGGCTTACGAGACGATGATGAAAGGTGGACAGATCTCCTCTTACAACTCTTACGCCTACGACCGTTTCACACTCGAGCTGCGCTATCCGTTCATGTTGGGTAACACCACCATCTATGGTCTCGGCTTCGTGGAAGGCGGTAATGCCTGGGCAGAAGTCAGGAACTTCAACCCCTTCAGCATGAAACGCTCTGCCGGACTAGGTGTACGTATCTTCCTGCCGATGGTCGGACTGATGGGTATCGACTGGGCTTACGGTTTCGACAAGGTGTTCACCAATCAGAGCGGTGCCCAAAAGCGTGGTGGAAGCAACTTCCACTTCATCCTCGGACAGGAGTTCTAAGGACATTAAATTACAAAAGACATTAAACATTAAGTTTCAGATATGAAGAAGGTATTATTAATGTTAGTGATGGCTGCGTCGGCAGTGACGATGCAGGCACAAAAGTTCGCCCTCGTCGATATGGAGTATATCCTGAAAAATATCCCTGCCTACGAGCGCGCCAATGAGCAGCTGAACCAGGTGTCAAAACAGTGGCAGGCAGAAGTAGATGCCCTCACCACCGAGGCTCAGACCCTTTATAAGAACTATCAGAACGAGGTGGTGTTCCTCTCCAAGGAACAGAAGCAGACGCGTCAGGACGCCATCGTCGAGAAAGAGAAGCAGGCCGCCGACCTGAAGAAGAAATACTTCGGTCCCGAGGGAGAGCTCTTCAAGAAACGTTCTGCCCTGATGTCACCCATCCAGGACGAGATCTACAATGCCATCAAGGACATTGCCGACCTCAGAGGCTACCAGCTCGTACTCGACCGTGCCAGCGACACCGGCATCATCTTCGGTTCACCGCGTATCGACATCAGTTCAGAGGTGCTGCGCAGACTAGGCTACGCCAATTAAACATGAAAGATTAAATAATAAAATTATAGATTAAACAATTTAGAAATGAAAAAGTTAATTATCTGCGCTATTTGCGCAATCTGCGGTTTCACTACCGCCAACGCACAGGGTAAGTTCGGTCATGTGAACACCCAGGAAATCATGCAGGCCATGCCTGAGTACACAAAGGCTGAGTCAGAGATCAAGGCCCTCCAGAGCCAGTATGAGGCTGACCTCAAGAGCATGCAGGACGAACTCCAGAAGAAGAGTGAGGCTTTCGACAAAGAGCAGGCTTCTCTGCCCGACAACATCAAGCAGCGCCGTCAGCAGGAGTTGCAGGAGATGTATCAGAAGATTCAGCAGAGCTACCAGGACAATAACCAGGCTCTCCAGAAGGCTTCTTCCGAGAAAATGCAGGCTATCACCGCTAAGATCCTTGACGCTATCAAGTCTGTTGGTCAGACAGGTGGTTATGTTTACATCATGGAGAACAATTCACTCCCCTACATCAGCACCACACTCTCTACCGATGTGACTGCTCAGGTGAAGGCAAAACTTGGTTTGAAGTAATATGAAACGCCTCGCAATCCTTATTTCAATCATATTCGTCTGCTTGGGCATTGATGCCCAAGCAGACGGTGGATTGCGCTTCGGCTATCTCAGCTACGAGACAGCCCTGCAGTCAATGCCCGACTACACCGTCGTACAGAAGAAGCTTGCTGACCTCCGTCAGCAGTTTCAGAACGAGACACTACGGGTGGAAGACGAGTTCAACCGTAAATACGAAGATTTCCTTGAAGGGCAGCGTGAGTTTCCACAGTCGATCCTCCAGAAGCGTCAGATGGAGCTGCAGGAGCTGATGGACAAGAACATCGCCTTCAAGGAGAACAGCCGGAAAGAACTGGAAAAGGCTGAACAAGAACTGATGGCCCCACTGAAGATCCGCCTCATCGAGGTGCTTGGCAAGATTGGCCGTGAACGCGGCTATGCCTTCATCATCGACACTGACGTGAAGGCCCTACCCTTTATCAACCCCGCCATGGGGCACGACCTCAACCAACTGGTTCAGGATGCTCTCAAGTAAGCCCGGGCCCATCGGCATCTTCGACAGCGGCTACGGGGGTCTCACCATTCTGCATGGCATCCGTCAGCTGCTTCCCGAATACGATTATCTTTATTTGGGCGACAACGCCCGTGCACCCTATGGACCACGTTCATTCGACGTGGTCTATGAGTTTACGCGCCAGGCCGTGATCCGTCTCTTCGAGATGGGCTGCCATCTCGTGATCCTCGGTTGTAACACCGCCTCCGCTAAGGCGCTACGCACCATCCAACAGGTGGATCTGCCGAAGATCGACCCGGAGCGTCGCGTGTTGGGTATCATCCGTCCCACCGCCGAAGTCATCGGCAGCCTCACCCGGAGCCGTCATGTGGGTGTACTCGCCACCGAGGGCACCATCAAAAGTGAGAGCTACAACCTGGAGATCCACAAGCTCCACCCTGACCTGCAGGTCTCGGGCGTCGCCTGTCCCTTCTGGGTACCTCTTGTAGAATACAACGAGGCCGACTCCCCAGGAGCCGACTACTTTGTGAAGAAGCGTATCGATCAGATCATGCGTCTCGATCCTCAGATCGATACCATCATCCTCGGCTGTACCCATTATCCGCTGCTCATGCCGAAGATATTGAAATACCTGCCCACAGGCGTCCGTGTCATCCCCCAAGGCGAATATGTGGCAGAGAGCCTAAAAGACTATCTCGAACGCCACCCGCAAATCGAGCAGCGTTGTGCCAAAAATGGTGAGGCACACTACCTCACCACTGAAAATCCAGAAAAATTCAAGGAACAAGCCCAGATTTTCCTCCACGAACCCGTAGAGGTCGAAAACATCACCTTAGGCTAAGAGTCTGCGGGCGAAGTAGCGGACAGGGTACCAGACAGCGAGGAAGCCGACGATGAGCACCGTGACGAAGATCAGCAGGATATCTTCGGGATGGACACTGACCGGATAAGCATCGATGACGAAGTTACCCGTAGTGGAACCGAGTCCCACGAGTCCATACTGCTGCTGGAGCCAGCACAGTAACAGGCCAAGGAGGATACCGATTACAGCGCCGATGGCAGAGATCAAACGTCCCTCGAAAAGGAAGATGCGTATGATCTGACGGTCGTTGGCACCGAGGTTACGCAGGGTAACCACATCGTCTTTCTTATCGATAATCAGCATGGAGAGCGACCCGATGATATTGAAACAGGCCACCATGAGGATGAAGGTCAGGAAGATATAGGCAATAAACTTCTCGATCTTCATGATCTTAAAGGTGTCGTCCTGCTGTTCGAAGCGGTCGCGCACCATAAACTTCGATCCACCAAGACGCTGTATCTCGGACTTGACGGCATCGAAGTTGCTGCCAGGCTTGAGGCGCAGCTCCAGAGAGGAGACCATGCCTTGCTGACCGAAAATCCGACGGGCAAAGGCGATGCTGGTGATGATATAGTTTTTGTCGTACTTAGCTTGTTTGACGTTGAAGAGCACCCCGGGCGAATAGAGTTCGTCTTCCTCGAAGGCTTCTTCGGGGTTGGTGATATCAAACTGACCCTCTCGGCGCGGCGCATAGGTTTTCAGTGGGTGGTCGTAGGTGTAGCCCGTATGCAGCTGCTCTGCCAGTTGAATACCGAGAATGCCATAGTCCATACCAGCGGCATGGAGACTGAACTCACCGTCGCCCACCAGAATCTCGTTGATACGGGTGAGACTGTCGAAGTTATCTTCGACACCCTTC
>Ga0265299_10005264_pt1 | contig 12007 bp, 29 predicted proteins | sample AusTroGonzalo_MG_4_FD_193485 | JGI IMG/M metagenome (GOLD analysis project Ga0265299, IMG submission 193485) | Bovine rumen microbial communities from tropical cattle in Woodstock, Queensland, Australia - Gonzalo_02 | ecosystem: Host-associated > Mammals > Digestive system > Stomach > Rumen ...
CACTCCGTAGCCGATGTTGCGAGAATTAAGCAGATTTTTGATAGTACCGTTATTATGAAATACGGGCTTTACGGTAATCACGATGTTCCCGAAACATTGGCAGATATACCGTGTTTAGACCATAAAAGTTGTAGATTAGGATTTACTTTTACGGGCTTGAACGGTTCACATAGATATAAGCCTACTCAAATCTACGGCTATAATCAAGCCGAAGGACTGCAGGCGGTCAAAAGCCTTCCAAAAGTTAGTGTATTATTTTCCCACGATAGCCCGTTCCGAGATAATCAGGACGATGCTCATTGTGGTTTGCAAGGAATTACCAAATATATCAAGAAAGTTCACCCAAAGACCGTTATTCACGGACATTTACATAAGCCTGACCATTATCAAATCAAGAATTTTGGTAGAACCACGGATGTTTATTGTGTCTATCAAATGGCGGTATTTGAGATAGAAAAGGATGGAACGGTAAAGAGTTTCGAGCAGTTTGATACCTTATAAGGAGGATAGTATTATGCCAAAATTTACTAAAAAGGACATTGATACCGTTGGAGATTTAAGAAGAGCCTTAAAGGAATTCCCTGATGACTACCCTATCAAAATTGTATTCAATTCCGAGATTTGCTTTATTAAGGGAGTAGCCGATTACGACGATGCTTGTGAAATTGAAATGATTTAAGGTAATGTGAGGAGAAATACTATGGCGATTAAAATTGGAACTTCCTATATCTTGCAAGATGTTGAAGTAATTAAGAATAATTGGATAGTAGGGGTGTATGCACAAGGTAAAAAACGCCCCTATTCTTATGCCCTCTTTAACGAAGAGGTGCTTACCGATAACGGTGAACCTGTGATAAAACTTTTATTCCAAAAACCCAAGAGATTTAAGCCTTTATGGGAAGATAAGAACGGCATAAAGCATTTCGACATTGATTGGTTAGAAGACCATCAGGATTACAACGACATAACGGGTAAAGTTGCAGGTGAGTTAATTCAGGCTATAAAAGAGGAATACGCTAATCAAGAGAAATAAGGAGAAACGCTATGGCTGTTAGAAAATATGAGTTAACTGATACGACCAAAACAGTTGACGGGCATATTCTTCACCAAATCAAAAACCTTAACACGGGCGAACTTGGTGGTTGGATAGAGAAAGAAGAGAACTTATCTCAAAATAGAGGTAGTGCTTGGGTTTCAGGAAACGCTTGTGTTTATGATAATGCAAGAGTATATGGAAACGCCCAAGTTTCAGGAAACGCCGAGATTTTTGGTAATGCACAAGTTAGTAACCGTGCAAAAATCTACGATAATGCCAAAATCGGTGGTGGTATGGAAATCAATGGCGATGTTGAAATCGGTGGTGATGTTAAGTTAGTCATAAATTTAAGATTAACGGGCGACATAAAGATTACGACATCATTAGAGAAGTTCATAGACGATATTTGGGGAGATGCTCCCGTATTTGCTGAAAAAGATATTTACGGTTCTACGGGTGATGAATGGGGAACTTTGGTAGTAAATTTTGACAAACTGCAGGAAATGCTCGACTATATCGGTGATGACTTAATGAGATGCGATATTTTTGCCAACTTAAACCACGGAGATATAGGCAGAGATTTGAGATATGTCATTTATGACGACCCCGATGCTCAATGTTTTAACGACTTTGGGGAAGATACCCTGAAAAGATTTGTTTATACCTTTATACACTTTAAGGACATTGTTTTGAAGGAGGATACTCTATGAATAAGGCTATATTTATGAAGAAGTTAAGCACATCTTCTTGTAAGGCTGAAATTGAAGAGTTTATGGAAGATGTTTGGGAATTACGCCCTTATTTAGCGGAAGTTACCGACGATTCCGTATCTTTTTGTATTCACACCGACGAGTATGGTGAATATACCGACCTTTATATCAAGTATGTTCCTAACGGTGAATCCGAGGCTTATGCTTCTAACGACCACAATCCGAGTTTGTTGATTGGAAAATGGGGAAATCGCCACCACTTAAATCAAATTTTGGCGGCGTGTAGCATAACCAAAGATGTTTGCCCTATTTGCGGAAAGAACATTCCTTTTGAGAAGCAATCAAAAGTTCTCGGTATGTTGGACATTATGAGAATAGAAAATATGAAAGTTTTAAGATGCTGTCCTGAATGTGCCGCCAAAAATAGTGACACTATCGGCTATAAATCAGGTTGGTAATAAGAGGTTTTAACTATGGATGAGTACGAAGTTATCTTATTTTTCAAAGGAAACGAAATAGGCTATATGGATTGGACGGACTCCGACATATATGAAGTATTTTCGGAAAACGGACTTACCGTAATCGGAAGTCGTCCGTATGAGCAGTCTAAAAACGATTGGTTTAGGGCTTATTTCTTATGTGCGGGTGAGTCTCATTTGGACTTTACCGAATTTAAGAAGAAGTTAAATGACAATATCAGATATTGTGGTATTTACGACCTTTCTATTGAAGAGGTCAACATATTTAATAAGGAAGGAAGATTATTATAATGCTAATGCAATATTCAATAAAAGACCTTTATAGCCAACTTGACTTTTACGCTTTGGAAGATTTGGATAATTGTGCCAAAGCCCAAGCCGAGGTGGAGATAGAGGCACTTATCGAGGGCTATAAAAATGGATGAAACAAGAGAAATCGTATTGGAAAAAGAGGGTTGGAAACTTGTTAAAATAACCCGACCTACAGGAGCCGTTGTTCTGAAAATCTATCATCCCGAAGGCAATAACGACATTGATTTGTTTTTAGAGAGTGGTGACTTCAGGAACAATACTATGATAGCCGATGGTATTAGAATAAAGCTAAACCGTACCGAGTTTGAGGATATAGGCTATTACCGTGAGTTTATGGAAGAAATGCAGATAGCGGACGAGTTTGCCGCCGATGTATATAAATACTGTATCTTGCACGGTTTTTGGGACTTATAAAGGAGAATTACTATGAAAAAACCGACTATTTATGATGTTAAGGTGGGCGATATTGTTATTTGCTGTGATGAGTATTCACACGACTATATTGAACACGAATTCCGAGTATCAAGCATTGAAGAAGATGAAGATTACGCCTGTGAGGAAGACCCGAAGGGTATTAGGCTTTACGGCGAAGACCTTGACGACGACAGTGATGAGTGTATTGGCGTAGTTCATATCGGAAACTTTCTTGGCATAAAGAATTGGGAATAAGGAGAAAAATTATGTCAACACACGCAAAAGTAGGGATAGACGAGGGTGGCTCAATCAGGGCTATCTATATCCACAGCGACGGTTATGTTGCGGGAGTGGGCGATACTTTGAAGTGTTTTTATAACACCGAAGATAAAGTAGAAGAACTTATAGAAATGGGCGACTGCTCACATCTTGGCGAAAGTCTTGACGAGGAAGAATCTTGTTTTTATCACAGAGATAGAGGCGAGAGTTTGAAAATTTCAACTATCTCGGAGGCTGATTTAGTCAAATGCGAAGAATATAACTACTTATTCAAGGGTGGAACTTGGTACATATCTTGTGATGACTCTGACTATAAATGGGTCAAATTATGCACATAGGGGGCTGATTTATGATTATTCATATGGAAGAGTTCGTTAATGGAACGATTACTATGAAAAAGACGACTAACCTAAACCAATGCGTACTCCTTGACGACGGAGGCAAGGCTATGGTTATTTCTGTAGGCGACGAGTTGTTTTGGGTAAGTAACAGCCTTAATCAAAGATGGGCTGAATCAGGCACTCTTACGGGTTTTGACGACAGCACGGGTGAGTTTACTATGATGATAAATAATGGAATAAGCGTTCATCCGCTTGGCTGTTGCTATATTGGAAAGATGAAGGGTAAATAAATATGAAAAAGGACGAGAAAAAATTATTAGGTGAGTACACCGAATATATATTTGGCGATGATATTGTGGTTAAATCTACAAGTAACAGTAATGTAAAAGTAATCTATGGTAATAATGGCACTATGAAAGTTGCAACGGGCGATATATTAGTTTTTGCCGACAAGGGACAACTTTATAAGGCGGTTGCTGATTTTAATTGGGATTGGGATGGTGCGAGACCCGCAGAAGAAGTGCCTGACCAAATTACCCTTCAAAATGTATGCTTTGTGGCAAAACTTAAAAATTAAAGGAGAATTAGTATGGCTATTGAATACGAAACTGCAGATGCAAAGAATTTTAGGTCTTGGTTAGAGGCTACCAAAGGTGATATTGAAGAAACATTACAGCAGTGGATTGTGGCTAACCGAAATGTAAGTGATAATCCCGCTATTATGTCGATTAAAGCACTCTCAAATGACGAGGCTACCGAGTATGCGTTGAATATCCAAATTGGCGTAACTTGTTATGAAACACCCGTTGTTCTTAAAACAAGCAATAGTGAGAGAGCATATACCGATATGGAAATGGAAGAGCATTTTGAGGACTATTGTGAGATAATCTTCGACTTTTTCAAGGAAATCGGGGCAAAATATAGCCCTTCCGCTACTCATTTAGCAAACGGAGCAATTTCAAGAATGGTGTATTTGCCCGTAAAGTAAATGTAATCTAATTGTAATAGTAGGAGAATTAGTATGATTAGTGAGCAAGAGTTAATTGATATTTTGGAAACGGTAAGCGACACTTTTAGCGAGTTCAAACCGTTAGTCAGTGAAATAGGCAGTATTGGCATATTCTCTACCGACGAAAATAAGCAAAATGTTATGACTTATTACAATGATGGCGGGCTTCTTGGCAAAAATAGTGCCTTATTTGGAATAGAAAGGCATACAGCCGAGTGGGAACATAACGGCGTACATTGGCTAAATGTCCCTTATGATTCTAACCCCACTAATCAGTCTCTTACTGTTGAAACCATTAGTAAATTGGAAAAAATCGCCCGTATTATAGGGGGAGTAAATCAACATTATCTCGTTCAAGTGCAGTTAAGTGATAATTTTGCCATTGTCGAGTTTTGGGCGAGGACACAGGAAGATTTTGATGCAGTAATACCTTTATTGCAAAAAGTATTATCTAATCTTACACAAGAAGATACCCATATAAAATATATGAAGTCCTGTAAAGCACAGTACGGCTCTATGCCTATAAAGATAGAGATATTTAAGAGATAAAGGAGAATTAGTATGAGAGATTTAGAACTGCTTAAACAAAACCTTATGGAAAAAGGCGTAGAAGAGCGTGAGTTTAATGATATAGTTAAATTCTTTGAGTTAGGTGAATCTTTTACTTATAAAGAAAATGAGTGGGGCATTAACTTCATTCAGGATGCTGAAGATTGGATAAGTGATACTATAACCAAACTAAAGGAAGATTACACTTCTTACGGTACAGGCGATTTTATTCAGTTTATTTTAAGTGAATATGTGCCTGATGATACGGAAAAGGTAATCACAGAGTTTGCTAAATTTTTAAGTAACACGGATGATGCCTATATGGTATATTGTCCGTCTACTCAAAGGTGTATTTTCTTTGAGGCATAAAGAGGTGCTATTATGGGTCTAACAAAATCAAATAAGGAACGACTTGCGAGTTGTATTCAGACCGAAATCTATCACGCTATTTGGTTAAACCGAGCAGGGTTTAAGGCGAAGTTGAGAGAGTTTTTCAAATTGAACCCGACTGAACTATTCCTTGATATTAAAATTGCTCCCTGTCAAGAAGACGGTGGTGCTTATGGTTTTTGCGTAAATATCGACTTAAATGACGATGCTAATAACATTTGTGTACCTATCGAATACGACCACGGAGTAATTATGATAGACCGAAAGGATAGCGAGGCTTGCCAAAAGTTATTTCAAAATCCTACGGACTTACATAATGTAATCGTTTTGGCAGGTAGAGAATCCTATCATATGATTAGAGGTCAGTTATTTATTCCTGTCGATGGGTGTAAATTATTGTCTGACGGTGTTAGATACCCTGTAAGATTGGAAGAAATACGAGATATTTGGGTAAAGTAAAACTACCAAGAAAGGAGGGTGGTTTATATGTGCAAAAACAAGAGGTCGCCCTCTGAAATGGACGAGAAAATAGCAAAAGCCGAGAGAAATACGGTAATTACCGACGGTAATGGTAATCATATCCTTATTGACGAGAATGGCAATCCCGTATTTGTCGACGCTAATAAAAAAGACAGTAACTTTGATTAAGGAGAATAATATGGCTTTATCAGTAGAGTATTTGGAAAAGGTTATTACGCCTATCATTAAGAAGTTCTATTCCGAGAAATCTCAAAATGACTTCGCTTGTGCTTTGGGCTATTACAAGTCAAGAAATTACGAGGCTTTTGATTATGGACATCCCGCCTATGATGGTCATCCTGATGCCTTTATTGAAGATACTTTTAGAGATTTAATCGCTAATGCTACTATTGTTGTGGAAAAAGAAACCAAACTTGATATTGGCGAAAATAGTACAGAACTCAAGACTTTGGGTGAGATTACGGGCGAAAAACTATATTACAGTTTAAGTGAGTTGTTTGTGGACGATGCCTATGACGACGATTTTTTGACGATTGACGATAAAGGAAACATAGACATTAGCCCCGAAATCGACGACGAACCGTTATTGGATGCAATTTCCGATGACACGGGCTGTATGGTGCAACACGCCGTTATCAGTATCGTTATTGAAACCAAATTGTAATCTGTTTGTAATAAAAGAGGTATTGGATTATGTATAGTAGAGCGACAAATGCCTTTATTACGGGTTGGTTGAATAAATATCTTGATGAAAACAAGGTAGAAGTAAAAACCAACGAGAATAATGGGTATGTATCTTGGACTATCGAAATTAAACTTCCGAAAACAGAAAAATGGAATGAAACCATTTGTGATTTTCTTTGGGGAAGTCAGGACGAAGACCAAGAATACCAACAACTTAAAGAGATTATTGCCGATACGCCGACATTTATTTGGATAGCCGTAGAAAAATATGGTTATGAGGACGACGACATATACGACCAATTTCAAGTTTCTACCTATCTTGATTGGGAGCCTCATCCTAAATTAAATGAGTGGATTGAGTGCCGTGAGTTGACCGAATATATGGACAGTGCGTTGAATCACAAGATAATCGACCTTGTGAGAAGAGCTATTTAATTATAATAATAAGAAAGCAAGGAAATGAGGTAAGACATTAGACACTTACCTCATTTTTTATGGATAGGAGATTGCATATGATAAAGTTTTTTGTTTATGATAAAGAACATAATCGTATTAAGTGGGAATACGATAGTCTTGATGAATTAGCAAATCAATGGATAAATGAAGATGAAGTTCCCTATGACAACGACATAATAGATGGCGGGTTTGTTTATATAAACTCGGTATGTTTGTATTTAGAAGCCTATCTTGGAAGAAAAGTAACTTTTGCCGATATAATGCAGATACTCGGATATTACAGATAAGGAGAATTACTATGGGCGATGCTAATGTTTATGGCTATGTTAATGGAAAAGCCGTATATTCCCGTGATGAGTTTATTTTCACAAGTAGAGGTTTTGAAGAAATCACTAACGATGCCGAACTTTTGAAGTATGCCGAAAAAGTTACTTACGGTTGGTCAGATAGTGGACACAAACAAACCTTTGCGGGATTTTATTTAAGTGATTATGCTTTAAGTGAGCCTTATCGCTCTTTGACACATAAAGAATTTGCCCGTTTGAAAGAACTCCAAAAGCAGGCAAGGGAAGAAGTAGAACGAGAGCAGGCTAAATATAATTTCTCTAATTATGAGGGTAGACCTTTGACAGAGGAAGAAATTGAGATGTTCTTGAATAAGAAAATTGAAGATGCGGAAAAGGGAGTTAACGGGGATTTCTACGGTAATATGGCGAGAGAAGCCAAAATCGAGAAATTAGCCCGTTGGAGAAAAGGCGAAGTTATTGAAGTAGCCCATATTCAGTATTATGGCGAATATGGTAATGGTACGGGCGATTTTGAGAAAGTCTTGATGAGCGACGGTACAGTTTCCAATATTTGCTATGGCTATGCGGATTAAAGGGGAATTATTATGTTTGATACTGAAGCAATAGACCAAAGTAAGTTAGCAAAAGAAACATTAGAAAAATATAAAATCTATGTTGAGTGGGATTATTTATATGATTATGACGGTGATGATGATAGAGAACGCACCTTTGATGATATAAAAATAGAAGTTCCCGCAGGATACAAAAGAGTTGACCGTATGTTTAATATAGACTTTTCTTATGATACTTGCGGAAAGGTATTAGTATCTATTTCATATCCAAATGATATATCTGTTATAAAAGACTGTTATGTAGATTTATCCTTTATTCAGCGTGAGTATGCGTTTGAGTTTCAAATGGTTAAACGAGTTTTGGAACAAATGAAAGCCGAACAGGAAAATTAAATGTAATCTAATTGTAATAATAGGAGTTTCTTATGGAAATTGTAATCAACAAGTGCTATGGCGGATTTAATCTTTCCGTAAAAGGTCAAATGACCTATTGTGAGAAAAAACACGGTCAGGCTTATCTTTATAAAGTAGGTGAAGAAAGAGGTATGGCAACGCAAGTGCCTTATACCGATGACTGCACAAATACGCTTGATTATTATATTTCGCCCGAAGACCGTAAAGGCACGGTAGACCTCGACGATATAAATTGCATTTGGCGTTGGGATATTGAGAGAAATGACCCTGCATTAGTAGCAACTGTCAAGGAACTTGGCGATGAGGCTAACGGCAACAATGCAAGATTAAAAATAGTCGAAATTCCCGATGAAGTCGGTGATAATTGGTTTATTGAGAATTATGATGGTATGGAAACTATCCACGAAAATCACCGTAGTTGGGGTTAAGGAGAGTTGGTATGAAATTACAATATGACATAACCGTATGGGTAAATTGTGAGTATTGCCTTACCCGTAAGTATTCCGACGAAGATATAATGAAAATGATTTGGCTTAATATGCCTGACGAGACTTATACCAAAATTGTAGAAGACCTCAATAATAATGGCATTGAGATAGAGGATATGTCCGAGCAAAACTTCTATCAATGGGCGAGAATTGATTATTCTTGTCAAATGCCCTTCTTTTTAGACCGTCAGGCTTTGGATGGTTATACGGCGGATGAAGATACGGCTATTGGTATAACTATAGCGATAGAAACCGATAGAATTTGATTTTAAGGAGAGTAAATTATGACATTAGACGAATTAAAGGCACTTTTACCTACCTCACAGGTATTGGAGATAGAGTTTACGGACAAAGTTGGTTATAAAAATAGTAAATTAGGCGGAAATTACTATTGGAAAGACAAAGATACCGTACCGAAAGAGTACATTTTCTTGGCTCAAATCAACTTTTCCGAGTTACCTGAAAATGATATTTTCCCGAAAAAGGGCTTACTGCAGTTCTTTATCCTTAATGACGACTGCTATGGTTTGTTCAGCGAAGATAAAGACGGCTATAAGGTAGTCTATCACGAAGATATTGAGGACGAGGGCTTGGAAGTATTGGGTGACCGTACTATTGAGTATTCCCCTTTATATAATACCGATTTAGGTATGAAGTTCACGGTAAAGGAAGAGTGCCTGTCCTATCAAGATTTTAGATTTTATGATTATTTCGACGGCGACCTTACGGATGAAATGTATGAAGAACTCGACGGTAGCGGTAGTAAAATATTAGGTTATCCCGCATTTACGCAGGAAGACCCACGCCAAAATGACAAATATGATACATTACTGTTACAGTTGGATAGCGACAAAAATATGATGTGGGGAGATAGCGGTGTGGCTAATTTCTTCATAAATAGCGAAAAACTCCGTCAAGGCGACTTTTCAGACATACTTTATAATTGGGATTGTTGTTAAAGGAGTGTCCTTATGATAGACATTATCCAAAGACGAGATGAGATAATCTTCGGAAATTATGACCCGAGTGACTATGTTGAGAACGGTATGCGATTATTTTTCAGGCTTTCCGTTGAAAAATTAAAGCAACTTATCGAGGAAAGACTTGTAGAAGAAAACTCGAATTTTAATAATGATGCCCCATCCATTTATGTATTTTTGGCTTTTGCCGAGAAATACGGGGGCAGATATGCGTTCAGCGGATATGTTTATGATAGATACCTGAATATTATAGGAATTACGGGAACGAAATTCTTTGAATCCTATCAAGAAAAAGAAGATTTCGAGATATTGGTGCAAAACGCCGATATGGTAGATATTGAGTACGCTACGGCAAGTTGGAATTAAAAAAGGAGAAATTACTATGCTTTATACGGTCAGAATTGAGTTTAACCCTTTGATTATCTTTGAGAGAAAACTTGATGTAAGAGAGTGTATTTGTGACGCTATCTCTAATGAAATAAACGAAAGTGGTTGGATGTCTATTCTCGGTAAAGGTACATTAACTTTAGCCGAGGAAGAGTTTTTCAAGACACACGAAATTACCCGCCTTTGCGATACTTCGTCTATTAAGGACTTTGTTGACGACGAGAGTTGGTTATTTTATGACACTTCTTATTGGAATAAGTGGTATCAGGCGGATGACACGGTAATTGCCCCTATTGCTGTAGATATTGACTTAATGAGAATTTTCAAGATATTTGGTTGGGCGTAAAGGAGAAACAATATGACTTCGGAAGATAAGAAATTATTTATGGAGTGTATGACTACATCCGAAAAGAATGGTGGGTCTACAATGGTACTCACGCCTGCAGAGGCAGAAGATTTATGGATAAAGATATGTGCCATATATTCGGGTTTTGAGCCGAAAGCGTGGGTAATTGGTCAGATTTTTGCTTGTGCTGATGATTATATCGACTTTTGGGTAAGTCATAATCCGTCGGAGGAATTATTTATCCAGTATATAGAGTATATTCAAAAGGTTAGATGTGACGAGATTGCCTTGCAAGTAATAGCGGATTGGCTTACAACGAAAGACCACGATAATTGTGATGTTTATTATCTCAATTCAGGTAGGGTTGTACGCTTTTTCAATACATTATAAGGAAGAATTACTATGGCAGAAAAACCTAATACTCAATATATGGCAGACTTCCTTAATAATATAGAACAGTCCTCGCTGTTTCGCCTTGAGTTTAAGGAATGTAACGGTATCGAGGAATTTGTAGATGTTGAGCCTGTTGTAAGTAATCAGCAGTACAGCAAGGGAGAGTTAAGGCTTAAAGGCGAGGAAGACCGATTATATTGTGCTCTTATATATGCAAGAGATACTAATAAGAAACTGATAAGTATTTGCCAATGGGGATATAACTTACCTAATGAGCAGTTTGAATTAGTATTGCACGATTTTGGAGAGTTATTTGAATACGGCTCTTGGAGATATATTGGTAATAAAGCCGATTTAGAATATACGGTCAAATACTTACAAGATGCTATGAATAGCCATAAGATTAAAAATTTCAGGTATCGTAAGTATGTTGATGCTTTAGCCGAGTGTATATAAATAATTATAGATAAAGGAGAATTACTATGGAAAGATTAACCGTTACTACTTCAGAGCCTACTACGGTAGGTCAGTTAAAGGCATTTTTAGCCAAATTCCCCGATGATGAGCAAGTTACCATATCAAAAAACTTCTCAACCATCGTAATTGGTGAGGGACAGTCCATTGAAACAGGAAATAAAAGCGTAATTATTGCACCGAGATAAAGGAGAAAAACTATGAGTGAAGAAAAGACCGAAGTAAAAATTTCAGGCTATATTTCCCTTGATATTGAACTTGAGGGTAAGATTTATGGCGATGCCCTTGCTAATTATAAGAGCAATTTCAACGCTGAAGAGTCCTTACATAACGATTTAATATATCGTTGTGAGATAGGCGAAGGCATTAACATTGAGGATTTTGAAGAGGGAAGTGAAGATGAAGCCTTTCAAGATTGGGTAGTTAATTACCTGAAGGGCGAAATCGAGAGAAATCAGGTAACTATCGTTGTTGTAGATTTTGACCCTTATTATGAGGATGGCAAGTTTAATGGTTGGGATTATATT
>Ga0265299_10005265_pt1 | contig 12006 bp, 13 predicted proteins | sample AusTroGonzalo_MG_4_FD_193485 | JGI IMG/M metagenome (GOLD analysis project Ga0265299, IMG submission 193485) | Bovine rumen microbial communities from tropical cattle in Woodstock, Queensland, Australia - Gonzalo_02 | ecosystem: Host-associated > Mammals > Digestive system > Stomach > Rumen ...
GGCTGATTGCATCTCGGTGCTAACGAGACAGGGGTAACTCCCTCACAGGTTCAAATCCTGTACCCTCTTCTAATATGTGGATGGTAGCTCAATTGGTAGAGTTCTGGCTTGTGACGCCAGAGGTTGCCGGGTCGGGGCCGGTCTATCCACCTACTGCCCGTTCGCCAAGTCTGTTCTAAGGCAGACGCCTCTGAAGCGTCCATTCGGTGGTTAAAATCCATCACGGGCAACTAACATTTCGCGACTATGATGTAACGGTAGCCTACGACCTTGCCATGGTTGATGTCCGGGTCCGATTCCCGGTAGTCGCTTACTATCTCGATGTGATGGAACTGGTAGACATAACAGGTTGAGAGCCTGTGGCATATACAAACGTGCGTGGCAGTCCGACTCTGCCCATCGAGACTAAACTTTAACAACGCCCATTGATGGAATTTGGGTAGACATTGGGAACTTAAAATTCCCTGCGAGTAATCGCGTACCGATTCGAGTTCGGTATGGGCGACTACAAAGGAAACTAATTATGAAACGAAAATGCAAACGATTATGATGGTGACAGCTGCCTATCAGCTGCGAATTATGCGGGTATAACTCAGCTGGTAGTGCGTTCTACGCCAAGAGTACGCGACTTTTAATCGCGGAGTCGGAATTGGGTTCGAATCCCCCTACCCGCACTAAGCACCTATATTGTAGTGGTAACAAGGTGGTCTTCCAAACCGCAATCGCCAGTTCGAATCTGACTAGGTGCTCTACAACGCTCTGTGGCGGAATTGGCGATACGCGACGCACTCAAAATGCGTTGTCCGAAAGGACGTGTGGGTTCGACTCCCACTTGAGCGACTAACGGCAGATGTAGTAATTGGTAGCCTAGCGAAATTCAGAGTTTCGTGTACGAAAGTACGTAAGGGTTCAAGTCCCTTTCTGTCGATATCTCAAATAATGATATAATTTAGGACATATAAACTGGTATATAAGAGCGTTAGGTGGCACTCACGGTCTTGTAGAAACCAATAAAGTTTTCGAGTATAAGTTCACTTATACCGAACCTCGTTATCTATCACTCGAGTTGAATCCGAAGAATTTGCCACCACAGTCTAAACTGGTTGGCATAAAGCTAGTAGCAACGATTGAACTGCCGAAGGAAGAAGACAATGGGTGACAAGATTTGGGCGAAAGAACGCGGAACCGACGATGTCAACCACAAGCACGACACCAGTACGCCGAAGCACAACAAGGGGCGCATGCGTCTCAGGCGGTCCGCGAAGCGGAAGCTTGAGAATTTCGCGAACAAGTTCTTGAACGACCAGAAGGATCTGGATCCGGAAGCTATGCAGATTCTTCAAGACAACTTATGGGATTTGGTATGACAACGCCCGAATACCCGTGTTCGTAATACATTTAAACAGGCCGGTCATGTGTTTCCTGATGTGAATCTTGGCATTGTAGGGGATATAAACCGTGAGGTCCGCGTGAGATATCTAAGAACCATTGGGCTCACTCACCATAATAAAAGACTCAGGCAGGGATGTCAAGTGCTTTCGGCCCTTTCGGATAGAGGCTTAGTCCGCCGGGTTCTCAGCCCGGATACCCGAGTTCGAATCTCGGAGGGGCTACTAGTGGCCTATGGTGTAACGGTAGCACGCGTGGTTTTGAGCCATAAGGATCGGGGTCGGTTCCTGATAGGCCAATTACCCCGGCGTGGCGGAATTGGTAGACGCTCCAGATTTAGGATTTGGTGTTGTATGCGAATGCAGCGTATAGGTTCGAAACCTTTCGCCGGGACTATTTGAGATTCAAATCGCGCATAGCTATATTGGCTATATGCATTACAAGAACATTGTCAAGCTATACAAGAACTACGAGCTTTCGACCGGAACGAAGCATTATCTGGTCGGCTATTTCCGCGACGACGGTTCGGCTTCAGCCGAGGAGTCGTACTTAAAGAGAGCGGAGAAGGAGCCGGTTCCTATTTCGTTCACGACTGAAGTAGAGCCGGCCACGCTATATCCGGATGTTGTGGCGAGGTGGGAGGCGGAGGACGCCGAGGAGAGACGACGCCGGAAGGAGGCGAGTCGCCCGATAATGCTTCCGTTGATCAGCAAACGATGGCCGACGTTGTTAAAGGAACCAAGCAATCCCGGCCTGTCGCTGGATAGGCCTGACGTGGTGTCGTACGCCCGGACACGACGGCGCAGGAGGAAATGATTCGTATGCACCCTTAGCCAAGCCTGGTAAGGCCCATGGTTGCAACCCATGTATCGGCGGTTCGAATCCGTCAGGGTGCTCTAAATGGAAGTGTCCCATAACTGGTATTGGCCCACCTTGGAACGGTGTGTGGTGGGGGAAACCCTGCATGCAGGTTCGAGTCCTGCCACTTCCGCTAAATGGAAGCATAGTCCTAACTGGCAAGGCCGCCGATTCGAAATCGGCTGTGTGGGGGAGACCCTGCGTGTAGGTTCGAGTCCTGCTGCTTCCGCTATAGGTTATCCGGCTGCATTCTGTGAACTATCATTAACGAGGAATCCTTATGGTCGCCGTCGAGGACATCAAGAAGCTGCGCAACGAGACACGGGTTAGCGTGGACCTGTGCAGGGAGGCCCTGGAGGCTACCGGGTGCGATATGGAAAAGGCGAAGCTGTATCTTCGCCAGAAGGGTTCCGACGTTGCCGGTGAAGGCAACTCGTTCGGTTATTCTGTCTTTGAATCCGGCTCGGAAAAGGTGGAAGGGATTGCCGAAGGCAACGGTTTCCAGTATTCCGACGGTATTGTCACGGTTGACATCCGTGGTTTTGACGGTAATGCTCCCAGGACTGTATGGGGCGGTGGCCGTTGCATTTTCGTGTGTAGACCGGCAAGGCGTTAGTCTTTATGCCGGCGTAGCTTAATTGGAAATAGAGCAAGGGAGTTCTAACCCCTAGGTTGACAGTTCAAGCCTGTCCGTCGGTACTATGCGGCTGTAGCGTAGTGGAGACGCGGCAATTTCCTAAATTGCATCACGCTAGTTCGAATCTAGCCAGCCGTACTATGGTTCTTGACAGCGGTTCCGGAGATACTTATATTTAACAAAAATGAGGTAAGTATGACCGAGTCTCTGGAAGAGCTTGAACGGCAAGCTGCTGTCATCAACAAGAAGATTGCCGAGATTAAGGCAACTAGCGATGCCGCCGTGGATGCGTTCATCGAGGAAATAAAGCAACCTGGAACGTATCTGAAGTGGGGCACCTCGTATATAATCTCGCCGTCCGGCGGATATCGCCGTGCCAACAAGAAAAGCGTCCAGTTTTTCGGGAAGTGCATATGTTTCCCCACGAAGGGGAACCCCATAATTATTGACTGGTCGTCGGGGGGAGAAGAGGTTAAGGGATTTAAGAAGAATTATTTGGATAACGGGTATATCCAGGTTTTCCACGAACCAAACCCCTTGCTTGAAACCGCCGAAGGCTATGCCGGTTGTTTTAACTATCCGACCGATATCATGGAACGTTTTCTGCCCCATATCCGGAAGGAAACCGACGTCGATATCAAGAAATTCAAAAAATCCCGCTTGGATAATGCAATCAAGACCGTCGTCGAGAAGTTCAATGGATTAGTCGTTAAGCTGAAACCCGATCGATACCATGGTACCGACGACGAATCTAATGAATTTGAGTATTTTGTGTTTCGTGTCGTCAACGTCGACGACGGTTCGGTATATATAAAGGCTTCGCTAATTTCCCCGGTGTTGCAACATTATAACGGCAACCGGTATATTTCCATTGTCGAGAGTATGCTTGACCATCCGAATCTACGTATTGAACCGATGGACTTGCAGTCGGCGAAGGATTTGTTTGTCGATCTGAAAGATCATTTGAAATCAGCTGTGTCCGTAGTGACGTATGACGAATTTAAGGATAACATCGAAAGGTTGAAGGCCGCTGCCGAGAAGGATGCGGGAACTTTTATGAAAACGATTCGTAAGGCTATTCTACCGGCTTAAGATCTTTTTTGCAAACCGGGCAAGATGCGATAGGGAGTCTCGCTTCAAACGAACTGTCGCACGAATACGCCCTATAAACAAGGACGAGGTGCCCGTCCTCGATCTTATACTTGAGCCTGGGGAAATCCTCTTCTTGGCCGGTCACGTCATTGATTACCTTGCCGTAGAAGGGTTCGCCGGTTTCGCATACGCATTTCTTGGCCATTACAGGCCTCCTTTTGGTTGGATTAGCGCCCCGTCGTTGATGAATTCTACCACGAGCGACATGAGCTGGTCGTGGCGGTGTATGTCGGCCCAGGCGAGGAACGCCTGGCAGTAGCCACTGTAGACGATATTTTCGGGAATGGTGGGGGCAACTTGCAGCTTCTCAAAGACGTGGTCGTCGTAAAATTTCCGAAGTATGCCCATATATTTCTGAGCTTCGTCGTAGGTGGCCTTTATGGCATTGGAGTAGTCATAGGTATACTCTGGACTGTTGTGTTTGGACGGCAGTCGGGACAGGTAATGGGTTCTGTGCTGGCCGCCGTCACAGAGCTTGATAACATACGTACGGTACATAGTGGAATGTTTCCTATGTTGCGTCAACCTAGTTCGGTGGGTGGCGGGGACGGTGGTGCTGGGCGACGACTGCGGTATGCAACCGTCTTGATACCAGACAGGGCTGCAAGGTCATTCTTGCCCGATTTGGCGCGGAGGTCGGACATGAACTTGTTGACGGACTCGTTGATTTTCGTCCGGTAGTTGCTTGGATTGTGGATGTTCTTACTGAACCATTCGAATGACTTAACCTTGGTCGGCGTATTCTCGTCTAGGCCGGTGAAGATGTCTAGGCCGTATTCCCTGTATTGTTTGATTGTATCTGCTTGGTCGTGGTCGGTGTCGGTATACTGATAGGATTCCAGATACTCGGCGAACTGGCGTGGCGTCAGCGCCATTTGGATGATCATGTAATCTCCGAAGTCGACGTCGGCGGTATCGGATATCGCATGGGCGTCTTCATCGGTAAGGGAGGGAATCCTGAACTGGAGGTACGATAGCATAGCTTTTGTCTTGAGCTCGGTCACCATTCTGGTCATGATGGAATTGGCCGCATCCTGTATGGCCTTGCCGAGAATTTCCTTGTCGACATAGATATGGTGCATGATTGGCGGGAAGAGGGTTCCACAAAACATGCGTTCAAGGACGCCCGTCTTTTGGGGCATCTGTATGGACTTGGAGGATATGGTCGCGTGTACGCGGTTGTCCCCCTCCTTGTACTGGCAATCGAACATTTCGGCGGGAGAGTCGCCGGTTATGGCCCAGCAGTTGAACAGTTCGTCGAAGCTGATGTATAGTCCGATATCGCCCGAGTCTTCCACGAAAAAGAAAATGTTTTCTAATGAAGGGGCGTTGAAAGTTGTGTTATTGAAAGTGTTTTTCGGTTCGAAGTTGATGTCGCTAGAGCTTATGGGTTTGAATCCGTCGCGTTCGACGCCGTCCACGGTTCTTTTGTCTATGTGGCAAAGTATGTCCAGAATCATCTATAGCTCCTTTTTCTGAATGTTATGTATATCCTAATTGTGGCTAGTTTTAATATGTCGTGATGGAAGCCTCGTTAATCTGATGACTGGCTCAGTTCGTAGAGGTCGGCAGTCCTTGAGAACGACATGTTAAACACTTGAGGCGAATGCGTTGCGCATATGACTTGGACTCCTCGCGAGCTCGATTCTTCCAAGAACGAATCGTATTCGACCTGTACAGACATATGCAGACCGAATTCCGGTGTATCTAACAAGACCAGAGGTGCCCCGGTACCGACGGCGAGAAGCTGGGTGAAAAATTCAAGTTCGCCTGTGGACATGTAGTGCCTATCCCTCCACTGTTTGATTGCGTGTTTCGAGAATGTACACCAGTGGATATTGTCCACGTAATTCCTCACCGGCTCGGTCTTCTCCTTGAACATGCGGTGCATCCAACCATTCACAAAGTCCGCGTCTATATTCAATGTCGGGAAGGTGCCATACATATCTACTAGGCGTCCCAGCCTCTCGTCGATATCCATCCCAGACTTGTTCAGTACGCACGCGATGTCGGTACCCCAGGCCAGTTTCTTCTTCGGGACAACGGATACGTCCCGTGTGTTGTCAAGGTGAAAAACATGGAAATACGGCTCCGTTCCTGGAATGCGCAATTCCCAATTATAGTCGTTTAGTGATGGCCGTGTAGAGATTGCCGTGGTCATTCCGTCGCCAAATTCCAGTTCGAACCGGGAAAACGGAAGCGTACACGGGGATGAGGATATTCTGTCAAGGAATTCGGGCTTTCTGCCGCATATCAGACTGATGGAGTCGTTGATGAGTTCGAGGATGAGGCTCTTTCCAGATGCGTTCGGGCCGGTTATGAAAGGAGTTTCTTCTATGTCGATTTTGTGATTACCGCCGAAGAAGTCAATTTTCAGGGATTTCAGTTTCGGTTGCTGCATGGCATTATCCTCGTTCATTTTCCGGAAAGGCGTTGCGCTGATTTATCTTTCCTGAAATATAGCAAACAATGGCTTGGATTGCTATATTTCGGTCATGCCCATAGGAAGAGAGTATTTTGCGCCCGACGGAACGTATCACCAGCTGGAGGCATCCAGCTACGACGAGCTGAAGGCCCTGATGAAACAGGTCGACGAGGCCTGTCCAAAGCGCTGGTGGCAGAAGGTCGATTGGTGCAACGAGATTACGGGCAAGTTCGCGATAGCGGTCGCTGTGGAGGTGATAGTGGGCGCTTTCGTGGATATATTTGTGAGGATCTTGATATGAAGAAGAGCAACGTTGAGTCAATGGAGGCCGAGGTCAAGCGCCTGAACGATCTCATAGCGAAGGAGAAGAGACGGAACTACATCAGGGAGTTCGTCGAGGCGGCCAAGGGGAAGGCGGTCATATGCGAGGACGACATATATTCCGAGCTGAAACCTGAGACGAACAAGCAGATGGACAGTTTATGGCTGTCGGGCGTCAAGCTGAAGGGTGGCGATCGTCGGTTTCCAGAGTTTACTGAGGGGCGTTCGGGTGGCGGAATGCACTCGTCGTATGTCAAGTCTCTTATCGAGTCGGGTAAGCTGAAAATCATCAACGACCCGAGTAATTTCGAAAAGATCGCCATCAAGAAGCTGGCCTCGTATCGTTCGACGCAGATCAGGTTTCTCGACATAGTGCATTGGCCGGATCACCGGTACAAGGAATACGACTGCTCGGAATGGAAGAAGATGAAACCGGCCGACCTTGTCAAGGAGGTGATGGACGGGTTCGACAGGTGCCTTTTTGTCAAGCGCGATGAATACTATGCGGAGTACGTGATTCCCAACGTCGCCACGATGCATGGAGGCAAGTTCATACTGCAGTTCACCAAGTTGCGTCTTGACGTGTGCAATGAACGGGAGACGACGCTTCCCTACATCACCGAGACCCCTCCGGAAATGGTGATCGTAAATCCGTACAACGCCCACCTAGACGCCCGCATGGCCAGGAAGATGGCGACCTATATCAATGAGACGCTCAAGAGCGACTCCTTCGGCGGTTCCGTCAGGAACTGCTACCGGACGGAGCCGTGGGATACCCTGGTCGCCTATGCTGATCGGTCCGTATCGGCGGCCAAGGAAGAACAGGTCAAGTTCCTCGAACAGCTGGGACAGGTCAAGAAGAGGATTGCCGGTGCCTAGGATCATTGTCGACGAGTTCCTTTCGATATTCTTCATCTTGGTGTCGTTCATCGGGGTGATGTTCAAGGACGCTGTCCCGTACAACTTCGTGACGTCGGCGTTCATGCACGCTGACTTCGCCCACTGGCTGTCCAACAGTATGCTGTTTGCCGTGCTGAGCCCAATGGTGGAGCGTCATTACGGGAAGGCCATGTATCTGGCTGCATTCGTATTCACGTGTGTCGCCGACTCCGTCTACGCGGGCGTGTCGGGTAATCACGGGATCGGGATGTCGGCGTTCGTGTTCGCGCTGTTCATGCTCAACCTGTTCGCGGGCAACCGGAACGCGTTCTCGCTGTGCGGGCTGTTCGTCGTGGTGACATACGGGGGGCAGGAGCTGCTCGCCACGGGGCGGGGCGACAACGTGGGGCACGTGAATCACCTTGTTGGGATGGTTTCAGGCGCCGTGTTCGGGAGCGTCCATTCCCTGTTCAGGGCCCGCCTGTCGCGTTTTTTTGGTAAAAAATAATTTTTATTGAAAAAAACCCTTGACAATGGTAGCCTTATAAGCTATATTGTGGCATACAAGGGTCGGCCAGACCGGCCCGGCAGATTTCAAATCAACGGATAGTAGAGCTTAACGATGCGTGCAGCAACTCTGCAGACTCTTGTTTCTTTTGGTGAAACCTAACGTCGAAAAACGCATCGTGTCTTTACGGCCTTGTCGTCTAGCGGCCTAGGATTATAGATTCTCAATCTATGGACACGAGTTCGATTCTCGTCGAGGCTATATGGGACAATTAGGCATTGTTAGCCCGGTATATTGGACTGCTACTCGCAGGTACGGTATACTTGGGCAGTGCCTAGTGTCGCTCCACATGGGACTTAACGGTGCTCACAGCAAACCAGCTGTTTCCCTTCGCAAAAGAGAAGAACCAGATGCACCGTGTCCCGCGAGTTTGGCGAGTGGTAAAGGTTAGTTCAGCAACCCTCTGGAATTGCCTGTTAAGCAATCAAACCATAACCTTGTTCGCCAATTAAATTCAAAAATCGATGCAATCCTAAATACAGTACCAAGTGTCGCCGTGCGAACGGCGATGCTTGGTACTTTTGTTGTTGACGTGTGGCATTGCGATTGCTATATTCCACACAGAGGACATGGCCTATGCCCATAACGAAAATTAAAGTTACAGACCCTTACCAGAAGTCGCTTCTCGGCCTCCCGCAAGAGAAGCTCCAGCAGATGCGCGACGAGCATTTCGCCGAGATTCAACGTCTCGAACAAGAGATGAAGTCGATTGACGAAATCAAGGACAGCGACAAGATCGGTGCATTGCTTGATCCGGTTGTCGGCCACTGGATTAAGATTCCAGGACACTCTTGGTACGAGGAAGATGAAAAGAACCGTTCGCCGGAGTCCGTCGAATACCGTATCGCTCACGTCGTCGGGGCGGAAGGTTGGCGTGGCGGCGACGAATTCGAACTGATTCTCGACTGTCTGATCTCGGTTTTTAAAAACCGGGACTACTCGGCGTTGAACGTGGATTTCGGTACCGGCGAAGAACTCACTCGTCACAAGGTCAAGCACTTGTCGACGGCCACCGTCATTCCCGACAATAAGATCGAGCGTGTCATCAACCGGATTAAGAGTGAGGCCATGTACAAGTTCAAGTGGGTCCTCGGGAAGGCGCATAAGACGGCGAGAGCTGCTGAGAAGAAGGCTATGAAGAAAAAGGAGAAGAAATGATCGATACAGTATGTGGTCGACTTGGAACGAATCTGCGCGACTGTTTCGACCTGAACAAGCTCACTGCAGATGAAATCAAAGCGATGAATACGATTATCCAGAGTAAAGACCGTCGCAAGATGATTGTCGAACACCTCCTCAACGAGATGTGCGACATTTCTCCGGAAAACACGTTGTTCATCTCTGGACTTCTGCCCGATATTGTGTCCAAGTTTTCGGCACAGACCAACGAACAAATCCACAAGATGCGGCACGCTCTCGAAATGACTGGACCGTTGATGTGCGATATCGTCAAGCGCAAGGAAGTCATATCGCCGTACGACTTGCTGCTCTATATCCGTACGACGTGGGACTGGAAGAAAATGTACGAGGATTCCATCAATCGTAACGACCGTCGTATGGTTAAGACCAGCGAAATCGTGCGAGGAATCGAGTTTGCTGGCCAAATTGTAGACCAATTCCGCAAGTTGCTCGATCGCATCGACCTCAATAAGCCGCTGGTACATTATAGCGTGAACGATTGTGTAAAAGACCAGTTGCCGATCGGCATCGTTGACCTTTTCCCCGACACTCACGAGTTCCTTAGCTGGTGCAAGAAGAACCGCAAGCTCTGGGACGACCTACCGAAGGACTGGACCCCTAACGAAGACATTAAACCTAAAAAGAAGGCTAAGAAGAAATGAATAACGGATTCGGATTTTACAGATTTGCTGCAGTATGCCCCAAGCTCAAGGTGGCAGATACTGAATACAACGTGGATGAAATCAAGAAAGCGACCAAGGAAGCCGTAAAGAACGGCGCAAAGGTTGTCGTATTCCCGGAACTGAGTATCACCGGTTATACTTGTAACGACCTCTTCCATCAAGAGACGCTTCTTCAGAAAACAATCGACGGTATTACTGACATTTGCCGGATGACCCAAATGAACAGTGATACGTTTAAAAACGTCATCATTGCTGTGGGTGCGCCGCTTCGGATTTTCGGTCGTTTGTACAACTGCGCCGTGCTTATCCAAAATGGATCGGTTGTCGCGGTAACGCCTAAGATTCACTTGCCTAACCAGCGCGAATTTTACGAAAAACGTCATTTTTCTAGCGGCTATGAATTGCTCAAGGGTGACGAGTTCGGTCACGCTCTTACGTGCCGGGTCGGTGCCTATGAACCGGTAATTACCAACTTGCTTGGGTTTGCCAACAATACAGAATTACGCCTCGGCGTAGAATTGTGTGAAGACTTGTGGACTCCGGCTCCGCCGAGTGGTGAACTTGCTCTTGCCGGTGCGAACGTGATTCTGAACTTGTCTGCCAGTGACGCATTGGTAGGCAAGGCCAACTATCGTCGCGACCTTGTGACGAATCAGTCCGCCCGTTGTATGGCTGGTTACGTGTACGCCTCCGCTGGTGTTCACGAATCGACAACTGATATGGTTTGCAGCGGCCACCTGATGATTGCCGAGAACGGCAGCCTTATGGCCGAGTGCAATAAGTTCTCTCGCGATACCGAGATTATCTATGCAGATATTGACGCGGCTCGCTTGAATATGCAGCGTATCAGCGAAGGTTCGTTCCAAGATTTCGGACATAGCGATGTTGTTAACCGTTTTCGTGTTTATCACCCCATTAAATTCCGCGATATTGACCCAGTTCCGACAAATAAGGAGCTGAAATACCGCTATGTTTCTTCGACTCCGTTTGTGCCGAGTTCTGCCGATGTTCGCAATGACTGTTGCCGTGAAATCTTCAATATCCAGTGTGCTGGCCTTGCCAAGCGTCTTGAAACCGGAGTGAAGCGTTCCGTAATCGGGTTGTCTGGCGGTCTTGACTCTACGTTGGCCTTGCTGGTCGTATACGAGACGTACAAGCTCTTGGGCAGACCGGTTTCCGACATCCTTGCGGTGACAATGCCTGGGTTTGGTACAACCAAGCGTACCAAGAATAATGCCGTAGAAATGGCTGAGGCTCTTGGTGTGGAACTCCGTACGATTAACATTTCCAAGGCTTGTATGCAGCACTTCGACGATATCGGACACGATCCGAAGGTTACCGACGTGACATACGAGAATACGCAAGCTCGTGAACGTACCCAGATTCTTATGGACTTGGCCAACAAGGAACAAGGTATGGTTATCGGTACTGGCGACTTGTCCGAAATCGCTCTTGGCTGGTGTACCTATAACGCCGACCATATGTCGATGTACTCGGTTAACTGCGACATTCCGAAGACGCTTGTGCGCTACATCGTGGACTGGTATGCCGACAAGGCCGAGAACGAATACAGGTACAGCATTGTCGACCGTATGATTGGCGAAGGCGATGACAGCAAGAAGAAGCTGGCCGATGTCCTCAGAGACATCTTGGACACGCCGGTATCTCCTGAGCTGCTTCCGGCTGACGCAAACGGCAATATTGCGCAGAAGACGGAGAGCATCCTCGGATCCTACGATATTCACGACTTCTACTTGTACCACTTCGTGAAGTACGGTGCCACGCCGTCGAAGATGCTGTATCTGGCCGAATATGCGTTCGGCAAGGACAAGCACGACGAGCTGAAGAAGGCTCTTGAACTCTTCTTGCGCCGTTTCTTCACCCAGCAGTTCAAGCGCAGTTGCATCCCTGACGG
>Ga0265299_10005266_pt1 | contig 12006 bp, 8 predicted proteins | sample AusTroGonzalo_MG_4_FD_193485 | JGI IMG/M metagenome (GOLD analysis project Ga0265299, IMG submission 193485) | Bovine rumen microbial communities from tropical cattle in Woodstock, Queensland, Australia - Gonzalo_02 | ecosystem: Host-associated > Mammals > Digestive system > Stomach > Rumen ...
AAGGGTAGTTCAGCGGTCTCCAAAACCGTCGATGTGGGTTCGAATCCTGCTTCCCCTGCAAATGCCGGATAGTTACGGATCCGGTTGTTATTAACCGGTCAGGAAGAAAGCTTCCAATCTTCAGGGCCTACAAAACAATAACAATGAGTAAATTCGGTACTTACGTTAAAGAGTCTTACAAAGAGCTGACCACCAAGGTGACCTGGCCTACCTGGGACAAACTCCAGAGTTCAGCCATCATCGTGATGGTAGCTTCCGTGATTTGCGCCATACTCATCTGGGTTATGGATTTCGTCTTCAAGACAATCATGACTGGTATCTACCAATTGTAACCATGAGCGAAGTTGCCAAAAAATGGTACGTAGTCCGCACTGCAGGCGGCAAAGAGAAGAAAGCCAAGGAATACATCGAGAAGGAGATAGAGATTCACGGTTTGCAGAATCATGTGTCTCAGGTCTTCATCCCCACTGAGAAATATTTCGAAATCAAAAACGGAAAAAGAGTCAGTGCGGAAAGGATATTCTTCCCCGGCTATATTCTCGTTGAAGCCAACCTTACGGGCGAAATAGAACACCTGATCAAGAACATTCCTTTCGTCGCCGGTTTCCTTTCGGAATCCACCAACGGCAGGGGGAGTGAGAAGAAGCCTGTTCCCATCAGGGAATCTGAGCTCAACAGGATTCTTGGTCGCGTGGACGCCCTTGCAGCCCAGGACGAAGAGACTCTGACACCGTACGTAGTCGGCGAGGCCGTCAAGATAACCGACGGGCCTTTCAATGGCTTTGACGGCACCGTAGAAGAAATCATGGAAGACAAGCGCAAGCTTGGCGTCATGGTCAAGATCTTCGGCCGCAAGACCATCGTCGAACTGAATTTCTCGCAAGTAACCAAAGAATAATTATGGCAAAAGAAATTGCAGGGTTTATCAAACTGCAGATCAAGGCAGGTGCTGCCAATCCGTCACCTCCCGTAGGACCGGCCCTCGGTTCAAAGGGTGTGAACATCATGGATTTCTGCAAACAGTTCAACGCCCGCACTCAGGACAAAGCCGGCAAGATACTGCCGGTGGTAATCACTGTGTACAGTGATAAGTCTTTTTCTTTCGTAGTCAAACAGCCCCCGATGGCTATCCTTATCAAGGATGCCGCCAAGGTTGAGAAAGGCAGCTCAGAGCCTAACCGCAAGAAAGTCGCCACCCTCACCTGGGCACAGGTCCGCGAGATTGCAAAGGAAAAGATGCCTGACCTCAACTGCTTTACCGAAAAGTCAGCCATGAAACTCGTGGCCGGCACTGCCAGAAGCATGGGTATCTATGTTGAGGGAGAATTTCCTGCTGACGTAAATTAAAGAATCACACGCAATGAGTAAGTTAACAAAGAATCAACAGGCGGTTGCTGCCAAATTCGACAGCAAGAAGCTATACAAGTTGACCGAGGCCTGCGAATTGGTTAAGGAAATCTCCTATACCAAATTCGACGCATCTGTCGAGTTGGCTGTACGTCTTGGCGTCGACCCTCGTAAAGCGAACCAGATGGTCCGTGGCGTCGTGACTCTTCCGAACGGCACCGGTAAGGTGACCCGCGTCCTGGTGCTTTGCACTCCTGACAAGGAAAACGAAGCAAAGGAAGCAGGAGCTGACTACGTCGGTCTGGATGACTATGTAGAGAAAATAAAAGGCGGCTGGACCGATATCGACGTCATCATCTGTACTCCTTCAGTGATGGGTAAAATCGGTGCTCTCGGCCGTATTCTCGGTCCCCGCGGCCTCATGCCCAACCCCAAGACAGGAACTGTCACAATGGAAATAGGCAAGGCCGTCAAAGAAGTTAAAGCCGGTAAGATTGATTTCAAGGTGGATAAGACTGGAATCGTGCACTCAGCTATCGGAAAAGTTTCCTTTACTGCCGCACAACTCAACGAAAACGCCGTTGAATTCATCAATGCCATCATCAAGCTGAAACCTCAGGCACTCAAAGGCACTTATGTAAAGAGCATCTATATGTCCTCTACCATGAGCGCCGGTATCAACATTGACAGCAAGTCAGTAGGTGTAGCCGATTAACAATTTGTATCATGAAGAAAGAACTCAAAGAACAAATCATAGAACAGTTGGCGGCACAACTCGAAGCCAATCCGGATTTTTATCTGACAGATATCGAAGGCCTCAACGCCGAACAGACATCTGAGCTTCGCCGCGCTTGCTTTGAAAAGGGCATCAAGCTCATGGTGGTGAAGAACACCCTTCTTGAAAAAGTACTTGACAAGGGCAATGACGAACAGAAGTCGCTCTGCCAGGTGCTGAAGGGCTCTACAGCCATGATGTTTTCAGATGTCGTTAACGCTCCCGCCAAGCTCATCAAGGAGATGCAGGCCAACCTCGGCAAACCCGAGCTCAAAGGTGCCTATCTCCAGGAATGCGCTTACATCGGCGCCGAAAACCTCGAGGCTCTGATCAACATCAAGTCACGCGAGGAACTCATCGGCGAAATCATCAGCTTGCTGCAATCACCTATGAAGAACGTCATCTCAGCACTCAAGAATGCCGGTGGCGGAACTATCGCTGGTGTTGTCAAGACCTTATCGGAAAAATAAAAACATAGAATCAAAACAATTAAAAATCAATAATCATTATGGCAGACATTAAAAAATTGGCAGAAGAGTTGGTAAACCTTACTGTTAAAGACGTTCAGGAACTTGCACAGGTCCTCAAAGAAGAATATGGCATCGAGCCTGCAGCTGCAGCTGTCGCTGTAGCAGCCGCTCCTGCAGCAGCCGGTGAGGCAGCCGCAGCAGAGCAGTCTGAATTCAACGTCATCCTCGCGTCAGCAGGTCAGGCTAAACTTCAGGTTGTTAAAGCCGTGAAGGAAGCTACCGGTCTCGGACTCAAGGAAGCTAAAGACCTCGTGGACGCTGCTCCCAACTCAGTAATCAAGGAAAAAGTATCAAAGGCTGAAGCTGAACAGATCAAAGCCGCTCTCGAAGAAGCAGGTGCTGAAGTTGAAATCAAATAATTTCACCCGCTTTTCAGCAATAGCTTACTAAAGCATTAGGTATAGGGTCATAAAACGCCCTATACCTTTTTGTCGTTATAAAACACGTTTAATAACAACTACCGCAACAAATGCCTCAAAAGTCTAACAATCAGCGAATTTCATTCGCAACTTCCAAAACACTCCTTGACTATCCCGATTTTCTGGAGGTGCAGATCAAATCCTTCAAGGATTTCTTCCAGCTTGACACCACCGCCGAAAACCGTCGTAGCGAAGGTTTGTTCAAGGTGTTCCAGGAGATATTTCCAATAACGGACACACGAAACAACTTCGTGCTGGAGTTCATCGACTATTTCGTCGATCCTCCCCGTTATTCGATTGAAGAATGCCTTGACAGAGGTCTGACTTACAGCGTTCCGCTCAAGGCGAAACTCAAGCTGTACTGCACCGACCCTGAACACGAAGATTTTGACACGGTAATCCAGGACGTATTCCTCGGAGCCATCCCTTACATGACTCCCCGCGGAACTTTCATCATCAACGGTTCCGAACGTATTGTCGTGTCTCAGCTGCACCGTTCTCCAGGCGTATTTTTCGGTCAGAATCTGCATGCCAACGGCACAAAGCTCTATTCTGCCCGCATCATTCCATTCAAAGGAAGCTGGATCGAGTTTACCACTGACATCAACAATGTCATGTATGCGTACATCGACCGTAAGAAGAAGCTTCCCGTCACTACCCTGCTCCGCGCAATCGGTTACGAGAGTGACAAGGATATCCTCAACATCTTCGACCTTGCGGAAGAAGTCAAGGTCAACAAGAAGAATCTCAAGAACTGTATCGGACGCAAGCTCGCCGCCAGGGTTCTCAAGACCTGGAACGAAGACTTCGTGGATGAAGACACCGGAGAGGTTGTCTATTACGAACGTAACGAAGTCATCATCGACCGTGAGAAAGAACTCGACGAACACGACATCGAGGACATCCTCGATTCGGGAGTCGCCACCATTCTTGTTCACAAGGACGACGCTAAAAACTCCGAATTTGCGATTATACACAACACTCTTCAGAAAGACCAGTGCAACTCCGAAAAGGAAGCCATCCTTTACACCTACCGCCAGCTTCGCAATTCAGAACCGCCGGATGAGGCCACTGCAAGGGATGTCATTGAGAAACTGTTCTTCTCTGACAAGAGATATGACCTCGGCGACGTAGGCCGCTACCGCATCAACCGCAAGCTCGGCCTCTCAATTCCCGCCGAAACCAGGGTGCTCACAAAGGAAGACATCATAGAAATCATCAAATATCTGATTCAGCTGATGAACTCCAAGGCCGCTGTCGATGACATCGACCACCTGAGCAACCGTCGTATCCGCACCGTAGGCGAGCAGCTTGCAAACCAGTTCAGCGTTGGTCTGAGCCGCATCGCCCGCACCATCCGCGAAAGGATGAACGTGCGCGACAACGAGGTCTTCACCCCTATCGACCTTATCAACGCCAAGACGCTCAGCAGCGTCATCAACAGTTTCTTCGGCACCAGCCAGCTGAGCCAGTTCATGGACCAGATCAACCCTCTGGCCGAAATGACTCACAAGCGCCGTCTCAGCGCCCTCGGACCCGGAGGTCTGAGCCGTGACCGCGCCGGTTTCGAAGTGCGTGACGTACACTACACGCACTACGGCCGTCTCTGCCCTATCGAGACTCCTGAAGGTCCGAACATCGGACTTATCTCTTCTCTCTGCGTATATGCCCGCATCAATCCGCTCGGATTCATCGAGACTCCTTACCGCAAGGTATCTGAAGGCAAGGTGGACCTCAGCGATGAAGGATGCGTATATCTCAGCGCCGAGGAAGAAGAGGACAAGAAGGTGGCTCTGGCCAACGTTCACCTCGACGACAACGGAGAAATCACCGACGAGAGAATCAGCTGCCGTTATCAGGCCGACTTCCCCGTAGTGAGCAAGAACGAGGTTGACCTCATGGACGTCGCCCCTAACCAGATATCATCAATTGCAGCTTCGCTGATTCCTTTCCTGGAGCATGACGATGCCAACCGCGCCCTCATGGGCAGCAACATGATGCGCCAGGCCGTTCCTATCATCAAACCTGAGGCTCCCATCGTGGGCACAGGCCTCGAAGGTCCGGTTATCCGCGACAGCCGCACCCAGATTACCGCTACCGGCAAAGGCGAAGTAGTATTCGTCGACGCCCGCGAAATCCATATCAAATATGAGCGCACAGAGGCTGAGAAATTTGTAAGCTTCGCTCCTGAAATCACGGTTTACAAACTTCCGCTCTGGAGAAAGACCAACCAGAACACTACCATCCACCTCACCCCCATCGTCCGCAAGGGCGACAAGGTGAAGCCCGGCCAGATTCTCACCGAAGGCTATGCAAGCCAGAACGGAGAACTTGCCCTCGGCCGCAACCTCAAGGTGGCGTTCATGCCCTGGAAGGGATACAACTTCGAGGATGCCATCGTTTTGAGCGAAAAGATTATCCGCGAAGACATCTTCACTTCCATCCATGTTGACGAATACATCATGGAGGTGCGTGACACCAAGCGAGGTATGGAAGAGCTCACATCAGACATCCCCAATGTCAGCGAAGATGCCACCAAGGATCTTGACGAGAACGGTATCATCCGCATCGGCGCCTCTGTCGAGCCGGGTGACATCCTTATCGGAAAGATTACTCCCAAGGGCGAGAGCGACCCTTCTCCTGAAGAGAAACTCCTGCGCGCCATCTTCGGCGACAAGGCCGGTGACATGAAAGACACTTCACTCAAGGCTTCTCCTTCACTTTCCGGCGTCATCATCGACAAGCGCCTCTACAGCCGCATCAACTCGAAAGAGATCGGCAAGAAAGAGAAGGCTCACATGAAGGCTCAGGAGCAGGCAGCCACCGACGAGTTCCTCCGCAAGACCGGAGAGCTCCGCAGCCTGTTCATCGACAAGCTCTGCACCCTCACCGAGGGCCGCAAGAGCGCCGGAGTCATCGACCTGTTCAACGTCGAAGTCATCGCCAAGGGCGCTGATTTCACCCGCGAGGCTCTCGAGGCCATCGACTACAATGTCATCAGCCCCGTGAAATGGACCGCCGACAAGAACACCAACAACATGATCAAGACTCTCATAGGCAATTATCTGATTGCCTACAAGGAGCAGGATGCGCAGCTCAAGCACATCAAGTACAACCTTACCATCGGCGATGAACTGCCTAACGGCATCATGCAGCTGGCAAAGGTTTACGTCGCCAAGAAGCGCAAGATCAGAGTGGGTGACAAGATGGCCGGCCGCCACGGAAACAAAGGCATCGTGGCCAAGGTTGTACGCGACGAAGACATGCCGTTCCTCGAGGACGGAACTCCTGTCGACATCGTCCTCAACCCTATGGGTGTGCCGAGCCGTATGAACCTCGGTCAGATTTTCGAAACCGTGCTCGGATGGGCCGGCAAGGAACTCGGAATGAAGTTCGCGACTCCCATTTTCGACGGCGCGACTCTCGAAGACATCTGCAAATACACCGACAAGGCAGGCGTTCCCCGCTTCGGCAAGACTTACCTGCGCAACGGTGAGACCGGCGAACTCTTTGACCAGCCGGCCACTGTCGGTGTCATCTATATGATCAAGCTTGGTCACATGGTTGACGACAAGATGCATGCCCGCAGCATCGGTCCTTACTCTCTGATTACCCAGCAGCCGCTCGGCGGTAAAGCCCAGTTCGGCGGCCAGAGATTCGGAGAAATGGAGGTTTGGGCCCTCGAGGCCTTCGGTGCAGCCAACGTGCTTCAGGAAATCCTGACCATCAAGTCAGACGACGTCACCGGAAGAGCCAGGGCATATGAAGCCATAGTCAAGGGCGACCCGATGCCGGCAGCCGGCATTCCGGAATCCCTGAACGTACTCATCCATGAACTTTGCGGCCTCGGCCTTAGCATTCACCTTGATTAATTATACTATGAATAAAGATACAAAAGTCAAAACCAATTTCAACCGCATCAGTATCGGACTGGCATCCCCGGATGACATTCTGAAACGTTCTTCAGGTGAAGTGCTCAAGCCCGAAACCGTCAACTACCGCACCTACAAGCCGGAGCGCGACGGTCTTTTCTGCGAGAGGATTTTCGGACCCACCAAGGATTACGAATGCCACTGCGGAAAATACAAGAGAATCCGCTACAAGGGCATCATCTGCGACCGCTGCGGCGTTGAAGTGACAGAGAAGAAAGTGCGCCGCGAGCGCATGGGCCACATCACTCTTACCGTGCCTGTAGCCCACATCTGGTATTTCCGTTCGACTCCCAACAAAATCGGTTATCTGCTCGGCCTGCCCAGCAAGAAGCTCGAGGCTGTCATTTATTACGAGAAGTATCTCGTGACACAGCCCGGCGCTGCCGCCCAGTTCGGCGTTAACCTCAACGACCTGCTTACGGAAGACGAATATCTCGAAGTTCTCGAAAAGCTTCCTGAGGACAATCAGTCGCTTGACAACGAGAATCCCGACAAGTTCATAGCAGGCATGGGCGCGGAGGTAATCTACGACATGCTCGCAAAACTGGATCTCGACCAGCTCAGTTTCGATCTCCGCCACAAGACGGAAAGCGAAACTTCCGCTCAGCGCAAGAACGAGGCTCTCAAGAGGCTCAGCGTTATCGAAGCCTTCCGCGAGTCTAAGGACATCAACCGTCCCGAATGGATGATCATGAAGGTCATCCCTGTGATTCCGCCGGATCTGAGGCCTCTCGTTCCGCTGGATGGCGGTCGTTTCGCCACCTCCGACCTGAACGACCTCTACCGCCGCGTCATTATCCGCAACAACCGTCTCAAGAGACTCATCGAGATAAAGGCACCCGAAGTCATTCTCCGCAACGAGAAGCGTATGCTTCAGGAAGCCGTTGACTCTCTCTTCGACAACAGCCGCAAGAGCAACGCTGTCAAGACTGAAGCCAACCGTACTCTGAAGTCTCTGTCAGACAGTTTGAAAGGAAAGCAGGGACGTTTCCGTCAGAATCTGCTCGGTAAGCGCGTCGACTATTCTGCACGTTCAGTCATCGTGGTCGGCCCCGAGCTCAAGATGCACGAATGCGGTCTGCCGAAATACATGGCCGCAGAGCTCTACAAGCCTTTCATCATCCGCAAGCTCATCGAGCGCGGCATAGTAAAGACCGTCAAGAGCGCCAAGAAGATCGTGGACCGCAAGGATCCTGTCATCTTCGACATCCTCGAGAACGTGATGAAGGGACATCCCGTGCTGCTCAACCGTGCTCCTACCCTTCACCGCCTCGGTATCCAGGCCTTCCAGCCGAAACTCATCGAGGGCAAGGCTATCCAGCTTCACCCTCTGGCTTGTACGGCCTTCAACGCCGACTTCGACGGTGACCAGATGGCTGTCCATCTTCCTCTCGGAAATGCTGCCATCCTGGAAGCGCAGCTGCTGATGCTCGGAAGCCACAACATCCTCAATCCTGCCAACGGTGCGCCTATCACCGTGCCTTCGCAGGACATGGTGCTCGGCCTCTACTACATCACCAAGGAGCGTCAGGGAGCCAAGGGAGAAGGTATGACTTTCTACGGACCTGAGGAGGTCATCATCGCTCTCAACGAGGGCCGTCTGACCTACCAGTCCATCATCAAAGTGCGCCTGCCCAAGGACAAGATGGACCCCGCCAAGGGCACTGAGATTGTAAAGACCACTGCCGGCCGCATCATCTTCAACCAGGTGATTCCGGACGAAGTGCCTTACATCAATATCCTTCTCAAGAAGAAAAATCTTCGTGACATCATCGGCGAAGTGCTCAAATACACCGGCGTCGCCCGTACTTCACAGTTCCTCGACGACATCAAGAACCTCGGTTACAAAATGGCTTATCTCGGAGGTCTGTCATTCAACCTCGCCGACGTGCTGGTTCCCGAGCAGAAGACTGAACTGGTGCAGAAGGGTTATGACGAGGTGGCCAACGTACAGGGCAACTTCGACGAGGGTCTGATTACCAACAACGAGCGTTACAACCAGATCATCGACATCTGGACCAAGACCAACAACAGTCTTACCAAGATTGTCGAGGAACAGATCAAGAACGACAACCAGGGCTTCAACCCTGTATATATGATGCTTGACTCCGGAGCCCGCGGTTCCAAGGAGCAGATCCGTCAGCTTTGCGGTATGCGAGGTCTGATGGCGAAACCCCAAAAGAGCGGTAGCCAGGGAGCTGAAATCATCGAGAACCCCATCCTCGCCAACTTCAAGGAGGGCCTTAACGTGCTTGAGTACTTCATCTCTACCCACGGTGCCCGTAAGGGTCTGGCCGATACTGCCTTGAAGACTGCCGATGCTGGTTATCTGACACGTCGTCTGGTGGACGTTTCCCACGATGTAATCATCAACGAAGAGGATTGCGGTACACTCCGCGGCCTCGTGGCTACGGCCATCAAGGACAAGGATGAGGTGGTTGAGACTCTCGCTGAGCGAATCCTCGGCCGCACTTCTGTCCATGACATATACAACCCTCTGACCGGAGAGAAGATTCTGGATGCAGGCGAGCAGATCAACGAGGATACTGCCGCCCTCATCTCGACCCTTCCCATCGAGCAGGTTGAGATTCGTTCCGTCCTCACTTGCGAAAGCCGCAAGGGTGTGTGCGCGAAGTGCTACGGACGAAACCTTGCCACCGGCCGTCTGGTCGAGAAGGGCGAGGTGGTCGGCGTTATCGCTGCCCAGTCCATCGGCGAGCCCGGCACGCAGCTTACCCTGCGTACCTTCCACGTCGGTGGTACCGCATCGAACATCGCTGCCGAGAGTGAAATCAAATCGAAGAACGAAGGTGTGCTGAAGTTCGAAGAGCTCCGCACCATCGTCAAGGTCGATGACAACGGGGAGCACACTATCGTAGTCGGCCGCACGGCTGAAATGACGATTGCTCACCCTGAGACTGACATCACTCTCAACCAGTATCATATTCCTTACGGAACCGAACTCTTCTTCAAGGAGGGTGACATCGTGCACAAGGGTGACCTCATCTGCAAGTGGGATGCTTACAACGCGCTTGCGATTTCCGAGGTTTCCGGTACCGCTCACTTTGAGAACCTCATCGACGGCAACACTTACCGCGAGGAGGCTGCTGACGAGTTCTCGGTTCACCACGAGAAGGTGATTATCGAGAGCCGTGACAAGTCGAAGAGCCCTTCAGTTATCCTCAAGGATGCTCAGGGCAATGAAATCAGGCAGTACAACCTGCCTGTCGGCGCTCACCTGAACGTCGAGGACGGCCAGGAAATCCATACAGGTGACATTATCTTCAAGATTCCGCGCGCTACCGGCAAGTCGAGCGATATCACGGGCGGTCTGCCGCGTGTGACTGAGCTCTTCGAGGCCCGCAACCCGTCTAACCCTGCCATCGTGAGCGAAATCAACGGTGAGGTGGAAATGGGTGCCAACCGTCGCGGTAACCGCGAGATCATCATCAAGGCCCGCTCTGGTGAAAAGAAGAGCTATCTCGTGCCGCTGTCTAAGCAGATTATGGTTCAGGAGAACGACTATGTCCGCGCCGGCATGCCTCTGTCAGACGGTGCCGTTTCTCCGAGCGACATACTTTCTATCCTCGGCCCTATCGCCGTTCAGGAGTATATCGTCAATGAGATTCAGCAGGTTTACCGTATGCAGGGTGTGAAGATCAACGACAAGCACTTCGAAGTCATCGTCCGCCAGATGATGCGCAAGGTGCAGATCATCGACCCGGGCGACACTCGCTTCCTGCCGGAGCAGCTGGTTGACAAGTGGGAGTTCCTCGAGGAGAACGACGGCATCTTCGACAAGAAGGTCATTACCGATGCCGGTGATTCTCAGGATCTTCATGCAGGTCAGATTGTTTCCGTACGCCGTCTGCGCGACGAGAACTCAGTCCTGAAGCGTCAGGATCTGAGGCTTGTCCAGGCCCGCGATGCGGTTCCTGCCACTTCGAACCAGATTCTGCAGGGTATCACCCGTGCGGCTCTGCGCACCAGTAGCTTCATGTCTGCGGCTTCATTCCAGGAGACTACCAAGGTTCTCGGCGACGCTGCCATCCGCAGCAAGGTCGATTACCTCGAGGGCCTCAAGGAGAATGTGATCTGCGGTCACCTGATTCCTGCGGGTACCGGCCAGCGCGATTTCGACAATCTCGTGGTTGCGTCCATGGATGACTACAACCGCATGATCGGCCGTGCAATGGCTACTGAAGCTGCCGCCGAATAGAAGCGGTAAGCAATTCATACAAGAAAGAGAGTCCGGAACCCCGGACTCTCTTTTTTGCAATAGCACAGCCTTGTTTGGCTCAGCTACGTTGCAGCAGCTTGCCTCGGAGAGGACTCCGCTCACTACGTTCGCTCCGGCCCTCCCATTGCCTGCTTTGTCCTGCTGCGCAGAACTCGCATTCAACGGGCCCCTCCCACTACTCCAGTCCGTGGGTGGACAGGCCTCTCCCGAGGCAACTGCTGACTCACTCGCTGCGCCTCAATATGCATGTAACTGCAATGCCGTTTGGTGGGGGCAGGGCAACACCACTACAGCCTTGTAAGGCCATCTTAAAGGGCCGAAGGAAAGCGGCGCAAGGGACTATGCTGCTAGTCCCCTAGCCGCTCTTCCGCAGGCCAAAGATGGCCGGACGGCAAGTGTAACCATTGCTGTCATTCCCCTGGCTACTCTTCCGCAGGCCGGTCCGGCTGGATGGTGACAGTTTCGGTGTCGCGGACGAGATTCGCCAGCTCGCGCGCAGTGTAAGGAATATCCTGAGTCGTGAACTCGGGAACATTGAAGGAATACATGAAGAAGGTTGACCACTTCGGATTCTTCATCGGCAGCGCGAAAGGCTTCCCGAAACTGCCGTCACCATTGTGGTGTGCGAGATAAACGCGGGTATAATGGGAATCGTCCCTGCGGGTGGTGAAAGCCACCCAGTTGCCGTCGCTTGACCATGAATGGTAACTTTCCGGCAGACCGCTGTTCAGCTCGTCGATGGCCCGCCAGCTGCCATCCTGCA